>ENA-UOOA01000110-UOOA01000110.1-human-gut-metagenome-genome-assembly--contig:-P61old-NODE-110-length-175396-cov-13.804855_pt1 | contig 175396 bp, 175 predicted proteins | sample MGYA00242467_ERZ724014 | MGnify/ENA metagenome assembly ERZ724014 | reverse complement strand
GGAAGATGTACAATAAATAATAATTTATAAATGAGGGATATTTATTAATGAATAATAGAGGATTTTTGATTACACTAAAAGAATTTTTTACGTCAACGCAGACGATAAAGGTTCTGGCCTTTTTAGGCTTTACTATTATAATGACGGCTATAATTTCTTCCCAGAATTTTTTCTTCCAAAGTATTATTGAAAACGGAATAAGTAAAAAAGACGTTATTGCCCAAAAAACTTTGACTGTAATTGATGTAAAACGAACTGAACAGCATAAAAAAGAAGTTGCTCAAAAGGTTGATTATGTTTTAACACCTGCTGAAGATGACTTTATCAAGACAAACCTTGATACTTTGCAAAATTCGATAATGCAGATTCGAAAGAAAGACGTTCCCGAAGATGTGAAGCGTGAAGAACTTTCTCTTCTTTTTGATATGTCCAATCAGGAACGAAAAGATTTTGTTATTTATTTCCTTTTGAAATCTGAAGATTCAGATTTAAGAGAGGTTTTTGATAAAGCTAACTTGACGCTTGCTAATGTTCTTAGAACCGGTATTACAGAAAAGGATTACGAAAGAAATAATATTGATAAAATTATAACAGATAATCTTATATCAAACGTTTCAAAGCGTCAGGTTTCTGTGATAAAAGGGCTTTTAGACCAGGTTATTGTCCCTAACCTTGTTGTGGATGAATTCGCAACAGAGATTGCCCGCAAAAACGCTGAAAATTCTGTTAAACCTTATGAAATAACTATTCATAAAGGCGATAAAATAGTTTTTGAAGGCGAGCCTGTAACAAGATTAAAACGCGACGCCTTAAGACAGGCCGGATACAATGTTTATGAACTCAATTGGCAAGGGCTTCTTGCAATATATGTCCTTGTATTTATTGGAACTTCAATATTCTTAACTTACATGAAATTTTTTGAAAAACAATTTCTAGAACCCCGCTATCTTATGATAACCTCTGTTTTGTCCATAATGCTGGCTGCAATTGCAGTTGTAATGCCTACTGGATTTTCCCCTTATGTTTTACCTATACCGGCTTATGTTTTGCTTCTTGCTATTTTCACAAATCCAAGGATTGCATTCATAGCTATTACGGTTCTTTTAACTGTTTTAACTATTGGGGCCCAATATGATACTCATTTCTTAATTACTTTTATTCTTTTAAGTATTGTTTCAATGGTTACTATTTCAAGAATAAGATATTCAAGACGTTTTGACCTGATAAAAGCCGGTTTTGTAATTTCAATCTCGGGGCTGATTATTTTATTCAGTATTTACATGCTTGAAAAGTGTCTTATTGATGTCAGCAACCTGCTTATTGTTAAAAACAGTGCATATATTTTATTAAACGGAATTATAAGCTCAATGATAGCTCTTGGTACGCTGCCGTTGTTTGAAAGCACCTTCCAAATAATTACGCCGTACGGTTTGGCAGAACTTGCCGACCATAATCAGCCTTTGTTAAAGCGTCTTCAAATTGAAGCGCCCGGAACATATCACCATAGCCTTATGGTTTCAAATCTTTGCGAGGCTGCGGCGGAAGCAATCGGGGCAAATCCGATTTTAGCGCGTGTCGGCGCCTTCTACCATGATATTGGAAAACTTAAGCGGCCATTGTTCTTTGTTGAAAACCAATCGTATTTCGGAATTGAAAACCCGCATACAAAACTTAACCCGAGGCTGAGTAAAATGGTTATCACGGCTCACCCTAAAGACGGTGTTGAGCTTGCAAAAGAATATCACCTTCCATCAATTATAAACAGTTTTATTCTCCAGCACCATGGCGAAGGTTTGGCAAAATACTTCTACAATCAGGCAGTTCAAGAGGAAGGTATTGAAAATGTTAAAGAAGAACAATTCAGATATACCGGTCCAAAGCCCAATATGAAAGAAACTGCAATATTGATGATTGCAGATGCTGTAGAGTCTGCTGTTCGTTCACTTAAGAACCCGACTCCGGAAGAAATCGATAACATTATTGACAAAATTATTGTTGAAAGACTTAATGATTCACAGCTTGCTGACAGCCCGCTTACGCTCCATGACATAAAAGTTATTGCCTCAACCTTCAGCAGAATTCTTAGAGGCATGCAGCACAACAGAATTAAATATCAGGAGAATATTGTTGAAGAATTCAGCAAAAATAAGATTAAAATGCCTGCAAAACTTCTTGATGAAGATTTGGAAAACAAAATTTCACAGTTAGAAGAACAGGATGAGGGTAAAAAGAAAGCAGATGGCAATTAAATACCATATTTTCAGCGAAAATATTTATCCGGATTGGCAGGTCAACGAGAAAAAGCTGATTGATACTGCAAAAAAAATCCTCAAATTTTATCTTTCAAAACCTGACGTGTATGAGGCTTCTGCTCTAAACGGGCATGATTTTAATACAATTTCATTTGACTTTCTTTATTGCGACAGTGCAAAAACTCATGAAATTAACCGTGAATACCGAAACAAAGACTATCCGGCAGACATAATTACCTTTGCGATTTTTGCTGACAGCGATGAAAAGTTTATTTTTGACGGCGAAATCAATCTCGGCGAAGTAATTATTGCTTTAGACAAAGTTAGAGAAGAAGCTCTTAAAAAAGGTAAAACAGATGAGCAGGAATTGTCATTTTTAATAAGTCATGGGATTTTGCATTTGCTTGGATTTGACCATCAAACAGAAGAAGATTATAATTTTATTGTCTCACTGCAGATAGAAGCATTAGAAACAATAGGGATTAAGTATGAGTAAATTTAAGTCACAGGGTTTTAACAATACCTTTAAAAATGCAGGAAAAGGAATAAGAATTGTTCTCAAAAGTGAAAATAATATCAGGGTTCATTTTTTTGTAGCATTGTTTGTGATTATTTTGGGGTTGGTTTTAGATTTAAGCATTGCAAAGCTTTGTATATTGCTTTTGGCAATTGGTCTTGTCGTAGTTGCAGAGATGTTGAATTCAGCAATAGAATTTACACTTGATGCAATGTTCCATAATAAGTATTCGCGTTTGGTTGGTATGGCAAAAGACATTTCAGCGGGTGCTGTTATGTTTGCGACATTTATTGCTGTTGCAATAGGTCTTATAATGTTTGGCACAGCTTTATATTCGCTCATATAACTTGAATTTTAGCTCAAAACATGTTATGATTTCAGTGTAGTAAATAAAATGAAGGAGCTGGAAATGCAGACTATGATTGAATTCTACGGGGGGGGGGGCGTCCGCTAAATCTGCTCCTGCAAGCTTTTTAGGTAATTTATTTAGGGCTTCGAGTTCTAAATTCGCTTATTCTAACCGAAGGCCATTTGCCGCATTTACTATGGCAGAAGTTCTTATCACGCTTGGAGTTATTGGAATTGTTGCGGCCATGACACTTCCCACAGTTATTACCAAATACAGAAAACAGGTGACGGTCACGAGTTTGAAAAATTTCTACACGGTTATGGCTCAGGCAATAGAACAATCTTCACTTGATAACGGTTCGCCCGAATACTGGAGCATTGCACCTGTTAAAAATGGGGAAATATATACTGATTATGCTGATACTGAACAATTTTTTAATCTTTATCTGAAAAAATATTTGAAGGTTATGGTCTATTGCGGTGAAAAAGCCGGTTGCTGGGCTGAAAATGAGTCTCAGCCAAATGGTATTACCCCGGCTTCTAGCCTGAACAGTTTGAAAGGAACAGTGAAATTTGTTTTGAATGACGGCTATGCGGTTACGTTGCTTGGAAGTAGTACGTATGTTATTGTTTATGTGGATTTGAATGGTATGAAAAAGCCAAACCGGCGCGGTATTGATATTTTTGAGTTTAGGATTGATTTATATAATTCAAATAAAATTTTCTTTCATCCGTATTTGCCGAATATAGAATCTCCTTATAAGCCGGAGAACATAATTTGTACCCCAACAAATGGTTACAGGTGCGCGGCTAAAATAATGAGCGACGGTTGGAAAATCTCAGATGATTATCCGTGGTTTTAGTCAAAACAAAAAGCGCCGTGTCAATTGCGGCGCTTTTTCAGGAAAAAGTTTTAAAAAATTCTTAGTTGTTGCTTAGAACAAGTTTTAATGTTGCAAGGTTTTTGATAGACAACATTGTATGCTTGTTGTGCTGTTCTTCTGCAATATTGAAAATGCGAATTATACGCTGAATTTCTTCTAAATCTTTTCTTGATTCGATTTTGTAAACGTTTTTAATCGGATCTGAAACTACTGACATTAACGTGTTTAATTCTTGTTCTTTCATAATTTAAAACCTCTTTCCTGTATATTTATATAAACAATTTTTGCGTCTGAGAATTGCCTTTTGGGGAGGGGAGATGTTAATAATTGTTAACAATTCTTATCAGAGGCTGCCAGAGCGGATTTTGCCTGTTTCCAAAGAGCGTCATATTCTTCAAATGAATATTCTTCCAGCGGTTTTGCTGCAAGTTCTTCCATTTTTCGAAAACGCATCATGAACTTTTGATTGGCATTGATTAACGCCTGTTCAGCATCAATCTTGTTCCATCTGGCAAGGTTCACAACAGCAAAGAGAAGGTCACCCATCTCTTCTTCCATGTGAACTTTGTCTTTTTCATCTGAGGCTTCCTTAAATTCTTTAAATTCAGAGTAAATGCATTCCATCAGCGACTCTTCATCAGGCCATTCAAATCCGCATTTAACAGCTTTTTTGCTGATTTTCTGCGCGCTCATAAGTGCTGATTGGGATTTTGAGACCCCGTCCATCGCTGATTTTCTGTGGGATTTTTCTGCTTTCTTTATGTTGTCCCAGCTTTTTAAAGCTTCTTCAGCAGAAGTCACTTTGACATCTCCGAAAACATGCGGGTGGCGGTGAATAATTTTGTCATGAAGGCCCTTTGCAACATCTTCAATGTCAAAAGCCTTTTCTTCAGAAGCTATTTGCGAGTGAAGAATTACCTGCAAAAGGACATCACCTAATTCTTCTTTCAAATGCTTCATATCACCGCTGTTAATCGCATCAACTGCTTCGTAAGCTTCTTCAAGCATGTTTGGTCTGAGTGAAGAATGGGTTTGCGCCCTATCCCACGGACAACCGTTCTCCGAGCGGAGTACTCCTATAAGGTCAACTAATTTTTCTAAATATCCCATAACTGTATAATAGCATGAACAATTTTTTAATGTTCAGAAAAATCCTCCAACTTTTGTATATATTTTTGCTCCAACAATACACCAAAAGGTTGATAACATTCTAAAATGCTATGGTATTCTGATAATGTAGTAATTGTACAAAAAGAAAGGATTACACATATGGCAGATTTATTATCTATCTCAAGCATTCGTGAACGTATTTTTAATCCTACGAAACACGAAGCAACTGTTGCCCGTTCTTCAAATCCGTTTGCACAAACTTCTTTTAAAGGAAACGTTTTAACTGCAGACGTGTTTGTCAGCGAAAATGACAAATCAAAAGAAAATAACGGCAATAAGATTAGTTTTACAGGTAAATTGAAAGCAAGCGCTCTTGTAGGTTCAATTGCCGGCATCGGAAACAAAATCCAGCAAGGTCTTGAATCAGTTGTTGCTTTCGCAAACAGAATTAAAGACAATGTTGTTAATTGCTGGGACAAATTAAGCCACACTGAAATTACTTTTGAACCTGCAAAACAGGCACTTTCAAGAATGGGTGAAAGAATGAATGATGCTCTTCACACAATGTTTGAGCCCGGAATTTCAGCAAAACAAATTTCAAAAATGGAAGACTTGTCTATTCCAAGACAGTTATTAATGGATAACGTACAAGCTTGGGAAGCTGCAGCTTAGGAGGGATAATCAATGGTAGATAGAAAAATAGTAAAAAATGTAAAAAATATTATTGATGGATTGGCTATGCATCAAAATCCTGAGTCAGTAGCTGTTCTGGAGGATATCGGAACAAACTCTAAAGTTGACGAAATTCGTGAAATGACAGCTAAGGCACTTGTTCAAAAAAACATGCCCGAATCTTTGAGAGTTGTTATTACAAACAAAGGTAAAGGCATAAACGACTTGTCAACAAGTGTTGCAATGAGCACAATTAATGAATTATTATCTCTTGAAGACAAAGCTGAAGCTATCAGAATTCTTGAAGACACTGTAGAAAACAATTCAGAAGAAGAAGTTAGAGATAATGCCCGTTCTATTAAAGCATTAATGGCACTTTCATAGAACATGAAAGGGACAAAATAAATTTGCCGATATTATATATAGATAATAAAAGAGCCTTGCTTGTAAGGCTCTTTTTATGATAAAAAGGAATTCTCTTTTGCCGTACAATAAAAATTCAGCGCAGCAATGTACTCAAGGACATCCTGCCTTGTACGGCTTGCTAACTCGCCTACAACGCAGTAAGTGTCTCATTAATTTTTGAGATTCATCGGCTAAAGCCTCACAATGACACTGATTGATAAATTCTTGTGTAAACTTGTTATACATTACCCTATAAAAAATATTGAAAATAAAATAAAAATATGTTAAATTATAATAGTTGTAAAAACAAATCACAAGGAGCAAAAACAATGGAAAAGCATACTATGAGAAGAAATGCGGGGGGGGGGGGCACCCAGAAATAAGCTCCTGAACGGGTTAAACGCTTTAAAAAGCTTGAAAAACTTTAAGCGCCGACCAAAGATTAATCAGCTTTTCCCATCTCTAAGCTGCAGTTTTAAAAGGTACTTTCCTCTTTTAGACTGTGATTTTAAAACACTCGAAAAATCGTTTTGCTGTGCCCAAAATCCCCTGATAATCCACGGTGAATCCGCCTTTACCATGGCCGAAGTTCTGATAACTCTGGGTGTAATCGGAATAGTCGCTGCGATGACACTGCCTGGGGTTATTAATAATGCACGTGACAAACAGTTTCGCTCAATGTTTAAAAAACAATATTCAGTTATTTCTCAAGCAATGCTGCTTGCATACCTTGAGGAGGAAAATGTTTATGAACACGTCGATTGGCGTGTTATGTCACGTTATGTCTGTAAAGTCGGGAAAAATTTAAAAGAAAAGTATTCAGGGTTAAAGTGTGAGGAATTAAGCCATTTACCAGAGGATACCGACCCAAATAACGGGTATATTGATCGCAAATTTATGTGGCATAAAGAGGGCGAATGGTTTGATAAGACCGGCAAACCATTAGGGACAAATTCTGCATTTCTTGCTTATACTTTTTTCCTGCCGGACGGTGCAATGATTAATTTTAACAGCATAAATCAAGTATTCGTGGATGTTAATGGTATGAAAAATCCAAATACGGTAGGCCGTGACATTTTTTATTTTGTTTTGCTTGATAAAAGTAACACAACGTCTTTTTTTAAGACAGACGGAACAATATCAGTGAACGGTTTCGCATGTCCGGATAACTGCATAAAACTTACAAACGATAACTATCAGGAGGATTGCCTGAATGGAACCGGATGGGGCTGTTCACCGATGTATATACTTGATTAAATGTTTTGGGAATTATCCCTTGACGTACATGTAACTTTCCTAAATGCGTCATCCTGAGCAATATTATAAGGAGATTGTTGCTTGCATCGTTGACGAACGAAGTGAGACTTACGAGGCAGGATGCCCCTGGGTACGCTACCCCACCTTCACTCTGTTCCGGATACAGGCTCACTAGTTTCGTCTAACTCAACTGTTCGCTTTGTATCAGAATGACAGTGTTGCGAAGAATCTCTATATTTTTATTGTACTTTAAGGATAATTCCTAATGTTTTTATTTAAATGAAAAACCGTCGGATTTCATTCTGTCTATGACTTCCTGTAATTTTTCGTCGCTGCACACATAAGACAATCTGAAAAATCCTTCACCATGCGCGCCGAAGGCGTTTCCAGGAACCAAAACCACTCCTGACTTTTCAAGAACATCTTTGCAGAATTCAAATGCCGAGGTGTATCTTGGCGGAATCGGAAGCCACAGGTAGAAGGTTGTATGTGGAACTGTTGTTTCATCAATTTCCCAGCCCAATTCTTTAAAGCCTTTAATCATAATTGATTGTTTATGTTTGTAATTCAGGTTTCCTGTTCTTATGTATTCATCGCCTTCTTTTGAGTTAAGAATTTCAGCGCATGCTTTTTGAAGAGCTTTGAAAATTCCGTTGTCAATTGTTGATTTTGCTTTTCCAAAACGCTGAATTATCGCGCTGTTTCCGCAAACCCAGCCTAAACGCCAGCCTGTGATTGCATATGGCTTTGAAAAACTGAAAAATTCAACGGCAATATCTTTTGCGCCTTCAAGCTCGAAAATACTGAATGGTTTTTCGTTTTCATCAAAATACAAATCGCAGTATGCCGCATCTGACATCAAAAGTATTTGATGTTTCTTGCAGAATTCAACGACTTTTGCTGCATATTCCTTTGTCGTGCTGACTCCGAGCGGATTGTTCGGGTAATTCATCAGCATGCCCTTGATGTTTTCCGGATTAAAGCCGTCTTTTATCAAATTGTTCCGGATATCCTCCATATCTGGTTGATAATTATTTTCTTTGGTCAAAGGCACAGGATAGGCATACCCGCCCGAGCATTTAATAAATTCCAAATAAGAAGCATAGCCTGGATCAGGAACTAAAATAATATCTTTTTCCTTGACTTCTTTTTTCGGAGTAACTAAAAATCTGATTAGGTTTGCTATACCTTCTTTTGACCCCATAAGAGAGAAAATTTCTTTATCCGGGTCAAGTTCAACGCCAAAGCGGTTTTTCATCCTTTGTGCAATTGCTTTTCTAAAATAAGGTTCACCTTTCGGAACTGAGTAAAGGTGGATATTTTCCTCATTGAGAATTTCTTTTAACCTGTCAAGAAGAGCTTTTGGCGGGTTTGCCGTTGGAGCGCCCATTGAAAGTGAAATTGGGGCACGGTTCTTTTTTATAAGTTCCGGTTTTAAATTCTCTGTAATTTCTTTTAATTTAAACATTATATAAGTGTCTAATGTCATAACATCAGCATTAAATAATTTTTCTTCCAGCGTAAGTGTTTTCATTACATATCCTCATTTAGTACTGCATAAGAATTATAGCAAAAAATAATTCCTAATGCAAAAGTTTGTAATTTTTGGCGTCAGATTGATTAATTTTACAATGTTACTCTAATAGCCAGGTTGTGTATAAGCAATAACCTGAAGGACACCAGCGGGTTTTATATCTAAAGTCACTCCAGGGAATAATTTTGTCAGGACTTTCCATATAAGCTGCATTTGTTCCATTTGCAGCAAATTTCATAACAAATCTGTCCTGTCCAAGTCGATTAGGTTTTTTATTTCCGTTAACATCAACAAGAACTGGCCATTCGATATTTGAATATAAGTACCAAGCAATTCCTGAATAATCAATAAATGCGTAACTACTTGTCTTGCATCCAAGCCATTCCGGCTCTCCATTATAAATATAACCGGCTTGACCTTCTGCACAAACCCAGCATTCATCTGCATTATTGTCAAAACACGTCTTTACTGTATTGAAATACTTTGACATTATTTTAAAGTTTTCCCCGATGTTTGGTGCCCCAGAACCTTCTGTGAATGTCATATCAAGAACCTCATCGTTTGTCTGCATTTTTAAAAAGGCTTGTGTCATGCTTGAATAGGCTTTTTTGTAAGCAACTTTCCACTGTTTTTCGTTAGCTCGGTTGATTACGGTTGGCAAAGTCATTGCAGCTACGATTCCGATTACGCCGAGGGTGATTAGAACTTCTGCCAAGGTAAATGCAGTGCTACGATTGTTTCTAGAGATATCTACGTGTGTAGCACCTTCAGCAAGCGTAAAAGCTGGTTTTTGTCTGTTATAAGTTAAAGGAGAGTATTCAGAAGCCCCCCCCCCCATGGCTCAAAGTATTGTATTTACTGAATTGTAGCATTATTAATCTCCTTTAATTTTTATGCTCCTATATTTATAATACAAATTTTCCAAATTTTTAGCAAGTTTAAAATGTATTTATGCAATCATTTTCATTGGTCCTTCAAGGGACGCTGTAACGAATTGTTTTGTATATTCGGTATCTTGTTTCAGCATTTCTTCCGGAGTTCCTTCAAAAACGATTTTGCCTTCATAAAGCATAATAACCCTGTCAGCTGTTCTTGTAATCGTTGACATCTGGTGGGTTACGACAATTGAAGCGGCTTTTGTTTCATCTTTTAATCTTACAATGTAATCCTCAATTAAGGTTGATGAAATCGGGTCAAGACCGGAGGTCGGTTCATCATAAAGTATAGAATTCGGTTCTGTGACTATTGCGCGGGCAAAGCTTACACGCTTTTGCATACCGCCCGAAAGTTCAGACGGGAATTTGTCTTCAATTCCCTTTAGTCCGACAAGTTCAAGCTTTTGCGAAACAATGCTTTTCAAATCTTTTTCGTTATATTTATTCCGCAAATCTTTTCTTTCTCTAAGTGCAAACGATATGTTATCAGCAACATTAAGAGAATCAAAAAGTGCAGAATATTGGAAAACCATTGCAATATCGCCTTCTGAGGTAATAATTTCACCGCTGTCAGGTGTTAGAAGTCCGCAGATAAGTTTCAAAATAGTGCTTTTCCCTGAGCCGCTGAATCCGACTATCGCAAGTGTTTCACTATCATTAACTTTAAATGATATATCATCGATTACACGATTTTCGCCAAATGTTTTTACTAAATTTTTAACTTCTATACTCATTCAATTATCCTTTTTGGTTAAATTTAGGGTTTGTGCCTGACGGCTGACTCTTAAAAGAAGAACAGGATGGCAAATACCATATCCCAGATTACGATTGCGACAAAAGACCAGACAACTGCTTTTGTTGTTGCAAGCCCGACACCTTTTGCGCCTCCGGAAGCATAATATCCGCAGGTACAGCTTATCAAAGCGATTGTACCGCCAAAAGCCACAGCTTTTAACAGGCTTACAAATAAATCCTTCATGTAAACCCCGAGCCAGGCCGAGTCAAAGTAAGCCCTGAAACTTAAATCCGTAGTTAGCGCTGTTGTTAACGCGCCTGCCAGTACCCCTACAACGGAAGCCAGAATTACTACTATTGGCATCATAAGAATTCCGGACAGTACGCGTGGTACAAAAAGATATTCAACAGGATTGACTTTCAAAACCTTGATAGCATCAATTTGTTCTGTTACGCGCATTGTCGCAAGCTCGGAAGCAATGGAAGAGCCAATCATTGAAATTATTGCAAAGCCTGACATAATTGCTCCGACTTCACGTACAATTAACATTGTCATCAAAAGACCAACAAGATGACCGCCGCCTTGTTTAACCATTTCGTTTGCAACTTGTGACGATACGATTATTGAGGTCATACCGACAATTGAGAGCGTTATTGGAAGCGAGCTTACGCCAAAGCGTTCACACTGGTAAAGCAATTCTTTTCTTTCGACTTTTGCCGTTAATAATGCTTTCGCAAGCTGAAAACCTTTTATTGAGATTTTCCCAAGTGTGTCAAGAAAGTCAACACAGCGGGCTAAAATCCCTGAAAAAATTTTATAAGTCGCAGACTGTTTATAATATTTTTGAAAGGCTCCCATTGCCTTATTATATCGGAAATATTATTTTAAAGTCAATTTGTTTAAAAACTTTTATTTTGCGCGGTTCTGTGGTATTATTGACTTATGATTGAACTGTTAATTTTGTATATTTTGACAAAACGTGAATTTACAATGTATGCAATCCACAAATGTGTTGAAGCTGAGTTTGCACCTTTCACTTCGCCGAGTTTCGGGGCTTTAAAGCCTGCTCTAAGAAGACTTGAAGAGGCCGGCTCTATAACTTCACGCAAAATGATGTCTGACGGAGGCAAACTGTCAATATTTTATTCAATTACAAGAGAAGGCAAAGCTGAATTAAAAAGGCTCATGCTTGAAGAATTGAGTCAAAACCCGCTTCAGTTTCTCTCGAATGCGCGCGTGAAACTCTCTTGCGCTGAGGTTTTAGACAGTGAAGCAAAAGAAGAATTGTTTTTGAGTCTGAAAATGCTGGCTTTGAAGTTTAAGTCTGATGCTGAAAATATTTTGAATGATGAATATACAAAGTTATCTTTTTATCAAAAGATAATTCTTGATAATGCAGTTTGTGAATATGCAAATTTAATTACAATAATAGAAGGGTTTGAAAAAGACAATGCGGGCACTCGTAAATAAAGTTTTGGAAGGCTCAATTGCCGAAGAATTGGAGATTATGCCGGGTGATGAGATTTTATCCATCGACGAAACACCGATGATGGATATGATTGATTATAATTTCCTTTGCAAAAGCGATTTTTTGACGCTTGAGGTTAAAAAGTCAGACGGTGAGATTGAAGTCATTGAAATTGAAAAAGATTTTGACGAAGATTTGGGAATTGTTTTTGAAAGCGCAGTTTTTGACCGTGTGAAACCTTGTCTTAACAAGTGTATTTTCTGCTTCGTAGACCAGCAGCCAAAAGGTTTGAGAGATACGCTTTACATTAAGGATGACGATTACAGGCTTTCCTATCTTCAAGGAACTTATATTACCCTTACAAATCTCAATGATGATGACAGAGAACGTATTAAAAGAATGCATTTGGGCCCTTTTTACGTGTCAGTTCACACAACAAATCCTGAACTCCGCGTAAAAATGCTCAGAAATCCTAACGCCGGAAAAATTATGGAGCATCTTCAATGGTTCAGAAAAAATAAAATCCCATTCCATGCCCAAATTGTCCTTTGTCCGGGATTTAACGACGGTGCAGAATTAGAAAGAACTTTATCTGATTTGGCTTCATTGAAGAACACCGTTTTATCAGTTGCGATTGTTCCGGTTGGAGTTACTCAATTCAGACAGGAAAATCTTGTGCAGGTTGATGAAAAAATTGCGAAAGAAACAATTGCAATTGCGACAAAGTTTAAACGGGTTTGCCTTTCTGATGAATTTTTCCTGCTTGCGGGTGAAAAAATTCCTCCGGCGTCTTATTATGGTAGTTTTTCGCAGCTTGAGGACGGCGTCGGGGCTATCAGAATGCTTATAGATGATTACAAATCCCAAAAGCTTCCCAAGGCTTTGTCAAAACCCGCTAAATTCATTTTTGCAACCTCTTACGCAGCTAAAGATGCAATCAATTTTATTGCAAAAGATATGTGCAAAAAGGTTAAAAATCTCTCAATAGATGTCCGCCCTGTCAAATCTGAATACTGGGGACGCAATATTACGGTTGCCGGATTAATTACTTCCGAAGATTTAATAAAAGCTGTTTCCGCGTCAGATGGTCAAATTGTTGTTCTTCCCTCTGTAATGTTAAGACCTTACAGCGAAGATTTTCTTGACGGAAACTCGCTTGGCTATGTAAAAAAGGTAATTTCTAAACCATTTATAGTATTAGAAAATAATTATTCCATCAAAGAGTTTATTGACATGTTATATAAAATTTAGTTATATAGTTATGTTACTTATATTAACAGTTAAATGGAGGAACTATGGCTGTGAAGAAAAATAACAGCGTCAAAAAGAAAAAAACAAGCATTTTGCCGCTTCTGGTAATTGTGATTGTTGGCTTTTTGGCTTACAAAGCTAATCCTGAGTACTGGCAGCAGGGAAAATTGTTTGAAGATTTGAGGAATGCCGGTAAAAAAGAAGTTAAGCAAGAAGAAGTTGAACAAATTGCTAAGGTTGAAAAAGAACCTGAAATTGATCCTAATGCAATTCTTGATGGCAGTGTTAAAGGTTCAAAAACAATTCCAAAAAATATTAATAAAAAAATCAATGTTAATGACCCCATGTATAATGTAATGCGTTCAAAATTTAAGACAATATATCTGGTTTATACAGATAATAGTACCAGTAAAAATTTGATTAAAGCAATAGATGAGGCTTTGGAAAAGGGTGATATGAAAGATAATTGGAGAGTTGCATATCTTTTATATTCTCAATCTAATAAAAAACAGGCGTGTGAAGCATCAGAACCTCAAGCATTCTTTTGTGAGCATTGTGACAAAAAGATTTGTCTAATAAATCCAAGGAAGCAAGAATTTATTGTAGTTGGCCCTTCTGTTCAGGCTTCTGTCGGAAGAGCAAAAGCTTTAAAAGGTTCTTGGTATGAATAAGTTTCAAAATACAAAAAGCCCGGTATTACCGGGCTTTTGTTTGTTAGTATCTTTCTAAATATTTATCAATTTCCCATTGTGAGACATACGTTCTAAATGCATCCCATTCTTTTGTTTTCGCTGACATAAATTCATTAAAAATATGTTCTCCAAGAGCTGCTCTTGCTACAAGAGATTTGTCCAGATGCTCCAACGCCTCGGCTAAACTACCGGGAAGTGCATCAATGCGCTGTTTTTTTCGTTCTTTGGTTGTCAATTTATAAATATTGCTTTCAACCGGTGCGGGCGGGTCGATTTTATTTCTAACGCCATCAAGACAAGCTTGCAAAATTGTTGCAAATGCTAAATACGGGTTACATGCAGGATCCGGTGAACGAAGTTCAACCCGGGTTGCATTTCCGCGTTTTGCAGGAACTCTTAAAAGCGCGCTTCTGTTTGCCAAAGACCAAGCCAAATAAACAGGTGCTTCGTAACCTGGAACGAGTCGTTTAAAGCTGTTTACTGTTGGGTTAAGCGCTGCTGTAATTCCTTTAACGTGTTTCAAAAGCCCTCCGATTGAATATTTTGCTATATCAGAAAGCTGATATTCTGCTTTTACATCATAAAATGCATTTTTGCCATCCTTAAATAATGAAATGTTGCAATGCATTCCTGAACCGTTAATACCGTAAATCGGCTTTGGCATAAACGTTGCATGAAGATTGTGTTTTGCCGCAATTGCTTTCACTGCTATTTTAAACGTTGCAACATTGTCAGCAGCTGTTAGAATATCAGCATATCTGAAATCGATTTCATGCTGGCCGTCAGCAACTTCGTGATGTGACGCTTCAATGTCAAAGCCCATTTCCTGAAGTGTTAAAACAATATCTGAACGAACGTCTTCTCCCAAATCTTCAGGGCCTACATCATAATATCCGGCTCTATCGCCTGTTGTTGTCGTAACTTTGCCATCTTTATCTTTTGCAAAAAGGAAAAATTCGGCTTCGGGGCCGATGTTCATTGAAAAGCCCATTTTTTCAGCTTCAGCCATTAGTCTTTTTAAGTTACATCTCGGACAGCCCTCAAAAGGTGTCCCATCTGCGTTGTGGATATCGCAAATAAGGCGTGCTGCATTTACCCCTTCTTTTCCACGCCATGGAAGGATTTGAAAAGAGTTTTTATCAGGATAAAAATACATATCTGATGTTTCAATACTTCTAAATCCCTTGATTGATGAGCCATCAAGCATAATTTCGTTTGCAAGAATTTTGCTTATATGCTCGGAAGGAATTGACATGTTTTTGACCTGACCGTTTATGTCAACGAATTGAAGTTTTATGAATTTGATATTGTAGTCTTTTATAAAACCTTTAATATCTTCTTCTGTAAATTGTCTGTTGTCTAAACGTGTGTGTTTAAATTCTTTCATGTATATCCTCCAAACTAATAAATTACCTTTTTATTAGAATACTTTTTTGAAAAAAGGTCAAGGCTTTTAATATTAAGATTAAGTAAAGATGGGTGTTTTGAGTGTTCTTGATAAAGTGTGATTATTTTTATAAAAATGGGAATTATTTATATATAGGATATGGAATTAATCAGATTTTTTGCAGTTGTCAATTTTTAAGGGAGGATTTAGCCGGATTTTCGTATAAAAATTGTTTTTTGAATTGTTTTGTATGAATTTATTAACTTATGTAACAAAAATTAAGTGATATAGCAATTATATACTTAGAAAATACTTTATTAATATGTAAGCAATACACGATTAAATAAACACGAGATATATAAAAACACACACACTTACTATTTACACTACCTACTACACACTAACCTTCTACACACGAGGAATTACTAAAAAGAATTCCAAACTCTATCGAAAGATAGGGTTTTTTTTTACACACGTAGTGTGTTCTTGTACATTGGGTATGGCATACTGTTGGCGCTTTTGTGAGAATTCCGTTGTGTTGCTAAGAATTATGTGAAGGCGCTGTGAGCAGTAACTGTTTTTGGTGCCTGAGGCACATCTGTATATTGGAACTGTATTTTCGGAGGCGCTTTCAGAGAAATTTAGTGGTGTTGTTTAGAATTATGTGAGGGCGCTGGGAACAGTAACTGTTTTGGGGTATATGAGGGATGTCGGTATCTTGGAATGGTGAATCCTTTTGTTGCTTTCACATTTATACATTGGAATTGTTATATATTAAGCATGTGCGTAGAAATCAAGAGCTGGGGCTAAATGTTAACACTTTCGCCGGTGTACGAAATTTCTCCGCGCATTCCCTCTCCCCTTGCGGGAGAGGGTCAGGGTGAGGGGTCAAAATGTTAATCCATGGCATTGTATAAAAATCCCCCTCTTCGCAATTCAGTAATACTCTGACTTAATATGAACTTCTTTAGGCTTCTTAAACTATCTGCGGATAAACCTCATGAACATATTTCAAATAGTCCTCCGGTTCAAAAAATCCTATTGACAGTTCAGCTCTGTTAAATCCAAGCTGTTGAGCGCCCGGAACTTCAAGAGGAGGGCCTGCCGGTGTTGAACGCGCAGAATTTTTCGGGTTTGAAATTACTCCGGTGCTTCTCAAAAGTGTAATGGATATCGAGTTTTTGAAAACTTCATATTCGGTTAAACCTTTTGTTACAATTCCAAAGCCTTGTGCGCCTACATATCTTTGCATTGGCGCGAAATTCGTTTTTGCTTCAATTCCGCGTTCTTTCGGAAGATGCTGGCGCATGTTGTAATTCGGGTCAAAATCGCGTTCAATAATCATGTTCATGTCGTCTGAAAAAGTTTTGCAAACCGGATTTGGCAAATCAAATTTAACCTGCCAGATGCAGTCTTTTATCTGGTTATTCCATTCAAACCTGAAATTGATAAGGTTTTCAGTCCTGGTTAAAAACACGTTAAAGAAGTCAGTTCTAATTAGAAAGCTGTCTGTTTCATCATATCTGATAACTTCAAGAATAGTCGCGAATTCGCCCATGTCTGCTGCTCCCGGGCCGTAGTTGTAAGTGTCGCCGTTGTCTTGATATCTTACAAACTGAATTCCGATGTTGTTTATTTTGAGTTCTTTTTCTCTAATCTCCATCTGAACTTCATTTTGCGGTGTCTGTCGCTTTTGTAAAGTGTAAATCTGCGTGTAATCCTCTGTTACGGGAATTTTTTGAGTGTCATAAAGAATTCTGTCCTCAAAACCGCCTTCTTGTCTGATTATGTTAAAGCCTTCAAGTTTTTCTGTGCTTTTGAATTCGTAACCGCTTTTTTTGACAAGTTCAAATGCCTCGTTGTTATTGAGTTTTAATTCTTCAATGATTGTGTTTGCAATTTGAAGGATTTTTTCATATCTGCTGTAATTTTCAAAATGCACCGCATCGGTAGAACAGCCGCAAATGCTGTCGTGTGCGTGGTTTTGAATTAAAAGTTTGTAAGCATATTCGACAATAGCACTGTAATTTCCGCCAAAATGTTTTTGCAGCCTGTCAGCCTGTTCAAGCCTGTAGGAAGCTTCTGCGCGGTATTGCTTTAAGCGCATTCTTGCAGAATAACAGCCGGGAAGAATAAAGGTTTTGGAATTGTCCCGAAGTTCATCATTCCATTCTGTTTTGAAGTTGTCTTTTACAAGCTCGAAATATTCAAAAGGATTTGAAAGCTTGATTTCGTATATATCGCCGCCGTCAGCAGGATTTGCCAGTATCGCATTGACCGCTTCAATTTGTTCTGCGATGTCAGGTTCAACGCCAAGATGGTCAGCGCCGATTGGTAAAAGTATATAATCATTTGATTTTTGAGCAATTTTGTCAAGATTTCCTTTGAGCCATTCTGCTTTTTCTTCAATCGTTTTCGGGCTTGAAAAAATATCCATAAAATATCCGCGCACAAGGTTTATCGTGTTTACGCCGTTGAAAACAAATTCTGAGGGCAAATCCGGCACCCCCCGCCAGACCATTATTTTATCGATACCGTATTTTTGTAAAATTGGCGGAATATTTTTGCTGTGTCCGAAGGTGTCGGCAAAATATCCGATAAAATCTTCACAGCTGAAATCTTTTGCTATTTTCATGCCGATTTCGATATTTTTTTCAAAAACCGTACGGTCTGTCAAAAATTCATCAATCAAACAGTAAAACGGGCCTATAAAAAGTTTTTTTTCTTTAATAAATTGCCGCACAATCTGTTCTTTTTCCGGACGGATTTCGAGGTAGTCCAAAATCGCTGAAACCTGACCGTCGAAGTAAAACGACGGGATTTTGCCGCTTCCAAGCATTTCCAAAACATTATCAAAAACTCTCAAAAGCCTTAATCTAAAGACTTCAAATTCTCTGTACCATTCCCTGTCCCAATGCGTGTGCAAATATGCAATAACTTGTTTTTTCATAATGTATTTTTAGCATTTTTTTAGATTTCTGGCAATTTATTTACAAAACTATCTTGGCAGGTTGTTGAAGTAATCTTTGTCATTAAGAGCATAATATGTGCATCCTATTCCGTTGCGAGCATGCGCTGATGTAGAAGAACAGTAGGTGCCTTGGGCACTATATGTGCTTTGTGGTGTTCCGGCAGGTACAATTCTTCCATCATCAGTTAAGTGAAATGTGAATAAATCATGTCCCCATCTGTTAGGTTTTTTATTTCGTCCGTTAACATCAACCGTAATGAATGCGTATTTAGCGCCTGCCATATTTTCTATCAATATTAAACTTCCATCTGTTAAAACAAACTGACCATCGTCAAATAGCGTTAACACGATTTTCTGTTTCCCGTCATATGTCCTGTAAGGATTGTTTGGATTGTCTGCATTATAAGGAATGCAGGCCGGATGTGTATTTGAATAAGTTCCGCAATCTGCAATAATCTTAAAATACGGCATGATTTGTGCTTTTAATCCGGTAAGTGTGCCGCCAGCGCCAAGTATTTCTGGTCTTAACCTTTCTCCATGCTCAGCCTGATACATCTCAAAAGCTTGTAGAATTACAGAATAATTTTTCTTTAAAGAAGCTTCCAAAGCTTTATTTTGGTTGCGTGTAATAAGAGCCGGAAGTGTCATTGCCGCAGCTATTCCAATAATGCCTAGTGTTATTAACACTTCTGCTAAAGTAAATGCGGAAAGAATGTTTTTGAAATATAAAATGTTAAAAAATGCCGAAGGAGCGTTATTTAAGCCCCCCCCCCCCCTGCTGGGATTTAGTAATATCAAAGGTTTTAGACATGTTAGCTCCTTTACTATTTACTCTATAATTATAACAAATTTTTTAGTTTATTTCAAGCTTAGTATGTTAGCAATAATTAATTAAAGATTAATTTCAATGACTTTTGCGAAATCAACGTTAAAATAAAATATGTAAGGCTTCAAGCTTTGCAAAATTTTTGTAAAAAGGAGTTGATTTTATGGCAGATTTTAATAAATTTACAAATTATTCACAAGAAGTTTTGTCATCAGCAAGCGCAATCATGAATTCGCACAGCAATTCTGAACTCCAGCCGGAACATATTATGCTTGCAATGATTAAAGATAACGGAATTATAAAAGATTATTTGACTGAATTAAAACTTCTAAATCAGGGCTTTATTGATAAAATCGTCGGGGCTGTGAACTCTTTTCCGAAGGTTTCAGGGCCTGTAAACGCCCAGCAGATGTTTCTTTCAAACCAGACCTACAGACTGCTTGATTTGGCGGCTGAACAGTCAAATGACTTGAAAGATGAATTTATCAGCATTGAAGCCATTCTTCTTGCAATGACAAAACTTGAAAACAGCAATATTCAGCGCTTACTGAAAGATTTTAATGTTGATACAAACAAAGTTTTAAACGCAATGAAAAAGATAAGAGGGAATAAAAAAGTGGATAACAAAAACGCAGAAGAAAATATGAAAGCACTTGAAAAATATTCAACAGATTTAACAGCGCTTGCAAGAAAAGGTAAACTCGACCCTGTTATCGGCCGTGATGAAGAAGTCAGACGAATAATTCAGGTTTTGAACAGAAGAACAAAAAACAATCCTGTTCTAATCGGCGAACCGGGGGTTGGTAAAACCGCAATTGTTGAAGGTTTGGCACAAAGAATTATACGCGGGGATGTTCCTGAAAGCCTTAAAGACGTTAAACTTGTTTCACTTGATATGGGCGCTCTTGTTGCAGGTGCAAAATTCAGAGGCGAGTTCGAAGAACGTTTGAAAGCTGTTTTAAAAGAAGTTGAAGAGTCAAACGGTGAAATAGTTATGTTTATTGATGAACTTCATACAGTTGTCGGCGCAGGTGCTACAGAAGGCTCAATGGATGCCGGAAACCTTTTAAAACCAATGCTTGCAAGAGGCGTTTTAAGAACAATTGGCGCAACAACGATTAATGAATACCGCAAATATATTGAAAAAGACCCTGCGCTTGAAAGAAGATTTCAACCGGTGCTTGTTGATGAACCGTCTGTGGAAGATACGATTTCAATTCTTAGAGGTTTGAAAGAAAAATACGAAGTTCACCATGGAATTCGTATTTTAGACAGCGCGCTTATTCAGGCAGCAAAACTTTCAGACAGATATATTACGGATAGATTTTTGCCGGATAAAGCAATTGACCTGATTGATGAAGCGGCTTCCTCTTTGCGTATTGAAATCGACTCAATGCCGGAGGAAATTGATACAATGATGAGGCAGAAAATTCAGCTTGAAATCGAGCGAGAAGCACTAAAAAAAGAAACAAGCGACGAGGCAAAAGCCAAAGTTGACGATATTTCAAAGCAGATATCAGAACTCGAAGGCAAAATTAACACAATGAAATGCCAGTGGGAAAAAGAAAAAGCTTCAATCACCGGCGAAGCTGCTATCAAAGATGAAATTGACAAGGTTAAGAAACAAATCGAAGAGGCTGAGCGAAATACAGATTTGCAAACAGCCGCAGAACTAAAATACGGCAAACTTCTTGAGCTTGAAAAACAGCTTCGTGAATGCCAGAACCGCGACAAGTCTGAAAATCATCTTTTAAAAGAAGAGATTGACGACGAAGATATAGCAAATGTTGTCAGCAAGTGGACGGGAATTCCGGTTAACAAACTTGTGGAAAGCGAAAAACAAAAGCTAGTCAGCATGGAAGATATTCTTCACAAACGGCTTATCGGACAGGATGAAGCGGTTGAAACAGTTTCAGACGCAATCCGCCGTGCACGTTCAGGCTTGAAAGACCCGAAACGTCCGATTGGAACTTTCTTATTCTTAGGCCCGACAGGTGTTGGTAAAACTGAACTTGCAAAATCTCTTGCAGAATTCATGTTCAACGACGAAGATGCCTTAATCCGTATTGATATGTCAGAATATATGGAAAAACATAATGTTGCAAGACTTGTCGGAGCGCCTCCGGGATACGTTGGTTATGAAGAAGGCGGTCAATTGACAGAAGCCGTTCGCCGCAAACCCTATTCAGTTGTGCTTTTTGATGAAATCGAAAAAGCTCATCCGGATGTCTTTAATATAATGCTTCAAATCTTTGATGACGGACGTTTGACGGATTCAAAGGGCAGAACCGTTGATTTCAAAAACACTTTGATTATCATGACATCAAATATCGGAAGCGACATTATTCTTGAAGATACCTTGAACAATCTCGGCTCCCAAAAGGATTTTGACGCAACAAAAGAAAAGGTTCTGACTGTTTTAAGAAGCCGTTTTAAACCGGAATTTTTAAACAGAATTGATGAAACGATTTTCTTTAAAGCCCTGACCTTGCAGGATTTGTCTCAAATTGTTGATATTCAGATGGATTATTTGAGAAAATTGCTTAAAGAACAGGAAATCGAACTTGAAATTACGCCAGATGCAAAAGAACTTCTTGCAACACGCGGTTTTAATCCTGTTTACGGCGCAAGACCTTTGAAACGAGTAATTCGCCAGATGGTCGAAAATCCGTTGTCAAAAATGATTTTATCGCAGAATTTTCTTCGCGGCGACAAGATTAAAATTGACGTCAAAGATGATGAAATTCATTTTGACAAAGTGTAACAAAAAGACCTCCTTTTAAGGGAGGTCTTTTTCTACCACCATGGATAGTCACTTTTGAATTCCCAGTTGTCGATTTGAAGCAATCTTGCACAGTAATACGCGCTCTTTTTGCAAAGATTATATGCTCCGTTTCTATCATTGCCCCCATGGCTGGCCGCAGTAGTAACCTTTTCGTTAGGATTTAGTTTATTCTTCTGTCCGTATGGACACAAATACAAGGTAAAACGGTCTCTACCGTTTTGATTAGGTTTTCTATCCCCGTTTGTATCAAATAAAAGGTCATAGCAACTGCCAGCGTTAAGATAAGCAATAGTGCCGTCATAAAAGATTATTCTATTTGTTGTAAATACTGTTGCACCGTTTTCATCTGATGTGTTCAATCCCTTTTCATATGAGTAATATTTCAGATATTTTTTTAGATACCTGTTGAAGAAATTTTCACACAATTCGGAAACTCTTGCATGGTCTTTCTGCCCATCAACACTATAACCTGTTGTATCAAAATCCCAATAACGCATATCGCCGTTGTCAATTTCACTCATCATTATTGCCTGATTCATTGTTGTGTAGAATTTTTTTAATCTAGCAGAGGTTTCCTGCTTCTGATATTTCTGAATTAAAGCGGGCAGCGTCATGGCCGCAACAATTCCTATTATGCCAAGTGTGATAAGAACTTCTGCCATTGTAAATGATAAAATCCGTTTAAAGCGCATAAATTTATCCTCCAAGTTTAAACCATAGTTTATATATTTATATTATGGATTATAGAATATATAAAGTCAAGATTATAAATTTAAACTATGGATGATAAAACTTTATTGAAAACTTTCGGATTTAACCTGAAAATTGAGCGGATGAAAAGAAAACTTTCTCAGGAGACAGTTGCTGAAGCTCTTGATTTCAGTACAGTTTACGTCTCAAATGTCGAAAGCGGCAAGCATAATATTTCGCTTGTAAATGCTTTGAAATTTTGTAATTATTACGGCAGTCCTGTTGAAAATTTTTTAAGCGAAAAGTAAGCGGCAGCCGCTAATTATTTTATTCGCGGGTATATTTCAGTTGCATCTTCATAAAAAACAGTGCGCTTATTTAAACGATTAGTGCGTAAATCAGAAATATCTCTGATTATTGCTGAATGCTTCCCGCTTTTAACGTCATCATAATCCCAGCTTGTATATTTTATTGAATTCTTCCCGCGTTCACAAATTTGAACAATTTCACGACCGTCTTTTTCTTTTATATGCTCAACTGAAAAATTTTTCCCGGCAGCTCGTAAATATTTGATATAATCATCGGGAGTTGTATTGAAATTAATTCCGTCATTGGTGTAAATTTCCTGCGGGATTTCGTTTGTTTTGTATAATTGAAAGTCTTTTTTAGGAGTGGTTTGCGCAGAAATATATGCTTTGAGTGCATTGCTTGCTTCTCGGCTGATTTCGTTATATTGCGGATAGTCCTTCCCGGGCGCTGCACTTGACTGTTTATCGAAATTTTGTGCTTGTGAAATCTTTTTAACTTCAATATAAGGATTGTAAGAAATTCCTTCTATCATAAACCTGCCTTTATAACCTAACCTATAATAAAAAACGCAACTTTTAAAATAAAATTGCGTTTTTTATAGAAAGTTGTTAAAATATATTAATTTTTCACATACCAGATTGTAAATTCCGGCCTGTCAACTCCATATTTGATATCAACTTCTTTTCCGCGGAAGCCCACTCCGATATAGTTGAAAAATTGTAGTATCCGCTTGCCTTTTGTTTTCAAAAGTTCAAACCCGTTCAGAGTTACTGTTGATTTTATTGTAATCAAATCGCCGGATGTGTTTCTCAGCTTAAACTGGCTCAGTTGAATTTCGGCATTGTCATTTGCCCAGCCGTTTTCGTCAAAAAAGCTTACATAACCGACAACTTTTGTTCCTTTTGCAAAAAGGATTTTTCTGTTGTAATAAACATCATTTTTGACCGTGAATAAGAGGTTGTCTCCAACCTGAATTTCGTCATGCGTTGTTGAAATGTTTTCTGCCGGAATAATTTTGACAGGTATTTTTTCTGCGGCTTGTGCTGAGCAGCATGCCAGTAAAAATATAGTTAAAAGAGTGAAAATTTTTCTCATTTAGTTTTTCCTTATTTTTAAAAGAAATTCTTGTTCTCCCGGGCGTGCTACAACCTCGCCGCCGCGCATCCATATCGGAAATCCGGAAAAAGAACTGTCTACAAAGTCATTCAATTTTTTATGAACGTTTCCGTGAAGGTAAATTTCACCATAAACCGGTTCTTCATTGCATTTAAAATTTTCAATTAACACATTCGCTTCTTTGCCTGCAAAGCCGTTTTCTTCAAGGCTTGTTACAATCCCAGTTACAATTGAACCTTTTTGAAACTTGCCTGCACCTTCAATAATTTTGAAGTCGACATAATCGCCTTCGCTTAGAGAATTTTTGCGCGCTGTTGTAATTGTTTGAGCCGGCGTGACTGTTATCGTTGAATTTTCGGCAAAAGCCGTATTTGTAAGAGTTATTAACAGCACAAATACGGCTAAAATTTTTATCTTCATCTTATAATGTTACACTTTCCTGTTTTTGTTTGCGTTTGTTGTAATCCTGCTGAATTCCTTTAATTTCTTTTTCAAGAGAGTATTCAAAGTTTTTATAATAAGGATTTTGGGTCATTGAAGAATTTAAATACTGCGGATATTTAACAAGAATGTGTTTGTAAATAGCAAGAAGTCTTTTTGAGCCTTTCGGGTGAGTGTATGTAAATCCCCAGTCAAAAATAGGTTCTGCATAAATTTTGTTTCCCATTGTGATGGCTGCAATCGGGTTGTAGCCGGCTTTAACCATTAAATCAATGGCTTTGGTGTCTGCTTTAAGTTCATATTTTTTAGAATTTGCATTCATTGCAATGTATTTCAAATACCCTCCGTGAAAATCAAGATCATGCGCAATTTCATGTGCGATAACAAATGCTAACTCATCATCATTATCGATGTAAGGAAGAAGTCCGCTGTAGATTGTAATCTGTCTTGTATAGCCGTTTGTAGCAGCATTAGGGTTGTTCGGGCTGCTTTTTATCATAACAGGAGTTCTTTTGTTAATTTTATTCGCCGTCATGATGTTTTGTGAAACCATCATAACTTTTTTATAGGCCTTGTTTGTTTTTTCCCAGTAATTATTTAAATTTACATTTGTTTCCACATAAATTGTGTCTGATTCCGAAAACGAAAGCGAAAATGCCGGTGCCGCTAGAAATGTAAGTGCTCCAAATGTAATTAATAATTTTTTCATAATTTCCCCCTTATTATTCCTAATCTCGATTCTAATTTTAATATGTATTTTAATAATATGTCAATGTAAAACTTTTATAAATGTAATTAAAATTTACTTTTTTAATGATATAATTTAAATTATAGACAATATTATTGGAGAGATTAAATTATGTGTGGAATAGTAGGATATGTAGGTTGCAAGCCAGTCGTTGATATATTAACAGATGGACTTGAACAGCTTGAATACAGGGGGTATGATTCTTCTGGTATTGCCGTTATGTGTGAGGATAAAATTAAGGTTTACAAAGCTGTTGGAAAGCTGAATAATTTGAAATGCGAACTTTTGCAGCACAAAGGTGAGTATGAGAAAGCTACAATGGGCATCGGGCATATCAGATGGGCAACACATGGTGCTCCAACTGTTTTAAACGCTCACCCGCACACATGTTCATGCGGAAATCTTGTTCTTGTGCATAACGGGATTATTGAAAATTATAAAGAGTTGCGTGAAGAACTTGCAAAAGATGGCTGCGTATTTCGTTCTCAAACAGATACTGAGGTTGTAGCGCACCTTGTTGCAAGAATGTATGCAAAAACAAAGGACCTGGCAGAGGCTGTCAGAGAAGCTTCAAAACGCATTGATGGTGCTTATGCACTCTGTGTAATGCACAATGACTGCAAAAATACTCTGGTAATTACAAAACGCAACGCACCGCTGCTTGTCGGAATCGGTGAAAATGAGTTTTTTGCGGCTTCTGATGTTCCCGCAATAATTAAACATACAAAAAAAGCAATGTATCTGGAAGATAATCAAGTTGTAACACTTACCCCTGAAAAAATGACTTTAACAAACTTGGAAGGCAAAGTGCTTACTCCTAAAATAGAAGTTCTTCCGTGGGAGCCGGTTGCGTTAAGCAAAATGGGTTACAAACACTACATGCTTAAAGAAATTCATGAGCAGCCGGATGTGATAAGAAATATATTAGTAGGAAAGCTTCATGCTCCTGATGAAAATATTATTTTGAACGAGGTTAAAGTAACAAAAGAAACTTTGAAAACCTTAAATCGTATTCAAATCATTGCTTGCGGAACATCTTTGCATGCTGCAATGATTGGAAAATATTTGATTGAAAATTTCTGCGGAATTCCGGTTGATGTAGAAGCCTCCAGTGAATATATTTACAGACGCAATGTAACTAATAAGAATACGCTTGTAATAGGGGTTTCACAATCAGGCGAAACTGCTGATACCTTGACTGCTATAAAACAAGCAAAAGCCAAAGGTTCGCATATTCTAATCATTACAAATCGTCCCGACAGTGCTATGGCGCGTGAAGCAGACAGCCTTATTCCGGTTAATGCAGGAATAGAAGTTTCTGTTGCGGCGACAAAATCTTATACCGCTCAATTAATGGCGTTTTATCTTCTTGCGCTTTATATGGCAGAAGTTAAAAACAGCTTATCTTCAAGCGAACTTACCTCTTTAAAATCAGAATTGATGGTTTTACCGCAAAAGATTGAACAAATTCTTGCTCATACAGAAGATATTCAACGATGTGCAAAAATCTATTCTTCAACAAAAGATTTTATCTTTGTTGCACGCGGAATTAATTTCCCGACAGCACTTGAAGGCGCTTTGAAACTTAAAGAAATCAGTTACATCAATGCAACAGGATATCCGGCCGGAGAGTTAAAACACGGTCCGATTGCAATGCTTGATGAAACAATGCCTGTATTGTCAATCTTGATGAATGGATGTGTTTATGAAAAACTTCTTTCAAACAGTGAAGAAGCAAAAGCCCGGAATGCAAGAATGATTGCTCTCACAAATTCAAAAGACGAAAAACTCGAGGATTTGTTTGAAAATATTATAAGAGTGCCTGATGTTCAGGAATTCTTTTCTCCGCTGGTTGCAATTGTTCCGCTTCAGCTTCTGGCATATTATATTGCGGAATTTTTGGGAAAAGACGTTGACCAGCCTAGAAACCTTGCAAAATCAGTTACTGTTGAGTAAAATAATAACATAATTTTATAAATTAGTGCCGATATAGCTCAGCTGGTAGAGCAACTCATTCGTAATGAGTAGGTCGCGGGTTCGAATCCCACTATCGGCTTACTAATAATCTAATTGAAAGGCGGCTTTGCCGCTTTGAGCCTCATTATCGGCTTACTAATTTATGTCTCTTGGAGATAATCATGATTCAATCAGATATAATAAAAATTAAATTTACCAATGACAATTCCGAAATAGAAGCAGAATTGCTGCGTCTTGGAATTAATCCTCTTCGCTGGGCAATTGTTGAAGTTTCAGAAAGAGAACTTTCTCTTAGCGTTTCGTATGAGAAAAATTAACCCTTCAATGTTTTCAAAAGTTTGTTAAATATTCTTTGCGCAGATTTGTCAGATGGATATTGCTTCACATGCTGAACCAATCTATCGAGATTATCTATGCTGACAACTTTGCCATTTGCAAGTTTGCCCGAATATTGTTTGTTTCCTTTATCCCAAAACTCAAAACTGTCTTTGGAAATCCAGGATTGAGAATGTTGGTTTTCTCTTAAGATTTTTTGTAGTAGATTATTATAAGATTTTACCCTTTTTAAGGCGTATAAGTCACCCATAACTTTTTTATAAAGTGTGAGTGTTGTTTCACTAAATGTGTTCTTATTTTTTAATAATACAAAATCACCATTTTTGTTGCTAAAAAATCGTACCGCATTTGGTTCATTGTCCCGATAGAGATGACCTAAACTGCTGCGGTCTACAACATTAAACGAATTATCTTTATTAAGTTGTCCTAAAACAGCAGGAGTGTCTCCGATTTTAATTTTATAGCAGTTTTTGCCATGTACGCTTTTGTGCGGACGTATCACCAAGCCGTTTGGCTGCAGGTTTGCTAAATCTCTAATTGTCATGATAAATATCCTTTTATTTTTATTTGATTATTATAAAGTCCGTCAAAAAATATTTTGCTACCGGTGTCGATTTCTTGTAACATATATTAACACACTATTTGCCTTTAAATATTTTTGGTTGTACACTGTTTCGTAATGACATTGCCGGGTCGGAATTAAAAACCTTACCGGCAAAAGAACTGACGGTGATAAGGTTCGCCGGGTTCAAATACAAATTAAGGAGAAAAAGATGACACCAAAAAATTTCTTATTTACTTCTGAATCAGTTACAGAAGGTCACCCCGACAAAGTTTGCGACCAGATTTCTGACGCAATTCTTGATGAATTTTTGACAAAATACCCCCAATCGCGTGTTGCAGCTGAAACAACTGTTACAACCGGCATGGCGCTTGTTTGCGGTGAAATTACTGCGGATTGCTACGTTGATATTCCGTCTGTTGTTAGAAATACAATCAAAAACATCGGTTATGTTGGTCGTGAAGGCGGCGGATTTGATTATAAAACCTGCGCTGTTTTAACAAGTATTGACGAACAATCCTGCGACATTGCAGGCGGCGTTAATAAAGCACTTGAAGCACGTTCAACAAATGCCGGAACTTCAGTTTGCGAAACTGAAAATATCGGTGCCGGCGATCAGGGTATTATGTTCGGTTATGCCTGCAACGAAACTCCGGAATTAATGCCTTTGCCAATCAGCCTTGCTCACAAATTGTCATACAGGCTTGCACAGGTTAGAAAACAGGGGCTTGTTGATTACTTGAGACCGGACGGCAAATCACAGGTTACTGTTGAATATGTTGACGGCAAACCTTCAAGAATTCATACAGTTTTGATTTCAACACAGCACGACCCTGAAATTAACGGCATTTCAGACAATGAAAAAGTTCAGGAAATAATCAAAAACGATATTAAAAAATACGTAATTGATTATGTTTTTGAAAACGAAACAATCAAACTTGACAGTGAAACAAAAATCCTTGTTAACCCGTCAGGACGCTTTGTTGTTGGCGGACCGCAGGGTGATGCAGGTTTGACAGGACGTAAAATCATTGTAGATACTTACGGCGGCTACTCCCGTCACGGCGGCGGTGCTTTTTCAGGTAAAGACCCGACAAAAGTTGACCGTTCAGCAGCTTACGCCGCACGCTACGTTGCGAAAAACGTTGTTGCGGCTGGCTTAGCTGAAAAATGCGAAATCGAACTTGCTTATGCAATCGGTGTGGCAGAACCTATTTCAATCATGGTAGATACATTTGGAACAGGCAAAATTTCAGATGATGAAATTTCAGAACTTGTTTCTAAAAACTTTGATTTAAGACCGGCTGCAATTATCAACAAATTTGATTTGCGCGGACTTCCGGCTAAAAACGGCGGCAAATTCTATCAGCTTCTTGCGGCTTACGGCCATATGGGCAGAACTGATATCAATGTTCCGTGGGAGCAGCTTGATAAAGTTGAAGATTTGAAATCAGGTCTTTGCGCTTGCGGATGCTGTGCAAAATAGGTTTTAAAACTATATAAACAATAAAAAGGAGGGCTTTTGTCCTCCTTTTTTATATTATAAAATTTGCTGTGTAAATTTATGTTAAAATACCCGCAAAATTTTATATTCATGAATTTAATATATATATGCAAATTCAAAATATACAAAATGTTAATAACACTTCTTCAAACTCTTTTACAGGTAAAATCCGGACAAGAATTTTACTGGAGTCTCTCGGCGGAAACGTTATCAATATGAGCAAAAGGGATAATTCCATAAGGCTTGATGGCTTTTCTTCAATAACAGATATCCCAAAAGAAAAGCTTGCTGAAAAATTGTGTAATGTAAGTAATTTACAACTTTTTATGGGCAGTCTTTGCAATGTCATAAAACAACGTTATCCAAAACTTCTTGAGGCAGAACAAAAATATAAAGATGACCTATTCATGCTGCTTTTTTCCGGACAATTAGGTTCTAAAAAGGCATTTGTAGATTTAAGCAATAAATATTATAAAAAATTCGGCAGATATATAAATATAAACCTTGATGAAGGTGAAAAGAGATTTTTTCAAAAATATATTGATATGTTTTAAAGTTTAGAATACATATTAAAAGCGGCCTGAATATTCAGGCCGCTTTATTGATTACTTGTGATTTTGAACGGTGCTTTTGAGGTGAAGTTCTCTCAACTGCTGGAGAGAAGCTTCTCCGGGCGCGTCGCTCATCAAATCTTTTGCACCTGAGTTTTTCGGGAATGCGATTACATCGCGGATACTGTCAGTGCGGCAAAGAAGTGCAACAAGTCTGTCAAGACCGATTGCAAGGCCTGCATGCGGAGGAGTTCCGTATTGAAGCGCATTCACCATAAATCCGAATTTTTCTTTAGCTTCATCTTCGGTTAAGCCTAAAGCTTTGAAGATTGCTGATTGAACTTCGGATGAGTGGATTCTGACACTTCCGCCGCCGAGTTCAGTTCCGTTGTAAACAATATCATAAGCAATTGATTTAACATTGCCCAAATCTCCTGCTTTAAGCTTGTCTAAATCTTCAATACACGGAGATGTGAACGGGTGGTGCATTGCCATAAATCTGCCTTCTTCATCCGACCATTCAAACATCGGGAAGTCTACAATCCATAACAAATTGTGTTTGCTTTCATCAATCAAATCAAGGCGTTTACCGAAATAGAGTCTTAATCTTCCCATAATGTCGTAAACAAGTTTCGGCTTGTCTGCAACAAAGAAAATAATGTCGCCGGCTTCTGCCTGAGCACGTTCCTGAATTTGTTTTGCCTGTTCTTCGGTTACAAATTTCATAACCGGTGATTTTGCGGTACCGTCTTCCAGGTAAATGATATTAGCAAGAGCTTTTGCACCGAAAGATACAGCAAGTTTTGTAATATCATCAATATCTTTTCTTGAGAACTTGGCGCCGCCAGGAATTCTTATACCGCGGACAATACCGCCATTTTCAAGAGTGTCACGGACTATTTTGAACTCGGATTGAAGAATAATATCGCCAATGTCAAAAAGTTCCAGACCAAAACGGGTATCAGGTTTATCTGAACCGTATCTGTCCATTGCTTCCTGCCATGGCATTTGAATGAACGGAGGTTTAACTTCAACGCCTGCTGCTTTAAATGTTTCAACAATCAAGCCTTCAACACATTTGATGACGTCTTGCTGTTCAACAAAAGACATTTCAATGTCGATCTGAGTAAATTCCGGCTGGCGATCTGCACGGAGGTCTTCATCACGGAAACATTTTGCGATTTGATAATATCTTTCAATTCCGCCAACCATTAATAATTGTTTAAAAATTTGCGGGGACTGCGGAAGCGCGTAGAATTTACCTTCCTGAACGCGTGAAGGAACCAGATAATCTCTTGCGCCTTCCGGAGTTGTTTTAATCAAAATAGGGGTTTCAACTTCCAAAAAATCTTCGCCGTTAAGATAACTTCTTGCAGCCTGACAGATTTTGTGTCGTAAAGTAAGGTTGTGAAGCATTCCTTCGCGTCTGATATCAAGATATCTGTATTTAAGTCTTACGTCTTCTGAAACGTTTTCATCATCAAGCACAAACGGCAAAGTTTTTGCTTCTGAAAGAATTTCAACACTTTCAGGATACATTTCAACCTGTCCTGTTGCGTATTTTTCGTTGTAAGTCTCTTCAGGTCTTCTTGTAACCTTACCTTTTACACAAATTACGTATTCAGAACGTAATTTTTCAAAAACTTTGTGAACTTCGGGGTTAATCTGGGGATTTGCAACAAGCTGGAAAAAGCCTGTTCTGTCTCTCAATTCCACAAAAAGAATTCCACCCAAATCGCGGATGGTTGCTGACCAGCCTGAAAGAGTAACTTCTTCATTCAGGTTGTTTAAATTAAGCTCTCCGCAATTGCGGTTTTTTAATTTTGTTGTTATCATTTTCATTTCCTTATTAATTTTAAACGTCTGATAATATCATAGCAAAAACATAAAAAAATGAACGAAAATTTGAATTTTTATAACATTTTTTGACCCTAATCGCAAAAAATATTATTTATATGATTTAATTTTTACATGAAAATTCCATCTGTAAAATTTTATACACCGCAATTTAAAGCTCATTCCTATAAAATTGAGCCTAAATGTTGCTATATTACTATTCAAACGGATAACAATCCTAATCTTGGTGAAAATCCTTATCTGGTTTACGATTATTTGGGTAGGCAAGAAGTTGAGATGAAGAAGGAAAACGGCTTGTATTCCGCGGAAGTACACTCTGCACCATGGCAAAAAGATTTTAAATATCATATAAAATATCAAGATACAGGCGCGCTTGATTTGAAAGACGGAAAAGAATATTCCCTCAATTTTGATGAGCTGAGAATGGAATCGATTGCGCTTTTAAGAAAACAACACCGCCAGCCGATGGTGCAATTTTTTAAATCGGGTTCGGCTGTGGGCAAAGTTTTATATCAAGACATTATTGAATATGATGAAATTGAAAATAATATAAAAGAACCCTCAATTATTGTCTGTAAGCGCCCGGTAACAGGCTGTATAAATAATCCGAATGTTGTAGGATTGATTTTATTGTCGGATGATACCGGTACGCTTTCACATTTAGGTGCAATGCTTAGAAACAGCACAAAAATCTGTGCGGCTGTTTATGATATGAAAGTTATCAAACAGCTGCAAGCATTGAATGGCCAAAATATTGAAATGGAAGTGAAAAACGATTATATAAATTTTGCAAAATCAGACAAAATTCCAATGCCAATGACATATCCAACAATAAAAGTCCCGAAACTTAAATATTCAGATAAAATTTTAACGTCTGATGAATATACTTTGGATTTGGTCGGAGCAAAGGCGGTAAATTTAAGACGCCTTGAAAAGCTTGTTAATGACGGCAAAATTGATGTGAAAATTCCAAAATCCATTGCCCTGACGCACGGTTATATTCAGAAATTGTTTGACGAAAACGAAGAGCAAAGAGAAAGTTATGAAGAACGGAAAGATGTTTATCTATGTAAAGAAGCCGCATATGCACCATATTGTGAAAAACAATGTGAAGAACGAATGTCGGATTTGATAGAAACATTAAGAAAAAATGGCATAGACAATAAGCTGCTAATGGTGCGTTCTGCATTTAACGGTGAAGATTTGCCGGATTACTCGGCCGCAGGAATTTACGATAGCACACTTGCATACGTTGAGCCGGAAGATCTATATAATAGTATTATTAGAGTTGCACAGTCAAAATGGGGATACAAAGCTATCTTCTCACGCAAAAAATACGGTATTCCCGATGACGCGATTCAGCCGACTGTCGTTTTACAAAATTATATTAAACCTGATTATAAGTTCACATTATATACGGACTATGAAGACAATAAACTGAGGCTTGAATTATACTCTGATAACATTTGGCGCGGGCACGAGGCTCATCAGCCAAATGTATTTACTTATGACAAAAAAACAGGCGAATTAACTTATGATTCGGTTCAGTTAGTTGAACCGCAGGTTACATACGATGAAAATCTTAATGTGAAAGAAATGCAGCCATTAAAATACAATCTTTCGGGCAAGCCCGAAGTTTTTGAACTTATTCAAAAACTTATAGACAGCTCTCTGGTAATAGAAAAAGAATTCGGGGCGCCGCAGGATATTGAAGGCGGTTTTGCGGGAAACGAGGTTTACCTATGGCAAACGAGAAATATTGTTTAAAAATCTCTTTGATGTAATATATTTTTATGATTACATTCGACAGTTTAACCTTAAAATCGTGGATTGAAGAAAATCGGGACTTTCTCACAGGCGCAAGAATTCAAAAAATCCAGCAGCCAACCAGAAGAGATTTTGTGTTGACTTTGCGCTCGTCCGGCGAAACACGGAAGCTCTACATAAACATAAACCCGCAATATTATCATGTTTGTTTTATGAGCAAAGAAAATGAAAAACGGCGCCTGATTGAAATTCCGCAAAAGCCTCCGATGTTTTGTATGCTGCTTCGAAAATATCTTGAAAATGCGCTTATTTCAAAGGTTAATCAGCCGCCGTATGAAAGAATTCTTGAGTTTTACATTGAAACTTACAACGAACTCTCGGAAAAGATTTACCTTTGCCTTGCCGTTGAATTGATGGGAAAACATTCAAATGTCGTGCTTTATAACGACGATACAAACGTAATTCTCGGCTGTGCGCACAATGTCGGGGCTGAAAAAAGCCGCGAACGCGAAATGGCGGGCGGACTTCCTTATGTTTATCCTCCCGTAAAACCTCAGGGCTGGTACGGCGGGGCTTTTGCACAGGAAAATCCCAACGAAAATATTGACGCTTATTACGCGAAATGTATTTTCGATGATAAATTTAAACATCTGAAAGACGCCTGCCGCCAAATTGTTTTTTCAAAACTCAAAAAAGATAAAAATTCTCTGGCAAAAATGGAATACAAACTTAATCATTCGCAGGATTTTGACAAATACAGACATCTCGGGGATTTGATTATGGCAAATCTCTATAATCTCAAAGATTATTCAAAATTTGTGCGGGTTTTCGATTACCTCAAAAATGAAGAAATTAATATTGAATTGGATGAGCAATTGACCCTCAAAGAAAATGCAAATGCTTTTTACAAGTTTTACAACAAAGGCAAGACAACAATTGCTAAACTTACTGAATTTATAGAAAAAACAAATGCTGATATAAATTATTTTGAACAAATTCTTTATTCGCTTGAGATTTCAGACTCGATTGAGGAGCTGCTTGAAATTAAATCAGAGATTACCCAGGAAAAACTTAAAAAAACAACCGAAAAATCATCATACGAGCCAATGACCATGGAGATTGACGGTTTCAAGGTTTTTATTGGGAAAAATAACCGCCAGAATGATTATATTGTTTCAAAACTTGCAAAAGATGAGGATTTCTGGTTTCATACAAAAGATTGCGCCGGCTCCCATGTTTTGTTAAAATGCTCAGAACCGTCCGACGATTTAATATTAAAATGCGCTGAACTTGCCAAAAAATATTCATCAGGCGCACTTTCTTCAAAAGTCGGGGTGATTTATACAAAACGCAAGTTTTTGAAAAAGCCGCCGGGGACGAATTTGGGTTATGTAACTTACAAGTCTGAAAAAGAAATCATAATTGATTAAATGGCACTTGGTTTGACAAGCAGACTTAAGCCAGTAAAATTATAATAAGTTTAAGGAGATTGAGAAATGGAAATAAAATCAGTAATACTTGCAGCAGGAAAAGGCACAAGAATGAAGTCGGAAACGCCGAAGGTTTTGCATAAAATTTTAGACAAAACTCTTTTGGGCTATGTTTTGGATAATGTTAAAAACATAACAAACGAGAATTTTGTAATTGTCGGCCACCATGCTGAAGAAGTGACTGAATTTGTTCAGAAAAACTACAATTCTGCAAAAACCGTTCTTCAAACTCCACAACTTGGAACAGGCCATGCTGTTTCAATGGCTTGCCCTTATATTGAAAGCTTTGACGGGCTTGTTTTAATTCTTTGCGGGGACACGCCTTTGATTACGGAAACTACTTTGAAAAAGTTTGTAGATTTTCATATCTCATCAAAATCTGATTTGACAGTTATGAGTACGATTTTTGAAAATCCAACAAATTACGGACGAATTATCAGAGAGCCTGACAATACCCTAAAGTGTATTGTGGAAGAAAAAGACGCAACTCCGGAGCAAAAAGCAGTAAAAGAAGTTAATGCAGGAATTTACCTTCTGAACTGGGCGAAAATAAAACCCGCTTTTTCGCAATTGACAAGCAACAATGCGCAGGGTGAATATTATTTAACAGATATAATTGCCTGGGGCAAACAAGAAAAATTAAATGTTAATGCGTATGTTTTAGAAAACAGCGATGAAATCTTCGGGATTAATTCCCGCAAAAATCTTGCCGAGGCTGCAAGAATTATGAATTTACGCAAACTTAACGACTTGATGGATAACGGGGTTACAATCGTTGACCCTTCATCGACCTGGATTTCAGAAGATACGCAAATCGGTGCTGATACGATTGTTTATCCTTCAACTTACATAGAAGGCTCAAACAAAATCGGCAAAAACTGCAAAATCGGCCCTTGTGCACATTTGCGCGGTAATGTTGAAATTGCTGACAACTGCAAAATAGGAAATTTTGTAGAAGTTAAGAATTCCAAAATTGACCACAATACAAATGCCGGTCATCTAAGCTACATTGGCGACAGCGAACTTGGCGCACATATCAATATCGGCGCCGGAACTATCACGGCGAATTACAACCCGCTTACAAAAGTTAAAAGTAAAACAGTTTTGAAAGACAATGTGAAAATAGGTTCAAATACCGTGCTTGTTGCACCGGTTGAATTGAAAGAGGGTGCAAATGTCGGGGCCGGAAGCGTTATAACAAAAAATGTGCCGGCATGGTCGCTTGCTCTTACCCGCTCTCCGTTGAAAGTTTTAGCAGATTGGGTTAAAAATTACACCAAGTAATTTATACCTTAAGAAATAATTATATAATTATTTGTTATTTTTTGAAAAATACGCAAACAGACCGGCGCCTGAAGAGATAATCGAATTTATAAAAATGGAGTTTTTAGTTGGCGATTTAAACACAGTGCATTTTCGGCCAACGCAATCCAAACCGACTCCAAAAGCAAACCAGGCAGATGTGGTTGTGAGAGCTTTTTGTGTCCGATTAACTGAATTATGACGCACAGGGCGGGGTGAGTTTATTTGTCTATCAAAAGTAACTTGCATATTTATATTCCTTTAAGTTCCATAATCAAAAGCCAGACAAGAACAGACATTTCAGTCTCACTCTTATCCGGCTCATCATTTCTATGAATGACTTGCCCTCCGAGCAACAGTTACAATTTTATTTGATAAAAATTTTAAGTCAACATCTCAGGTTCTGCTATTTCCAAGGATAATCGTCCATTATCTCCCATCCGTCAAGCATTATTAGCAATGAGCATCCATCGCCTGGATTATAATAAAATTGTGAATTCGCCTCAACGTTACAACAACCCATTTCTTTCGATAGCAAGTATGTCCTGTTTTTGTGGATTGCAGAATTTTGTGACCAGGCTGAGTTTTCATCATCCCTGTCTGCTCCGAGTGTTAATCCGTAACTTTTTGTGATTGACATTCTGAATATATCCCTGCCTATAATATTAGGCGGTGTAATTCCGTTTACATCAACATATATAGCGATGGATATTCCTGGGTTGGTCTTTGATGTGTTAAATCCAATAATTGTTCCATTTGATAATGAGAAAGTTTTGAAGTTCTTTAGGTTATTAGTATATACTGAAGTTCTACCATTAATATCTTTTATCTCCCAGTTCTTATTACTTACGGCTAGTGTTGTTATGTACGGTGCAATGTAAAGATTAAAAAAATCCTCATTTGACATTGTATAATCCCAATAATTTACTTCACCGTTTTCCATTTCCGAATTTGAAACGATTTCATTAACCTTTGAGTATGCAACCTTTAATCTTTCAACTGTTACTTTCTTCTGATATTTGCCAATCAATGCAGGTAATGTCATAGCGGCAATAATTCCAATAATGCCAAGGGTTATAAGAACCTCAGCCATTGTGAAGGCTCTTTGGGAATAACACAAAAAGTTTTTTTTTTTGTTCTTTTAAGTTTTACAATATAAAGGAGACTTAAAATTTTAACCCCCCCCCCCCCTGGCTCAAAGTATTGTGTTTACTGGTTTGTAGCATGTTTAATATCTCCTTTTTATTGGTTTGCTCCATATGTATTTTATAATATTTAAATTCTATTTGCAAGCTTTATAAATAATTCTTGTGCTAAAATTATCGTATGAGCCATAAAAAAATAAAATGGACAATGTTTGTTATTGCCGCAGTCGGAAACTTCATTGCAATGCTGGATGCCACGACTGTAAATCTTGCGTTGTATCCTATGTCGGTTGACCTGCATGTTACCATGAGCCAAATTCAGTGGGTAATGATTGCTTACATGCTCGTTCTGACAGTTTTCCTTCCGTTTTTTGGAAAGTTAGGGGATATTTTCCCGAAAAATAAACTTTATGCGCTCGGATTTTCTATTTTTGCACTCGGAGCTTTTTTGAATACTACAGCTCCGACGTTCGGGCTTCTGGTTACTTATAGGTGTATTGAAGCGATTGGTGCCTCAATAATGCTTTCTAATGCTCAGGCCATAATTGCAGGAATCTTTAAAAAAGAACGGCGCGGCAAAGCTCTGGGGTTAAATGGCTGTATTGTGGCAATCGGAGGTATGAGCGGGCCTGCTTTGGGCGGCATTCTTATCAATGCTTTTGGCTGGCATTCTGTTTTTATCCCTTGTATTCCGGTTGCAATTATGGGGGCTTACTATTCTTGGAAAATGCTTCCGCATGCAATTAAAACAAAACGCGAAAATTTTAAATTTGATTATAAAGGATTTTTGTACTTTACAATAAGCCTTTTTGCACTTCTTCTTGCTATTTCGGAGGGGCATACCTGGGGCTGGAGTTCTGTTAAAATCATTACACTTGGTATTGTGACTCTTGTTTTTGGAGGACTTTTCTATTTCAGAGACCACAAAATAAATTACCCGCTGATAAACTTCTCGCTTTTTGCAATTAAGCCTTTTACCTTTGGAAACCTTGCTGTTATGACTTCCTATATGGCAATGTATACAAACAGTATTTTGCTGCCGTTTTTTTTGCAGGAAATCCTGAAATATAATCCTCTTGTAACAGGACTTCTAATTCTTCCGTATTCGGTTACGCTTTCCGTAACCGCTCCGATAAGCGGAAGGCTTTCGGGGAAATTCGGGAGCCGCTATTTAACTCTTGCCGGGCCGGTTGTGTTTATCAGCGCATTAATTTTGTTCTGCATGTATGATAAAAATGTTCAAATGTGGCAGATTATTTTTGCCTCAGGTATTATGGGAATTGGTAACGGGCTTTTTCAATCACCTTCAAATAATGCGATTATGACAAGCGTTAAAAAAGAGGAATTTGGAATTGCCTCCGGAATTCTTGCCCTTTCAAGAAATATGGGCAATATTCTCGGGGTTGCAGTTACAATAACGCTTTTTGAAACCTTTAGAAATTTCTATACAGAAGCCGGCAAACTTTATGACAGCGCATTTTTAATTTCTTACAGGTTAACAATGTGTTTCGGAATTCTGTTCGGGATTGCGTGTTTTATTTTTGCCTTCATTGCTTATCGAAAAGAAAAAATCTCATAACTTTTTAGATTTGCTTGATTTAGTATAATAATTTTATGGAACACAAATTGGAAATCTTTCGGGACGCATTCGATAATATTGATATGGCAAAGTCAGTTATTGCGCTTGTTGACTGCGATTCTTTTTTTGTGTCCTGCGAACAAAAGGTCAATCCTGAACTCAAAGGCAAGCCTGTTTGTGTTCTTTCCGGGCACGGACAGTGCGTAATTTCGCGTTCCCGAGAGGCTAAAAAACTCGGAATTCCGATGGGCATTCCAACCTTCAAAATGACCAAAGAAATGAAGGAAGCAACACTTATTACAGCCTCTCATGATTTGTACGGCGAAATTTCGGATGAGGTTATGTCTGTTCTTAAATCAATTAGTCCGAAGGTTGAACAGTATTCTATTGATGAGGCTTTTGTTGACTTAACAGGACTGGTGCGGCTTTATAAAAAGAATTATCTTGAGCTTGCGCAGATGATAAGACAAGAAGTCCTTGAGAAAGTTGACATTCCTGTTTCTATCGGTGTAAGCACTTCAAAATCTCTTGCAAAACTTGCTTCTGACAAAGCTAAAAATTTTGAAGGCGGAGTTTTTCTTGTCGGCTCAAGAAAAATTGAACCGCTTTTAAAACATACTGCAATTGAAGAAATTTGGGGAATCGGCAGAAATCTCTCAAGACTTTTCAGACAAAACGGCATTTTATCTGCTTACGACCTTGTTCAAAGAAGTGATTCATGGCTTGATAAACAAATAGGCATCCGCGGGCTGGAAATGAAACATGAACTTTTGGGCGAAATGGTTTCACCTGTAGATGACACCTTTAAACCTCCGAAATCAATCCAAAAAACAAGCGCCTTTGGAATTTTTACTTCCGACCTGGAATTTATTAAAAATGAATTGAATTATCATATCCACAGTGCCTGCAAAAAACTCCGCCGGCTCAATCTTAAGTGTTCCGGAATTGCGGTTATGCTGAGAACAAAAGTTGAATTTAAGGTTTATTACGAAAAAATTACCATTCCTCATGCGACCTGTTATGAGTGGGAAATTTCGGATATTGTTTTTAAATTGTTAGAAAAAATTTATAACCCGAATATTATTTACAGAAGTTCAGGGGTTATTTTGGATGATTTTATGTCAACCTCGGGCGAGCAAATTTTTTTATTTAACGACAGCGAAAAAGCAGAGAAATCCGAGCGTCTTGCAAAATGTATTGACAAGCTTGAGTCAAAATTTGGCAAAAATATAATCCAAACCGGTTTCGTTGACATGAGTGAAACATCTGCTCCTCCTGAAAGAAATCCCGATTAAGTTTGTTGTAATTTAAACGCAAAAAAAAGGACTGAATTTCAGTCCTTAAAATTTACACACACATATTATCTACACTATTTGGGAAATTTAGGAGATTCTATTTATCTAAAATTTTTCCGAACAACCAGCCTGCTGCTGCACCTATTGCTAATGCAAATTTAACTTTGATTGAACCGTTTTGTTTGAAAAGTTTGCCAATCAATGGTGTAGCTGCCGCTTTTGGAACCTTTGGCAAAGCAAGTGCTGCAACTCCGCCATATATTGCACCTGCGCTTGCATTGCCCGCACTTTTGAGAAGACTTTCAGTTTTGCCTTCCGGCTGGCCTGATATTTTTGCAATATTTTGTTCAGCACTTACGTTATCACCGAATCCGAGCAATCCGACTTGTTTAAGACCGTGTCCGAACGAACCCCATTTGTCGTTTTCACGGATTTGATTTTGAAGAGATTTGCCGGTTTGCTGTTCGTACAAATCAAGTGCTGTATTTCTCATTTCTTCTGGTGTGCCTTTGTCGCCGTAGTATGAGCTTACGCTGTCAACATAAGCCTGAAATGCCGGAAGAATTTGTTCTTGTTCATTGCTTGCTATTTTATATTCCAGATTTCTTTTAGCCTGCCTCATTTCTCTTAATGAAGCATTCAAATCATTATCAGCTTCCCTTGATTTTTGCTGATACTCAACCATTTGTTTGTAGTAACTGTCCATATTCAGACCGCCCATATAAGGCATTACACCTCCATATGGATTGCAGTTGAAAATACTATCATCCATGCACATTCCCGGCATCATAAAGTTATTAAAAGGAGGTACGAATGTATTGAATCCTGTCAAATCATTCATATATACCTGGCTGCTGTATGGATCATACATATTAGGAAATCCAAAACCGGGCATTATTGGCATTGTGTACAATGAGTCAGACATAACCTAACCTCCAATTATTTTAACCTACCTTACTTATATAAACATTTTTGATTTTGTTAAATTGCTTAATTGTATATACAATATTAAGATATTGTAACATATAAATAAATGTTTACAAAATCCTGAAATCCAGTTATAATCCGCTGTATGGTATGGTATGGTATGGTATGGTATGGTGATATGCTGTCAAGATTTGCGACATTTCTGCCGATTAAAAAACTAAGAAAGGGTGTCCAACATGGGAATGTCTGCCTCACAGGCGCGCTTATTAAGCATAACCTCAAGACTGTCTGACAATGAACTCCGCAGCCAGACCATCACTACTGCCAAAATGTCTCTATCAAATAGAACAACCGAGGCCAGTGCCGCATATATGGATGCCCTAAGCTCAACAAAACTTTTGTATACAACATACGATACCTCTGGCAATAAAATTCTTGAGTCATTGACTGGAGCATCCTTAAGCCAATATGGCGAACTAAAAAATCAATACGGTTTGATTAACAGCAGTAACCAGATTTTAGTAAGCGAACTTGACGCTACAAACTACGAAAACAGCGCAGACATGTATGAATTTTTAGACAAGTACGGTGTTCTTTCTGAACCCGGCGATGGCGAATTTGTTCAGGTAGTCAACCCGGACTGGGAAGTTGCCTGGGACGAATACAATAAAGAATATGAAGAATGGAAAACTAAAGAGCCAGATAAATCTGATGAAAAATATATAATTCCTGGAACTCCAGCAAGTGATTCTATATACCAGCAGTTTATTTCAACTGGTGGTTGTTTGGGGGGTGCAGTTAGTGGCCTTTGTTGCTATATGCATGTACTTTCTGATGCAATAGGCCCCGGAACCCATACTACAAGCTCAGGAGAAACCTTTGAAGTGCGTTCTGATATTAATTGGAGCTGGAATAGTGCCCTTCACTCAAGAGAAATCTGGGATCCGATAACTGAAGAATTAAAAAATCATTATTGTTCGGGAGACGTAATTGAAGGAGGTTCTGAAACGGTTGATGCTCCATACGGAACAGTAACTGTAGGCGGCCCGCCTTCTGACCCTAATATGACAGTATACCAGAGAATTGTTGATTTATTGTGGGAAGTTCATGAAGAATATGATGGAAGTTCAACTGGTGGCCCTGCCCAACCTGAAAGTTTGCAAAAATTCTTTTACTTAATTGAACACGACCTTGCTCAATTCAAAGAGGAAGAAGATAAATTTGATGAAGAGCTCTACAACAAAGACCGTGAAGACTGGCTAGCTCAAGAACCAGAAAAACCCGATGTGCCTTATTACATCGAAAAAGAGGAACGCAAAATAGTAGACAAAGACAAAGGCCAATGGTACGTAAACCTCTGGCATCGCATGAACGGTCCCAGTCAAACGAAAGCCGGTACCACCGATGAGTCCGGCAATATAGTCGAAGGCGGCACCACCGAAGGCGGTCTTCCAAGGTACAAAGTCCTGGAAGATGGTCTGATGAACAATGCTGACTGGCTGCAATATGCTCTTGAAAAAGGTACTGTAACGTTAGAGCGGGTAGACTTTAGCGACCCAACCGAAGAAGGCACCGGTCTATCCGATTGCACCTGGACGTCGATAATCTGGACAAACGCTCAAGACATAACCGAAGAACAAAACGAAGCCGCCATAACCAAAGCCGAAGTGGAATACGAGCAAGCCCTTCGCGACATAGAAGCCAAAGACAAGCAATACGATAATCAGCTAAAGCTTCTTGACAGTGAGCACAATGCCCTCCAAACCGAATATGACAGCGTCAAAGGTGTAATCGAAAAAAACATAGAACGTACCCTTAAAATATATTCGTAAGTTCAGGTTGCATTTTCTGTTTACTAAACTTCCTTAATATACTTGCGTTAACTTCTTAAAAGGTTTAAAATGTAACAAGAGGTTAACTTTGAATAGAAGAAAATTTTCCAAAATATTTTCAATACTTTTGCTGTTAACAATTGTTGTTACTGCGTATTTCTATACAGATTGGTATGTTACACAGTTAAATAAGGTTCGCGGCATGTATTATGTTTGGCGCGGTGATAGAGCACTTAGAAAGTATAAATTTCAAAATGCTATTGAACTGTACCAGCAAGGGCTTATGCTTTTCCCGGGGCATTATACGGCTTGGTTTAATTTGGGAAATATTTATGTTTTATACGAAGATTACTTTTCCGCAATTGATGCTTATGAAAATGCAATTTCATATAATCCGAATTACGTTATAGCAAGAATGAATTACGGAATAGTTTCAGCAGAACAACTTGGCGATTTTGACGGCGCAATTGACCAGTATAAAACTATTCTGGACATTAGGAACAAACCTGTTTATATTCCTTTTGTATTTAATAATTTAAAGAGCTACAAAACAAATATCGGACTTGCTTATTACAATATGGGCATCGCATACAGGCAAAAGGCGGTATATCAAGATGTCCGTCGTATGCATACAAATGAATACCTTATAAAATCAATTGCGGCATACAAAGAAGCTGTTGAAATTCTTAAAAACAGTTACGATGCTTATTATAATTTAGGTTTAGCATATCATCTTTATGGGGATACGAATAATGCTGGGCTTGCATACTGTAAGGCTATAGAAATGGGTCCGCTTAATTACGAAGCACATTATAATCTTGCAATTCTTTTAAGAAATTTGAAATATTATAAAGAATCCATTGTAGAAATGCAGAAAGCAACATTGCTTCTAACAGAGAAAGAAGGCCGTTCAAACAGGCAAAGATATGTTTTTGATGTATTAAATGATATTTCCCGCCGTTATATGGAAACAAAGGATCATATGAATTATATGGTTGAAAGAAATCTTTCAGATACTAAGACTGTTTCCGAAATTGCGGCTGATTCTGTTACGTATGTTAATGGAAACCTTGTTTTGTCTGATGATTTTGATAAAGCAATGGTTGAAAATTTCAGAACTTGCGCTGCTCACGATATTTTTACAGAAGAAATTCATAATGAAAACAAAGATGTTTTATACAACGAAGACTTTAACCCTTAACAGCCCCGTCGTTTTCGCCTGAAATAAAATATTTTTGCATGCACAGGAAAAATATGATAATCGGAATTGTGGCAAGAATTGAACCTGCTGCTATGAAACGCCAGTTTGACGAAAACATTCCCTGCAAGTTGTTTACTCCGACAGGAAGAGTGTACATAGCCTCTTTGGTCAAAACAATGCTCGGCCATAAGAATTCACCCCAGCTTCCGATGAAGGTGAAGATTGCAAGGACTGCAAGCGACGGCTTAACCATTGGAAGAAGAACTTTTGTAAAAATTTGAAAAACATTGCAGCCGTCAACAATTGCCGCTTCCTCCATTTCTTTTGGAATTCCAAGAAACGCCTGACGCATTAAGAAAATTCCGAAAGCGCTTACTGCAAAAGGCATTATCAGCCCGACAAATCCTGCAAAGTTATTCACGCTGTCAACCAGATGAAGTTTCAGAGTTATAAGATAAACCGGCAGCATTATGGCCTGAAAAGGTATCATAATCGTTGCTAAAATTGCAAAAAAAGTTACTTTTTTGCCTTTGAATTCCATTCTCGCAAGCGGATAACCGGCCATCGCAGAAAGAATTAAGTTTAAAAGCACAGTTCCTCCAGCCACAATCATAGAATTTATAAAATATCCGATAAAATCTACCTTTTGCCAAACTCCCCTGTAATTTGCCCAGGTAAAATCAACCGGAATGATTGTTGGCGGATATGCAAAAATGTTTTCGCTGTTTCCCTTCAAAGAGGTTGAAATCAGCCAGATAAAAGGAAATATCGACAAAAGCGATACAAATATCAAAACCGCATGTATCGGCAAATTTTTCAAGAATTTTTTTATCATATTTGATACTTATTCCTTTCAAAACACAAAATATTCACGAGCGAAAGTGCCAGAACAATAATCAAAAGCACAACCGCCATTGCAGATGCAAAACCTAAATCAAGATTTTCAAAAGCTCTTTCATATATATAATAAACAATAGTCTTGCTGGAGTTTAAAGGTCCGCCTTTAGTCATAACGTAGATTTCAGCGAAAACCTTCATCGCCGAAATCGCACTGATAGTTGTAACAAGCGCAATCGTCGGCATAATATGCGGAATTGTAACGGTCAGGTGTTTTCTGAAAAATCCTGCCCCGTCGATTTCGCAGGCCTCATAAAGCTCTTTTGGCACGCTCATCAATGCCGCCAGATAAATCATCATATAATATCCGATACCCTTCCAAATCGTAACAATAATAACCGATAACAGCGCCCAATGCGGGTCTGTCAGCCATCCGACACGCTCAAAACCCAGCGCCGTGACAATATAATTTAAAATTCCTTCATCAGCATAAAGCCATTTGAAAGCAATTGCTGCAACAACAATTGAGACAATAACAGGAAGATAAATGAGTATTTTGTATAACGTAATTCCACGGATTTTCTGATTAAGCAGAATAGCCAGAAACAACGGCAAAATCGCAAGTATAGGAACCGCCACAAAAAGATATATAAACGTATTCCACAAAACCTTGTAAAAAATTGGGCTTTTGAAAAGCTTTATGTAGTTGTCAAACCCTGCGAACTGCGCGTGATAAATACTGTTTGAATAATCCTGAAAACTTAAGATAAATGTCTGAAAAAACGGGATAAAAAAGAAGATAACAAGCACAACCGCTGCCGGAAACAGAAATAAATATGGAGCATATTTCCCATAATACTTAAACATAGCGTAATTATCCCACTATTTCCACGGCTAGTCAAGCACAAATCTGATGATAAATCTCTAATCGCTAAACGTCAAAAGTTTTTCAATATCAACCTGAAGTGCTCTTGCGAGTTCAAGAATTTTACCCAAAGACATATTTTGCCTGCCGCATTCAATGCATGCAACATAATTTGGATTAACATCCAAAATTTCTGCGAATTGTTCCTGGGTCAGGTCTTTTTTTATCCGTTCTATTTTAACATTTTTCCCGAATCTTTTTAATAAAGATGATTTATTCATTATTTATGATTATACAAACCTTGACTTATTACTAATAGTAATTTATAATATATATAAGTATAAGTTATAATGTATAATTTTATACCTGCATTTATTTTTATAATCTGTCTGGTATAGCAATAATCTACAAAAGAGGATTTAACACATTCTAATGGGCAGATTAGTAAGATGAGATAATTTATAAAGGTGAATAGCGTATGAAAAATTTGAGACACTTCTGCGGATTTTCTTTAGTCGAAATGATGATGTTACTATTGATAACTTCATTAATGCTGGCTTCCGGTATAACCGTTATTTCAAAAAAACACGTAAAAGTGCCTAAAATTGCTATGCATGGGGCTTATATGTGCTACTACAAAGACGGCCAGCTTCATGAAGAGCAATACGTAGGAACTGTGAAATCGCAAGGTCAAAATAAAAAAATCTTGGACAGAGATGTTACAGAATGCAGGTTTAAACCTCCTGGAAGGGTTTCATATTTGTATATTCAGGCAACTGCCGGCGGTGGAGGCGGTGGTGATTCAGGATATAAAGGCGGAAATTTACAAAAGTTTACCTCTGCAGTTGATAAAATCTCACCCTTTGGTATAAATCAAACAATATTGGATTTGAAAGGCTTTAATGAAGGCGAACTGGTCGCTAATGGAGGAACTATAGAAGCTTGGGCACATGGTGCTGATGAATCCTATGGTGATGCTGGTGGCGGCGGAGATGTTTATTATATTGAACAAAATTGTGCTGGTTCTGGTACATGTATAGTACATCGTGAATGGGAATACACAGGTACCCAGGAACGTGATTGTTCTTGTGATACAGGTACAATCAATTCAACGAAAGACAATTACGATTACACGTATACTTGTGGTCAAAGTTCTTCCAGTTCTTCTACTTGTAATAGAAACAAGTATGAGCCCTCTGGTGTATTTAATTTTAGCTGTAATAGCTACGGTGACAAAAGAATAGAGTGTAATAGCTATTCTGAATGTGAAGATGGTTTTACAAGATATTCCAGTGCTAATAGAGAAACTGAATCTTGTGACTATTACTCTTCATCATGTGACTATTGTCGTACTTGGGATAATAATTATCCATATGATCCATATGAGTGTGGAACTAAGGAAAATCCGAAAACATGTTGGCATTATAAAAGATATTGTACTGAGGGTTGGCGATACACAGGCCGATTTGACTATGGCTATAAGTACGTAACTGATAGAGACAATTGCGTAAGCTGTACCTGGGATGAAACCTGTGATGGTTCTTGCTATATTGAAACTAGAATTCCATCTGGTGCTTCCTGTTCGCTTACTGGGAAAAAAGATTTAGTTGTCCAAACTGAAGATACATATGCTGCTGACTATGATTCAAAACCTCACTACGGTCAGCTAACTGATGATATAAATGCCTCAAATCCAGTTAATAGCAGCAGTAACAAAACAGATTATACCGGCAAAAGCGAAGATGATTTGATGAAAATACGTGAAGTTTGGCGCCAGCCTAAAAACGCTACATATTCATATACTTTATGTAACTATGGAAATCCTTCCTTGTTTACCGGAGGTGATGGTCTTGGTACTTTCGGGTCCTCTGCTTTAGGATGGGACAACAATATTGCAAGCTGTTCAAGTGCTGATGTTTTAGAAGCCTTTGGAGAAGGTATTATCCCTCTTGGCGGCGGTGAAGTTTCAAGAAGCTATGGTCCTGTGAAACAGCCATCAACAGATTTTTACAATACAGAAATAAAATATAATATAATTGAAGAAATAGGTTTAGCCGCATTTTTTGGAACAGATAAAATCTGCACAAATGCCTATAATGGTACTTGTGAACCCAAAAAAACTGTTGATAATTCTTCTTCCTATAGAAATCCAATAACAGGTACAACCACAAACAATAAAAAACCATTATATACACAGTGCCAATTTGGAGGAACAAATGCTGGAGCTACCTCCTCATCTTCAAGCAGCACAGGCTATACGCAAAATGGTTCCAGAGATACCTGTTCAAATGTATCTGGATTAAGAGATTTTTATAAATGGCATACTGGTACTGAATATCCCGGATACACGATAAATACAAAATGCTATTGTAAACAGAAAAATCCTAAATCATCTGGCTCAGAATGTCTATATAGTTACGGCGATGTTACCGATGAAAATGTTTCCTGCTACTATAAAGCAAATGTAGTTGAAGGCGGTACTCCAGGCAAAGGTAAAAACTGTTCATTTTCTTCTGGTGCCGGAGTTGGTTTGACCTATAAAGGCCGTTCCGACATTATTCCTGGTATGAGAGGAAGTGACAAGATTTGTATGAGTAAATACAGACCTTTGTATACAAAAAGTGATTGGGAAAATCAAGCAGCGCCCTGTTATGCACAAAATGGAACGGATTCTCAAGGTAGTGCCGAAGTAATGCTAAACGGACAATCCTGCACAGTCCACTCAAATCCTCCGAAATTAGGCAAAGGCGCCCGCAGAAAAGGTGGGGTTAGAACATCAATCCCAACTCCGGGTTCAGCTGAGCCAAATGGCAATGGAGCTGATGGCGACGGGGGTAATTCAACCTCAATACCAGCTTGTGCAGCTGGTGGTCCGCATGTAGGCTATTGTGTCAAGGGTGTTGTTGATTATAAATACTCATACACTTACACATGGAATACTAATTATCTTCAATATGGCGAAGGCGGAAAAGCAGGCGGATATAATGTTAAACTTATCCGTTCCGTTAAAGACGGTGAATTCCAGATTCAGCTAGGCAAAGGCGGTGCTGGCGGCGCGGTTGGCTCCGGTGCGTCAGGTGAAAATGGCGGTGATACAATAATAACCTTCATCCCGGAAGGTGGTACCGCCGGTGATCCTTTGCTTACTGTTTTAGGCGGAGCCGGTGGCCCTGGAGGTTTGGTTGGCAATACTGAACAACTTCCGAGATACCATCAGGACGGTACCTTTGTTGCGGGTATGAACGGTACTGCCGGAGAAAGTGCTAGTCTTTCAAATGTCAAATCTAACATTATGAACTTAGTTTTACCGGTTGCGGATGACAATATTCTTAACCAGTGGTTAATGGCATCAGGCGCAGGTGGTGATGGCGGCGGTTCTACTAACAATTGCTGGGCCAGCGAATGGCACCGTGAATTTGAAGGAGTCAATGTTGTCGGAGACTGGGGCCCGGCTGAAGAAGAAGATGTTGCTTGCCGCCATGGTGCAAATGAAAATAACTACTACTCTTCAACTCCAGCAGCTCAGGACGGCGTATCAGGTGTTGTTGTTATAAGCTGGTAAACTATTCAAAAATTTTTACTTTATATAATAAACTAATACGGGGGATTGATTTCAGTCCTCCTTTTCCTTATCTAATCCTTATAAGCTCAAAAAATGGGCTTTATATACAGGTTTACACAACTCGCTCCGTCATTGCGAGAAAATCGTAGATTAATCAATATTATTTATTTATGACTTCTTCGCTTCAGCAGCCCTAAAAAATCCTCTTGAATTTTGGTTTTGTTCCTGTTAAAATTTATCCCATAGTACGGAATATAAAGAAGGGATATTTTATGACACAAAGAGTTTTACTATGTATAATGGATGGCTGGGGAATAAGTACTTCACATCCGGAATTCGATGCAACAAAGCTCGCTAATCCGGTTCATGTTAACGAACTTGAAAAAGAAGGAAAGTTTATAAAAATTCATGCTGATGGTGAATTTGTAGGGCTTCCGGCAGGCCAGATGGGTAACAGCGAAGTCGGCCACTTAAACCTTGGCGCAGGCAGAATTGTTTATCAGGAACTTTCTAAAATCAATAATGCAATCAAAAACGGTGACTTTTTCAAAAGAGAAGCTTTTCTTGGCGCAATTAAACATGTAAAAGAAAACGATAGCTCACTGCATTTATATGGTTTGGCCTCAAATGGCGGGGTTCATTCTGCATTAGGTCATATCTTGGCTTTGATTAAACTTGCAGCTGAAAACGGATTGAAAAAGGTTTATGTTCACGCATTTCTTGACGGTCGTGACACTCCTCCGCAGAGCGCAATGACTTTCCTGCAGCCGATTGAAGATGAACTTAAAAAATACGGACTTCCGCCTATTGCAACTGTTTCCGGCAGATATTACGCAATGGACCGCGATAACCGCTGGGATAGAGTTGAAAAGGCTTACAATGCATTGCTTTTAGGCGAAGGCGAGCACGCCTCCTCAGCAGAAGAAGCAATCCAGCAGTCTTACGCAAAAGGAAATAACGACGAATTTGTTCTTCCGACCGCAATTGGCGGTGAAGATTCAAGAATTCATGATAATGATTCGGTTATCTTTTGGAACTTCCGTCCTGACAGGGCGCGTGAAATTACTAAAGCCGTTAATTTTGAAGAGTTTGACGGATTTGCACGCAAGGCTGTCAGAAAAAATATATTTTATGTTTGCATGACTGAATACGATGAAACCTTTACATATCCTGTAGCTTTTGGAAAAGAGCGTATGAAAAATATTCTCGGTGATGTTCTAGAAGCCCATGGTATTAAACAATTTAGAACAGCAGAAACAGAAAAATATGCTCACGTAACCTTCTTCTTTAACGGCGGCGTTGAAGAACCGCAGCCTAATGAAACACGTGTCCTTGTGGCTTCGCCTAAAGTTGCAACTTACGATTTGCAGCCGGAAATGAGCGCAAAAGAAGTTTGTGAAAACGTTCTTAAAGCAGTTGAAAATCCTGAATTCGGCTTTATTCTTGTTAACTTTGCAAACCCTGATATGGTAGGCCATACTGGCGTTTTGGAAGCTGCCATAAAAGCTGACAAAACAGTTGATGAATGTGTCGGAAGGATTGCTGAGGCTTGTAAATCTAACAATGTAATAATGCTTTTGACTGCCGACCATGGAAATTCAGAAGTTATGGTAAATTACGAAACCGGAAAACCGATGACAGCACACACTACAAATGAAGTTCCTTTTGTATTGATAAACGCGCCGAAAAATATTGAACTTAAAGAAACCGGCGCCTTGTGCAATGTTGCGCCTACAATTCTCGACTTGATGGGCATTGAAAAGCCGGCTGAAATGGATTGTGAATCACTGATTAAATAATTTGTAAAAGGTGAAGTGTCTGTATTTATAAATTTGATACGTGCTTTTCACCTTTCACTTCTCACTTTTCACTAATATAAAAGGATACCTATGACAGAAACAAAAACCTTTGATATTGATTTTTCATTTAAAAAGAATAACGTGGATGAATTGTTTTTTAACCTTTCAGAAAATCCTGAAGGATTTAAAAACAAAGATTTCCGTTATACTTTGAGTCTTATTTATCAGACTGTTGAAGATGAATTTAAAGATGTTTTTCTATCTCCCTACACTCCGGCGAGAAATACAAATTTTTATCTGGTGAATGACAACGGAAAACTATCATTCTTTGTCACTCCGACAAACAACTTTGAATACTATTTAAAATCAAAGGGTTCATTGTTTCGTTTCCGTTCGCAGGTTCTGGGTGATGAAGTCGGATATCCGATGAGTTTGGATTTGGTAATGGATTATTTCGGCGGTTTTGGTGACGTAATTGATTTAGAAGCCGTGACTCCGACATTTATTTATATGAATAATCTGACGCATTTTGTTATGAAGCTGATTGAAAAACTCTACTTCATACCAACTATCAAAACCCGCGGCCAGATGTTCAAAATAGTATATGAACCGATAATTTCAAATCAGCAGCTTGCACGCATTATCAATACTTTTGAAGAAAATATTCCGGAGAACCTTTTTATAAAAGGCGAGAAACCAAAGGATTTTGTTAAAGAATTTATTTATAACTACATGAACTATGTTATTTATAAGTTTTTAGGGATAAAAGCCTACAAATTCAAAGATGTCAAATCCGGAACTTACATGATAAAAGACCTTGAGCAGCGTTCGCAGATGAAAGGAATGGACATTGCCGAAAACTTCTCTCAATGGTTTGACGAACTTTATCTGGGTAAGTATGATGTAATTCCGTTCTTCAAAATAGACAAACTTGAAGATGAAATCTTCAGACTCAAAGTCTACATCAAAAACCGCAAAACAGATGAAAGCGTCTTAATAGACGATTTGTACACAAAAGACGAAATCTTTGGCGCAAGTTCTGCAGACATCTCACGAATTGTTGAAAAGCAGTTAAATTATGCAATTCGTTATATGCCTGAACTAGAAGACCTTTTTGAGGACGAAACAAAACTTGCTCTTGATTTGAATTTAAATGAAGTATACAAAATTATTACTCAGACTGCATATTATCTTCAAAAAGCGCAGATTGAAGTTATCCTTCCAAAAGAACTTGTAAATATCGTTGTTCCTCGCGCTTCTATCAATGCAAAAGTTAAAGCTTCGCGCTCAAAAGATTTGGCAGATATTTTCAATAATACCTCGTCGTCAAAAATGGCGCTTGATGATATTCTTGAATTCTCATACGAAATTGCAATCGGTAACGAAAAGATTTCTCTTGAAGAATTTAACAAACTTGTTGAAGGCAGCAACGGCCTTGTTAAATACAAAAATAAATACGTTCTTATTGACAAAGAAGAAAGCAAAAAAATATTTGAGCAAATTGCCAAAGCAAATCTTAAATCACTTTCGAGAATGGAATTAATTCATGCTTCAATGTCCGGCCAGCTTGACCAGTATGACTTTGATTATGACAGTGCTTTTGCAAAGATTATTCAAGACTTTACAAAACCTGTTGATGTAACTCCGCCTCAGGAACTTAAAGGCGAGCTGCGGCCTTATCAGATGACAGGTCTAAAATGGCTCTGGACAAATGTTTCAAAAGGTTTTGGCGTTTGTATGGCTGATGATATGGGTTTAGGTAAAACAATTCAGGTTATAAGCCTTATTTTAAAGATGAAGGAGGAAGGAACACTTACAAAACCGGTTCTTGTAATCTGTCCGACAACCTTGATGGGCAACTGGATGAAGGAACTTCAAATGTTTGCCCCGGCGCTTGACGCTGTTGTCTACCACGGTGCAGAAAGAAAGCTTGACGTAAAACATGATGTAATTCTTACAACTTATGCGATTATGCGAATAGATGTTGAGGAATTGAAGAAGCAGAACTGGGGTATGATAATAGTTGATGAAGCCCAAAATATCAAAAACCCGGATACTGCACAAACTCTTGCCATAAAAATGCTTAAAGCAGATGTTAAGGTTGCAATGACCGGTACGCCTGTTGAAAACAGATTGACAGAGCTTTGGAGTATTTTTGATTTTATAAATCAGGGGTATCTTGGCAGCTTGCGTGATTTCCAAAAAAGTTATGCAATTCCTATTGAGCGGTTTAAAGAAAATTCCCGTGCTGCAAAGTTAAAAATGTCAATTTCACCATTTGTTCTGCGTCGTCTAAAAACTGACAAGCACGTTATAACAGACTTGCCTGAAAAAATGGTGCTTAATGATTACTGCTATCTTTCTAAGTCTCAGGCTGTACTGTATGAAAAAACTCTTAACGAAATGATGGAGAAAATCAGCGGCTTTACAGGAATTAACAGACGCGGAAATATCTTCAAACTTATTACTGCTCTTAAGCAAATTTGTAACCATCCTTACCAGTTCCTGAAAGGCGGCGAGATGGGAAAAGAATTGTCAGGCAAAATGGACAAATGTATTTCTACAGTCCAAAGTATTCTTGATAATAACGAAAAAACGCTTATCTTTACCCAGTATAAAGAAATGGGTGATATCTTATGCAAAGTTATTAATGAGGAATGTAACACGGAACCCTTGTTCTTCCATGGCTCTCTTTCCGTTCCTCAGCGTGAAACTTTAATTGACAGGTTCCAAAATGATGATGATGCAAAAGTCATGATACTTTCGCTGAAAGCCGGCGGAACAGGTTTAAACCTTACAAGCGCGACAAATGTTATCCATTACGATTTGTGGTGGAATCCGGCGGTTGAAGACCAGGCGACTGACAGAACTTACCGCATAGGTCAGGATAAAAATGTTATGGTTCACCGTATGATTACGCTTGGAACTTTTGAAGAAAAAATCGACGAAATGTTAAAATCTAAAAAAGAACTTGCAGACCTTGCGGTCTACGAAGGCGAAAAGATTATAACAGAATTGAGCGACGAAGAAATTTACGAAATCTTCACACTTTCAGGTTAAGGTATTGTGTTTTGTACTTATTTGTTCAAAAAATATAAATATCTTAAATAAGAATTAAGGAAGAATATGAGAATACAAAATACCCCGCAAGTAACTTCTAATCTCCAATTTACCGGAAATTGGCTAACAAAATTTGATAAAGCTCTCGGCAAGTTAATTGAACCGAAGCCAATTCTTACCGATGCAAGCAAAACTCTGGTTGACAAGGTGGAAACAATTGCACAGAAACAATACAATCCAACCTCAGGTGAACCTGTAAGGTTAAGCGTAAAAAACGGAAACAAAGAATTTTCTTTTTTGTTCAAAAATTCAGCTTGGCATCGAGTTACTCTCACCAAAAAGGGCGAGGAACTGTCTGACTTTGAAATTCTTCATGTTAAAGCTGACAATTCTTATGACTTTTATTCGACAGGCGGTTATGCAGCAAGAATTATTGATAAAAAATTTATTGACAAATACAACGGAATTCTTGAAGAATGGATGCCGCGCCTGATAAAAAAATGTGAAAAACTTGAAAAGAAAAATTCTTCTACCTAATCCACGGATAATCCTCCGGAATTCTCCATCCGTTTGCCTGTATTAGAGCAGTGCAGCCGTGTCGTGAGCCCTCATTTTCTGAATAACATTGTTGTTTGAGCTTTTCAATTGTTAGATTGCTAAATGTAGGTACAACAGATTGTTTTTCCGGAGAGTATGTGAATAGGAACTGGTTTTCACCTTCATAGTGTCCAAGCTTGCAAGTTTTGTAATTTAGACAGTAAAAAATATAAAGATTGCTTTTTCCGTTTGCAGTGTTGCTTGCGCCCATATAAGAATTGAAGCCGCTGCCGTCAATGAATGCAACTTTATAATAAGCATTGTTTTTGTCGGCACCCTCTTCATTGATAGTTTTAATGTATTTTGTGATATTTTCCTTGTACCATTGTTCTATGTATTCAGCGTTTGCGCTGTCCGACTTGTTTTCGTTGTCAATTATAATCTCGCCGTGTTCTGCAATGGACATTCTCACTGCTTGATTTATAACTGAATAAAATTTAGCAAGTTTTGTTTCTGCTGTTTTTCTTTTGTATTTTGTAATAACAGAGGGCAGAGTCATAGCCGCAATTATTCCGATAATCCCTATGGTGATAAGAACTTCACTCATTGTAAAACCCAATTTCAATTTTTGCTCCTCTCATGACACCTAAAGGTGGTAGTTAATCTTATAAAAATGTACCACAATAGGTGGTATGAGGCAAGATGCTATTGATAAATTTACAATTCTTAAAAAACTTGGTGAAAATATCAGGCAAGAGCGTCTTAAAAAAGGACTATCACAGGAAGAACTGGCTTTTAGAATAGATTCAGCAAGGAATTTTATCGGCTGCATAGAACGTGCGGAAAAAGCCTCTACAATTATCACTCTATGCCGTATTTCAAAGGCTTTAGAGATAAATGCTGCAGATTTGCTTAAAGGTATCGATTCTTAGCCTAAACCTTCTGCAAAATCCCTAATAACTTGAAATTTAAATTTCTTTGTTATATAATAGCAATACACAGAGTACATTCAGACCATAAAGGTGGTGAAAACAAAAATGGCAGAAGTAAAAGTTGGCGAAAACGAATCAATTGAAAGCGCTCTTAGACGTTTCAAGAAAAAAATTCAAAAAGCCGGTATCCTTTCAGAAGTTAAAAAACGTGAAAGATATGAAAAACCGAGTGTAAAAAGAAAACGTAAATCAGAAGCTGCTCGTAAACGTAAAGTTTAAGCCTGATAATATTTTTAAAGAGGCGGAGATTTTTAAAACTCCGCTTTTTTAGTGCAAAATTTTATTGATAATTAGCCACGTTTGTTCTATTTTTAAGTTATGAAACACACATATAATGATGTTAAAAGCCTTTTGACAAGCCAGGGAAAATTCTATATAAATCTGGGGTTGGAACGTATTGGAAAAGTCCTTGAACTTCTGGGAAATCCGCAGGACAAGCTCAAATACTTTCACGTTGCAGGAACAAATGGCAAAGGTAGTGTTTGCGCAATTTTAGATGCTATTTTGAGAGAATACGGCTTGAAAACAGGACTTTATACAAGCCCGCACCTTTTTAAATACAATGAACGTATAAAAATTAACGGGAATGATATTAGCGACGATGATTTGGCCGAACTTGTTTTTAAAATCTGCAAAATCGCAGAAGACAACCAGATTCATCTTACTGAATTTGAAATCCTGACAGCCGTAATGTTTAAATATTTTGAAGAAAATAACGTTGACGTTGTTGTTCTGGAAACCGGTTTGGGCGGAAGATTTGATGCTACAAATGTTATAAAAAATAATCTTTGCGCAATCATAACGCACATTGACCTTGACCATACCGAGCGTCTTGGCAATACAAAAGATAAAATCGCATTTGAAAAAGCCGGAATTATCAAGCAGGGCTGCCCTGTCGTGACTTCTGAAGGTTACGAAGCTATCAAAGATGCGGCTGATGAAAAGAATTCGCTGCTGTTGATGTCCGCTCCGTTTGAAGATACTCAAAACCTCGCTTTGAGAGGGCTTTACCAGCAGGAAAACCTTTCACTTGCGCTTGCGGCAATAAGACTTGTTTATCCGCAAATTTCACCGCAAATAGTTTCTGAAGCACTGAAAAAAGTTAGACATCCGGCTCGTTTTCAGGTTATTGAAGAGAAAAATCTGATAATTGACGGGGCGCACAATCCAAACGGTATTGCTGCGCTTCATGAGAGTTTGGATTTTTATTTTCCTAATATGCACAGACGCTTTGTTTTTGGATGTTTGAAGAATAAAGATTACGCCAGAATGATGGAAATGCTTTTTGAAAAAAATGATGAAATTTATTTTTATCATTTCGATAATCCGAATTCCTGCACGGTTGAAGAACTTCAAAAAGCTTGCAAGTTTCCTTCAAAAGAGTTCAAAAGTCTTAGCGAATTTGAATATCGTGCGGATACAATGACGATTGTCTGCGGCTCATTCTATATGCTGTGTGAAATTCTCACTCCTGAGTGCTTTCTTTAACCATTTGAGCAATAAGACTGTTCAATTCTGCCGGTGAAAAGTCATTGCAGGTATTCCAAATTGTAGTTGGTTTTGGCTCTTTAATTGAAGGCGACGGATAATTGCTTTCACAAAAACCTTTAAGCATATTTGTTGAACCGTCTATGCACGGTTTAAAATGCGTGCAGCAGCTGCAAATTCTCAGTATAAATCCGTAATCGTCAAGCTTTGTCTTAAGTTCTTGTAATGCATCAATCATTCTAAGATGGCTTGCAGTTGTGAATTTTTTGTTTTTGTATATAAATCTTATTTTTGCAAGACCGTTTTCGGAAATAAACTGCATTTTGCAGTTAAGATTACTGTTGCGGCTGGTTGTGACAACCACATCAACATCAAATTTCTGAACGTTTTCCGGTAAATCCTCGCGTCTGAGAATTTTGTTGACTATTTTTCTAATCAGCGGGAAATTTTTTATGATATGCACAAGCGAATATAGCGGATAAACAAGCAGCCTGCATATTTCAACTTTATTAAGTTTTGATTCCACAAGGCTTAGTGCAAATCCTAAAATCAGCAAGATAAATGTGAATAATACAATCTTAAAATCAAGGAAGAAATAAGAACTGTAAGAATGTTTTAGAATAATTGCGTATATAATTACCAGAGTCCAAAGGTTCGGGTAAATCAGCGACAAAACATGTTCGGAAAATACAACGTTCTTTGTGAAAATCTGCGGGAAAGCTTTTCTGAATAAATCCATCCTTGCTGAAAAACGCGGTTTTCTAAATACGTAATTTGTGCTGTCTACAACGGTTTGAATATTCGGATTGTAGGTGCATTTGAATTTGATTTTTGATAAAAGAAGGCTGTATTTAAGTTCTGAATTAATGTCTTTAAAATCAACATCACCGATTTGAGTTACGATGTCTTTTTTTATGATAAACACGCCGCTGTCAGCCTGTGAGCCAAGTCCGAACAATGAGCGGGCGCGTCTTAAGAAATTCATGTGATATTTTTGATATGCAGCTTTAATCTTGTCAATCGGGCCGAAGTTTTCCATATCGATTATGGTTTCGCCGCTTATGACACTGTTTTTTGTAAGTGCTGCGTTTGCGGTTGACAAAAAGTCAGGCGCAATGCTTCGGTCTCCGTCAATGAAAACAAACGAATCAATATAATCGTCCTGTGCCAGCTGCTCTAATACAATTGAAACAGCCTGGTCTTTTCCGACAGTGCCAACGTCGTTTATATTTATTACATTAATAAACGGGTCGTTCCTGAATAGCAATTGTGTTCCGTCAGTGCAGTTGTCAAGGATTAAAAATACTTTAAAATTTCCAATAGGATAATCCTGTGATTTTAATTCGTCAATAAGATTTTCAAGATTTTCGCCATTGTTGTGCGAATAAATTACAACTGCAAGGTTGTCTTTGTCTTCATATTGAGAATATTTTTTCTCAATTCTGAATTTTTTGTCGTTAAGATTTCTGATGGCAAGCGCCAGAAAATAAATCGTGTAAAGTACAACGTAAATGTATAAAATATCTAAAATCAATTCCATAATATCCCTCTTTATTCAATATCAATATTGTACGCAAAAGAGGCCGAAAATTCTATTTAATGTAAATAATTGTGACATTTGACATTAAAAAGACCCGCTTTTACAAACGGGTCTTTTTTGAAGTTTTTTAATCAATTAAACTAGCTGCATAGTTTTTTCAGCATTTTTAGCCGCGATTTCAACGAGTTGTTTAGATGTTGCAATCATTGCGATTTCAGAGCTAAGTTTGTTAATGCAGGAACCGCATCCGATAGCGCAAGCGCCTGCCGCAAATGCAAACGGTGCAGTTGTCGGGTTAATTCCGGTTGCTGTCATAACAGGGATGTCAACATTTCTAACAAGTTCGATAGTGTTTGAAATAGTTAATTCAACTCTCTCCATCAAACCTCTTACGCCGTTAGCCTGCTCAGCTTTTGAAAAATGTCCTTCTGTTTGAATAAGGTCAATTCCCATAGCTTCTAATTCTCTTGCAAGTGCAATCTGTTCGTTAATATCAATTTCACCTGGAATAGTTACACAGAAGAATACTTTTTCGCCTTTAAGCAATGCCAAAGTTTCTTTTGCAAGTTCCAAAACTTCATTTGCTGTGAAGGTTTTTCCGGCTTTGTAAAGAACATCAAAGTTTCCGAGTTCAATAGCATCAGCGCCGAGTTCAACAGCTCTTGCAAGTTCTGAAGGAACAATAGAAGATACGAAAACAGGCATATCAGTCATTTCTCTGACAGCTTTAATAATATTTTCGTCTGCACAGATGTCAACAGCGCTTGCACCGGTCTGGTCTGCAGCTGTAACAACTTTTTTAACGCTTTCCATATCAAAGTTGTCGATTCCTGCGATAACTTTTACTGCTCTTTTTTCTTCCATGTGTCTTTTAAATAAGTCAATTCTTTTCATTTTATCTTCTCCTTAACTGTAAAATTTCAGTTTTAATCTTTCCTGAATTATACATTAAAATTTTAATAATTTCAATAACTAACCGAAATAAATCATTCTGATTGAATGAAAATAACCGAATTTCCGAAATAATAAAATCAAGAGGTGAAAATATGCTTAGGAAATTATTATTTTTGTGTATTTTGTTAATAATGAGTTTTGGCGCTGTTGATATCGCCTGTGCCAAAAATTTTGAACCTGATGAACAGATAAATATTACAGTTTATGAAAAAATTAATCCTGCAATTGTCTCAATTGATGCCCAGACTGTTGACGGCGTTTCTGCCGGAACCGGCTGCGTTGTAAGCACTGACGGGCTTATTCTTACCGGCTCCCATGTTATTGACGGCTGTAAAAGTGTAGAAGTCACAATGCATAACGGGCAGGTTTACAAAGCTGAAGTTGTTTCAAAAATGGGCAAAAACAAAGATTTGGCGCTTTTAAAAATTAATCCTAAGATGCAGCTTCAAACCATAAAATTTGGTGATTCACAGAATATTAAAGTAGGGCAGAAGGTTCTTGCAATTGGAAATCCTTTCGGTTTTTCAGGAACTCTGACTCAAGGAATTATCTCCAGAATTGATTATGCGAAGAATAAAATTCAGACTGATGCGGCTATTAATCCGGGCTGTTCGGGCGGGCCTTTGCTGAATTCCTCCGGTGAAGTTATTGGAATTAATCAGTCAATTTACAATCCGGATAATAATATTTCAAATATCGGTATAGGTTTTGCAATACCAATCAATGATGCAAAAAAATTTATAGAAACTGTAAAGGTTTCTCAAAAGAAGTAACAATCCTGCAATGATTTTGTTTAAAATTTTACAAACATTATAAAATCTGATTATTTCGTGATATTATAAAAAAGTAGGTTAGGAAATAAGGAGGATTTTATGACAGAGTATGTATTTCTTAATGGAGAATATGTAGATATAACAAAAGCTTCACTGCCTGTGCGCACACATGCTTTTTTATATGGAACAGCGGTTTTTGAAGGTATAAGAGCATACTGGAATGAGGATGAAAAACAGTTATATGCCTTCAGAGTTCCTGAGCACTATGAAAGACTTTTGCGCAGTGCAAAAATTATGTATATGGAAAGCCCCTATACTGTTGAAGAATACTGCAAAATTACAAGAGACTTATTAGCTAAAAACAACTATAAAGAAGATGCCTATATGCGTCCGACTCTTTATAAATCCGCCCAAAAGGTAGGGCCGGGACTGTATGACAATCCGGATTCCTTCCTTATCATTTCAAACAAAATGGGCGACTATATTGACACTTCAAAAGGCTTGAAGGTTTGTGTTTCAAGCTGGAGAAGAAACAGCGATAACGCAATTCCCCCGCGTGCAAAAGTCGCCGGCGGTTATGCAAACGCTGCACTTATCAAAACAGACGCGCATTATGCAGGGTTTGACGATGCAATTGTTCTTGATGAAGCAGGGCAGGTTACCGAGGGTTCTGCAATGAATCTTTTCCTTGTGCAGAACGGCAAACTTGTAACTACTATGAAAACAGACAATATTTTAATCGGTATTACAAGAAATACGATTATTGAACTTGCAAAAGACGTTATGGGCCTTGAAGTTGAAGAAAGAGCAATTGACAGAACAGAACTTTATATTTCGGATGAAGCATTTTATTGTGGTACCGGAGCTCAGGTAAGCCCGATTGTATGCATTGACAATCGTCAGCTTGGGGATGGAACAGTCGGACCTATTGCAAAAGAACTTCAAAAAATTTACTTTGACGTTGTTAAAGGCAGAGTTCCGAAATACAAAAAATGGTGCATGCCAGTTTACTAAAAAGATTTTGCCCTCTCTTTAGAGAGGGCAGGATTTTTTATAAGATTCATTACTGGTAAATCAAGTTAGAATTTTTACATATTACAACTTTGGATAGGGTTTATGATTGAATTTTTTGGGCTGTGTACTCAAAATTTAATAAAAAGTTTTAAGTATCTTTTGAGCGGTCAATTGAGGTTTTCAGAAGTAATTTCAAAGGCGGCCTCAATAAGTTACGATTCTCTTTCTATTTCGCTCATTATTGCGTTTATTTCGGCTGCTGTCATTGCAATTCAGGTTTCCAAACAATTTTTAATGACCGGAGCAGAAGCCTATATTGGCGGAACTCTGGTAATCGTTTTAATCCGTGAAATTGCGCCGGGTTTTGTGGCGCTTGCAATAGGAGCAAGAGCCGGAACTGCAATTTCGGCTGAAATTGCGAACATGCAGGTTACAAGCCAGGTTGATGCAATGAAAACTTTAAAAGTTGACCCTGTTGGATATTATTTTACTCCAAGGATTATTGCTGCGGCAATAACTGTCCCAATGGTTGTACTGCTTGCAGAATTTGTTGGAACTATCGGCGGAATGTTTGTTGCGCAGGCTACGATTAATCTGCATCCGGCAAGATATATGTACTCTGTCTGGGCATGGCTAAGTACAAGAGATATTTACATAAGCCTTTTAAAAGCCGCGATTTTCGGGGCATTAATTGCTCTTGTGTGCGCAACGCAAGGTTATGAAACAAAAGGCGGCGCAAAAGAAGTCGGCATTTCAACTACTCAGGCCGCAATTCTTTCAACAATTTACATGTTAATCGCAGATTTTTTGATTAATCTGGTATTTTATATCAAATAATGTTTTTGAACGCTCTTGGTTCGGCAGATACAGTTTTTTGAACAGGTGCGTGCAGGCATGATTTCTGATTAAAATTACAAAAACAGACGCCTTTGATATCGTTTAAGCGTCTGTTCTTACTATTGGTCGTTTTATTTAGGAGGTAATTTTATTACTTTGTTTCAATAAAGTTCGTGTTCGGAATGTAGCTTCCGTTTCTTTCATTAATGTCAATTTTGTTTATGATGTTTGCGCGTTTTTTGCGGAAAAGCATGTCAACAAAAGCTTCCAAACGGGTTATGAAGCCGGCTTCACCGGTCTGCTCATCAATTGTCAAATGAAGAAGCGGTTTGCCGAAATGTTTTGCACGGCGTTGAATTCTTTCAACCATAAGCGAATCAGGTCCGCAGCCAAATGCTGTCAGAGTAATAATTCCGTCAATACGGTTGTCTTTTAAGTAATGACCGGCAGTTCCTGTCATTTCGTACTCGTTTGCCCAGTATCTGTGTTCGCCGAGTGTGTTAATGCCTTCATCCATCTGTTCGTTTGAAAGCTGCAATGAAGTAACAACACGAACATCCATTTTTTCAAGCTTTTCAATGATTTTCATTGAGGTGCGCTCGTCGTAGATGTTGTAACCGTGCGAAACAAGTGCTACGGAAATCGGGTATTCTTTGGTTTGATTTTCAATAAAGATTTTGCCCTGAAGCGCATAATTCATTGCTTTTTTGTAGCTCATTCCGGATTTTGTCATAATGAAAAAGTTGTTATAACATCTCCAGCCGGCTTTTGAGGCTCTTTTGATAATGTTTTCATCGGTAATATCAAAGTAGGCGGCAATTTCTTTTAGAAAATCGTATAATCCTTGATTTTTTTCAGATTTATCCAGAGTTGCCTCAATCATTGTGAAATCTTTTTTTATAACATTTCTGACCAAATCGGGAAGTCCTCTGATTTTAGAGCAGTTATAAATTTTGTGTGCAACCGATTGGATTGATGGTACAAATATTTTATCAACGCCTTTTTCCAAAAGGTTTAAAATATGTCCGATGTAGACCTTTATCGGAAGACATGTTTCTGTGACAACAAGCGCAGAACCCTGTGACATAGTTTGTTTGGTTGTCATATCTGACAGAACTATTTTAATGCCCAAATCCGTAAAAAATCCGAAATAAAACGGATAGTTGTTATAAAATGACATTGCACGGGGTATTCCGATAATCTTTTCGTTTGTTTGTGTATTTTCCACGTTATTCTCCCAATTGGTTTTCTACTACCATAATAATACTTCAAAAATTTTTAAATGGCTATAAAAAAATATAAAATTTAATAATTGTTTTCAATTCCTGCTTTTTCGTGTAAAATAAGGGGGAAAGGAATATTGAAATGCCGCATTTCTTTATAAATTCGACTTCAGTTCAAGAAAATAAAATAACAATTTCTGACAAAGAAAATTTTACACATATTGCAAAATCCCTGCGCGCAAGGGCTAATGAAAAACTTCTTTTGATAGACGAAAACCAAATTCAATACGAAACAGTTATTGAAAATATTTCTTCAAAAGAAATTTTTTGTAAAGTTGAGAAATTTTACAAATCAAATCGCGACTTAAATTTCAATCTTTATCTTGCACAAAGTCCTCTAAGGAGTGACTCGCAAAGCTTTGTTGTTGAAAAAGCAACGGAACTTGGCGTACGTGCGCTTATTCCGGTTGTGACTGACAATTGTGCCTTAAATAAACAGGTTGTTGAAAAAAAACTTGAGCGCTGGAATAGAATCATGTATGAAGCTTCAAAGCAGTGCGAGCGTGCAATTGTTCCTGTCTGCGAGCTGCCGGCCTCTCTGGAAACCGTTGTGAATTCAAAACGATTTGATAAAATTATTGCATTTTGTGAGCGTTGTGCAGTGAAAACTTTGCGTGATTTTTTCCTTGACACTCCAATAAAAAAAGATGAAAATGTTCTTGTTATAATCGGTCCCGAAGGCGGCTTTTCAGAAGCGGAATTTCAGTTCTTTGAAGACAACAAAATTTATATGCTAACTCTCGGTGATTTGATTTTAAGGGCAGAAACCGCTGTTACTGTTGCGTTAGGAAATATAATTTATGAATTCGAAAATTACAGAAAAAATTAACTCAGACGAAATTCTACAGGAAATTATAAATAATTTTGAAAACGAAATATATCTTGTCGGCGGTGCCGTACGTGATTTTCTGACGGGTAAGTCTACAAATGACCGGGATTTGCTTATTCTTGATGAAGATGCGCGTGAGTTTTCGCTCAAGGTCTCCGAATTTTTTAATGCAACATTTGTTCCTCTTGATGAAGTAAATAAAATTTACAGGATTGTAATGCCTGATAAAATTAATTATCTTGATATTACGAACCCTCTTGAAAATTCTCTGGAAAAAGACCTTAAGCGCCGCGACCTGACAATAAATGCAATTGCCGTTAATATTAGAACGGCTGAAATCATTGATGTCACAGGCGGCTGCCTGGATTTAGAGAAGAAAATTATCAAAGCAATAAGCGGAAAAAATTTTGAAGATGACCCTCTGCGTCTGTTGCGCGTGTTCAGATTTCAGGCTCAAACAGGCTTTTGCATTGACCCTGAAACCTTTGCAGCTGTCGAAAAATATCGCGATTTAATTTCTGAGCCGGCTGTCGAGCGTATAAATTATGAAATGATGCATCTTTTTGCAGGCAGCTTTTCTTCAGAAGCCTTAATAAAAATGGATGAGGCAGGTTTGTTGGAAAAGATTTTTCCGATTGTTAACGAACTGAAACAAGTTACACCAAACACACACCATCATCTGCGACTTTTTGAACACTGCCTTGAAACCTCAAAAAGAATCGGCGAAATTTATAAAACCTCCTCCGATGAGGTAAAAGAACATCTTGAACGGGTTGATTTTGGCGGCTATTCAAGGCTTGCACATCTGAAACTTGCAGGATTTCTGCATGATATCGGAAAGTTTTCTACCTGGGCAATTGAAGAAGATACCGGACGCCACAGGTTTATAAAACATGACGATGTTGGAGCCAAAATGGTCTGCGGGATTTTGAAGAAACTCGCATTTTCAAATAAGCAGATTGAATATATTTCATCAATGATTAAAAACCATATTTATCCGTCTTCTGTGATGTGTTCTCCTGTTATTAACGATAAAGTTATGATGAGGTATGTTCGCAAAATGGACACAAATTCAATTGATGCAATAATCCTTGCTCAGGCAGACCGTTTATCAGCGCGCGGCTCTGCAGTAACTGATGAAATGGTAGAAAAAAATCTTTCTTCATTAAACAGGCTTTTGAAATTTTATCTTGATGTCAGAGATACGCTGGAGCCGCTTCCAAAACTTTTAGACGGAAATGATGTGATGAGAATTTTAGATATTAAACCGTCAAAAAAACTAGGTGAAATCATGACAGCACTTCATGAAGCTCAAATTAACGGCGATGTTTTAACAGTTGAGCATGCCGTTGACTTTGTGAAAAGCCTTTCATAGTATATATTTTATATATAAGTTTTGGCAGATTAAGCGTATTTGTTACAATTATTTACAAAAAATTTTTGAAAAGATTTTTTACATTTTTGACTTTTTTCTTACAAAAAATCTAATTTTTTAGCATGTAAATTTAGAAATTTTGTTTAAAAAACTCTAATTTTAAAAAAATATACAAAAAATCTTCTTAACATCTCCTTAATATTATTGGAAATGCACGCAATTTTTTTTATGTCCGGCTTTTAATATCATTGTGCTGTTGTTATAATATGTGTGTGAAGATTTAAACCAGACAGTTTTATGATTAGTAAAATAAATATTAGTAGTTTAAATAATCAAAATACCCCCAATTTTGAATTGAAAAATAAGGCAAAACGACCTTCTTTCAATGGTGGATTGGGCGATTTGCTGATATCTGGTGTTCAAAAGTGCGAACAGCATCCTATGTTGAACGTGTCTGTGTTGGATTTGGCTACTGCTATTGTTCCGCGTACAATCGTTGAAACTTATTCCGGTTCAAAAAAGAAAGACGAAAACGGAAATCCGATTCTTGACGAAAATGGTAAACAGAAACGTCAATTGAATATTTTTGGAGGTTTTGAAGCCTTAAGGCGTGAAGGTTCTGGACTTGTCATTAACTGCATAATTCCAAGTTTTGTTGTAATGGGAGTTGCTTCTCTTTTCCAACGCCCGATTATGGGTAAATTCAATAAATCAAATCTTATTAATACATGGGCAAACGGTGAAGCTTACGATAAAATTGCGAAGTTCTATAAGGCTGGTGAAGCAACTTTAGAAAGTTATAAGGATTTCTTTAAACGTTCAATTCTTTCACTTGAAGGTGTTGACGGTGAAGCTTATAATCCTAAAGATGTCAAAAAATTTGCTCAACTTTTGGCAGACAATCCTGATGATTTGAAAAATTTAACAGATATAGATGAGATTTTGTCAAAAATTAAGCTTAAACCAAATGCGGAAGATGCTTTTGATAAACTTGCTAAAGCTGCATTTGAAGGAAAATACAATCTTTCAGAAGAGGCTTATAAAAAACTTGTTGATATCACTCATATTTCTGAAAATATAAGATTTGTCGGAGAAGAAAAATATCTTGGAAATAACCTTTCATCTTTCTGCGAGGATACTCCAAAAGTCCTTTGTGGAGCTAAAAAAGAAGGTATTCAAACAGCTGAAGAGCTTAGTAAATACTTTGCTAAAGCTAAAAAGCTTGTAAACTGGAAAAGTATAGGCGGTCTTGGAATAATTATTCCGCTTGCGATTTCAGCTCAGCCGATTAACAGATGGATTACGCACAAAATGTCAGGAAGAAAAGGCGCTCCGATATATAATGATTATGCTGACAGAAAAGAAGACCGCGAATTAACACCAAAAGAAAAGGCGCAGCTTTTAAAACAAAAATTTATTTCTGTTGGTTCAATGCTTGGTGTAGCTGGACTTTCAATGTTCATGGACAAACCGAGCCTAAAATCGCTTTTCCAATTCAAGGGCCTTTTCCCGACAATGGATCAGGCAAGAATTATCTCAACTGCAACCTTTGCAAGCCGTATGGCTGCGTCTGAAGATAAAAATGAACTAAGGGAAGCCACTATTCGTGATATTGCAACTTTCTCAAGTTTCTACTTCCTGGGTGACTATGCAGCAAAAGGTATTGCAACATTCTTTGAACATAAAGACAAAGACGTTAGACTTATTAACAGACTGAAAAAGTGTGATGACAATGCAAATGTTCTTCAAAAATTCTGGAACTGGGCTAAACACACTTCTCTTAAATCTACGGATGAACTTGCAACTGCAAAAGATAAACGCTTGAGAACAATCTGCCAAATTGGCAATCTTGCATTCTCTCTTATTTCACTAGGTGTATTCATACCTTTATACACAAGAACACAAACGCATAAAAAAGAAGCACAGAGAAATCTTGCGAATTTAAATTCCTCAACAACGAATGGCTTGACGCCCGGCGGCGCCGGTACGTCGGCTGCAAAATCCTCGTCTTCATCGACGTCGGATAATTTAGCAGCCGCAAAAACATCGTTCAAAGCATTTTTAAATTCGTAAGGAGTCAAAATCATGAATATTCAAAATATACCCCATCAAAAATTTAATATCGAAAACAAAAAGGAAAAAGAAAATATACGATTTACAGGCGCATATGATGCCATAAGTCTTGGCCTGAGATTTCTTGATACAAACCAGGCTTGGGGGGCAAATGCAGTTGACTTAGGTTCAATGGTAATACCAAGAACAACAGTTGACTTTGTAAACAGAGGACCTGCTGCAGGTACTGAAACTGCACGCCGTGAAGCTTCCGGTACCATCAACCATTCATTAATCGGTGTTTACGGTTCTGTTGCTGCTTTAGCATTTGCAATGGGATTAAATAAAAAATTTGGTATCAGAGCGGACAGAATTTTTGCTGATAATGAAATGTATGATATTGTCGGACAGGCTTTTCACAATAATGTTCAGCAAAATAAAGAAAAATCACTTGATTTTACAATCAAAAATACCCTTAGAGATATTTATTCAAACCTAACTACAAATGTGGGAGGCAAAGAAAAAGCACTTACTCCTTACCAAATTGATGAAATTGTTGAAAGGGCAAATAACGCACTTACAAATTCAGATATTGACGGTGACAAAATTACCAAAAATACAAAGCAATTCCTTGTGAATTACATAACTGAAGCAACAGGTTCCGAATCGGACTTCAAACTTAAGGCTTTTGGCAAAGAGACAACTACAAATCTTTCAAATTTTGTTGAAAATACTTATAACATATTAAAAACAATGACAAAAAAGAAAGTTGTTGAAGAGTTTCATCGTGCAAAAAACTTTGCTGATAACAACTTCATAAAAGATATCAAGATCTTAAACAACAGACGTACAATTCTAGGTATGGCAATCGGCTCTGCTGTAGGTATGTCAATTCAGCCGTTGAATATCTATCTGACTAAAAAGAAGACCGGAAGTGATGGCTTTGTCGGTGTTGAAGGCAGAGAAAAAGATAACAGTTTCAACTTCAAACTATGGAAAGCCGGTGCCGCTGCATTGTTTGGCGGTGGAATTATTGCTGATTTGGCAAGAAAAGAAGGGGGCTTGCTCAAAAATATTCAATTTAAAGGTATGATTCCAACAATAAACCAATTTAAGCTGATATATGGTCTTACAATTATGTCAAGATTCATGGTCGCTCGCGACAAGGATGAACTTCGTGAATCTGTCGTAAAAGATGTTTTAGGCTTTTTAAACTGGCTTGTTCTTGGCAACTTTGTTGCAAAAGGAGTTGCACTTTCAATGGATAAGAATAAAATGCTACTTAAAAATCCTGATGAAACCTCTTTCTTTAAGAAAAAACTCAAAACCCGCGATGAAGTTTTGATTGAAGGTTTGAAACGAGCAAAGATTTCTTCCGTGTCAAAAGACGGTAAAGCTTTGAAATTCTCAGAAATGCTGAAACTTATCCCGGCAGGCGAGGCAGGAAAAGCTTTAAGAAGAAATCTCAGAGCATTAAATATTGCGCAGGCTGCCGGTTATGCGTACTCAGGACTTGTCCTTGGTGTTGGAATTCCTAAACTTAACATTTACATGACCAACAAGTCAGAGGAAAAACGTAAGGCCAGACTTGCGGAAAAGAAGGCTCTGGATATACAAACTGAACAACTTCAGCCTAAAAATATCGAAAGGCCAACGATGAGTTCATTCGGGGCAAGATAATTTCTTTCTTTAACTTGTTATCCGATTTGAGCGTTTGCACCTGAAACTACTTCTATGATTTCCTGCGTAATTGCAAACTGACGTGTTTTGTTGTACTCAGTTGATAATTCAAGAAGCATTTTTTCGGCATTGCTGGTTGCGGCTGACATTGCGGTCATTCTGCTTGCAAGTTCGCTCGCCTGCGCCTCCAGAAGCGCCTGATAAATTATGTTTGCAATATACATTGGAACTACTTTTTGCAGAATATGATGCATGTCGGGTGTGAATTCCATCATTGGTTCAATGATATTGTCATGAAGTTTTTCGTAATCGTCGTTAACTCCTTTTAGCGGCAGGACTTCCCAGTTTTCGACATAGTAGCTCATCATGTTTTTAAATCTTGTAGTGATGATTTCTATACGGTCGATTTGTTTGTTTACGAAATATTCGGCCATATCTGAAACGATTGTGCTGGCGCCTTCGCCTGTCGGATTGTTTGCGACGGCGTTATATGTTCTTGCGATTTCGCAGTCAAAGTTTTTGCATCGTTTTTTGAGAGTGCTTATTCCTTTTTGGCCTACTACAAAGAGGATGGTTCTAATTCCTTTTTCATTGTAATCTTTAATCGTTTGGATTGTTCTTTTGATTACGTTTCCGTTGTAGGCTCCGGCAAGGCCTTTGTTTGAAGTTATTACAAGCAGGCCTGCTGATTGGGTTTCTCTAACCTGCAGGAGTGCCGGGTAATTTTCTACAGCCGTTTTGATTTTTAAAGTATTATCAGAATACACGCCGACTGAATTCAGAAGTTTTTTGAACATTGTATTCAATTCCGCGGTAAAAGGCCGTGACATTTTAACAGTTGCTTCTGCCTTTTTAACCTTCGCTGCTGCAACCATTTTCATTGCGCGTGTAATTTTTTTTGTGCTTTCGACGCTTTGGATTCTGTTTTTAATATCTTTTAAGTTTGCCATCTTTTTTAATACAGCTTACAATACTTGTGAAGCCGCCTTTCGATTATAAATGTTCTGATTTGTGCACTTTCTAAATACCGGCTTTGAAAGGCCTCGCACTCAAGGTGAGTTAGAAAGTTTTCTTAAACTCTTCCAAACTTGCCTTTAATTCAGCTTTATCTTCGTCTGATAACGCGCTTCCGTCGTTCAGATTGTCTGCTAAAGCTTTCAGGTTTGCGTTTAGGTGGATAAACCAGTCTTTTTTGAACTTCGCAATTTTATTGTTAGGAATATCATCAAGCATTCCTTCGTTTGCCGCAAACAGAATGGAAACCTGTTCAGCAACGCTTAGGGGAGCATATTGCGGCTGTTTTAGAACTTCAGTAAGCTTTTCCCCGCGCAGTAACTGGTTTTTCGTTGCCTGGTCAAGGTCTGATGCAAATTGAGCAAACGCTTCAAGTTCTCTGTACTGCGCAAGGTCAAGTCTCAATTTACCAGCAACCTGTTTGATTGCTTTGGTTTGAGCTGCACCGCCGACACGGGAAACCGAAATCCCTGCGTTTATTGCAGGGCGGACGCCTGAGTTAAACAGGTTTGACTCTAAGAATATCTGACCGTCAGTAATTGAGATTACGTTTGTCGGAATATACGCTGATACGTCACCTGCCTGAGTTTCGATAATAGGAAGTGCTGTGATACTTCCTCCGCCGAGTTCGTCGTTAAGTTTTACCGCACGTTCAAGAAGTCTTGAGTGAAGATAGAATACATCTCCAGGATAAGCTTCACGTCCCGGCGGTCTTTTTAGAAGCAAACTCATTGCACGATAGGCTTGAGCGTGTTTGCTTAAATCGTCATAAACAATCAAAACGTCTTTGCCTTGTTCCATGAATTCTTCACCGATTGCAACCCCTGCAAACGGTGCGATATATTGAAGCGGAGCGCTTTCGTTTGCGGTTGCCGAAACAATTAAAGAATATTCTAAAGCTCCGTGTTCTTCCAAAACTTTTGCAAGCTGAGCAACTGTTGAAGCTTTCTGGCCGATTGCAACGTAAATACAAATTACATTTTGACCTTTTTGGTTCAAAATTGTATCAATTGCGATTGCGGTTTTACCTGTTTGGCGGTCGCCGATGATAAGTTCACGCTGGCCTCTGCCGATAGGTGTTAAGCCGTCAATTGCCGTTAAACCTGTTTGCAACGGCTGGTGAACTGATTTTCTTGCAACAATACCCGGTGCAACTCTTTCAATCGGGCGTGTTTTGTCTGAAATTATTTCGCCTTTGCCGTCAAGGGGTTTTCCTGTCGGGTCGATTATTCTTCCGATAAGCCCGTCGCCGACCGGTACTGATGCGATTCTTCCCGTTGTTTTAACGGTCATGCCTTCTTTAATCTGTGTATATTCACCCAGAATTACGATACCGACATTGTCTTCTTCAAGGTTAAGCGTGATGCCAAGAGTGTCTTTGCCGTCTTCAAAAACTACAAGCTCGTTTGACATTACGTTTCTAAGTCCGTAAACACGCGCAATGCCGTCACCGATTTCAATTACGGTTCCTGTGTTTGAAACTTCTGACTGCAAATCGTAATTTTCGATTTTGCTTTTGATTATTGAACTTATTTCATCAGGTTTTATAAGTGCCATAATTTCCCCTTTATTTTATTATATTTTTACTTAAATTTTCTATTTTATTGAGAAGGCTCATATCAATTACATTATCGTCAATCTGAATAATCAGGCCGCCAATGATGTTTTTATCCTCTTTCCATGCCGGCAAAACTTTTTTTTGAAGTCTCGTTCCGAGTTTTTGTAAAATGGAATTTTTTTGCTCCTCATTAAGCGGAACTGCGGATATTATTGTAACTTCTTTTTCATTTTTAATATCTTCAAATTTGTTTTTTAGAGATAAAATAATTCCTGAAAATTCATTAAATCTACCTTTTTCAATTAAAATTTTCAGAAAATTCTTTTCATGCGCATCAATTTCGCTGCCAAAAACACTTTCAATAATTTCGGATTTTTTCTCCATGCTGATTGCAGGATTTTTCAAAACTTCATTTAAGTCGGTTGACTGCTGTAGCAGCAATTCAATCTGCTGTAAATCGTTTAATATTTTTCCTAACTTTGCAATGTCGCCGGCCGCATATTCAATAATGCCGTCTGCGTAATTGTTTGCAATTGTTGTAATTTGAGTGTTCATAAGAGTTTAATCCTGTCTAATTCATCAATACCTTCGTTTATGAACTTTGCATGAAGTTCCGGATTATTGTTAAGCGTTTGCTTGATATGTTCTTTTGCCAATTCAACGGAAGCCTTTGCTGTTTGCTTTGAAAGCGAGGCCGCTGCTGTTTTTTCTTCTGCTTCAATCGCACGTAAAATTCCGGCTTCATATCTTGCGGCTTTTTCACCTGCCGCTTCCATAATTTGACGTGCTGTGTTTTTAGCCTGAAGTTCAGCTTTATTGAGTCTTTCATGAACTTCATTGTCTAGATTTGCAACATCACTTTGCGCTTTTTGTAAAAATTTTACGGCATTTTCTTTTTCTGATTTTGCATTTTCAATGGATTTAATTATTTCACTTTTTATGTGTTCAATCTTTTCACCCAAATTAAGCTTGCTTGCTGCAATTGCAAAAATTATAACAAGTATTGCAAAGTTAAAGGTGTTTGATTTTACGATTATGTCCCAAATTTTTATAATTTCATCCATATTAAACAAGTATCCTGTCTATAAGTTCATTGTTGACATTTTCAATGCGCGTTTCAGACTGCAAAACTTTTGAAGCAATGATTTCAGCCAAATCTTTAACTTTTGACTTTAATTCATTTTGTGCAGCTTCTTTTTCTTTTGATATGCTGCTTTTGCCATCTTCAATTTTCAGGCGCGCCTGTCTTTTCGCTTCCTCTGTCAAGGCATCGCCGTCTGAATTTGCTTTTTCTGCTGCAGAAGTTATTATCTTGCGCGTTTTTTCTACAGTAGCATTTAGTGTTTCTTCTTTATTTTTCAAGAGGTTTTCCGCCTGGTTCGTGTTATCTTTAGCTTCCGTCACAGCATTATTTATAAATTCTTCGCGTTCGTCGATTACTTTTGTAAGCGGCGCATAGAAAATTTTATTCATAATAAATGTGAACACTATAAAACTTATTGCTGTTACGAAAAATGTTGCATTAAATTCCATGACTTTTCCTCTTGATTATATAAGTTTACTTTCCTAACAACTGGAACGCGATTACGAATGCATACAATGCACAAGCTTCTGAAAGCGCTGCACCCAAAAGGAAGAAACCGAATGCTTTACCTGCAACTTCCGGCTGACGTGAAACTGCATCCATCAAACCTTTTGTAGCAAATCCGATACCAAGTCCTGCGCCGATTGCACCAAAACCGATTGCAATACCTGCTCCTAAGTGTGCCATTTGTGAAATTTGTCCTTCAATCATAATTTTCTCCTTTTATTTAACGTGTTATTTAACTATTTCCAATTTAGTGTTCTTCACCGCTTGCCGATGAAATGTAAGCTATTGTAAGCATCATGAATACTGTTGCCTGGATAAATGCCACAAGAAGTTCAAACAGCATTATCGGAAGCGGCAGAAAATAGGCATACAAACCCAGTGCAATGCTTACCAAAATTTCTCCTGCAAAGACATTTGCAAAAAGTCGGATTGCTAAACTTAACGGGCGTGTTACCATTTCTAATAATTCAACCAGCGCCATGACAATGCCGGTAAAACTGAATTCATGCAAGAAATATTTGGGACCTTTTGCTTTTATTCCGGTCACTACATAATAAATCAATACAATTATTGCAAGTGCGGCCGTTACATTAATGTCATTTGTCGGTGATGCAAGTTCGCCACCTGATTTCAAATGTATTATTCTCAAAGGCAACTGACCCATAAGGTTTGCTATTAAAATAAACAAGAACAATGAGGCAACAAGTGGAACATGCTGTCTGTTTTTGTTCGGAATCATCGTATCAAGAGTTCCCCAGAAAAACTTCAAAATGCTTTCGCTTACCGCCTGAAGTTTTCCCGGAACAAGAGATAACTTTCGTGTTGCAAGTATTGCAAAGATTATTACAACAGCCATTGCAAACCACATGGTAAAAATGGTATCAAGATTGAATGTTAAATTGTGTCCTGATAAGCTTAAATTGTATATCCAGTGAGCTGGTTCACTCATTTTTTCTCTCCCTTTGCAAATTTATTCTAACGCGCTAAAAAAAAAATCGCAAATTTTTTTTGTTTGTTATAAAATTTTTCATATAATAGAATTTTATGAGAGGGATATATGGAATTTCTATACCTCGATGAGGTAGATTCAACCAATCTTTATGGTAAGAAAAATATTGATACACTGGCTGATAAAACTGTGATTTCTGCAAAACGACAGTTAAGCGGTAGAGGACGTTTAAATAGAGTTTGGCTGGATTTGGGTGAAGGAAATTTATTTGTATCATTAGTTTTAAAACCTTCTTTAAAATTTGATGAAAAGTTTGCAAATTTGACACAATATCTGTCGGTAATTCTGTGTAAAACTCTTGAACAATATGGCTTACAACCTGAAATTAAGTGGCCAAATGATGTTTTAATTAATGGTAAAAAAGTCGCCGGAATTTTATCCGAAACTGTTATGCAAGGCCAAATTTTTAAAGGATTGGTTCTGGGTTTCGGAGTAAATATTTCAGCCGGAGCTAATGATGTTAAGCTGGTTACTGACAAGTATGTGACTTCAGTTTCCCTGGAGCGTGGAAAGCTGGTTGACGGAAAATTATTTTTAAATGATTTGCTAAATTTATTTTTTCAGGATTATAATAAATTCTTGGAAAGCGGCTTTGAATTCATAAAGCATGACTACGTTAAAAGAGTCAATTTTCTTGAGAAAGAGCTTTGCGTTAAAGTTTTTAATGATACAAAATGCGGTGTTGCAAAAGGTATTAATGACAATGGCGCGCTTATACTTGAAAAAAATAATGAAAATTTCGTACTTACAATAGGAGATATATTATGACAGGACAATTTATTGTACTTTTAGAGCAGGGACTTGCTCTAATGGGGATAGGAATGGGCTTTGTATTTGCTTTCCTGACAATTATGGTTTTTACAATGGGAGGCATGTCAAAAGCTGTTCAGGCTTTGAACAAAATCTTCCCTGAAGAAGTCAAAGTGGTTGAAAAACCCGGCAAACGCGCAAACGTTTCACAGGATGAGGCAATTGCTGTTGCTATTGCTGTTGCTAAGGCTCGCGGATAAAATTTTACTATTACGAAAGGATATATATTATGGGAAAAAAACTTATCAAAGTTATGGATACCTCATTTAGAGACGGTTTCCAATCAGTTTACGGGGCAAGAGTATTTGTTGACGATTTTATTCCTGCCTTACAGTCTGCTGTTAACGCAGGTCTAAAACACTTTGAAGTTGCAGGCGGTGCAAGATTCCAGTCACCAATTTTCTACTGCAACGAAAACGCTTTTGAAACAATGGACAAAATCAGAGCTGCTGTCGGACCTGATATTAACTTACAATCCTTAGCTCGTGGTGTGAATGTTGTTGGACTTGATTCTCAACCGAGAGATATTATCAATCTTCACGCAAAAATGTTCAAAAAACACGGCGTAACAACAGTCAGAAATTTTGACGCTTTAAACGATGTTAACAACCTGATTTATTCAGGTCAATGCATCCGTGATAATGGTTTGAAACATGAAGTTACAATTACAATGATGGAACTTCCGATTGGATGCACAGGCGCACATGACGTTGCTTTCTACGAAAAAGTTTTGAGGAATATTCTTGATGCGGGCATTCCGTTCGACAGCCTTGCATTCAAAGATGCTTCAGGAACTTCAAATCCGAGAAAAGTTTACGAAACAATTAAACGTACAAGAGAAATTTTGGGTGAAGATGCGCATATCAGATTCCACTCTCACGAAACTGCCGGAACCGGACTTGCAGCTTACCTTGCTGCTCTTGACGGCGGTGCTGACGGTATTGACCTTTCTATGAAACCTGTTTCAGGCGGAACTGCTCAGCCGGATATCGTTTCAATGTGGCATGCTTTGAAAGGAACTGACTATGATTTGGGAATTGATATTGAAAAAATTCTTGAAACAGAAGAAGTATTTAAAGATTGTATGAAGGATTACTTCCTGCCTCCGGAAGCTCTGGCTGTAAATCCGATGATTATTCAATCACCTCTGCCGGGCGGCGCTTTGACTGCTAATACTCAAATGCTTCGTGACAACAACCTTATGGACAAATATCCGGAAGTTGTTGCTGCAATGAAAGAAGTTGTTGAAAAAGGCGGTTTTGGTACATCAGTTACTCCTGTTTCACAGTTCTACTTCCAGCAGGCATTTAACAATGTTATGTTCGGCAAATGGAAGAAAATCGCTGAAGGTTACGGTAAAATGGTTTTGGGATATTTCGGCAAAACTCCTTGCGAACCGGATGCTGAAATCGTTAAAATTGCAAGCGAACAATTGAACTTGCAGCCGACAACAGAACTTGTTGTTGATATTAACGACAGAGACCCTGAAAAAGGTATTAAAGCCGCAACAAAACGCCTTGAAGATGCCGGTTTGCCGGTTAATGATGAAAACATCTTTATCTCTGCAGCTTGCAAAGAAAAAGGCATTTTATTCCTCGAAGGCAAAGGCACAATAGGCGTTAGAAAATGCGAAAAAGGCTCTGACGAACTTAAAACCGAAGCTTCAAACGGTTACACAGTTTCAGTTAACGGTAAAAAATACGCAGTTGCAATTGAAGGCAACAAAGCTACAGTTAACGGCAAATTATATGATATTGATATTAAAGCAGGTATTGAAGCAAATCATGCTTCTGACAGCGGCGAAGGAACTCCGATTAAAGCGGCTTTGCCGGGTACTGTTTTAAAAGTTTTAGTCGGCGTTGGCGATACAATCAATGAAGGCGATGTGCTTGCTGTTATTGAAGCTATGAAGATGGAGACTGAAATTAAATCACCAGTATCAGGTGTTGTAAAATCAGTTGATATTGAGGCCGGAACACAGGTTAAAACAGGTCAGGAACTTGTTACAATCGGTTAATTAGAGTATAGATGAAAACTGCCTTTGCGGCTTTTCCTAAAAGGCAGTTTTTAAAAAATAAGTAAAAGAAGGACAGAAAAAATGAATATTGCAGACAGTTTATATAAACTTTGGCAGTCAACGGGTATCGCAAACTTTGTGCAGCCTGTAGATCCGTCAATTACAAACGGGTTTGAACAATTCCTTCATCAATTCGGCTCACCGATTATGATTGTAATTTGTTTATTCCTTTTATGGCTTGGTATTAAAAAACAATTTGAACCGTTACTGTTAGTTCCGATTGCATTCGGCGGTTTGTTATCAAACATTCCGGTTGCAGGAATTGCAGAACCTAACGGATTTTTGGGAATTATTTATGAAGCAGGTATTCATAAAGGTTTGTTCCCATTGATTATTTTCATGGGCGTTGGCGCAATGACAGATTTCGGACCGTTAATTGCGAACCCTAAAACTGCGCTTTTGGGTGGTGCTGCTCAGTTTGGTATTTTTGGTGCATTGCTTTTAGCACTTTGCTGCTTCGGATTTACCTTGCCGCAAGCCGGTGCAATCGGTATCATCGGCGGTGCTGACGGTCCGACATCAATTTATGTTACATCAAAGCTGGCTCCTGAGCTTCTGGGAGCAATTGCTGTTGCGGCATATTCTTATATGGCTTTAGTTCCGGTAATCCAGCCGCCAATTATGAAACTTTTAACAACAAAAGCTGAACGTGAAATCCAAATGACTCAGTTGCGTGAAGTTACAAAACGTGAAAAAATTGTTTTTCCGTTAGTTGTGTTAGGGTTATGTATTATTTTCTTACCTGACGCATGCCCGCTTGTAGGTGCATTGACCTTCGGAAACTTATGTAAGGAATGTGGCGTTGTAGAAAGATTGTCAGATACAATGCAAAATGCCTTAATTAATATTGTAACAATATTTTTGGGGCTTTCAGTTGGTTCAAAATTATCATCTGACCAATTTTTAACAACACAAACTTTATTTATCTTGATTTTGGGTATTTTAGCATTTTCATTTGCGACAGCAGCAGGTGTAATTTTTGCTAAAATAATGAACTTGTTCTCAAAAGAAAAAATCAATCCGCTTATTGGTTCAGCTGGAGTTTCTGCTGTTCCGATGGCAGCACGTGTTTCTAACAAAGTAGGTTTGGAAGCAAACCCACAAAATTATTTGTTAATGCACGCGATGGGGCCAAATGTTGCTGGTGTAATCGGTTCAGCAGTTGCAGCTGGTATATTACTTGCACTTTGCAACTAATAATTCTTATTAATAAAAAAAGACCGCCTTTAAAAGCGGTCTTTTTTATATTGTTATATCGATTTCTTTTCCTATTCTGTCGAGTATTGGCTGGATTTTTTCACGTAATTCTGCTTTTTTGATTTGAGGATTTTTTTCTGTGATATTTTTTATTTCATCAGTGGCTTTTGCGATATCAGGATACTTTGATATAATTTTTCTGCCAATTTCCTGTGCAAAATATCTGTAACCTTTATGTCCGGTTGCTTTTATCGGTGTTGAATTAAGTGCATTTACTACTTCTTTGCAACCTTCTATTCCATCACTTTGAAAAATTTTTTGAGCCGTAACCTCAAGAACTTTAGCAGTTTCCAGCCTTGCTCCAAAATTAATGTTTATATTATTGTTATACATTTAAATTAATCTCTTTGCCTAATTTGTTAACAATACTTTCTGCTACAGCTTTGGTTGTTTCCCCTGTTTTATCAATTTTCATAATTTCCAGCAGTTTGTTTACAGGTTTTTGAAGCATGGGATTTTTATCCAATAAAATTTTACCAGAAGAAATTAAACATAGAAAGCCGCATAATGGATCCCTGTTTAAATCGTTAATGTCTCTTTTTTCCATTTTTAAAACATTTTTAATTAGATTAACTCTGTCAGATTGGCTAACTTGTTTAAACATGTGTCCTGTCGTACTTTCAAGAACAGCCATTGTCGGAAGTTTGCATCCGAAGGATTGTGACGAGGGGGAATTTTGTATATTCATTTTGACTCCTTTAAATTTTTCTATATGATATAAAAGCTATAAAATTTTTTTTTGCTATTTTGTTAATTTTTGTAATAAAATATTGTTTGAGGTTATTTTATGAAAAAACTTTTTATATTAGGCTCCGGGCGTGGTGAAAATTTTGAAGCAATTGTAAAATATCTGAATTCCTCAAAAATTAGTTCTGAAATCGAAATTACATGTCTTTCAGACAACCCGCACTCGGAGATTTTAAAGCGTGCGGAGGTGCTCGGAATAAAACATAAGTATTTGCCTTTTGAAGAAAATTTTGAGTTTTTTGCCGGTCATGATTTTGATTTGGCTGTTCTTAGCGGATACAGTAGAGAGCTTGATGCTGAAATCTTGCAGACAGGAACATTTTTAAATCTTCATCCTTCGCTTCTTCCAGCCTTTAAAGGACATGATGCGATTACGCGTGCTTTTCAGTCAGGTGTTAAAATCAGCGGCGTTACTGTACATTATTTAACAAATGAAATTGGAGGCGGCAAAATAATTGCTCAATATCCTGTTTTAATAGGCAATTTGACTCATTTTGACGAATTTGAGGAGTCAATTCGCAAGCTTGAAAATCTTCTCTACCCGATTGTAATAGAAAAGGTTCTGGAGGATAAAGTTTTTGATTTTTCTGACTTATTTAGCGGCGGCTGCGGGGGAAATTCCGGCGGCTGTTCAGGATGCGGAGGCTGCCATTAAAAAATAATTAAAAAGAATTAGTGCATTTTTTTACCATGCGTTGTATAATTTTTATATAATTAAGCATGAGGGATTTTATATGTCGATTGATGATGCATTAGTAATGATTTTGGCTGGAGGCGAAGGCAAAAGACTTTATCCTTTGACTAAAGATAGGGCAAAACCTGCTGTTCCGTTTGGAGGAAGGTATCGAATTATAGATTTTGTCCTTAATAACTTTATTAATTCAGGTTTCTTTAAGATAAAAGTTTTGACACAGTACAAATCAGATTCGCTTAACAAACATATAACACGCGGCTGGGCTTTGTCTCCGTTTTTAAATCAGTATGTTGATTTAGCACCTGCGCAGATGAGAACAGGGTTAGACTGGTACCGTGGAACTGCTGATGCTATTTATCAAAATATTTTCCACATTACGGATGAAAATCCAAAGTATGTTTGCATTTTTGGCGGCGACCATATTTATAAAATGGATGTTTCACAGATGCTTGATTTTCATAAAAGCAACAATTCTGACTTAACAATTTCAGCAATTCCTATTCCTATTGAAGAAGCTTCCGAGTTTGGTATTATTGAAGTTGATGAAAACTGGCGTTTAACAAATTTTGTTGAAAAACCAAAGTCAAAACCAAAATCCATTCCGGGAAATCCGAATATGTGTCTTGCTTCTATGGGTAATTATATTTTTGATAAAGAAGTTTTACTAAGAGCTTTGGATGAAGATTTTAATGTCGAAAGCTCAAGCCATGACTTTGGCAAAAACGTAATTCCAATGCTTTTGGCTGAAAATAAGCGGATTTTTGTTTATAATTTTGCCTCAAATACTTTTCCGGGGATGACAGATGCTGAACGCGGCTACTGGCGTGATGTCGGAAGTATCGATGCCTATTGGCAGGCAAATATGGATTTGCTTGACAGCGCACCGGAATTAAATTTATATTCACGGGAATGGCCGCTTAGAACATTTAACTATAACTATCCGCCGGCAAAATTTGTCTGGTCAGAAGGCGACAGGGTCGGTATGGCAACAAATTCCATGGTATCTGAAGGCTGCATTGTTTCTGGCGGAGGACTTTCGAGGTGTGTTCTTTCTCCGCGTGTGCGTGTAAACAGTTACTCGCAGATTTCAGAAAGTATTTTGATGGAGAATGTTGATATTGGCAGATATTCACGCATTAAACGCGCGATAATCGACAAAAATGTTGATATTCCGCCAAATACACGTATCGGCTTCAATCGTGAAGAAGACGAACGCCGCGGTTTTTATGTTTCCCCCGGCGGTGTTACGGTTGTTCCGAAGGGTGCAATTCTTTAATTTTGATTTATAAAAAACGAGTCAAACACTTCAGTTTTTCCAGAATAGGGTAAAGTTCTTTGAACATTACAAATTGAGAAATTTTTCGAGTTTTCTTTGATGGATAGATTTCTTTCATGTTGGTTTGTAAATTTTCTAAAGCTGTTTTTATAATCGGGTGTTTTGCACCAAATATTTCTGATGAAAATTTGACATGTTGTGTCATAATTTGTCCGGCTAAATTTTTTTGACCGTTAGCCTTAAGATTATTTATATCATTTTTTAAAATTTTGTTGCAGTCTTTAATGCTTGATGTCAACTGATAAAGTGTAGCACGTGGATTGTGCGAACCCTTTTGATATATATTTGCAAGAGCAAGTCTTGCATTTGCCATGTCGCCATTAAGGTATGGGACATAAACTTTATTAATAAAATTGTTTTTAAATTCTTTGTATTGCATTCTAACCTCCAACATTCTTTAAAAATATTCTGAATGTAAAAATTTGATAAAATATATACTAATTGTAAAATTTTTGTAATAATATTGATTTTGCAGGCAATTTTATACATTTACTATCTTAATTGATTTGGGTAAACTTATGTCAATATCAGGTATTACAAATTCTATAAGAAATGGCAGCCAGCGTCTTCAACAGGCGTTTTATGACTGCGTGCCAAATAGAATTGTGAACAGTGAAAAGTGGCAAAAACGTATTAAATGGGTAGGTTCTGAGATTTCATCTCCTGAAAACCGTTTGATTTTAGGTGTTACAGCCTTAATGTCACAGCCCTTTATTGATGCTCATAACAAAAGCGTTGATGAAGATACAAGAAAAGTTTCAGTTTGCCGTACAATTGCGAAGATTGTTGCAGGAACTTTAACCGGATATGCAATAAGAAAAGGATGTATTTCTGCTATTAACAAATGGTCTAAGCTTCCGACTTCAGTTGATAAAAACGGTCAGAAAATTAAGCTTACCAGTCTTAATACCTTCTTTTCGCCTACAAATGCATATTCAGATTTGACTGAACCCTTTAAGCAATACAGAAACGCATTAGGAACAATTGCGGCTCTTATGGTAATGACAGTTACCAACTTTTTGATTGATGCGCCATTGACAAAATACCTTACAAACAAATTTGTTGCCGCGTCAGGAGGTGTAAAAAATGAAACCTCTAAATAATCTTGCTGAAATTGTTTCAAAAAAATTTATAAGCTGTAAAAATTATCTTTATAAAAATTACGGTGAAAATCCCGGTAAAATGCTTGTTCACACAGGAGTTTTAGGCTGGATTTTATCCTCTGCTGCACAGGTTGCAGCGGTTGTATTTAATGACAAAATTTCATCAAAAGAAAAGATGTTTCTGATTCCTCAGGAATGTGCTGATGCAGCTGTTAATATTTTATCTTTTTATATTGTGACAAACTCATTTAAAGCAATCGGCTCAAAACTTGTTTCAACTGGAAAACTTGCAACTCCTAATATTAGAAAATATATTCAGAAAGCAGGACTTGAAGACAAAGCAGGAAAAGTTACAACTGATATAAAAAAAGATATGACCGGTGCCATCAGGCAGGAATATACTGACTTCAAAAGCGGAGTCGATGTAATTACAAGTACGGTCGGCTCAATCATTTCCTGCAACTTGATTACGCCGGTTCTGAGAAACCAGTACGCGGCATCAAAACAAAAAGAAATTCTTGCAAAGCGCAATATGCAGAAAAATAATCCGGAACAGCCTGAAAAACCAAAGATTTTAAGGCCGTTGAGCATGGCTGATTACCAGAAACTTGCTTCTTTAAAATTCTCGGGCGGGAATATGAAAGTTTAGAATATTAAAAGATTTGCAATTCCCAAAAGTGCAACTGCAACAATTACCGTGAAAATCGTCATTATCAGATAAAACGGATCAAGTTTATTTGTGTTGTGCATTGAATATATTTGACTGAGTACATTTTTTGAGAAATCTTCTTTTACATTGTTTTTTGTTTTGTCAAAGGATGAGTGAAGAAGCCTTTTGAATGTATAAATGTCTTCTAAATCTTTTCTGGCAATTGGATTAGAAATTGCAATCTTTTTTATCCGCAGGTTTTCCTCATCTGTGAGTTCATTATCAATGTAGGCTGACAAATTCGATTTAAAATCTTCGTACTGTCTGTTTATATATGGATTGTCAGTGTCATCGTCTTCTTCAGAGTTAATTTTTTTTGAAATCTCCGTAAAGTTATTGACAAGTTTCTTTAATTTTTGATATTTTTCATAGCATTCAGGGCAAATGCTTAAATGATATTCAATATATTTTTTAAGCTGCTCGTTAAGCTTGTCTTCTACGTAAAAAGAGAGCAAAGCATTTACCTGATTACAAGTTAATTGTTTTTGCATGGCGTTCCTTTCTCTTACATCAGATGTAAGCTTTCAATCCTTCCTGAAGTTTGCATCGTGCACGTGCAATACGGGATTTGACAGTCCCAACGCTGGATTTTGTCGCGTGAGCAATTTCTTCATAGCTAAGGCCCTGAAGTTCTCTAAGCACTATTGCAATTCTAAACGGCTCAGGAAGTTTTTGGATTGCCTCCCTGATTATTTTTTCAAGTTCATTTGAGATACATTTTTCCGGAGGCTTGCATTTTTTATCTGGAATAAGTGAGAGAAGATTAAAGGTCGAATTTTCGCAATCATCTTCATCAATCGAAATCGTGTCAGGTTTGCGCGCTGATTTGCGGAGTTCATCATAAAATAAATTGGTAATAATTGTGTTTAACCAGCTTTTAAAATTTTTTGGATTTTTCAGATTAGCAATATTTTTAGCGACACGCATTAGCGCTTCTTGCGTCAAATCAGAGATATTTTCTCTCTTGTCAGTAAGATATGAAAATGCTGCAAAAACATTTTTTTGTTCTCTTTTTATTAATTCTTCAAGCGCTTTTAAATCGTTCTGCTGTGACAAAACGACAAGTTCTTCCAAAGACATTTTTTTATATTGCAGCTTGGAATCTGACATATATTTCTCCTTACCTTAATAGTAAGGAATATTTGCCTTGAATAACTTGCGCAAATGCTTATAGTCACCGGGTTATCTTTTTTGCTGAAGAAGTATAATCAAATAGTGAAATTATTCAGCCGAAATGTATCCGCGCAATGCAGTGTAGGCGGCAACATAAGGCGACGAAAGATAAATAAAGCCTTTTGTATTTCCCATTCTGCCCTGGAAGTTTCTGTTCTGAGTTGCAAGACAAACTTCATCGTCAGCCAGTGTTCCTGCATGAACTCCGACGCAAGGCCCGCATCCCGGCGGCAAAATTGCTGCATTTGCTTCTACAAAAATATTAATCAAACCTTCATCAAGCGCTTTTAAGTAAACTTCTTTTGATGCCGGACAAATCAAAAGCCTTACATCAGGATTAGCCTTCTTGCCTTTCAAAATTTCGGCAACAATTCTCAAGTCTTCAATTCTTCCGTTTGTGCATGTTCCGATAAATACCTGGTCAACTTTGATTTTGTCCAATTCCTCAACTGCTTTTGTATTATCAACAGTATGCGGGCATGAAACCGTGTGTTTTATGTCTTCAGCGTTGATTTTTATAATTCTTTCATAAACAGCGTCTGTGTCCGGTTTAAGAGTTCTAAACTTATCTTCACGGGCATGTTTTTTTAAATATTCTTTTGTTTTTTCATCAGCAACAAAAAGTCCTGCTTTTGCGCCGGCTTCTACAGCCATGTTTGCAAGTGTAAACCTTTCTGACATTTCCATATTTTCAATTGTGTCTCCGCAGAACTCCAAGGCTCTGTAGGTTGCGCCGTCAGCTCCGATAAGTCCGATTAAGTGAAGCATCAAATCTTTTGAACAAATTCCTTTTTTGAATTTGCCTGTAACTTCAATTTTAAACGTTTGCGGAACCTTAAGCCAGGTTTTTCCAAGCGCCATTGCGACCGCAATGTCAGTTGAGCCCATGCCTGTTGCGAAAGCTCCGAGCGCACCGGATGTGCAGGTGTGCGAATCTGCTCCGACAAGAATTTCACATGGATTTACAAAAGTCTCAATCAATCTCTGATGGCAGACTCCGGCTCCTACGTCAGAAAGCACTGCCCCGTATTCTTTAGAGAATTCGCGCAAAACCGTATGAGTGTTTGAAAGCTCTTTTCGCGGGCTTGGAGATGCGTGGTCAATGAATAGAATTGTTCTTTCAGGATTGTTTAGTTTTTCTTTCCCGAGTTTTTTGAATTCCTGAACCGTCAACGGTCCTGTGCCGTCCTGAACTGCGCAAACATCAACATTTGCAATTACAAGTTCGCCGGCTTTTACGCTCCGTCCGGCATGTTCTGATATTATTTTTTCAGCTAAAGTCTGACCCATGATATCTCCTTATTTTGCAATTATTTTAGCATAAAAGTTATTGTTATTTATATAATTTTATGAGGCATTGTCACAAGTTTGCCGCCGACTCGTTCGGTGATTGCACCTTCCGGCTCGTAGTAAGGCGAAACTGTCATAATTTTAGCTGCAATGTCAGGATAATAGTAAATAAACCTTAATTCACTGTCAGTAAGCGGCTGCTGCGTATGAACGTTTGCATAACGTGCAAGTTCAAGGATATTTCTTGCTTCATGTTCATCCTTGAATTCAAGTTCAAGATTTTCGTAAACGTTTCTGAAACCTTTGATACCGCCGTATTCACCTGTTGTAATTGTACGTCCGGTTTCAATAATTTCCGGCTCGCCGCGTCCTAGTTCTTCAAAATCGTAAAGCTCATAATTTCTTCTGTCTTTCAGTGCTCCGTCTGCGTGAATTCCTGATTCATGTGCAAAAGCATTATCGCCGACTGCCGGCTGATTTATCGGTATAGGAACTCTAAAGGCATAAGCTGTGTATTTTGCCAGTTTCCAAATTTTGCTTAAGTCAATATTTTCATCAACTTTGTATTTATTTTTAAAGCCGGCTGATTTTAAGATTGCCAGAAGACAGGAAACTAAATCGGCGTTTCCTGCGCGTTCACCCATTCCGTTAATTGCCGTGTTTATATATGCATCTACTCCTGCATCGATTGCAGCTTTGGCCCCCATTACAGAACAGGCGGCAGCCATGCCTAAATCATTATGATAGTGAACTTCTATCGGCATTTGAGTTTCTTTTGCAATTGTGTAAATTCTGTCGTAAGCTGTTTTGGGGTCTTCGTAACCAAGTGTGTCGCAGTATCTGAAACGATGGGCACCGCATTTTTTTGCTTCCAGAGCATATTTAATTAGAAAACTTATGTCGCTTCTTGAGGCGTCTTCGGCGTTAACACCGATTGTTTGAGCGCCTTTTGATACAGCGCATTCCACGGCTTCACAGGTCATATTAATAATGTCATTGAAAGTTTTTTTACCCATGTATTTCCCGTGAATCATCTGCTCGGAAGTTGATTGTGACAGGTTTAAGTGTTTTAATTTCGGCACATTCTTAAATGAAAGCTCAACATCAGACGCCAGACCTCTCATCCAGCCTGAAAGTTTTGTTTTGGTTATTACATTGCGTTCTACAAGTTCTAAGTTGCCGTTAAGATAATTAATTTCGTGGCTTGTTGTAGGGAAGCCGAATTCTGATTGCGTTATTCCCATGTCATCAAGCATAAGATTAATAATTGTTTTCTCAAGTTTTGCAAGACCAAGTCTGGAGGTTTGAACACCATCCCTGTTTGTTACATCCACGAAATAAATTTTGTTATTCATAATCACTCCTGTTTTTTAATATTATACACTAAATATCTTAAACAACTTGCTTTTTTATATAATATTAATTAAAATAGTTATTATGGTTCAGGCTTGTGCATAAGCTTGAAATAAAAATGCAGCTTTCAAGCTATGCGGCTGTTTAACCGGACTGAGGATTATGGCGACAGATACAAAGATTTTAAATAAGAAGATTAGCAGGGAATATAAAACAGGAAACGTTAAAAATGCAATTGAATTATGCCAGATAGGTTTGCAGGAAGACCCGACAAATGCGGATTTACATCTCAGGCTTGGTGATTTATATTTGGCATGGCATTTGGATATTTACAATTCGGCTCAATACATTGACGAGGCTATAACCGAATACCAGAGAGCTTTGGAATCTTATATTGATTCTCCCGAAATTTATTACAAAATCGGACGCGCACATTTTTACAAAGGCGACCTGGATAAAGCTATAAATTATCTTGATATGGCAATTTCAAAGGATGAAAATTTCGCAAAAGCATACTATCTTTTGGCTGAAACTTATACGAAAAAAGCAAGATTTCTGGAAGCAATGCTCAACGCTCAAAAAGCTGTTAAACACAAACCTTTCAGAAATTCCTGCGCACACTTTTTAATGTCTAATCTTTACAGTATTTCCTCCTACAGGTCGTTTAAGAATTCATTAAAAGCAAAGTGGGAATTTGTTTTGTCGGTTTTGACGCTTCCGTTTGACCTTCAGGCACTCGAAAATGTTGGAAGAACTCTTTCTTATCTGAAATTTTTCCCGATTTTGGCAAAAGGTTTTTATATGGTTCACACAAAAGGTGTTGATACTGCAATTGATATTTACATAAAAGCTATTGAAAAAGCACCAGGATTTGTGCCGCTTTATTGTCTTTTGGGCGACATTTACAGAAGTCTCGGAAGATTTGACGATGCAATTACCGAATACAAAATGGCAATCTGGCTTGATAGTTTGAATATAAATGCTTATAGGCATCTTTGCCAGGCTTATGAAGAACTTGGCGATTATGACAGCGCTGTTGAAGTTTACGAAAAGCTTATTCACATTATGCCGAATATGCCTGATGTTCATTCAAATCTTGCCAATATTCTTTATATTAAAGGCGATATTGAAGGAGCCATTTCGCATTTTCAAACCGCTGTAACTCTTAATCCGCGCAAACAATGGACAAGTATTATTAATCAGACTTTAGGGTTTGTTTATCAGGAAGGTAAAAACGATATTAATGCTGCGATTTCCTCTTATCAGAGCGCATATTTGCTGACTCCGGAGGACATTGATATTTATATTAATTTGGGAAGTGCTTTTTATGATAAAGAGGATTATGCAAATGCTCTTGCTGTTTACCGGAACGCGCTGGATTTAGACCCGAAAAATGCGAAAATTCACTGTAATCTCGGCTTTTTATACTGGGGTAAAGGCGATTTGGATGAGGCAATAAAAGAATACGAAATGTCTATTGAATATGACCCAAATTATGATATTGCGTACAACAATTTAGGTGTAATTTATCTTGACGATTTGGGCAGAGTGAAAAAATCGATTGAATTATTCAAAAAATCAATTGAATGTAATCCGAATTATGCTCTTGCGCATTTCAATTTAGCTCGTGCAATAACAATTACGGGTGACAAGATTGAGGCTGCAAAACTTTATCAGATTGCGCAGGATATTAACAAAGTTACAAACGAAATTGACCCGCAGGATATTATTGACAAAATTAACGGGCTCTTTTCTTAAGGTTTGGGCAATCAGTTGCTCTAATTATGCAATTTGCTGGTTTGTGCGGGTAACATTAACGCAAATGATTTATAAAGTATATTTGTGCGTTATCGCGGTTGGTTGCAGTATGTTTTTGTTACCTGTAAATTCTATTTCCGATTTGAACTTGTGTAACGTACATGTCTTCGCATGCACCGTAACCACGGCTTGTAGAATTTTTGTCAGAACGTGAAAGGCTTGTCAACGCAACAACATCGCCTTTGTCATTGTATATATCGACAAGATATCCGTCTAATTTCACAACATCATGTTTCTTTATGCTTAACATCGCACTCATAACATTTCTGTTGGCAGGAATTATATGAGTATGTCCCATATGGCTTGAAACATAACCCCAATCATATGGCATTGTCTGGCTGTCTGGTGATTTAACCGATAACTGTCTTGCTGCGCCGAGGGTTTTGGTTGATTGAAATCGAAGATGTTTTTTTACGTACTTTTTATCAGCAATTTCACCCCACACAAGTCCGACATCCATAAGACATACATCATCAAAAGGAGTGCGCATAACGTCTCTCAAAAAGAAATTGGTATTTTTTGCGACAACAAGTGCTGTTACTGAATATTCTGCCTGCTTTTTAAGTGCGTATAATTTGTTTTTGTTTGTGCGAATTTTTATATATTCCTGCTCATTTTGCGGAAGGTTAATCTGTGTTGGAAATTCTTTCGGGTTTAATACCGTGCCGGACATTGCAGTAATCTTTGGAGTCATGTATGTCATTCTAAACACAAGGTCCCCTGCAAATGAGTTTACAATTAACAAAATCATTACGCCAAGTGAGATATAGCAAATTAGATTGAATACTTTTTTCATATATCCTAAATCCCTTAGCGTTTTGGTAATTGCTTACACTATAGTAAGGTCATCCTCGGCAACAGAGGCTTTTACCGGTAGTATAAATCCGAAAGTCGAACCTTTCCCAAGTTCTGATTTTACAAAAACCCGTCCGCCATGATGTTTTTCTATTGTTGTTTTTACAAGATTTAGCCCGAGCCCAGTCCCTTTTATTGTATGCGTGTTGTTCTCTACTCTGTAAAATCTGTCAAAAACTTTTTTCTGATGTTCAGGAGCAATTCCGCATCCTTCATCAGTTACAGTGACTTCAACTTCATTAGTGTTTCTTAGTGCAGATATTTTTACTGTTATCGTTCCGTTTTCCGGAGAATATTTGATAGCATTTGACATAAGATTTGTGAATGCTCTTTCAATACTATTGTAATTTAATTCAATATCCGGAATTTCATCGTCTTTTGAAACTAAAACTTTTATATTATGTTCTTGCGTCAAAATGCTAACCTGATTTATACAATCTTCTACAAGTTTGGCCATGTTAACAGGTTTTTTTTCAAGTTTAACATCAGCTTCAAGTTTGGAAAAATCAAGGATATCGTTTACCATACGGTTAAGCCTTATAATTTCCTGATTGATTGTTCCTATGAATTCCTTTTGAGTTTCGTAATCAAATTCGTTACCGTAATGGTACAATGTGTCAATGTAACTTCTTAAAACCGTTACCGGTGTTCTGAGTTCATGAGAAACATTTGAGATAAAGTGTGCTCTCATCTGCTCCATTTCAGCCTCGCGTGTCACATCAATCAATACAATTATGTAGCCTACGTAATCCTTGTTCCGCGTAAACATTGGTGAAATTAAGGATTTTAAAACTCTTTTGTCAATTATAATATTGAATTCAAGCGGCTTTGACTCAATAACCTCAAGCGGAGTATCTTTAAATTGTTCGATTTTGTCTTTAAAACAGAAGTTACCTGCGGTGTCTGTATATTGCTGAATTTCTGAGTTGAGAATGTTTTCTTCGCCGACTTCCAAAAGATTTTGAGCATGGTTGTTTACGAGAACAACCTTGTCATTGTTGTCACACACAACAACGCCGTTTGCAATACTCATTAATACTGCTTCAAGCTTATTTCTTTCCAGCGTAAGCTGTTCTATATTCTGCTCTTCGTATATGTGAAGCCTGTTAGACATATCGTTGAATTCATTGAAAAGCTCTTTGACTTCATTGGAAACATCCTGGCTTTCGATTTTGCATCCGAATTCGCCGGTTGAAATCTTTTTAACGCCTTCCTGAAGAATTCTAAGCTCTCTTGTTATAAGATATGTGTTTATTAGAATTACAAATGCAAAAACCACCCAAGCAATAGTAAAAACAAACAAAAGCGAGGCTCTTGTTGTTGAAGAAATCTGGCTGATAATATTTCCTGATAATGCAACTGTTACAGAACCAATGGTGGAGGAATCGTTTCCTTGAATTGGCGAAGTTACAGTAATATTTGCACGTTTTGTGGTTTTTGCCGTATTATTCCTGCCGGAGTAAAGCAAATTTCCATCTTTATCCCGAAATTCAATCAAGACAATATCATTATGGCTTTTTAAAAGTCCGTCAGCATGCTGCTTAATTTCTTCTTTAGCCCTTGTATCATTTAATCCGCGTGTTATTTCAACGCCTTCTATTGCAAGTATTTTTGATATTACCTGACCAAAATTTTTGTAGCCTTCATTTAATTTTTTTTGAATGTTGAATATCGCAAAAATTGCAATAAACACAATAAGAACAGTGCTTAAGATAAGCCCTGAAATTATTAAACGATTTTGTGTCGTCAAACTGACCCTGTTTCCCATGATTAAATTATAGCACTTATAAACTTCTCAATCAAGGAAGCAAATTAAGGCATGAATAAAAAATTTTGATAGTTTGCTTTAACGCTAATAAGTGTAAAATTACCTCTATTTAGTTTTGTAAAATCTTTGTTGTTTTTGCAACACAAATATTGAGAAAGATGTAAAAATATGTTACAATATTAGTAGAGGGGCGTTAAATGCCCTCAGCGTGGTTTTTTATACACCCCTTGATGAGTGTTATTCCCCACACCACTCTTTAATAAAAAAGGTATCCGTTACTTCAACCTGTGAGGTCGACCTATGGATACACTTATTATGCTGCGCTCTGAATCATGTGCCAAATTGCTGGAAAAGGCTGTTTACATTTCCCTAATTACCGGAATTGTCTGCATTCAAAGCTTTCTCATGACAAACCCGATTATGGCAGATGAATTGAAATTGGCGCATAATACTGTTCCAAAGGTTAATATTCAGGGGTTGAAAGAAAAAATAATGGTTGAAATTTCTCCGGAGGCAAGAAAAAAGAGCTTTGATGAAAATATTAAGGCAAAATATCCGAAAGCTGTAATAACAGATATTCAAGACGGCGTTAAACATATCAAATTAACAAAATATTATAATGGCAGACCTGTCAGAATTAATATTGTTGAGACCGATTTAAAAGTCGCCAAAAATCTTGAAGTTGTTCCGGTTTTGTCTTCCTCAGAGAAACTTCAATCAAGACGAACAATCACAACAATTGCAAAAAGCAAAAATGCAATTGCGGCGATTAACGGAACTTATTTTAAGCCCCAAACCGGAGTTCCTCTCGGAACTTTGGTGATAGACGGAAAATTTTATACAGGCCCTGTGTATGACAGAGTTGCATTGGGAATTTTCGAGGACGGATTTGATGTTGCCCGCGTTCAGCTCAATGCCGCCGTCAGCGGAAGCGGGGTTACAATCAAAGTCGATAACATAAACCAGCCGAGAATGCTTTCCACATACGTTCTTGTTTATACTCCGGAGTGGGGTAAGTATTCACCCTATGCGCCGAAGTATGGTATGAGTTTGAGGGTTGCGGACGGCCAAATTACAAAGGCCTCCGCTAACCCGCTCGATATTCCTTCAAACGGTTATGTAATCTCCGGCCCGAAAAAGCTTCTTGAACCTCTTTTGAAGGACAAAGACGCAAAACTTGATATAAAAACTTTGCCTGAATGGAAGAGTGTTAAGCACATAATCAGCGGCGGTCCGTATCTGGTTAAAAACGGTGAAGTCTTTGTTGATATGACTGCTCAGAAGCTTGCGGCAGTCGGCGGCAGAAATCCGCGTACTGCAATCGGTTACACTTCTTCAAATAATTTTGTTCTGGTTGCTGTTGACGGCCGTGAAGGAAGTTCAATCGGAATGACTTTGATGGAGCTTGCAAACTTTATGCAGTCAATCGGATGCGTTGGCGCAATTAACCTTGACGGCGGTGGCTCAACCGTAATGTATGTTAACGGAAAAGTTGTTAATAACCCGCATATAAAAGGCGGAATTCCTTTATCAAATGCACTTGTTTTATCAGAAAAGGTTAACGATTTAGCCTCAATTCCGGAAGATTAATTTTGCTCTTAAATAATTTCGGATACCTCTCATAAATTATAATTCTTACTCAATAGCACGCACCCCGCTCGCTCCGCGGGGTTTTTATTTTAAATATCAACCATAACCGCTGCGGTTGTGCTCAAATCGTCAACTGGCATACCATTGTTTGATTTCCACCATCCTCTTTTTTGCCCTATTACGCAGGTTGCAATTGTAGCTATCAATAAAGCTATGCCAAACATATGGAGTCTTTTTTGACTCAATTCTTTTTGTTTCTCTTGTTCTTCATTTCTTTTGAATTTTTGCGGAGCAGTAAGATTTATATTACGTGAATTCGCAATGTAACTGTTTTTGATTGAATTTATTTTTTCGATTGGCATAAATTTTTTCTTATTTTATACTTAACATTTGAACATAGAAAAAACTGTTAAAATTGTGACCATTGTTAAACGTGAGGTGTTCTATCAATTGCTTTTTCAACGCCACTCCAGCCTTCCTTGTAAGCAATTCTTCCAAGCAACATAAGTCCTGCTAAAAGAATTGCGTAATTCATAATTTTGCGTGTTTTGCTTGTGTTTTTGTCGTTTATGTCATTTGTTATTTTAATTTCAATATGAGGTTTAGTACGTTTGACTTTTGTATTTTGCTCTTGTCCTTTGTAGTTTATAAGTGCATTGACTCTTTCTATATACATTTACTCAAAGTTCCTTTTTTAGTTTAAAATCCCTGTTGTATCTTTTATCAATTCTTCAAGTTTATCCAAGCCGCATTCTTCATAACTGCCCTTAATGTATCCGTTTGAATCTTTAAATGTGCATCCGTTCTTATACCTTGCGGCATAGGCTATTCTTTTACCTTCTTGATTGAATTTTGTGAGTTCTCCTATTTTACCGTCATCGTCAATCGTTATATTGTATTGAATATTATTTGTACCGGGATATCTTATTTCATATTCACTGTTTTTAAGCTTGATTATATAACTTCCGTCTGCATTTTTCGGTAGTGAAGATGTTTTGTTTGAAAATCTTGAAGTTATTCCGTCAGGTAAAACATTTGCAATTGCGTAGTTTTTATATTTTGTAAATTTTTTTTCTGTGATTGTTATAATTTTATCTCCGTTGATTTGTTCAAAAACATACGAATTTTCTTTATCATCATATACTTTTCTAAAAGATCTGCCGTCAGGAAGCGTTATGCCTTCAAATTCTACGAGTTTGCCATTAACTTTATCAATTCTAAAGGTATATGGCATGTCAGGATCACCAGGTTTTCCGATTAGAAATTTGGTAGTTCCATCAGGTCTTTTTATGTGAGTAATTTTGTTTCCGTTTTTATCCAATGTTTTAGTAAATACCCTATTCCCGTCGTTATATCTGATAAAATTTTTGTCCTTGTTATCTAGTATATACTCAAAATTCTTGAGAAATTTTGATTTTAACCGATTATAGCTTGCAGGTAAATTATTATCAAAAATCTTTTGTCTGACCTGTTCAAGTTCGCTTAATTCAAGCGGAGTATCATTTTTTAATTTTATTTTGCCATCTACCTCTTCAAAAGGCATTTTTACTGCCTCTTTCATCGGTATAGGGGTACAGCCAAGAATTGAGGCATGTACGGTACGGACTTCATACGCCGTCATTGTTTCATAGTCATAAATAGTTTCAGGTCTGAAGTTGGAACCTTTTTCTATTGATGTTTTATAAATTAATTTTCCGTCTTTATTTCTAAGACTGTATTCTGTAAGCGGGATATGAATTTGTTCGCCGTTGCTGCTTGTGCTTAAAATGTTATATTTGGCTATTCCAATATTACTTCCGTTTTCTAATGTCCGGCTGTAAATATAGCGGAAACTCTTGTTTTGGTCGTCGTAAATCTTATTGAAGGCTTTACCGGTTTTCTTGCATAATAATGCATAACCGTTTTCAAGTTTCACTCTAATTATATCGTAGCCGGAATTTACAGGCGCTGCTATATCTTCAGAAGCAGGTTTTGGGGTATTTGCAGGAACAGTTCTTGGAGTTTCATTAGATGTAAGTTGTGCTGCGGCTTTCTCCGCTTTGCCCCACCAGCCTTGTTTATGACCGATTATTCCAACGGCAATCATGCCTGCAAGTGCTGTTGCGCCAATCATATACTTTGTTGCATTACTTTTTTCTTTATCATTTGGCTTGCTGCTGGCTATGTCCGTTTGTCCAGTAGTTTCTGTTTTGATTGCATCAAGCTGACCGGTTTGACCTGCTGTTTTAAGCGCATTAATTTTTTCAATAGACATAACAACTCCTGTTTCTAACTGCTATATTTTTAGTAAAACATAAACAATATAAAATTTGCTATTGTTATGGCTTATTTTTATTATTTGTTACTGTTTGCGCGGTATCTGTAAATTTTTTACCTGACGTTCATGTCAATAATGTTTGAAACCCAGGGGATTCTGCTGTACATTCCCATAAATGAGGTTATTGCAAGATAAAATAACAAAATATAAATCACTGTTTGGATTATTGAGTAACCTAATATAACCGGAGCATTAAACAGCAGTACAATTTGCGCAGCCAGGTAGTTTATAAAAGGTATCATTCCAAGGATATTAAGCAAAAATCCAAGAATTAAGCACAGCAGAACATAACCAATCGAAATAAATATTGATTGAAAAATATGATATTGCAGAAATTTTGTAAGCGGAGTTCGTCTTATCATTGAAATAATAAGCCAGATAAATCCAACAAAGCCAACGGTTAAATAACTTAACGCTGCCACAATTCTTTCAATCATATACGGCTTATGTTCATAATGGCTGCTGTGATACATATTTATGCACTTTCTAATTCACCGCGGCGTTTTTTGTCAATATATTCATCCAACACCTGAATATAAACCAGTTTATGTTCATCGTTTTCCGGTTCAATTTTGATTGCTGCGCGGTATGAGGCAATTGATTTTTCGATTTCACCGCGAAGATAATGTGCATTTCCTAAAAGCATATATGTCTGCGCATTATTCGGCGAAATTTTCAAAGCCTGTTTGTACAAATCCATTGCTTCATCCATTCTGTTAAGGTTTGCATAAAGATTTGCCAAAAGTAAGTATGCATTGATTTCCTTCGGAGAGGTTTCGATGGCTCGTTTGTACATTTCAATCGCCATTTCGTTTTCTTTGAATTCTGATAGTGCAATTGAATAACAAATGTATGCTTTGTAATTGTCGCCTTCCATTTTAAGCGCTTTTTCAAAGTAATTGTAAGCTTTTTCGCGCTCTTTTATTAAGGTTAAAGTGTTTCCAATGCAAATAGCAACGATTTTGTTGTCAGGATTGAGTGCGAACACGCGTTTGTATAAATCAAGCGCGGTTTCGTAATCAAAAAGTTTAAAACAGACATTGCCCATATCAACAAGAGCTGTAATGTTTTCCGGGTCGAGTGAAAGTGCTTTTTCATAATAGGCTCTTGATTCTATATATTCTTCGTTATCCTGATAAAGAAGCGCGATTGCATTGTAGATTTCAGGGTTTGAAGAACACAAATCAATGGCTCTGTTATAATAGAAAAGAGCTTTCGGAAAATTTTTCCATTCAGCAAACACATTTCCTATATTGTAATAAATCAAGAAATTTTTCGGATTAATTTCAAGCGCCTTGTTGTAGTATGAAAGCGATTTTCTGAAATCTCTTTCATAAAACCACATTGTACCCATTCCAACTAAAGCTTCAACATCATTTGGCTCTATTGTCAAAAGGCTTTCTAAAACCGACATAACTTTATCATAATCCTGTTTTTCAAGGTATAACTTTGATAAAGTATGATAATTTGCCGTATTTTTCGGGTCTTTTGCCATTGCAAGAATGGCATCTTCTATTTGTCTGTCCAAATCTTTATTTTCTATATTTTCCATGTCTATATTCTAACCTAAACTTGAGGTTTTGTAAAAGTGTTAAGAATTGTATCTTTAAAGTGAAAAGTGAGAAGTGAGACGTGAAAAGTTCATATCGTAAGTTTAAAACTCTTGAAATTTTTTCGATATTCGTATTTTAATAAATTAAGGCCTTAATGCCCAGATTACAAGTATCAATTCCTGATATGAACTTTTCACGTCTCACTTCTCACGTCTAGCTATACTTAGAATATCCTTTAGCTTCTTCCCGCCATTCACTTTCCGGAATGCTGAATGCATTGCTCCAGAATTTTTCAATTGCATATGTTTCGCGTTCATCTTTGTGAAGTATATGAACAACAACATCACCGAAATCTAAAAGATTCCAACGATTTTTTGCATCGTTTTCTGCTCTTAAAGGCGGTCTGTTCAATTCTTTTTTTGTTCTTTCTTTTACTGTTTCCATCAATGCTTTAACATGCGGTGTTGAATCGCCTGTCACAATTACAAAGTAATCTGCCATTGACGAAACATGGCTTATGTTTAAAATAGAAATATCTTTTCCTAATTTATCATCAAGCATTGCAGCAAGTACGCATGCAAATTTATGAGATGTCATTTGTTCCAAAGTTTTATCCGTCCTATTCTATAATGTCTACACGGCGTTTATGTCTTCCGCCTTCAAAACCTGTTTTCAGCCAAATATCAACAATATCAAGCGCTAAATGTTCTCCGATTACACGTTCACCCAGGCAGAGAATGTTTGCATTGTTATGCGCCCTTGAAACCCTTGCTGAATAAGTATCTCCACATAGTGCCGCACGAATTCCGCGGACTTTATTGGCTGCAATTGACATACCGATACCTGTTCCGCAAATTAAAATTCCGCGGTTTGATTTGCCTGAAATTACTCTTTCTGCAACTGCACGGGCAATTTCCGGGTAATCACATGCTTCTTTTGTATGAGTTCCCATATCAACATAAGGAATATTACGGGATTTTAAATATTCAATAATTTTCTCCTTATATTCAAAACCGCCGTGATCAGAACCGATTGCAACTTTTAAATCTTCCATATAAACACCCTTTCATAACTGTGGACACAAGTCCGATATTCAAATTCTATTATTATTATAATGTTTTTTTGAATATCATGCAAATTATATGGAGATTTATGTTACAAATATTTTACTCGTCAAAACCTTATGCTATAAGGTTATCATCACTTTGTGAAGCTAAGAGTATTTGTCCACGCAGATCGATAAGGTCATTGCTTTTAAGTGTTTTTTTATTGCCGTCTTTGTCTGTAATTTCAGCCTGATATGTTCCGTCAGGATTTTTTGTAATACCTTCTTTGGCAAGTTCTGCCGGATCTTCTTCACTAGTAACCTGGCTTAGTTCTTCTTTTTTTGCTTTTATTTCTTCTCTTAATTTATCAAGCGATGTGTTCGTCAATGTAACTTGATTGCCGGCAGCATCCTTAATTTTTGCGCTAAAACTTCCGTCTGTATTTTTAGTTATGCCTTCTTGTCTTAATTCTTCGAGCTTTTTTGCTTCTTCTTTAAGTCTTTGGTTATCTTCCAATGCTTTTTGGTGAAGCTTTTGTGCTCTAATTTGCTGCTCTGTTTGTTCAGGTTGTTCTGCTGTTCTTGTTGTAACTGTTTCTGGCGTGTCTGTTTCGGTAACATCCGAGGATTTTGTACCTGTAATCGCACTTGTTACGGCTCCTACAATAGAGGTTACTGCTCCAAGACCAAGCATCCATTTTTCACCTTTAGTCAAACCGGGGTCAGGATTATAATAACCTGCACCGTACATGTTTCCATAATACCCCATGTTATAATTCATGGGAAAAATACCGCCTGCACAGCCGCTTCCGTAGTTATTATAATATTTTTCGGTGTGGATGTTGATATTAGGTCTGCTGCCTAAAATCAATCTGTCTTTTGGAACTGTATATCCACTTTTACCGACCATCCATGACATTTTTGTTCTCCTGTTTTTATTTTCCGCTTTGTGCTTTTTTGCCTTCTTCTTCGGCTGCGGCTTTGGCTTCTGCTTCAGTATTATATTGTCCTGGCAAATCTTGACCGTTCAATGTAGCAATCCAATGGGAGCCTTGTTGTTTTGCTCCGCTCTGATATATGTCGTGTTTTGCCAGACCGTAGGTTTGCGTAGTTATGCTGTTATGCATGTCTTCAATTGTTTTTGTTTTGGTTTCGTCAAGGCTGAAGGTTTGTCCATCAACCTCAACTGTGTTTGGAAGTTCTATGTCTCCAACTTTTAGAGCTTTGCCATCAAAGATTTTATTTGCAATTGCGCTAATCTGAGTGGAGGTAAGAGCTTTGCCGCCAGGACCTTTGTATAGTCCTGCAACAATATTGTAGCCCGTATCTCCTGTTACTGTCCCATCTGAATTTTTAGTACCGCGTACAGTGTAAGAGGTTGTAGAAGGTTTATCTTTAACTTCTCTTGCGCCTGCATTGTAGTTTTGTTGCTGTTGATATGCATCTGACTGTTCTTTTATTGTCATCATATCTTGTATTTGTTTTTTTAGTTTTGAGTTTTCTTCTTCAAGTTGTTTAGTTTGTTCTTCAAGCTGTGCTGTATTGTCAACTGTTTTAGTTTGAGGCTGTTCAACCGTGCTTTGATTTTCTTTATTTCCTGTAATGGCATTGTATATTCCAAGCCCTGCCCCAAGAGCCATCAAACCACCAGCAAGACCAATTCCCCATTTTTCGCCTTTGGTTAATCCGGTATCGTAGGAACCGTATGCATAACCGTAATTTGGCATGGGAAACATTGGACCATAATTGTTATGGACTTCTTTGTGATATATGTTTATTGAACCGCCGCCGTGAAAAGCCCTCAGTGTTCCGGGTCTTCTAGGCTGCCATCCTATCGGGTGTCCGCCCATGACAATCTCCTTTTTAGTCTAACTTCTTATATATATAAAGTATATAAATGGGTATATAATTTCATTTTTTAGACAAATATTTACAATACTTAATATTTAAAGAAGCTATATATTATATATATGCCCGGATTTCGTCAAATTTTGCATGGCTAATGTTTAAAAAAGATTAAATATCCAGACTGGAGAATAATTGGAGGCTGGATGCACTGTTTAACTGAGGGTAATCTTCTATATTATAGTTTTTCAGGAAATTAATCGCTTCATAGCGGGCTTTTTCCAGAATTTCTGCATCACGCACAATATCAGAAATAATCAAATCCGGCAAACCGCTCTGGCGTGTTCCTAGAAATTCTCCCGGGCCGCGAAGCTGTAAATCTTTTTCCGCAATAACAAAACCGTCATTTGTTTGGGTCATAATTCCAAGGCGTTCGCGTGTTTCTTGTGAACGTGAGGGGCTTACGAGAACACAGTATGATTGAAGGCTGTTTCTGCCAACACGGCCGCGCAGCTGGTGAAGCTGGCTTAAGCCGAAACGTTCGGCATTTTCGATAACCATGACTGTTGCATTAGGAACATCAACACCGACTTCAACGACGGTTGTGGAAACAAGAATATCGTATTTTTTGTTTTTAAAGTCTGCCATAACCTGTTCTTTTTCATCATTTTTAAGTTTTCCGTGCAAAAGTCCGATTTTGAATTGAGGAAAAATTTCCTGTTGCAGTCTTTCTGCCTCCTGCGTTGCTGCTTTTGCAGACAGGGTTTCGCTTTCGTCAATCAGCGGATAAACAACATAAGCCTGGCGTCCTGCTTCAACCTCGCGTTCAATGAGTTCGTAAACGCTTTTGTGCGAAGATGTAAGAGAGGTTTTAATGGGCAGTCTTCCTTTAGGAAGTTCGTCAATAATTGTTAAATCCAAATCGCCATGAACCGTCAGTGCAAGTGTTCGGGGAATTGGAGTTGCTGTCATAGTAAGCATTTGAGGATTTTGAGATTTTTTCTTTAAAACGTTTCGCTGTTTTACGCCAAATCTGTGCTGTTCATCCACAACAATTGCACCAAGATTGTTAAAATCAATTGTGTCCTGAATTAGTGCATGCGTGCCGACTGCAATATGTGTTTGTCCGTTGCGCAGGTCTGTTTGAAACTTTTCGCGTTCTTTTTTCTTCTGGCTTCCGAGGAAAAGTCCGACGCTCAGCCCAAGCGGTGTCAGCCAGCTTACAAGATTATTGTAATGCTGCTGTGCAAGAATTTCTGTCGGCGCCATAAGTGCGCCCTGATAACCGTTCTCCACTCCGGCAAGAAGCATAATACAGGCAACAACTGTTTTACCGCTTCCAACGTCACCTTGCAGAAGTCTTGCCATTGGTTTTTCGGAATTCAGGTCATTTAAAATCTCATTGACAGCTTTTTTCTGTCCGCCGGTCAATTCAAACGGAAGGCTGTCAATAAATTTTCTGACAAGGCCATCCTGTTTGATTTTTAAGGCGAGTGCTGAGTGTTTGCTGTTTTCGTTGCGAAGTCTGACCATTTTAAGCTGAACAATAAATAATTCTTCAAAAATAAGACTAAACCGCGCACGTTCAAGTAATTCCTGATTTTCAGGAAAGTGGATTTGTTCAATGGCAGTCTTTTTGTCTAACAAATCGTATTTTTCGCGAAGATATTGCGGCAAAATATCTTTTATGCTGTCTTTGTAAAGCTGGATTGCGTTGTGAATGGCTTTGCGAAGCGTTTTGACATTGAGGTTTTCGCAAACCGTGTAAATCGGAACAATTCGTGCCATATTAAGGTTTGAGGAACTGTTTTCAAGAAATTCGCCGGTCATAATCGAGTAAGTCGGTTTGTCGAAGGTTAAGCGGTGGTCAAAGTTGTTCATTTTGACCGTTCCCGAAACCATAATGCCTGCGCTGACCGGGAATTGCGCTTTTGTTCTTTCTAGCGTGAAACGGTTGCCTTTTGCCTGAAAAAATCCGAGTTCAATATAGCCGGTTTCGTCTGCAATTTTGACTTTTACAACAGAAAGATTGTTTTTTGAATTGAAGGCCGAAACGGATTTCACATATCCGAAAATTGTTGTTGACTGGCCTTCTTGCAGGTTCTTAATCAGCGTTCTGCTTGAATAATCAATGTGTTTTCGCGGCAGATAAAAGATTAAATCCTGAGCAGTGTAAATCCCGAGCTTATTTAAGCTGTATGCAACTTTAGGACCGACGCCTTTTACATAAGTTACATCGGTTTCAGAAGGAGGCTTTAAAGCTGCCGGAGCGCCGGTTTGCGGTTCGGGTTTTTCGGTTTTGATTTCAGATTTAATTACCTTTATCAGATGGTCAATTGAGCGTCTGCGCTCCGGAACTGAGGCAAATGGATAATGTTCAAAAGCTTCTGCTATAACTGCCCATTTTGGGTTTTTCTTGGAAAGTTTGTAATATTTTTTTGCCTCGTTTGCAATAAAGCGCGAAAAAGTTTGGGTTTTGCCGTGGATATCAATGTATCTGTGCTTAACCTCAACATCAATCGCGATTTTAAGTTTCTCCAAGTCCTCAATCATAAACTAATTGTAACATAATATTTATTTTTAGTGCCAAGGATAGTCGCTTTTTATCTGCCAGCCGTCATTGAGTATTACAGCCCCGCATGAGCGCTGTTTTTCTAACTGACCAGGTATTTTGCACCAATTAAGCAGTTGAGTCCTGTTCTTGCCTTCATTAAACATTTCGACTTTCGGGTAAACGGTCATGTAAAATGTATCTATGCCTACAATATTTGGTTTTTGTTTCCCATTGATATCAATCCTTAACTCTATATTATTGTTTGCATTGAAGTTTGAATTGAAATGTAAATAGGTACCATTTATTAGAGCAATACTGTACTTAGTATGCCCTGCTGACTTAATCAATTTCCCATCGTTTGTGAAATATTCGTAGTCGTATGGTGTGTCTGAACTTGAGAACTCATTTTGTTGTATAACTTTTAAGTATGGTTCATAATACAGTTGAATAAATTTTTTTAAGGTGTCTGCTTGATTATCACTTATAGGAACCCAAGAATTCATTTCACCATTGGCTGCTTCAGACATTAATACTGCTTGTTTGATAATTGAGTAAGTTGATTTAAGACGTTCTGCCGTAACCTTTTTTTGATAATTTTTAATCAGTTGAGGTAATGTCATTGAAGCAATTATGCCGATAATTCCAAGTGTTATAAGAACCTCTGCTAATGTAAATGCCAAAATTGCTCTTTGCGATATTTTAATATTGCTCTCACGATTGATACTTGTATCATTATTTTGGTCAAAGTCTAATAGTCTGGGGTTAAAGCTGCTCAGTGAGCGTAATCCCCCCCCCCTGGGGCTTCTTTTAGGTGTGGTCTGTGTTTTAGCCATTTTTGTAATCTCCTTTCTAATTTATTCTTAAAACTTCATAAATATCCATTTTCTTTGCTTTGCCGCGGATTTGAACTTCACTGATTTTGATTACGTCTGCAATTGTGCTTACATATGAGTATGTTGAACTGCTTATTAAAAAGTTTGTTTTATAAACTTTGTTGTAGCTTTCAATACGGCTGGCAAGGTTTACTGTGTCGCCGATGACTGTGTATTCAAGACGTTTTTCAGACCCGATATTTCCGACAAATGCGTCTCCGGTGTTTATTCCAACTCCGATTTCGATTTTTGGCTTGCCCTCAAAAAGCCATTTATCCTGAAGCTCTTCAACTTTTTTAAGCATTTCATAAGCGCATTTTACTGCCTTCACAGGGTGTTCCAGATCCTGAATAGGATCGCCGAATACTGCCATGACAGCGTCTCCTATAAATTTGTTAATTGTACCATTGTATTTTGTAATTATTGGTTCAATTTCTGAAAAATATTCGTTCAAAATCACGGAAACATCTTCTGCTGACATCTTTTCGCTCATGCTTGTAAATCCTCTGATATCAGCAAATAAAACAGTTACGTTCGCACGTTTCCCGCCAAGTTTTATATCGTCAATATTTTTAACAACGTTTTTCATGACATCTTGAGAAAGATATTTACCCATTGCCTGTTTAATTTTTTCTTTGTTCCGGCCTTCCATTATGAAGCTGTAGGAATATGCAAAAACCATTGTAACAAGCTGAATTGCAAGCGGTGTAATTACATTAACCGCAAAATTATTTCTGTAACATAAAATTGCTGCTCCCAGATAACAAAATGCAACTGCTGCAAGGATGCCTATTGATTTAAAAAAGGACATTCTGCTAATGATTATGAAAGTCAAAATACTTAAAAATACTATAATTAAGACGTCTTGCCCTAATGTGGACATACGCATTAATTCATTGTTTAGAAGATTGTTGAAGTTAGTTGCCTGAACGTCAACACCAGGGTGTTCAGAAAGCATTGGCGTCGGAAGCTCGTCAATTACCTTGATTGCTGAAGCTTTTGCGTTTGCACCGACAAAGACGATTTTTCCTTCAAATTCTGCCGGGTCAATTATCGGTTTTTTGCCGCTTCTTATGTTATCAAGAGAATCAATAAGGTCTGAGGCTGAATAAATTTTGTGTGAAAAAGAGCTGTTTGGGCGAATTTTGTAGTATTTCAGATAGCTTTGAATCCCGTTGTAGCTAGAAAAAGACGGGATGGTCAGGCCTGTTTTATCAACAACTATTGAATTATCATAGATTGAAGCATCTTTTGTATCGTTAAGAAGCATATACATTCTTAACGATAATGACGGATAAAACTTGTTATCAACAGAAACAATCTGGTCAGCATAAATCAAATATCCGTTTGCGCTGAATCTGGTTGAATTCACAGAACCTGCGTACTTAACTGCATCAAAATAGGCTTGTGGAAATTTAATATAGCTTTTATACTTTGAAGGATATATGTTTTTACGTTTGTCTTTTATATTTACGCCGAATTTTTCAAAAAACTTCTGCGAATATTCTCCGTTTTCGCCTTCTTCAGGATTTTCTCCGTCAGAAAGACTGAAACCTACAACAAGATTATCTATTTTGGAAAGAATATTGAAAAATTTTGCATCAGATTCCGGATTGTCTTTGTCAAGGCTGTTTACCAGAGCATCATACCCGATAAGTTTCGGATTTGCGTATTCATGCAGGTATTCAAAGACTTTCCCGTAAAGTTCTCGTTTCCAAGGCCATCTGTATTTTGAAACCGATTTGTCATCAATAACAACCACGACAACGTCATCGGGCGCAGGTTTGCGCGCAGAAAAATAGTTGACCATGAGATTATATGCATTCGGTTCAAATATCTGCCATGAAAAAAGTATCACAACAATTGACAAAATTATGTGAAACAGCACTGAATATATAAAAAATGCTTTTGATTTTAACTTTTTCATACACCTCCTTATTTTATGATATAATAAATTTTGAAAAAAGGATAGATTATGAACGAAAATTTAGTAAATATACTCTCAAAAGAAAAACTTTTTCCGATTATTAGAAGTAATGATGCTGAAGTCGTGAAAAACACTGCATTTGCTTTAATTGAAGGTGGTGTAAAGTTTCTGGAAATTAACGTTGAAAGTCCGGAAATATATTTTGCGATTGACGAAATTTCAAAACATGCGTCTGTGTGTGCCGGCGGAATTATTACTTCCATGCAGGCTCATGCCGCTGTTCAGGCTGGTGCGGAATTTTTATCCTCACCGATTTTTCAAATGAATCTTGTTAAGTTCTCAAAAGACAGAAGAATTCCCTTTATTGCCGGTACTTCGACTGCCAATGAAGCTTATTCTGCATGGAAATCAAGAGTTCAGCTTATTAAAATTTATCCTATAGAAGCCATGGGCGGAGTTTCCTATCTTAAAAACCTTTTAAGACCCATGTCGTTTTTGAAAATCATGCCGACCGGAAATGTAAAACTTGCTGATGTTCAAAATTATATTGATGCCGGAGCGGTTGCCGTCGGTGTCGGCAGAGATTTAACGGAAGGTTCTTCATATTCTGAAATTACAAAGCGTGTAAGAGGTGCGCTTGAACATTTAAAGGATTGTCATGAATAAAAATCTTGATATTATTACAATTGGTGAAAGTCTTATTGAACTTTCGAGTGACGAACATTTGAGTTCTGCATTAACTCTTGAAAAGTATTATGGAGGAGATACTTTAACAGCTGCTGTTGCTGCTTCCAGAATGGGTTCAAGTGTTGGCTTGATTACAAGAGTTGGTGATGATGTTTTTAAAGATTACCTTCTTGAAAGCTGGAAAAATGAGGGGCTTGATATTTCACAAGTGAAAATTTCACAAGAGCATAACGGATTATATTTTATTGCACGTCCGGCAGGTTCTTCTAAGGAGGTTTCTTGTTACAGAAAGAGAATTGCGCCGTCAAAACTCTCCGTTGAAGATATTTCTGAAGAGTATATTGCAAATTCTAAAGTTGTTTATGCTTCCGGTGTTACGCAATCTTTGTCACTTTCGGCCAAGGAAATGGTTGCCGAAGCCTTCAAACTTGCCAGAAAAAATGATGTTATAACAGGTTATGATCCGAATTATTCCTCTCAGATTACAACTCCTGAAACTGCCAGAGAAGACTTTAACAATGTTATTTCGGAAGTGGATGTTCTTTTTATGAATTCCAAATACGACACAGTAAATATACTTGAAATTGATTCTGTTGAAAATATTGTAAAACGTATTTCTGATATGGGAGTTGGTATTATTGTTATAAAATCAACCTGCGACGGCGGTTATTTTACGGCTTACAACGGAAATATTGCTTTCGAGGAATTCTATACAAAAAATCCTGTTGATACAACTTGTTCAGGTGATGCGTTTAACGGCGGATTTTTACATGCGTTAACACATGGACTTACACCTTTTGAAGCAACGCGTTTTGCTTCTGTTGTTGCAGGGCTTCAGGCAAAAGGCATTGGAGCTATTAAATCAATTCCTTTCCGGGATAAAGTTTATGAAATTTTTGAAAAGGGCGGTTCAAATGAGTAAAAAGGTTGTGATTTCCGGTTATTATGGATTTGACAACTTTGGCGATGACGCGATTTTATCGGTTTTGTGCGAAAAACTTAATTCTTTAGGCGCTGACACAACCGTAATCTCTGCAAATCCTCAAAAAACAGCAAAAGATTTTTCGGTAAATTCGGTTAGAAATTTTGATTTACCAAAGCTTTTGAAAACCATCTTAAATTCGGAAATTTTAATCTCAGGCGGCGGAAGCCTTTTGCAGGATGTGACAAGTTTAAAAAGTTTATTATATTATTCTTTTGTTCTTTTCTCTGCGCTTGTTATGCGCAAAGAAGTTGTCATTTTTGCACAGGGTATCGGCCCGCTAAATCGCGTAATTTCAAAACTCATTGTAAAATCTCTTTTAAAACATGCAAAATTTGTGTCCGTCAGGGACGAAAAAAGCCAGGCGCTTTTAGCAGATTGGAGGATTAATGCAAAACTTGTAAATGACCCTGTTTTCTCAATCTCCATTCAGGAAATCCCGAAAAATTTTGCGCTTGGGGTTCAATTGCGCGAATTTTCCACAATGAACGAGGCTTTTCTTGTTTCATTAGCGGAATTTCTGCTAAAAGATTTTCCAAATAGAAAAATTGAACTGTTTGTTTTTCAAAAAGCGCTTGATGAAAGAGTTTGCAAAAGATTTTCAGAGATTATTAAATCAAAAAATCCTAAAGTGGATGTCGAACTGATTTATTACGAAAACAGAGCTGAAATATTTAAACGAATTGCACAGCTTGACTATATGTTTGCAATGCGTTTCCATGCAGTTATTGCGGCCATCAAAGCAGGTGTTAAGACTGTTGCTATTGATTATGATGTAAAAGTTCAAAGGCTTGCTGAGGAAGCTTCTATCCCTCTGATTTCGCTTAAAGCAGAAGAAAACAATTTTGACGCTGTATTTGACAGCATAAAATCGCTTAGCCCTGCCAGATTAAGCGATTTTGCCAGTTCCAAACAGTTTGACTGGTCGCAGATTGAAACTCTATTCCTTTAAATAGTTTTTGCGAATATTTGTTAATACATCTTTTATATTGTTGTCATCTCTTGTAAGCTCTATGTGTGCCTGCCCAAATTCTCCGGCTGAAATTTTTCCGTCGCCTTTTCCGCCAAGTGCATCCATGTAAGCTATTAAGGAAGTCATTTCAGAACTTGTTATTTTCTTATCTCCGTTAATATCAAGATTTTCAAAAGCTTTTTCTGCCTCAGTGCGTATTTGTGCTTTTTCTTCTTCTGTAGCGGTGTTTCCGACGATTTTTTCTAAGAAATATGTTGTAAATTCGTCTTTTGTCATTTCTCCATCAGCATTTCCATGCTGCTTATCAACATATGAAAGGTAGGATTTTCCTAAAGCTTTCACGCTTTTAACGTAGCTTTCTTCCACTGCTGTCTGTTCTTGTTCTGTCGGGTTTTCCTTATTGTTAAGTTCTTCCCATTTGTCAGTTACAAATTTGTATTCTTTTTGGGCATCCATGCTTTTTGAAAGTTCTTCACCGAACTTTGTATCCTGGGTTGATTGAGTTACTGCTTGTTGACTGGCTTTTATCTGTGCAAGGTTTTGTTCAAAACACATTTTAGCTGCATCTGCTGCCTGCTGCATTCCCATATTATAAAGCCCGGGGTCCATCATACCACCGCCATACATTGAGCCGGTATAAAATCCGCCGCCCATAGGAAATATTGAGCCTGTGTATGGCATGCCACCGCTTAAGCCGCCCATGCAGCCCCATACGCTTGGTCCGTACATTCCGCCTCGGGTTATACTTCTTGTGCTTGCCAGAAACAGCGTATTGCCAAGAAAACTTTCACCAAGTTTCTGCATGTTGTTAGCAAATTTACCCAGGTTAAATTCTATACCCATGTATCCTCTCTTAATAAATAATTTATTATATATATAAAGTTTATATACCCGGTTAAATTGCCTTAGATTTAAAATAGATTAAGAAATCTTAACAAACTGTTATTTTATAACAAAAAAAACACACAGAAATGTGAGTTTTTTACTTGCCCTGGGCCAGACTTGAACTGGCACTGAGTTATTCACCCAATTGGATTTTAAGTCCAACGCGTCTACCGATTCCGCCACCAGGGCACGCTATTATTAAATTTTTATTAAAGTTTAATGAATTCTGTCAGGCATTGTTTCAATTCGGTCTGAATTCTTTTGATTTAGCCGATTTGCTACCTTTATATCTTATGTTAAAAGCTTTTCGTTGTCAATATCGTCTTTTGTTTTTTTACAGGATAAAAAAGTTTCAATTTCTTTAATTTTATTTTCTAATGCGGCTAATATTTTATCAAGATACTTTTCAACTTCATCAGTCTTTCTCAAGGTTGTTTTGCCGAATAGCGCCGGATAGCTGATATTATCTAATAATATGTTTTTAAAGCCTCTTATGTATTCGTAATATTGATTATCGATAAAATCTTTATATTCACATAAATCTACAAAAACCTCGCATATTTGATTTTTGGCATTTGTTATGTTTTGTTTTTTTATGTTTTTTGAAACTTTTTTTAGTTTTTCGTAAAGATTTGAATACATACAATGAAGTTTCTGCTTTTTGTCAGGTAAAACTTTTTTGAAGTATTCAATTGTTTGCGCGTATCCTTTTTCCATTAAATCACGGCGTTTTTCTTCAGGCATATTAAAGTCAACTATATTTATATCACCTGTATTTATAACTATATAATCAAATTTATCATTTTTTCCATAAATATCTATAATAAATGTTGTTGCCATTGAGGTTGTAAATGCATAAAGTGAATTGACATATTCGATTGTATTTTTGTCGTTTCCTTCAAAGTCGCCTTCCAACCTGAATTCAAGCACGCGTTCGTCTTGTGGAAGAAGATGTTTTGAAAGTTTCCACATTGGCCAGCTTTTCTGCAAATCCCCATCAACAAGAATTCTGTTATTATATTCTACAGGCCGCATTAACCCGGGCATACCACAAGAAATTCTTATGGCTGAAGCTATTTCATAATCAGGGGTTTCATATTTTGAAAATTCTTTGCATTCAAAGCTTGATAAGTCGGTTGTAATTATAACTAAATCATTTTCAATGTCTTTAAAAGTTACGGCTTTGTGAGTACCTTTTTTGTATTTGTCACCGTAGTATTTTTTTTCAATTAAATCCCTAATCCATTCAAGAAACAATTCGCCTTTGCTTAGTGCAAACTTTGGACCAAGTGAAAGTTGAACATCCCGAAATATTTCAAAATTAAATTGAATAAATACATCATAAGCTTCTTCGGCTGAATAACCCACTGCCATTAAGCCGGCAATAACGGAACCGACAGAAGAACCGGCAAGAGTTGTCGGATTTATTCCTAATTCCTCCATAGCCCGCATTGTGCCTACATATGCTGCGCCTCGAATTGCTCCGCCACCAAAAAGACAAGTATATTTTAACGAATTATTATTTTCCATTGTTTTAATTATACACAAAAAAAGGCAGTTGAGTATCATTCAACTGTCTTTTTTATTAATAATTTTTATTATGCTGCGATTTCGCCTTTAATTTCACGAATCAGGTATTCAGCCACCCATTCGAAGTCTTTGTTTTGTTTTGCAGCGTTTTCAAGATATTTGATAGAAGCGTCTCCAAGTCTAATAAGAGTCATTGCAACGACACCTCTTTTGATACCTCGTACAACCTGTAATTGATCTACTAACTGCGGAAGTGCAGAGGTTCCACATTCAACAAGCATGTTTTCAACTTCATTTTTTATTGAATTATCTGCATTTTCCAACTTTGTAAGAATGTCTTTTACTGATTTCATGATTATCTCCAATTTTTTCTCAACTTATATTCTTATTATAATCGAAAATTGATATTATCAGAATTTCCTTACATAATCTTTATATGTTTTAAAATCATGTAAAGATAAATCATGAAATCTTTATAATCAAAAGCTAGCTGAACATTTTAAAGTTTCTTTCTACATTTTTGTCAATTACTGATTTTATGGAATCATATTCTGTTTGTAGAGATTCGTGTTCAGTATCAATGTTTTTAAGTTCAAGGTCGTAGCGTTTATCTTTTGCTTGAATTTTATTTGTTTCTCTCTTATATTCAGCTTCAGCTCTTGTTATCTCAAGATCGATTGTGTCTTCAGTGATATCACTGCAGTTTGAATACATTGTTGAAATCCATTGAAACTCATCATCTACCTGAACCATTGACAACAAACCGCTTTCAAGAGCGAATTGAATCCATTCTGCGCTTTGTGTAAGCTCTTTACTTATTTTTTGATAACCGCTTTCTTGCATTTTTTCAAAAAGGTTTGTATACCATTGAGCTTTAGCATCAGCATTTTCATTTGGATTGTTTTTATCTATCCAGGTGTATTTTGGAGCACCGTATTTATCTATCATTTGTTCTATAAGATAAATATCTTTTATTGCTTCAAAGTTTGCTTTGTACGTATTGTTAACAAGAGTTCCATTTTCTATTTGTCCAATAGTAACTGTGGTATTTCCATCTAGATTTGTTGTTGGCAAACCGCTTTTATTGATAATCCAATCCATATCATCTAGTTTGTCGTAATCAGCAGAACCTATATCTGTACCAAATATGAATATGGACAATTGTTTTGCTGCTTCTTCGTAGGCTGCTTTTTCGGTAGGAGCAGAATTTGCGAATTTATCACGATCCATTTCATTGAGAGCGCCTTGTTGGAAATATTTATATGCTTGTTTAACAACTTCTGCAATTTCTTCTTCGTCTGCTACAGTTGTGAAAGTAGCAGCAAGAGGGTCTGAAAGACTAAAGGTACAAGTTCCCTCTTCGGTTGAAGTTGTGCCGTCTTCTTCTTTTTCTGTTCTGGTATATGTGAAGCTGTATTCTCCATTTGCGTATGTAATACCAGAAGTTGCTGCATACTCGCCGGAACCTTCTACTACAAAGTTTCCGTTTTGGTCTTTTGTTATTTTAAAGGCTCCGCCATTAATGCTGTATCCATCTCCATCTTGGGTTATATCTACTTCATCGGTTACAACCGCAGTATTACCTTGAAATTGAATCATGTCATGTAAGTAGTACTGCATAATATCATAGAAACCGGATTCAGAATCTTTGTCAATTATTCCTTTACTAACAAGTTCATTGAGCATTTTGTCAAGGTAATTAAGTGAATTTTTGGCATCAGTAAATGACGGGACTGTACCATTATCTGTATTATATTTAATTACCTCATCATATTTTTCTTCATAAGTCTTAGATTCTCCATTCGGAGTATAGCCAAGCAAATATTCTTTCATTTCTTTGATGACAGCATTAGTGTATTCTTTGTCAGCATTTAGATAGTCATCCAAAAGCCTGTCATAAACACCTTTTTCAGTTGAGGTTTTTGACATTTCATAACCGTAATGCAAACCGGAAATTCTATTTCCATTATCATCATATTTAACATCACCTTCATATCTGGTTTTTAAATCATCACTAATTTTATTGCTTTCCCAGTATGAAGTTGTGTCTTTTTCAAGGCCATAAGATTTTAAAAATTCTGTTAATGCATCAGTCTCCGGGTCTTTTTCTGCTGCAGCAATCGCCTGTTCATATTTTGCTGCATCAAGTTCGCTTACAACAAGTTCACCGGATTTGTTAATCAATCCGTACTGGTTGTTGTATGCGCTGTAAGCTGTCAGGTTTTGGAAAGTTAACTGCTGATACATTTCGTTTCCTAATGTATCCTTGTTTGACATCATCAATTCGGTTTTGTTAAGCGCGTTAATATACTTTTCGCTTGCTTTTGAGGAATCCTCGGTAAGGCGCATCTTAGCGTTGTTGATAAGCTGAGCGCGCAGCTCGTTATCAGACATACGAGAAGTTATTGATAATAATCTGGCTTGTGATGCTGCCATTCCCATAGTTGATGAAATTCCTTTCGTTAGTACCTATTCTTACCTATGGTATCGGCTTTGTTTACGGGTTTCTTTAATAATTTGCGGTAAAATATTACAATTTGTTACAATTTTCTCAGAACTTTCTTTAATCTTTCGAGTTTTTTCTCGTCAGTTCCAATCCCGCACAGAAGCATTACTGATTTTTCGTTTGCCCTTTCATCCTCAATGCCGTATTCATAAAGCTTTTGTGAAAGCTCTTCACCTGAAAGGGTTTTGGACTTAATGAGAAGTTTTGTCATGTCGTGGCCGCCAAATTCAAGGTTTGGAAATCTGGCTTTTAAAGTTTTTATAGCGCTTATCAGATTTTCGAGCTTTTTACGGCCTTTTTGACTGTTTAAATAGTTTATGTTTGCTTCAATTGTGGCAAGCAAAGGATATGAGGGAGAGGTTGTGTTAATTAAAGCTAAAGCCTTTGAAGGGTCAATATTACAATTTGAATGAAGAAGGGCTGTCGGATTAAGCCCGCCTGCTGTTTTATGAAGCGATTGAATTGTAAAATCAGAGATTTTCACAGCACTTTGCGGCAATTCGTTTGAAAACGGGTAAAGCGCTCCGTGTGCCTCATCAGTAATCAAATATGCACCATATTTCTGGCAAATAGATTTAATTGCAGATATATCAGAAACAAAGCCTTCATAAGTCGGAGATGTAATTATTACGGCTTTAATATTGCTGCTTTTAAGATACGGTTCTAAATTTTCGGGGGTATTTTTCTGATATACTCCCCATTTGTCATCAACCGGCAGCTGATAATAAACAGGTTCACAGCCGGCAAGCCTTACTGCATTAGTGTGAGACGGGTGCGCGTCATCATGAAGGAGAATTTTGTCTCCGGGCTTTGTGCAGGCAAGAACTGATGCGATAATTCCGCTTGTAGAACCGTTTGTAAGAAAATATGTATGTTTTGTTCCATATATTTCAGCTGCATGTTTTTGAGCTTTTAAAAGCTCGCTCAACGGGTCGTGCGTATCTGTTTCTGATATGTCAAATTTATAGAATTGGCGGAATTTATTGAAAATGAAGAATTTTTGACCATGTGAAGGCGTTGTAAACAAGGTGTTTGTTGTTTTTTTTCGGAATAAATTTATTAGACTCAACTTGCCGCCTCTATTTATTTGCAATTTCAATACTGCGTTTTGAACAATATTGAATTAAGGTCATTTTCTTCATGTTGTCGGTATATTTGAATTCACCGGAAAGTGTGTATCCGTCTTTATTTTTTTCAATTCTAATCGGCACAAAAATACAATCCACGCTGATTTCATCAGAAAGCGGAAGCGTTACATTATAATCAAGTTCAATGTCAAAGTTTTCTTTTGTTTTAAACTTCATACCGCCGGCAGAAATATCAAGAGTTAAAATCTCGTGAGAAATATCACTAGAGGTCATTTTAAGCTCATGCATATATTTTACACGCGTAAAACGGCGTCTTTGCAGAAATTTATGTTTTGCAGGACTTGCAATTTTAAGAGATTTGCCGTTGATTTCTTTTGCGTACGAGTCAAAATAAAGCATTCCGTTAGAAGTTGTTGTATAAAATTCGCAGTAATTGCTTTTTAAAACACCTACCGGGTCGTAATCCAGTTCAAGTATGAAACTATCGGGATTAACTTCTGTAATAACTCCTTTATTGGCATTTTTGAAGTCAAACGGAACCATTGTTATACGTTGATTTTTTTCTAGTAATTCTCTCATTTCAAGCCCTTTCAAAGTATTATATAGATTAATAATACTATATTAAGTTTTTTTGTGCAAAATTATTTACAAATTGTGACAAAAGAAAAGCCCCGCACTTTGCGGGGCATAAACTGAGCAATCAGAAGAGTTGAGGATTTACATTTATATGTTAGCTTTTTTTGCAGCACAAAACATTCTACTAAATGTTAACCCGCAGACACTTTTTGAATAATACTTTCGCCTAATTTTTGAAAAACAGCTTATTGCCTGCAGCCTTCATCTACAAAATCGATTTTTCCATCATAATCATTGTCAATGCCGTCGTAGCAGGAACCGATTGATTCTCTGCTTTCAGGACGGGCTGTGAAGTTAAGGAATTTGTCTGGGATTTTATTCCAGATAAATATAAACCAGCCCTTGTAGAATTTTGCAAGTTCCGGATTTTCAATTATTACACAGTTTTCATCGTTTTTGTTTTCGCCGCTGTTTGAAAAGTTCATTGAACCCGTTACGATATATTTATCATCAATAATCATTGATTTGTTATGAATTTTGCCGGCGTAATTCTCTGTTTTTAGAGGAATTCCGGCATTTCTAAGAACTGAGTGCGTTGAGTGTGTAGTTCGCGTCGCTGTAGCATCAAGAATTATTTTTACCTCAACTCCGCGGTTATGAGCTTTTATTAAAGCGTCGGTCATGCTGTTGTGCGTAATTACAAAAACCGGAAGATAAATATAATTTTGGGCGCTGTTAATTAAAGGCACAAGCGCATTTTCAACGGTTTTGTCCTGCGGAGAAAAATAAACTGTTAATGTTGAATTACCGGCTTTAAAAACATTGTTGGAATTCAGTTTTTCTTTAAGTTTGTGGAATTTTCCTTCAAACATCTGGTTGAATTCTTTTGTATAATACCCGGCCATTTCCGGAGAATTGATGATTGCTATGTTATTAGCGTTAAACCCCGAAAGGCCGGTTGTCGAAAAGTTCATGGAGCCTGTCAAAAGCTTTTTTCTGTCAGATATTATGAACTTGTTATGCATAAGCATTGAAGTCAGGGTTTTGCTCCCTTCGATTTCATCAGAGCGGACATTTTCAAGCGTTTTCACAAATTCCTCGGTTTCCGGATAGAAGTTGTCGCCTGTGCGCTTGTCATAAATTACGCGTAGAGTAACACCTCTTGCTTTTGCATTGTTTAAAGCATTTATGATTTCGGGAATATTATTCCAGTCATAAATTGCCATATCAAGTGTTGAGTTTGTAGAATTTATCAGTGAAACTACCTCTTTGCAAAGCTGATGGGCGCATTTATTGTCCGGTTTGAGATTATTTGTGTAATCCGAAACAATAAATTTTATTCCATCAGTTTGAAAAACCTCCGGATATGCTGATTTGTCTATAATTTTTGCGTCATGTGTTTGTAATTTCTTTTGCGCAGCCGGCCTAACTATGCAATATTTGCATTTTTCGTATTTTGAAAGCGCCTCTTTCATCGGAAGTATTTCATAGTCGCCGGAATTCAGGCCAAACTTACAGTTAAGCCGGTGAAATTTTCTGCTTTTTCGGTTTACAATTACAAGGTCTAATTTCTTTGTTTCACTGAGTTTTACATTGAAAAGTTCAGGATTTACAAGTTTGTTGTCTTTTATTGCAAAGCCTGATTTTAAAAATTCCTCGGAGTAATTCTTGTCTTCATCAAAAATTATGTTTGCAAATTTGCATTCGGAGTTGGCTTTTCCTGTATACTGCAATTTAACTTTTTTATTTAAAAGTGTTTGTTTTGCAAAATTATCACCTGCAAACCCGGCATTTATTGCGTCTGTATTTGAAATTTTCAGCGCTTTGATTAAATCCTCCTGCATAATGTGCAAATCTGATGTCAAAGCGTCAATTTCAGGAATGCATATTGTTTCGCCTTCATCTGCAATGCCGTTGTTATTCATATCAATTGCAAATTTTACCGGCGTTAAAACTTCAATGACTTTCGTGCCGCTGTTTTCGTAAACTTCATAAATGCAAAACAGTGCAAATAATATAATTAGATAAAATATCTGTAAAAATTTTTTCATTAAATCTGTTTGTAATTTGTTATTTCAAACCCTAACCCGTAAATTTTTGTTTCCAAATCTCTGTCTTGAGTAATCAGAAATTCTTTCATATGCTGATTTTTTATATCAGATGAGTATTTGCAAGGATGAATTAGCGCTTCTGCAATACAATCTTCATCAGGAAGCGCAGAAAGACCGTATTCAATTGTTTTGTTGTCCATCATTCCGGTGTAGCCGACGCCCAGTAGATAATCATTGGTTTTTATATTTTTGCCAGATAAATATTGTTTATTCTGCGCGGTAAAAAAGTTCAGCAAGATTATTTTTAAAATATTAACCGGATATTTGAAATTCAGATGTCTTGAGAGTTCCGGCACATTATAAAATTCTTCATACTGTGTTCTGATATATGGAATGTTGTATTCTTTTGTAAGTTTTACTGTAATTTTGAATATTTCAGGAATGGCGTGCGTATGAACATGGGAATCAATATGGTCTGGTTTTGTGTATTGAAGCACCTTTTCTATTTGTGCACGAAATTCTTTTTCAACCTGATTTTTGAAATCTTTGTTTCCGGATTTCAGAATTAAAGCAAGATATCCGTTATTAAATTCATTTTTATCATTTGTTAAAAGGTTACATTTAGTAAGCGCTTTACCTTCAATGATATTAAGATGTACGCCAACACCCAACCTGGGGCATTCAGGCAAAACCTCATTGACCGCATTATCAAAAGCCTCACCGTTTGCGCACAAACTGGCGCTTTTTAGAAAGCCTCTGCTGTAGGCGTACATTACTGCTCTGTTATAATCCTTTGTCATGCCAAAATCATCTGCATTTAGTATAAATTTTTTAACAGCCATCTTAAAAATCCTTGCGCTTATTACTAAAGTATTATATTATAAAAAAGGAAATTAAGGAAGAGAAAGAATGAATATCCCGACACTTGCTGTTATTATCCCGTGTTATAATGAGGAATTATGTATAAATGCTACTGCTGCCAGGCTTCTTCAGGTTTTGGAACATCTGATTAAAGCCAATAAAATAAGGCGTGACAGTTATTTATACTTTGTTGATGACGGCTCAAAAGACAGAACATGGGAGATAATTGAAGAACTTCATAAAAGAAACAGAGCAATAAAAGGTCAAAAATTCATAAAAAATTTCGGTAATCAAAAAGCAATAATTGCTGGTCTTGAAGCTGTAAAAAAAATCGGATGTGATTGTGTTGTTTCAATTGATGCGGATTTGCAGCAGGATGAGTGGGCTATTGAAAAGTTTATAGACAAATACATGCAGGGCTATGATGTAGTTTCAGGGATTAGAAATGATAGAAAAACTGATTCCTTCTTTAAAAAATTCACTGCTATACTTTTTTATAAAGTTATGAATCTGCTTGGCGCGAATATTCCGCCAAATCATTCGGATTTCAGGCTTGTAAGCTGCCATGCACTTGATGTTATGGCTCAATTTAACGAAAGATACTTATTCTTGCGTGGATTTTTTAATGATGTCGGTTTTAAAACGGCATATGTGAAGTTTGATGTAAAACCGCGTATTGCAGGGAAGTCAAAGTTTAATTTATTTAATCTATCAACCTTGGCACTAAACGGAATTACTTCTTACAGTGTAATTCCTCTCCGTATAGTTTCTGTATTTGGCATTTGTATGACTATTGTGAGCATAATTATGGGCTCAATTGCAGTTTGCAACAAAATTTTCTTTGCACATTTTCAGCATGACTGGGTAATTGATTTAATAATGAGCTGCTTTTTTGGCGGTATTGAACTTTTCTGTCTTGGTACAATCGGCGAATATATAGGACAAATCTTCTTGGAAGTAAAGGGCAGACCAAGATATATTGTTGATAAAGAATTGAAATAACTTTAAATTTAAATATAAAAGCCGTGCCTCTGTCTATCGAATTTGCCTGACAAAAGTATCGGAAAATATTTTCTCTTCTTAAGATTAAAACACCCGCAAAGGTCACCTTAGTGCTGCTATGTTTCCATCCTGACACGGTTCGGAGTTTTACGCCGCTTCAACCTTAAGCCTCAACAAAAATATTAACTTTTACCCTGCCCGCCAAACCCTCACAACAGGCTCTGCACCCGGCGTTAACTTCCGGTCAAGGGATTGCAATTCCCCGTGGAGCACGGCTGAATTTATTATAGCATAAACACAATATAATTGCATTATCCGTTTTTAAAAAAGTTTAAAAATCAAAAAATGTTGGCAAAATGTTGGTAATTTAGAAAGTTAATTGTACTAATCAGTAGCAAAAAAATAAAATAAATTTAATGTTATTATTAAATATCACCAATTATTACCGTTTAAAAAAATATATTTAATAGTTTGCAATAGTAACTTATAACAATATATAACGCTGAAAACTGTATCAAATCTTGATTTGACCTTATTTTCTCTTTTCAGTAACTTAAATTTATGGCTGAAATAAGGTTACGCTATACTAAAAAAGGACAAAAAAGATATTTAGCAAATGTGAGAACTATCGGCAGAAAGACAATCTCTAAAACATTTGACCGTAAAATTGATGCTGAACATTGGATTATGGCAATTGAACAAGCTAAAATGAATGACGGTGCAAAGTTTTTGTACGAGTATAAAAAGCGTACTATGACTGAACTTATTAATAGATATATTTTTTTAGTTTTGCCTAACAGGCATTCAGACAAGGTAAAATACAAAACATATCTAACATGGTGGAAAAATAAAATAGGTAATTATGCAATAGGTGATGTATCTTCAAGTTTGATAGCTAAATGTAGAGACGAATTGCTTTTAGAACCTAATCCAAGCGGAAAAAGTAAACACCGTTCAACAATAACTGCAAACAGATATTTAGCTTGCTTGTCAATTGTATTTACGTATGCGATTAATGAACTTGAGTGGATTAACAAAAATCCAGTTTCAAAGGTTAAAAAGTTTTCAGAAGGCAAGGGACGCACTCGTTTTTTGTCAGAAAGTGAACTTAAATCTTTGCTAATTACCAGCAAGAAATATCAAGAACAAAGTGATATTTATCTTCTAATTAAAATGGCTCTTTCTACTGGTGCAAGATATGGTGAACTTAGAAAGTTAATGTGGCAAAATGTTTATTTAGACGTAGAACAGCCATTTTTGGTATTTAAAAATACAAAAAATGGTGAAGATAGAGGTGTTGCAATTACGCCAGAAATTATAGATTTGCTTAAACAACATTATAAATCTCAAAACATTTTAACAAAATATGTATTTCCAAGTGTAGACGGCAAAACTCCTAAAGATTTTACTTGGTATTGGAAAAAAGTTTGTAAAGAAGCAAAATTAAAGGATTTTAGATTTCATGATTTACGTCATACTTGTGCAAGTTACTTGGCTATAGATGGTTATTCTTTATTACAAATAGCCGAAGTATTAGGACATAAAACCTTAGCAATGGTAAAACGATATACTCATTTAACTACAAAAAGCACTGCAAAGGTGCTTGCTAATATGACAGCTAAGTATATGAACTATTAAAAAATCCAACCTAAGCCGATTAAACCATGTAAAAACCGCAGGTAATGTAAATTTCCATATAAATTATCGGGTTTACATTTTCCTGCGGCTTAAAACTAATTTATGCGTTTAAATATTTTCATTCGTCTTACTCTCATGCCCGAAGATATACCTCAAGCCCGCATTCGCGGCTATACCGTTTCTGCCCCCGTGGCGTAACAGGACTTGACCGTAAGCTGTGAAGTTATCGTTTATCGTTTTTTGAATGCCTAAGCCGTACTGAACATATGGTTTCATACTTAAATCAGGCAATGTCGCCATGTTTGCCGTAAATTCCGAATCGTTCATAATGTTCCAGTTCATTCCGACTGTAAAATATGGCTGCCAGTTGTTTTTGGTGTTCAGGGCAAATCTTACATTCGGTGAAATTTGGAATGCGTGAAGCGGGTCGCCGTTTATGCTTACACCGGCTGCGTTTGTGTAGTCAAAGGTGTTTACGAATGTGTAGCTTAAGAGCAGGCTTGGCTGGATTATGAATCTACCGTCTTTGAATTCAAAGTTGTAGCCTGTTTTGTTTGCAATACCGGCTGTTAACATCGGGAAATCTTCGTTGCCATAACGTGTACTTGCGTCGGCTATACTTGCACCTGCGTTTACAGTTAAACCGCTGAAGAAGTTGCCTTTGTAATAAGTTCCTGTTAAGCCTAAGTTGCCGCCGTTCTGGTAAATGCTGTTGCCGTTGAAGGATTGGTGGCTTCCAAGATAGGATACGTGAGCACTTAGAACGCCTTCGCCGCCATTTTTGAACTGGTGAATTGCACTATCGCCGCCAATAAAGGTTCCGTAAGACATGTTGCTTACTTTGGGGCCGTTACTTAGTCCTACGCTATCGTATGCGGCGAAAGGCCTTACCCAGGTTCCGCCTGAATTTGTTTCGTTAACTTTGTAGGTTACTCCATCGGCTTCTTCGGTTATGGCATATCTGTTAGCTTGTTTTTGAGCCATTCTGACACTTGCAGGGTTTAACATACGCATGTCCATGTTGTTGAAAGCGTTGTTGTAAGTGTCGAGCATTCCCATGTATCCGCCAAGTTGTGCTGCAACGGGACCAACCATTACGGACGGGTTTACGTTGTTGTAGTTTTGACTTGAGCCGCGTGTGAAGGAGAAATTGCCGGTTGCAGGGTCGTAGCCGACGCCGTATTTGTAGATTGGGGAGTAGGCGACTTCCGTTACGGTCGTTGCAATATGATTTGCAAGGGTATCATTTTCATTAAGAGTAACTGTTGGGTCAACTGCGTTAATTTCTACTTTGTCTTTGGTTGCGTCGCTCAAAAGATTTATTTCGCTTACGTTTAGGATTGCGTCTTTGTTGGCGGTTGCACTGCCGGCAGTAATTTTATCCATTGTTTCTTGTGCCAAATCTGCATCAAGCATAATATTTGAATTTGAGTTAATGTTTATAGCGGCAAGGTCGATTGTTCCGACTGAATTGTTGATGAGGTTCAGGGTTCCGCCGTTAAAGTTCAGAGTATTTTTATTTCCCTGACCGTTTAAGTATTCATCTTTTGTGAAAGTTACCATTCCACTGTTGAGATTGTAGTTTACGCCGTCAACGTGTGCGTTATGGACTGTGTTTGAGTTATTGTTATTAAGGGTAAGTTTTTGGGCAATGCCTGCAAAGGTTATTGTGCCGTTGCCGTTTAGATTAAGTTCGTTTGAAGAGTTTGCGGAACTTATTTTGTCATTAAGCGTAATTGATTTGTTATTTTCTGTTGTCAGGAATGCTTTTGAAGAAGTTCCGTCAAGATAGATTACGTCTGTACTTGAATTGCTGCCGATTGAAACATCGTTGTTTGAGGCGTTAATGTTTACAGCTCCGCCGTCATTGATTGTCAGGGCAGCTTTTCTTTCCGGAGTTGGGGCAAAACCTTTAATGTTTGTGTCGTTAAAGGTTATGGTTTGGTTGTTATTTATTGCAAATCCGATGTTATCTTCACCGTCGAGGGTGTAACCATTGCCGTTTACGGTTAAGGATTTTCCGCCGAGGTTTCCTGTCCAGCCGGTTTCCGAATTTGTTGCGGTTATTTTAATATCGCTGTTGGCTGAATAAATTCTGTCATCGGACAAAGTTACATCTACACCGCCGACTTTATCTGTCTGGTTTACGGCAACTGTGAAGCCGTCGGTTTTGAGAGCTTCGCCGTTTTCATCTGCATGGCGGTTTACGGTTAGATTGTTGTCTTTGGCTGTTATTGTATAAACGTAATCGTTTGTCAGCACGTTAATTCCGTTTTCAGGAGTTTTTAATTCCATACCGTCCGGAGTGATTGAGGCTGTGTATTCGTTTTTGGTTGTATCTGCGAAGTCTGAGGTAATATTTACGTTTTGGAGGTTTAAAATACCTGTTGCTGTGTTTGCTTTGATTGTGTCGAAGATTTGGTTGGAACTTGCAAGGTTCATGTCTATTTTTAGGTTTGCGTTGTTGGAAGTCAGGCTGTTTAAGTTCATTTCGCCAACATTATTGTTTGCTAAGTCAAGCAGAGAACCTTCTTCAAGGGTTAAGTCCGTGCCGTTCAGGTAATTATCTTTAGTTAAAGCGAGAGTGCCGGCTTTCAGGTTGACTGAAAGGCTCGAGTTTTCGTCGGGGGTGACATAGTTATTTATATTGATAGTTCCGGTTGAAGCTATATCAGGATTAACCGCCTTATCGTTGATATTAATAACAGCTGCCTTACCTGAAATGCCTCCGTTAAAAATAATATTTTTGCCTTCATTTGCATTCAAATTTAAAATGCTTTTTGTTAAATTTATATCTTTCCCTACTGCTGCTTCATTACCCTTAAAAGTAACATCTTTATCTTTTGCAGTAATATTCAGGGTTGTTGTTGGAGAATATTCATCCTCTGCTGCATATACATTACCAACAGCAATAGCACCGCCTTTTTTACCTGCCTTGTTATTTATGAAATTTGTATCTGTAATTTGCGTTGTGCCACCCTCAACATATAAAGCACCACCGTTTGCTTTTGCTTCATTTGAGGTAAATGTGGAATTTTCAATATTTACAGTACCATTATTTATTGAATAAATAGCACCGCCGCCGATATATTTATCTTCTGCAATATTACCGTTGAAGCTGCTATTTTTTATATTTACATTCCGCCCTGTGCTACTTATAGCTCCACCGCTACTTCCCGCTAAATTACCGTCAAATTGACTGTTTTCAACAAATAAGTTTCCATTTGTGTCAATCGCACCGCCAACACCCAGAATTTCCGTTCTCGTGTTAGTTACAGGTTGACCGTTACGGTCTGTTGTTTGTGTTGTGGTTTCAATAACTGACTTTGCTGTATTATTGGTAAATTTAGAATTTTTCACTGTTAAATTTGAATCTACAATATTGTAATTATTGTAGATTGCTCCGCCGCCGGTTGCAGCATTATTTTCTGTAAATTCGCTGTTATCAACAGTTAAATCTTTATTTGTATAAATAGCACCACCAAGTCCACTATATTGAGTAATTGTAGTATTTGCATTTTCAATATTTTCTACATGCAACTGACTGGCAGTGTTATTGTTGAAAGTATTGCCTTCAAATTCCGTAACAATTCCGTCATTCCATATAGCACCACCGTCGTTAGCAGAGTTATTATAAAAGTTACTCTCTTCAACTGAAATTGTACCTTTATTTTCTATTACTCCGCCGTCGCCGTCGTAGTTTATATTTTCAAATAACAATTCATGTATGTTAAGAGTTTCATTTTCATTAACAGTAGTCCTCTCTGTAGCAGAAACAATATTAACCGACGACAGTACCACCGCAATCATTAATCCAGTTAAAAATCTTTTACCACTTCTCATCTCTTCACTAATCCTTTCAAAACACATCAAAATAAATAAAACAGTGTATTATTGTGAAAGGGCACGTTATACAAGGATTTAACGTGCAAATTATTATTTACATTTCTCAAAAATCCAACAAAAGTATTAAAGATTTTTATTGCCATATCCGTAAAAATATGCTATAAGTAGTAAATAATATAAAAATTACATCAGAATATTTATTTTGTTGGATTTATTTTTTAGTGTATTTATAACTCAAATTGCCTGTAACTGTTGTCAATTTCATCTTGTTCAATACCTATATAACGCAACGTAATTTTAGGATTTGAGTGGTTAAAAATCATCTGCAACATTGCAACATCTTTAAATTGTTTGTAATGGTGGTACCCGAAACTCTTACGCATTGTGTGTGTTCCGACATTTACCGTTATTCCGACGGCTTTACAGGCTTCATTTAACATTCTGTAAGCCTGTGAACGGTCAAGTCGTTTCCGTTTTTGGCTTAAAAATAGTGGTTCTGTGTCGTCTTTGCCCTGTATAAACTCTTTAATTAAAATCTTAAGTTTATTGTTTATCGGAAACTTTTTGAATTTGCCTGTTTTTTGTTCTTTTATTTCAATGTGAGTTTTGTTACGTACATCTGAAATGTTTAAGTTTAAAATGTCCGAAACCCGTAAACCGCTGTTTGTGCCTAATACAAAAAGCAGTCTGTTACGCGGACTTTTCTTTGTTAAATATTCTTCTACCTGCTTTATTTGCTGTTTTTTCCTTATCGGCTCTACTGTTTGCTTCATTGTTCCTGCCTTTCTTACAACATTCACTTTATTTGAGTGTCTGTTTAATAAAAAAGGCAGAATGTATCAGTTTACAAGTATGGCTATAAGTTCAGTGATACATTCTTTGTAGGTTTTTCTTAACTTTTCTTGCTCTCGTCTTTTAGCCTGTGCGTCTTTAATTCTTTGTTTTTGTCTGCGTAACTGTTCAACACGATTTCTGTGTCTGTCGTTTTCACTTGATATCTGGCGGTCAATTGCTTCTAACTCTGAATTTTGCATGTTTGCTCCCTTTATTTAATATACAACGGTGTTAATTAAAAAGAAACACTATAAAACTTAACATAACTTCTTAAAAAAGAATATTTTTGATATTATTGTAAATAAAAGTCTGTACTTATTTGCTGTACTGTTTTTTAATGTAGGAGTTAGTGTTAATGCTTAAAAAAATATTAAAAATAAAAGATTTTGGAAGTTTTAAAGATTTTAGTGCCGATGAAAATCTTGCAGAATTTCAAAAATATAATCTTATATGGGGCTTAAATGGTACAGGTAAGACTACTTTGTCTAATTTATTTGTTTGTTTGAACAATGGTAAAATAGATAATATTTTTTTTGATAAAGATTCATTCAAAGAAGATTTTGATATTTTGTTGAGTAATGACCAACATATCAAAGAATTTAAAGAAAATTTGTATTGTAATAAAATAAAAATATTTAATCGTGATTTTGTATATAATAATTTAACTTTAGATAACAATAACGCTCAAAGCAATGCACTTACTTATACAATAGGTGAAACAGCAAAAGAGATTAAAGATAAACTTAACGAATTGAATAACGAGTTGGCAGGTTATTACACTGAAGTACAAGGAAAAAATAAGCTAATTTTACAACATAAATATGATACAGGGTTAGAAGATTTAGAAAAAGTTTATAAAAATGCTGCAGAATTGGTAAGATTAGATCTAAATATTAAAAATGCTCCTGAATATAATATTAGGCAATTTAAACAAGATTATGCCAGATATTCTGAAAATGAATCTACTATTACAGAAGATGAAAAAAATGAATATGCCAAGCAGTACATTCAACCGGTTAAAAGCACAATAGATAGTATCAATTTTGAAATTATTACTAATGACACTTTAAGACAAATTGAAGATATTATTACAAAAGAATATAAACGAGCAGATATTAAAGAAGAATTAGCACAATGGTTAGAAAAAGGGCTTGAATTTAAGGCAGAGAATACAACTTTTTGTCCTTTCTGTAATAAATCTATTGAAAATTGGGAACAACGCTTTAATGAAATAAAAAATATCATAAAAAAAGATGATAGTTTTTTGAGTTTTGAAAAATCTTTGCAGGTCTTATATTCACTCGTAAAAGATTCATTTAATGTTATAAAAAATACTAGCTTTACATTGAGAGTAGATGATTTCTGTAATAATATACCACAGTCTGTATTAGATGATTATAAAACAGCCTTTGAAAATTATAAAAATTTTATGGAAAATTTAGTCAAAATACTAAATCAAAAGAAACAAACTCCTGATAAAATATTTAGTTTAACTAACAAGACTGTTATAGAACATTACATTAAAATTAGAAACATTCTTAATAGTTTAATTAACATACATAATACAAATACAGCAAATATTCAAGATGTCAAAAATAATGCAAAGAGTATTGTTGTTGGATATTATGTACAAGAAAACAAAAATGAGATTACTGATAAAAAAAGTAAACTTGAAATTCTGAATGCTGAGATAGAAAAAGCTCAAAAAGAAATAGATGTTATTAGGTTAGAAATTAATAAATTAAATGCCGAATTAACAAATCAAAAAGCACCAATGGCTGAAATTGAAAGGTATATTTATATTGTTTTTGGCTATAAAAAATTTACATTAACATATGATGATGAAACAAAATCATATTCAATATGTCGTGAAAATGGTGACATAGCTAAAAATTTAAGTGAAGGTGAAAAAACAGTCATTGCATTTGCGTACTTTCTTGCAACTCTTAAAACTATACATTTTAACATGAAGGATGCTATTATTGTAATTGATGACCCTGTAAGTAGTTTAGATCAACAATATTTATTTAACTTAATAAACCTATTAACAACCAGATTTAATAAGCCACGTGATTTTGAGCAGTTATTTATACTTACACATAATTTTTATTTTTATAAAAAATTTAGAGCTTTTTTACGAAATAAAGGAAAAATTGGTGAAATATATGAATTATTTTCTTTAACAAAAAGTAATACCTCTATTATTGAAAATGCAGATGACTATTTGAAAACGTATACATCAGAATATACTCATACTATTAAATATCTTAAACAAGTCGCAGCAATGGAGGAAGGTAAAATTAAAGAAATTCCTTTAGGAAATTCTATCAGAAAAATTCTTGAAATTTTTTTAGCTTTTAGATGCCCAAGAAAGAATACAATATTTACAAGGTATGAAGTAGTAACAAAAAAAATTCCAGATGATGAAAAATGTAAATTCAAATATTTGCAAGATATTGCTAATGCATCAAGCCATACTGAAGAATGTGAAGACCTAGAAACATTAGAAGAATTTAAATTATTTGTAACTAAAAACGAAATTGAACAGTTATTTAATTTTATAAAATTAATTGATGAACCACATTATAATGAAATTATGGAATTATAATATCTTGTAACGCAATACCGCCAATATATAACAGATACATTCTTATTATTTGTTTTATGCATTAGACAATTTTTTATTAAAAGTCTTTAAAGTCTTATTTTTATTGGTTGTATCATTTACAAAATCACTAACAATATTAACTATTAATTTATTTAAACTAATATTTTCAAGTTCTGCTATTTCAGCTAATGCTTGATGAATTTGCGGGCCAGTTCTTACATTAAAACTTCCACTATAAGCTTTTTGAGGAGTTTTTCCAAGTTCTTTACATGTCGCAAGATAGTCATCAACCATTTCATGAAATGAATTTTCTAATTCTTCAATGGTCTCACCTTCATAAGTTATTAAATCATCAATAAATAAAATTCTTCCATAAAGGCATTTATCGGTTAAATCATATTCAACAGAACCTATATAATTTTTATATTTTAAAAAGTTGTCTTTTTTCATATCAAACATTATATTAACCCGTTCCTTTCAAGTTTTTCTATTATCTGATTGATTATATAACTTTTAACTATATTGCTAGGGTGTGGCTTATGAAAGTTTATCAAGTCATTATTATCATTTTTGAATTTTTTTGCAGAACCAGTTGTTTTTCCTGTTGTGAACTCATAATATCCAAAATATTTCAAAACTTGAACAAGTTCATCATAATTCAAATCTTTTGGTTTACTTAAAAAACGTTTTAATAGTTTTTCTTCCTTGGTCATATTCTTATTATAAATCAAATGTTATAAAAATGCAACTGTTTTTTAGTTGCAAGAGTTTTTAGTCTCAATTTAAAACGGTCATTTACCGTTGGTAAATCTATCAATAGAAAAGGGTCAAGTTTTGATTGATAAATGTGTAAAATATAAATACGGATTATGCGTTTTTAGTTTACAGGAGACATTTTATGACTGTTTATGCATATTTAAGAGTTAGTACAGTTTTGCAAGATACAGATAAAAACAAACTTGAAATTTTAAAGTTTGCAAACTCTCACAAACTTGGTAATGTTGAGTTTGTCGAAGAACATATTACTAGCAAAAAACATTACAAACAAAGGCTTATCGGAAAAATCCTCAATGAAATTAAACAAGGTGATATTTTGATTGTTCCGGAGCTTTCACGTCTTGCACGTTCTGTTGTACAAATTTTTGAAATAATTGATTTATCGCAACAAAAAGGTTTTACACTCTATTCTTTAAAAGAAAATTTTTGTACTGCTGATAAAACAATTACAGCAATTGTAACCTCTACAGTTTTTGCTCTTGTTGCTCAAATTGAAAGGGAATTAATCAGCCTTAGAACTAAAGAAGCTCTACACGCAAAACAGGCAACAGGCTTAAAACTTGGCAGACCTAAAGGCAAGGGAAAATCTAAACTTGATGAACACCAAGAAGTTATTTTAAAACTTCTTGATTGCGGTGTACCCAAAACAGTAGTTGCAAAACAATTTAAAACTTCTACTGTTAATCTGTATAAATTTCTGAAAAATGTTGCATAGCAGTGTTATTAGTGTCTTTACTCACTGGAAAATCTGTTTTTTAGTCGTTTTTTTTCTTGTAGAACTTATTTCTTTATGCATGTATGTTTGTCTGTAATTTTTTATAGCCCCTAAAGTACAAAAGAAACGGCATTAAAATGCCGTCTAATGCTCTCTCATAATGTAAGATAAACAAATTATGTATTCATAACCTGTCTGACGTAGTTTAATTTACCTTGTAGTATCATTTTTTCTTGTTCAGATAATTTTTGTTTAGCCTTCAGTTCACTAATTGAACGACGGAGATTATAATTAATGCTAAGTTTTCCTTTAGAATTAACATGAATATTCATAATACGCTTATTCTTGCCATAAATTCTAATCTTACGGTGGTTTAAGCTTAACCCTGCCTTTGATATTGTTTTTTGTACCAATGAAATCAATTTATTAGGATTTTTTATATCGCCTGAAATAATAATATCATCAGCATATAATGTCATGTTATACTCTGAATTTACACAATAATCATAAATTTCATCAAATACGTCTTTACAAGCCCAAAAACTTACAAGACTGCTTGTAGAAATTCCAATCGGTATTGTATTTCTATATGTAATAAATTTAAATATTGACTTCGCAACATCAATATTTAGCTGACAAATTTGAGTTAAAAAATTAAAAACTCTTTCTGTCGGAACACTTCCATAAAAATTTTTTATATCTAATACAATTATTAAACTTGACATTTTATGTTCTTTTACGACATTCAGAATTTTACACTTTTTATAACCTGTATGAAGGTAGACTGGTTTGGGCAGTCTTATCTGTAATATTTTGTTAATATGCTTCTGTACTGTTTTAATCTTTTCATCTGGTATATACATAATTCTGACTTTATTGTTTTTTCGTTTTTTTACTTGTTTATAACTTGTAGAAATGTCAGCAGCCAGGTTTTTATATCCTTTAGTAATTTCTTCTAATAAATATGCTAAATTTTTCATTTTTAATCCTTTTCGTTTCGTATCCTTCTTTTTCCAAGGTAAGGGGGCATAACGGATTGTATCAGCCTTGGTGCAATGACGACTGTGCAGGTTAATCCTAGCCCCTGTCTTGCATTGGTACACAAAAGTACCAATCAAAGTAAAAGTAACTTTTTAATTATTCCTATATATAGGTTAATAATCTTTGTAAGTTCTTGCCTTTTTAAATTACAAAAATATTTCTGTAATAGCACCATTTTTCCCACTTTTTTATTATTTGTTACATTCTATAACGTAGTTATCATCCGATATTTCATACATGTTATAGTCTGGCAGCTTAAAATATCCTTTTGCAAAAAGCTTTTTGATAATGTAACGTACTTCACCTATGTTCATGAATAAATGTTTACTTAAATTTTCAATTGAACACCAATTTGAAGCTTCTATATTTCTGTAATAATGTTGATATAATGCTTTATAAACAGCAAATTCTTTACCGTTAAAACTATCATCTTCAATCATAGTTACAGCTTCTTTGGTTACAGTGGTTCTTAAATCCGTTAAAAATTTAATTTTAGCTTTAGTCCGTTCTTTGTCTTCCGTATTCATGCTGTAAATGTCTTTCTTGTTTTCTTCTTTTGTCATTGTTGTCTCCTTGTTTGGGTTTTGATTTCCTAAAATGATTAGTGCCGTTTTTTCCTTTTTACTCATTTTCTTTTCTCCTTTCAGTTTTTTCAGTATGAGGTTCTGTTACGCACATATTTTCTTCATCTTCGCCAAAAATTTGTGCAATGTAACACCTTGCCTTAATTGTAGGCATTAATTCCATTTTGTTGATTTCATCAACAAGTTTGTTCAGTTGAACAATTTTTTCATCGAGTAAGTCTAATTTTTCTGTTATTTTCATAACAATTTCCCTTTCTTGTACGTATTTTTACTGTATCTTACCCCGTACTAGGTTTGATAAATTTTATAATTTTTTTACTTTACAGTTTTTGGGGGCATTTTAACTAAACCACTATCAAAATGCTGAATATCTTCAATACTTTGAAAATAACCTTGAGTAACATACTTGTTAGTTGTATCATCACTGATACCGCTAGAATGAAACTCATGCCTGTGTTTTTCATTAAGATTCATGATCTTTTTCCTTTCCATTTTTTCGTGCATTGCAACTGAACCACAACCTGCACGATAATTGTGATTACCTGATTTGAACCGATTTTAAAGTTTAAATGTCAGAGTTTGACAGAAATCAGCTCGAAAAACTATTATTAAATTGTTCAAAAAATTCCTAACTAGCTTTGATGTTCACCTCCTCTGAATTCCAATGAGGATTTTGTTCTCGCAGCCACTCGAAAAATAAATCTTCATCTAGTAAAATTCTACGTCCGATTTTGACTACAACTTTATCAAAACCGTTAATTTTTTTGCAGAATACTAATTGTCTTAATTTCCCTAAAGTTATAAAATTATACTTTTTAGGGAAGTCAACGAGTAAAATTAGTTGGGGTATTTTTTTATGTTCTTCTTTATTGTTTGTCATTTTGTATATTTTCCTTTCAGTTTTACCCTAATTTTACATACCAAAATGAAATAGTCAACTTAAGGTAAATTGACAAAAATAACATTATTTCTGATTTTTGCGGGTAAATACGAAAAAAATAATTATTAGTTTTGAGATTTTAGTATGTTTGTTAGAAGTAAATCCAGTAAATAAAGCGTTTTAAAAACATAAGCTGATTTAATAAAAACATTTATTTCTGAATTATTCGACTTATTCTTAGTAATACTGTTGATTTATAAGGAAACTAGCTGTCTTGATAATATCTGTAACTTCGTTATTTATATTTGTTACATTTTGCAACATTTTCAATAAATAATCTCTTCTTTTAGATAGTAGTTCATCAGGATCTGTAATTTTTTTATTCTTGTCACGGACTGAGGCTTCTATATTTTTAGCTTCACGTTTTTTCACTGGCTTTTTACCACTACTTTTGTATGTTAACATTGAAAGCAATTTAAATATTCTTCTACAATTTTCACATTTTCTAATCTCTTTGTTTCTAGGATTGCATAGTTCACACGTTGCATTAGTTGTTTCTAATGATATTTCATTTGCGACACGGAAAATCTCTGTTGCAATAATTTTATAATTAGCAAAATCCGTAGTATATTGTTGTTTGGGTAAATCAAGTACTTTTTTAAATTTTTTTTTGGAGTTGTTTTGTTCCTTTTCCGTATTTAAGTCGTTTTGTTCTGGTTCATTATTATTTATATCTTTATCAACTTTTTCAAGTTTATAAACTCTGCCATAAACTACAGCTTTAATTGTGTTTAAGTCCCTTGAAACGTTATGAATTTTACTATTTATATAATTATTATCAATCATCAACATAACTTGAGCAAGATCATCTTGCGGTGGTCTACCTCGCTTAGGCTTTTTATCTACAACAGTTTTATTTGTATTACATAACAATATCTGTCCTGTTATTTCATTTGCGTATGCTCTTGTTTCTTTTATTTCTTTATTATACTTTTTCAGGTCACCTATGAATAAAATTTTAAACAAAATATTTTTGCTTTGATAATTTCTATCATAAATTACAATATATTTGTTACTTATTACAAAATCACAAATTGACTTAATCATTTCATGTTGTTCAACATAGATTAAGCTATCTAAAATTATATTCTGTAGATATTTGGAAGAAAACCCATTTAAATAAAAAAATAAATTAGAAATATAATAAATAATTTTGTTAATCAAATCAAAATGTAATATATACTCAGATTTTATAAATTGCCCTAATAAATTTATAGAAACTAAATCCATAAAATCAATAGGTTTGTTATGGTTAATAGTTTGTTTATACGCCTTTAAATTATTTTTACGCTCCTCTATAATATTAAAAATTTCATTCAGTTTAAATTCTTCGTAATGTTTTAATAAGTATGAACAAAATTTTACATAGTTATATTGTTGATTATTCAATCTTGCTTTTGACATAAAGCAATGATATCAGGTTTAAATAATTTTGAAAAGTCTGTAATATTTATTATGATATTAGAGCTATATTAGGCTATATAATTCACTTTCAACCACAAAAATTGTTGGTAAAATGTTGGTGAAATGTTTAAAAATTTATGACAAAACAGAAAAAATGAAAATATTTAATTTTACTAAAGATAAGTAAAATTAAGTATTTTCTCACTATCTGTGATTAGAATTTGTTACAGATTATCAATCCCCGAAGTTTTGCAATTCCCCGTGGAGCACGGCTGATTTTATTATAGCATGAAAATTTTTAGTGCAAAATTTTTTATAATTTTATTTTGGCAGACACTCAAAATATCCGCGTCCACTGCCTTCAGGACATTCGCCGCGAACTGCGTAATATGCACAGCCGACTCCGTTTGCCTTTTGCGTTGAAGATGTATTGCATGGATTTCCATACCGTTCTTTATCGTATTCAGTATTAAAATCCTTGTCTGCAATTTCTTCATCTGAAAAATTTTGCGGTTTTGTAAAATATGATAAAGTATCATTATTTTTGTCAAGGGTAAAAATAAAAATATCATGTCCAAGTCTGTTCGGGCCTTTTTTGCCGTTTGTGTCAGTGGCAATATACATTTGTCCTTCTATTATGTACATATTTATAAAACTTCCATCCGGCATGAGTTTTGTTTGAAATACTCCTTCACCAATTCCTGCAAGTGCGCTCTTTGTAATTTGTTGTTTGCCATTGTATGTTAAAATCTTGTCATTATAGCGCTTAATGACATAATAAGTATAGCTAGAAGTCTTTTTACTTAATGCAGATAAGTTATTGAAAAATGATAAATAGCAGCCACTTGCGTTTGGATAAGTGCTATTTTTTAATTGTGTACAATATTCAGCTAATTTATCAATGCCAAGTTCATTTTTAGTATGTAGAACAACTTGAGAAATTACGGAAACAGACTTTTTAAACTGAGTTTCAAGCACCTTGTGCTGATAATTTCTGATGAGCTGCGGAAGCGTCATTGCTGCCACAATTCCTATTACCCCCAATGTTATCAAAACTTCAGCAAATGTGAAAGAATTTATATTTTTTACTTTAGTCATATTTTTCTCCTTTTGTTTCCAAATGGAAACGATTAACCAAATTATAAAGTTATAATTCAAATAAGTCAAGTGCGGAGTATTATGTCAGAATCAGATTTTAAGGAAGAATACTTAAAAGCTTTTGGAGAAAGTCTTAAAAAGATTAGAATTGAGTCTGCGAAAAAAAGTCTTCGGATGTTTGCCTACGAAGCGGATATTCCTTGTGCAACTTTAAGCAGACTTGAACATGGCACCCGTATTCCAAATATCATTACACTTAAAAAAATTTCGTCAGGTTTAAATTGGAGTATTTGCGACTTGATTCGTGAAATTGAAAATAATATTCCCGATAATATAAAAAATTCTGAACTCTGAATTAAAAATCTGCCCGTCTGTCTAATGTTTTTAATCTCTTTTAAGTCTATTTTACTTTTGAAAGGAGATTTGTATGACAGAAAGACTTGACCTTTACAGGTGCGAAATCTGCGGGAATCTTGTTCAGGTAATTCTTGCCGGCGGCGGAGAACTTGTATGCTGCGGCCAGCCTATGGAGCTTGTTAAAGGTAAAACGCAGGAAGAAATGCAAGAAAAACATATACCTGTTTTCATCTCGGAAAACGGGACGGATATTGTTCAGGTCGGAACAGTTCTTCATCCTATGAATGATGACCACTACATAATGTTTATTGAAACAATTTCTGAAGATAAAAATTGTGTGCATTTGCAATATCTTCATCCGGGCCAGGAAGCCAAAATGCTTCTTGAAAAGAAAATCGGAAAAATGAAAGCAATTGAATTTTGTAACTTGCACGGACTATGGGAGGGCGAAAGTGATTAGTGAAAAAATTGAAAACATTCTTAATGAGCAAATTAACAAAGAATTTTATTCCGCTTATTTATATCTTGCTATTTCTGCACATTTTGATGAAATTGGCCTTAAAGGTTTTTCAAACTGGACCCGCGTTCAGGCACGGGAAGAGGTCGACCACGGGATGATATTATTCGACTATATAATCGAGCGTCAAGGAAATGTGAATTTGCGGCAAATCGATACACCTGATACACAGTTTGGAAACACGCTTGAAATTTTTAAGAAAATTTTTGAGCATGAAAGATACGTGACCGACAGCATTAATTGTGTTGCAAATATGACCGATGAAGAATGCGATTTAGCGACAAGATACTTTATTAACTGGTATATATCAGAACAGGTTGAGGAAGAAGCCAATGTCGATGATGTTATTAAAAAACTTGAGATGTTTGGCGATGAAAAAGCCGCGCTTTATCATCTTGATAAAGAGTTGCTTGCCAGGACTTATAAGCAGCATACCTACAATGCATAATTACATAATGAAAAAAGCGAGTCTCAATAACTCGCTTTTTTTGTGTTGAATTTTTACAATTTTGCATCTACAAAAGTTCCTTTGTTTTAAATTATTGCGAATTTGTAACCAATTTGTATAACAAGCAAAAATATTTTATTATATAAGTATTATGATAAAAGGGAAAATTGTAGTAGTTGATGATGAAAAGATGGTTACCTCCGCATTTAAAACACTTTTTGCAGTGGAAGGTATAAAAGGGGGTGAATTCTTTAATTCGCCTATTGAGGCGCTTGAATATATTAAAAATGAAGCTCCTGATTTAATAATTTCAGACTTTTTGATGCCTGAGATGAACGGGCTAGAGTTCTTGCGCGAAGCAAAAAAACTTTATCCTGAAACCAGTATGATTTTGCTTACCGGATACGCTGATAAAGAAAATGCAATTAAAGCTATCAATGAAATCGGACTTTATAAATACATCGAAAAACCCTGGGATAATGATGATTTGATAATGAATATCCGAAACGGCATTGAAAGAAGCCACCTTTTGTCTGATTTGCGTGAAAAAATTAAAGAGCTTGAAGAAGCAAAGCTTCAGCTGGAGATATACTCAACTGATTTAGAAAAACTTGTTGCAGAACGCACACACGATTTGTCACAGGCAAACCAAAAACTAAGCGGCATTATCAGCCACTGCGCTGACGGAATTATAATTCTAAATAATGACGGCAAAATTGAACAGATTAATCCGGCCTGTGAAAATATGACAGGATTGACGGAAGCTGCTTTGTGCGCTAAACCATTTAACCATATCGTAAAAGGCTGTAAAGTTGATATGATTTCTGATGATGGCGGCCTTTTCGGGCTTAATTCTGATAATTCAGATATTCTTTTGAAAGATTGTTATGTTCTAAATTCTCTCAGCGGCGCGCATACTCCGGTTGAAATTAATTTTGCGGCAATCAGCAGTGACGACAATGTTTTGCCGGAAAAATACGTTGGTGTTATCAGAAATGTAAGTGCGCAAAAAGAAACCGAGCGGCTTCGCGATGATTTCATTGCAACCTTGACACATGATTTAAGAACTCCGCTTTTAGCGGCAATTCAAACTCTGAAATTCTTCCTTGACGGCTCATTGGGCGAGCTTGAGGACAAGCAGAAAGTTCTTTTATCAACAATGCTTCAAAGTAATGAGGATTTGTTAGGGCTTGTTAATGCGCTTCTGGAGGTTTACCGTTTTGACAGCGGCAAATTAGAACTTTGCAAAACAGTTTTTTCTCCAAAATCTCTTGTTGAACAGTGCGTGGAAGAGCTGCTTCCGCTTGCAGAAAAGAAAAACATTCGCCTTGAATTCGAATGCGATTTTGATGAAAAACTTGAAATTAATGCTGATAAAGGCGAATTAAAACGTGTAATTACAAATCTGTGCGGGAATGCGGTAAACTATACTAATAAAGATGGTAATATAAAAGTTATTCTCAAAGCACAGTCAGGGGATTTGATTTTCTCAGTGGAAGATAACGGAAACGGAATTCCGCAGGCTGATATACCGCATTTGTTTATGAGATTTTCGCAGGGAACAAGCAGAAAACGTTCTACCGGAACAGGTTTGGGATTGTACCTTTCAAGGCAGATTATCGAAGCACACGGCGGAAAAATCTGGGTTGAAAGCAAGTTAAACAAAGGAAGTGAGTTTACTTTCCTTTTGACAAACGTAGTTAAAGAAAATGAAGAAAGACGGGTTGTTAATGGTTAGAGTTCTGATAGTTGAAGATCATGACATGGCAAGAATGGGTTTGTCTGTAATTTTGGGCAAAAATCCGAATATTGAAATTGCCGACATGTCTGCTGACGGTCAGGAAGGCGTTGATAAAGCTCTTTCTATTAAACCTGATGTGGTAATTATGGACATCGGGCTTCCAACCATTGACGGGATTGAAGCTACAAAAAAAATTAAAGCAGCAAATCCTAAAATAAAAGTTTTAATGTACACATCACGTGAAGATGAAGATGATATTTTTGATTCTTTTCAGGCCGGCGCGGACGGGTATATTACAAAAGGCGCAACCTCCGAGCAGACAATTTCTGCCGTAAAAGCCGTAAGCGAAGGTGCAGCCTGGCTTGACCCTGCTATTGCAAAGGTGGTTTTGACAAATGTCAGACGCAGCACAAATACACAGCAGAGAAAAGGTGAAATAAATTATCAGCTGGGTAAAAATCTTTACGGACTTACCGAGCGTGAAATGGAAGTCTTGGCGCTTATTGTGGACGGGCTTACAAATCCTCAGATTGCAGAAAAACTTGTTATAACGATTTCAACAACTAAAACTCATGTTCACAGTATTTTGCAAAAACTCTATGTAGGCTCGCGTTCAAAAGCTATTGCGATGGCAATGAAAGAAGGACTTGTTTAAAATGTTAAGGCGATTGGCAATTTCGTTTTCTGTTTTGTGTTTGTCTCTGCCTTGCTTATTTTTGATACAAAGCAGTTCTCCTGTTTGCGCAAAAAGTTATACGGAAAAAGAAGCGAAGTATCTTTATAAAATTCAAAAAGAAGATGCAAAGGAGGAATACGGCCGTAAAAAGAACAATAGAACTCCCTCCGGATATATGACAGTTGAAGAATATGAAATGTTGTCTGCCCCGATAGACAAAACACAAGCAGAAATTCCTATTCCAAAACCTCAAAAAGCCGCTGATATGAAATATATTCCGCATCCGGATTATGAAATCGTCCGTTATAACAATCCTCCGGGCAGTCCGGAAATTTCATTGGGCAGAAATTTCAAGAAAACTCACCAACAAAATGCACAGGGAATTGTATCTCCTGATTACAGAATTCTTGTATATCCTGCTGTTTATTATTATCCGAGAGGGAATACCGTTGCATGTGATTTGTTTGTTATTCCGCTTGAACCCCATGGAAATGCTCTTGCTAAAATCAAAAAAGCAAATGTAATGCACAGAGACCCTAATCCAATACTTTCGACAGAAAAATCAATTGAGAATTATGCTGCTTTTATGACATTGACGCCTGTTGACTTTTCTACTGACGGACAAAAGCTTCTTGTCAAAGAAAAAATTGGAAGCAGCGAAGACGGAATTTGGCAGACAAATGCAATTGTGTATGATTTTAATACCAAATCTTCTTATAAATTGAATGAAGTTCGTGATGCAATTGAGTATTACTGGTTTGAGTATAAAAATTTGAATTTGAAAGATGTCAGATGGGATATTTATCCTTTAGGATTTGATGCGAATGAACCCGACAGAATTGTTGTTTCCGGGTATGCTTATACTGGTGAAGTTCCGGTATTTTTGGGAAATTGGAGTGTTGATACCAAAGGAGAGCAGGTAAGAATGCTTTCTTTAAAGCCGAAGGATGTTCAGGTGAGCATGAACGGAGTTAAAATGGTGCAATCCGGCGTTGTCCCGCCTATGATACTGGAAGTAGAAGAAAAACAGGCCAAGTATGAAGATAAGCTTGATGCCAAAGCTGCTAAAGAAAAAGAAAAGGCTGAATTAAAAAAACTTAAAGAGGAATACAAAAACAAACTCCAGAAAATCGAAAAAGAACATAGTTACTTAATGCAAGATTACAAACTTAAGAATAAAATTGAAGGCTCAACCTCAACTAATGATTCGGTTGAAGATATTGAGCAGGCCTTGCTGAAGCATAAAGCTGATACAGAAGCTAAAGAAGCCAAGAAAAAGGCGCGTGAGGCTGCAAAAGAGCAAAAGCGTTTAGAAAAGGAAAAACGCAAGCAGCAAAAGGGGCAATCTGTCAAATAATTAAGCATTATACACAAAGTTTAAAAGTTCTTTTTTACATGCTTGAGTAGTATTGCCTTTAGACATCTCTGTATATAAGTCTCCTTCATTCATTTCATGCCCGTGTTGAGCAATTTCATCAATGCTTCCAAGTGAATGTCCGAATGCGGCAGCTATAATTTCCTCTCCTGTGTCAACTTGAGTAGTCATATCAGCGTATTTGATACTTGTCAAATCAAGTGTTGAACCGCCAATTGATAATTGTTGTGCTTTTGCTAAGTATGCGCTGCTGAAATTTGTATAAACCGACTCATCATAATAATCGCTTTCCATAAGTTCGCAGGTAAAGTATGTTACGGCTTCATTACTTATATGCGTGGAGTGTACAAATTCATGAATCAATACAGTTGCAAGCTGCACACCTTTAAATTGGTAATAGGCATCTTCATTGGCAAAAATCAAATCTTCTACACTAAAATCTATTGCTCCGCCAGCAGATGCATTATCTATAGCAGCCATTGCCTCAGCTTCTGTTTTGAATTTTCTATCAGAGGCAAACATATCTGTTCTTAAAAGCATTTTAGGATTTAAATCATGTTCTGCTCCTCTATTGGTAAATGCTTCCTCTTCAGGGTTTAAAAATTCTCCGACATAGTAAGACCAGTTGTAACTTCCCATTGCAGTTCCACTTTGAGGGGCAAAGCCAACAGGAAAATCACAGTTTTCAATAGCTTTTCTAATTCTTAATAAAAATGATAGTTTTGCTTCTATTTCTCCGTTTGCGGTTCCTTCAGCAACTCTTTGTTCATAGTTATTTATGTAATCATCAAGCCAATTTGTCATTATTGTGACAGCGCTCTCAAAAACTTTTGTCTGAACATCAACGTTTCCTGCACTTGTATCAGGGGTGAAGCAATTCATAAGAGCGGTTGTATCTGTTTTCTCATTTATTGTGTGTGAACTGCCTGTATATTCTACAAATCCTATTGTTTTAGCAGTAGAATTTGAGCTGTTGCTGAATAGATTTGTTTCCTGCAAATCAAAAGTCGTTGCAAAGGTATTTGCTTTCAAAATCGAATTTATTTGTTCTTCTTCATTCACAGCTTTATCTATTTCATCAGCTATAGCATTGACATCATCCTCAACTGTCATTACCAAAGTCGGAATATTAGAGGAGCCGCCAAATCTTGTAAGATTTGGAAACGCAATTGCAGTTCCTCGGCTGCTTGAACTAATTTCAGTATCGGAACCTGTATTTTGTTCTTCGTCTGATTGCTGAATTTTTTCTTCAAGCATTGCAGTGTTATTTAGTTTTATGCTGCTTATTGATGTCATAGAAACCTTTCATTATCCGAATGTTTTAAAAGACCTTTCTACGTTTTTAGAAAGAATTGTTTTTATACTTTCTTCTTCTGTTTGTAGTGCTTTATATTGTGTATCAATTTTCTTCTGGTCTATTTCGTATTCTTTGTCTTTTGCCTGAATTTCTGCCATGCCTTTTTCATATTCGGCTTCGGCAAGAGCAAGTTTAGCTTCATCCTGCTTATCAACAATGTCAGTGCAGGTTTGCCAGCTTACAAGCTCATAGTCGGTGCCGTTAATTGTTATTGACTGTGTAGAGTTTTCAGCAGCTTTTTGAACAAGTGTGTATGTGCCTTCACGCAAGCCTTTTTCAAGTTCTGCAGAAGATAGTCCTGCAAAATCAGGGTCCTTAACAAGCTGCATTTCCTTTATCGGAACTTCTTCATAAATTGGTTTTGTTAAATCATCTTCATAGCCAATAATATTGTTCGGATCTTCAACCTCTTTAGTTTCTTCTTTTGCCAGGGCTTCTTCTTGAAGTTCTTTCAAGTTTAGGACTGGCAAATTATTACCCTGAGCTGTTGCCTGTGTTTGGTCTGCATAACCTTCATCACCAGGCATTAACCAATCTCCGCCAAGGTTTGAAGGAATTGTTGTTGAGCCAGAAGCCCAGTTTGGTGAAGTTGTATTGCCCCAGTAGAGTACGTTGTTATTGTTTCTTGTGTCAAGTGCAATAAGATTTTCGGCATCGGATTCAAGAACAGGGCCCCAGTTTGCCAAATCTGAACCGTTAATAGGTGCTCCGCTTGAGGTTGTAATTTTACCCAATGAAATACAGTTTTTAATTGTTGCTTCAAATGAATCATCTCCGATAAATCCGTTGATTGAATTTGAATAATCTGTGTTACCTGAAAGAATAATATCAACATCAGAATAGCAGTTTTCAATAACGGATTCACCTTTCTGCGGGTTAATATTTGCACCGGCAAAACCGCCAATGTAACCAAAACTGTCATCTGCGTTCGGAACATTAATTCTTCCTTGTGCTGATGAGTTTTTGATATCACCGTTGCTTAATCCGACAAGTCCGCCGACTCCGGCTCTTTCCGGCGAAAATCCTTCTGTATAATCAACTCCGCCTTTTAAATCGCAAGTAATATTAACGTTTGAAACATTGCAGTTTTCAATTGAACCAGAATCAGCTAAATATCCGGCTAGACCGCCTACGATATCTGTTTCTGCTGAAATATTTGCTCCATCAATATTAAGGTTTTTGACAGTTCCGTATAAATCAGCGAATAAACCTTGGTTACCATTCAGATTAGAGAATGTAACTCCGTTTCCGTCAAACAACCCTTGGAACTGAGATATTCCGGGCCAATCATTTGTAGGATTAATTTGGCTAAAATCAATTACAGTCCCTTCAGGAAAATCAAGAACATAGTTTTGTTTTCTAGCATCAGGGTTTGAAAATAATTCATTTAAAACCCCGACTAAAGCATTTTGCGAGCTGATTGCAATAGCATTTACAGTTTTTTCTTCTCCGCCTACATTTGTAGTGTATGATACTGTGCGGATATCATCATCTGTAATTCCGTATTGTGCGTAATCTGTTTTGATACTTTCTACAATACCATCCATTGTCTTCAAGTCTTCACTGCCCAATTTGTCAGAAGATGCTGAAGGACTTCTAAAGGTTTCAGTTTCTTCTTTTGTACCGTAAATAGGTTTTGTTAAATCCTTTTCATATCCAACCAGTTTTTTTTCTGTGCGACCCGTATCAACTTCTTCATATTTGTATCCCAAAACAGTTGAACCATTATAAACAAGTAAGTCTTGTGCGGCTAAAGCTGCAAGACTTATTGGTTCTCTCTTTGTTGTAGAACCGTCTGCTGTAAATATATTATTATTAACAAATAGACTGCGATTGTTAAGGGCACGGGTATATTTCTCCTGAATTGCTTCAGAATCCATGGACAATCTGATTTTTGCATCAGAAACATTCTGCCCCTGTAGTGAGAGGTGATTTAATTGTGTTGTAATATACAACAATCTTGCTTGTGATGCTGACATTCCCATGACAGTTTCCCTTTACCTTTGTTACTGTTTTGGGTATCGGCATAATATGTAAAAATATTTAATATTAAAGAGTATTTGTTAATTTTTTGTTACAAATTAATAAGTTTGAACTTTTCAGACCGCGGCAAATGTTTAATTCTGTACTCTTCTTTCATTGCTTCAGATTTTGTCGCAAATTCCTGTTTGTAAACTATTTTCAGAGGTTTATGCGCGCGTGTGTATTTTGCACCTGTTCCGCTAACATGTGCGAGAAATCGTTTTTCTACATCATCTGTGTATCCGCAATAAAGTTTGTCATCCTCTGTCAGCAATATATATACAAAATACTTTTTCTCCATTTTATTAAAATACAATAAAAAAGACGACTTGAAATCGTCGTCTTAAATTATTTTCTTTATTTTCTTATCTTTAATCCTATACAAATGAGGTAAAGCCTCCGCCACCTCCGCAAGAAGTGCTTCCGGCAGATGCGCCTGCGCAAACTCCTGCACCTGCTAAACCTGAACAATCAGTCCCAATCAAGGCTACAGCGTTTGCAAATCCGCCGAGAAATCCGCTGTTCGCAGAACTTCCGTCTTCAACGTTTGAATAATTTGAAAAATCTATATTTAACGAATAGGGGCTGTTGATTTGAATTGTATCGTATGAATTCATTGCCAAATAGCTTTTTTCGGATTTGCTGGCCAACGAACCTGCAGTTTCAGCTGTTCCGCTTTTTTTGCTTTTAATTGTAGATGTTGCTGCTTGTTGTTGTGAAGTGCGTGCAAAAATGTTTGTTGTCATTTTATACTCCTTTTAGCCTCGTGGTACTTATATAAAAAAAATAAAATGTTTCGAATTTCAGCATGCCTTTCTTTTTGTAATATTTCTTAATAAATTTGCAATGTAAATCTAAATCCATTGATTGATAGAATCAGGTCTGATGGTGGATGATTATTGACTTTAAAAACGTTAATCTTAAAGTGTAAAAACAGATTGGGTAATTATCGAGGAATTATGAAAAAAATACTTTTAAACTTAATACTTACCGTGACTTTGCTGACTTCTACAGCTTTTGCTTCGGACAACAGTCTAAGCGCAGTTATACTTGAAGGCACTCCAGGTGGTTACAATGTAATTCTCAGAACCGATAAAGTTACAGCAGTCAAAAAATCAATTCAGCCAGATGGCGCCTTATTGTTGGATTTGAAGAATATTTCAACCGCAATTAATCTTGATACAAAATATATTAATACCAGAAACGTTAATAACATGGTAGTTGAAAATGCCGGCAATAATGAAGTTAAGATATATATTCAGGCTCAAAATATAGAAAAGGCCGATATAATCTTTGATACACCTGCTTCAGCTCCTGTAATTGTGAGCGATGGTTTATCTAAAAAACAGATTGGATGGATTGGAGCAGCATTTCTTTTGACCTGTCTTATGGCAGGAAGTTTCAAAAAATCAGTTGAAAAAGATGAAAAGTTAACTTTGAAAAATGATTTAACAGAACGTGAAATCCGCATGTATAGAGAATTAAAGTCAGATATACTGGTTTCAGCCAAGATTGACAGCCGTTTAAAAGAACAGCGGGCAATGCGTAATATGGCAAATGCTGAAAACCGTACAGCTACAATAAGAACTTTACAAAAACTGCATTAAGTTATTAAAAAAAACACCTTATCATTTTTGCTAAGGTGTTTTTTATAATTAATTGTTAAAATATTTATTTATAATCTCTTCGATTTGTTTTGCAGAAGTTCCGTCGCCGTATGGGTTAACAGCTTTTAGACGAGTGGACTCACGGCTGTTTGAAAGCACTTTTTCGCTTTCAGAAACAATTTTGTCATAATCTGCGCCAACGAGAATTGAAACGCCTGCATCAATTCCTTCCTGACGTTCGGTTTCATAACGCATAACCAGTGTCGGGCAGCCGAAAGAGGGAGCTTCCTCCTGAATTCCGCCTGAATCAGTCAAGATTAATTTTGCATTCTTCATTAAATATACAAGATTTGGATAATCCAGCGGCGCCAAAAGCCTTATGTTCTGATAATTTTCCAATCTTGAATAAATTTTCTCCTTTACATTAGGGTTTGGATGGACAGGAATTACAAAGGTATGCTTGGAGTATTGTTTTGCCAGATACTCAATAGCATCAAGAATTCTGTCAATTCTTTCACCATGATTTTCGCGTCTGTGTGCTGTTATCAAAACTATTTTGTCATTAACTTCAATTTTGTGTGATTTGAAAAATTCAGATGCCGATTTCATGGTATCTTCTGAAAGACAGAAAAGCGCGTCTATAACAGTATTTCCGACAACATGAATTTTCTCTTCCGAAATATTTTCTTTTAATAGTGCCTGTCTGTTCTTTTCTGTCGGCGCAAAGTTCAATTCTGCAACGCGTGAAGTCATTTGGCGCATTACTTCTTCCGGAAACGGCTCGTAAATATCATAAGAACGTAGTCCGGCTTCTACATGAAACACCGGAATTTTATTATAAAAACCGGCTAATGCTCCGCAAAGAACTGTCATTGTGTCGCCTTGAACAATTACAGCATCAATTTTATTATTGGCAAAAACAGAGTTCAAACCTGTTAAAATTCTTGTCTGAACCTCCAGAAGCGACTGATTTGGCTTCATGCAATCTAAATTAATATCAGCTTCAAGATTAAAATATGAAAGCGTTTGATTTGAAAGTTCTTTTTGCTGTTCTGTATTGCATACTATAACATTATATTTATCGGTGTGTTTCTTGAGTTCTAAAATCACCGGCGCCAGCTTAATAACTTCAGGGCGCGTTCCGAAAACTACAAGTATATTCTTCTTATTCATAACTTAAATTTTATAACAAAATTATATATATGCAAACTGATAAACTTAAGGGGAATATATAAATGTCATAAAGTAATATAATTAAGAGTAATTGATAGGAGGTAACAGTGCTAGATTTGTATATTCTTGAAACATGTCCGTATTGTAAAAAAGTAATGGAATTTCTTAAAGAAAACGATATTAAATTCAACAAACATGATGTATCTGAACCTGAAAATTATGAGGCGCTGCAGGAACTTGGCGGAAAGTCGCAGTACCTTTTATGATTGATGAGGAGAATGGCGTCAAAATGTATGAATCTGATGATATAATAGAGTATTTGAAAAATAAAATGTAGGTGAATTATGTTCTTTAACAGATATAGAGCAGCGGGTAATGATTATAACGAATGCGTAGCAAGGGGGTCTTGTTCAACTTCGCCTGAAATAAGGTCTTTGCAGGAAGTTATCCTTATTTTTCTACGACAGCTTGCGTTTTATGAATTAAAGCTTGATGAACTTAATGCTTCATATTTTGAGAATAAAGATACAATTATTGAAGGGGTTGTAACACTTATTGCAACCGGTGAATATTCTCATGAGCAAATGCTGGAAATTGTAAGTAAGATTTATTCTAAAATGCTTTATGCAAGAAAAGAATATCTTAATTTTTGTAGTGAGCATAATCTGAAATGCGAAGATTTAAAATTTACACTTAAGCTAAATCCTAAAATGACGCTGCCTGATATAATACAGTCCGGAGAAAAAGCTTTTCTTTTGAGATATAAAAAGATTTCACCGCAGCAGAAAAATTTAAATGAAATTCTTGTTATGGTAATAAAAAGTGTTTCAGCAAATTTAATCAGACTAAAGGAATATGATAAATTTGATGATGTTGCTTATAAAAATATGCTGAATTGCCTGAACAGCCTCAATTACCCCCGCACAAGCGCGGATAAAATCAAAGAAAATATTGATAATCTTGCACGCATCGATATCAATCTTATTGATATGCTAGAGCAGTCGCAAAAAGAGAGATTCGGCGAAATTACAAAAAAACTGGTTCCTCAAACAACAAAACCCGGTAAAGCTGTCCTCGTCTCCGGAACTAACCTTCAAAATTTGTATGAAATTCTACAAAAATCAAAAGATATGAAGCTTGACATTTATACTCACTCGGATTTGCTGATTGGGCATGCATTTTCGGTAATGGAAGAGTTCAAAAATCTTAAGGGGCATTATGGAAGCTGTTTCAGCAATTGTGTTCTTGACTTTGCAACATTTCCTGGAGCAATTCTTTTGACTAAAAATACATATCCAAATATTGAATATCTTTATAGGGGAAAACTATTTTCAGCAGAGGAGATTCCGCCTAAAGGTGTTATTCAGATAAAAGAAGATGATTATTCTCCGCTTTTTGAAGCTGCAATGGAAGCAAAAGGCTTCACACACGGACGGGAAGTTGAGCCTGTAGAGGTCGGTTATGATAAGGAAGAAACTCTGGCTAAAATACATTCGATTTCAGAAAAAATTAATTCCGGAGAAATTGAACATCTTTTGATAATAGGTTTGTCTGATAATTCAGACACACAGGAGGAATATTTTAGAAAGCTTTACGCTCTTCTTCCCGAAAAATCATTTGTAATCACTTTTTCTTACCACTATAGAACAGAAAATGAGCTTTATGTAAATCTTGTGAATAATCTGCCTGAAGCTTATAATCTTCTAAAGGAAATTTTTGCGCTTGTTCCTGTTAATTCTGAAAATATTTCTTTCTTTTTCACTAAATGTGATGCAAATTCTATTTCAAATATAATTAATTTAAGCAATCTCGGTGCAAAACATATTTACCTTACTCAGTGTCCGCCTTATGTGATTAATCCTAATCTTCTGAGCACGCTTAAATCACTTTACCATATAATGCCGACAACTGTTCCGTCTAAAGATATAGAAAAAATACTTGCTGAATAAAAAAACTCCCGCCCAATGTTTAGGCGGGAGTTTTTATTATACAAATAATTAGTATCTGTAGTGAGCAAAAGCTTTGTTAGCTTCAGCCATTTTGTGGGTATCTTCACGTTTTTTGCAAGCTGCACCTGTGCCGTTTGCGGCATCCATCAATTCGTTTGTCAACTTGTCGATGAAAGATTTTCCGCCGCGTTTTTTAGCAGCCTCAATCAGCCAAGATGAGGCAAGAGCAAAACCTCTGTCTGCTTTAACTTCAATCGGAACCTGATAAGTAGAACCGCCGATACGTCTTGCTTTAACTTCCAATAAAGGAGTAGCATTCGTCATAGCCTTCTGGAAAGTTTCCATCGGGTCAGCGTTTGTTCTTTCTTTGATTCTTTCAAGAGTCATGTAGAAGATTTTTTCAGCTAATGACTTTTTACCGCGTCTCATAATTCTGTTAATAAATTTTGAAATATCAACGCTGTTATATACCGGATCTGCTAACGGAATACGTTTTGCTGGTTTAGAACGTCTTGACATTACTTCTTACCTCCTTTAGCATTTTTCTTAGCACCGTATTTAGATCTGCTTTGTGCGCGGTTAGCAACACCGGCAGTATCCAAGGTACCTCTTACTATGTGGTAACGAACACCCGGAAGGTCTTTAACCCTGCCGCCTCTAATAAGAACAACACTATGTTCCTGAAGGTTGTGGCCGATACCCGGAATATATGAAGTAACTTCAAATCCGTTTGTTAAGCGTACTCTGGCAACTTTTCTAAGTGCTGAATTCGGTTTTTTAGGGGTTGTTGTGTAAACCCTTGTGCAAACTCCACGTCTTTGAGGACAATTCATCAAAGCAGGAGATTTTGTTTTGTCGATAAGCTTTTTACGTTCATTACGTACAAGCTGGTTAATTGTAGGCATTTGTTTCTCCTTTAGTTTTTCTTACATTGCTGGCAAAACCATATCCTGAAACCCTTACGCATTCCGGTATGACGGGACTGCCGAACTGTTTAAAAATTCTTTTAAGTTCCTACGTCCTATTTTTGCCTTTATCCTTCAGCTTTATTTTCCAGCACGAAAATTAGGGCTGAAGTGTATTTCTATATAACTTCAAAAACATTATTGTGTCAAGCAAACATCATATTTTTGTTTAAATTGTTGAAAAATTTCTTATAATAAGTTATAATTGTATAATAATCAGGAGAGTAAAATGAAATTAAAAATTTATTTTGGAATAATCGCGATATTAACTTGTTTTTTAATATATGCAGTGTTTTTTATGAAAAGTGATTATATAACAGATGAAACACTGCCGCCGACAGTTGCCGTTAAACAAGTTACAATTGGTGACACAAATATCAAAACATATACTCCGGATTTTCTTCCAAAACCTATTCCAGAAGATGTTCTGAAGGGTTCAGAAGAAAATGATTTTTATTACTACCTATTTTTGAATCCTAACCGAAAAACTATTTTTTATCAATATAAAACTGGTTCCAAAAGTCCTGAGGACAGTGAAACTTTCCACAAAGATATTGAAAATTACCTTGGCAAAGTTTTGATTGACGGAAACTATAAAAATTATTGGGTTACTGACAAAGGCGCAAAAATTTATGAACGCCGGATTTTGCAATTCAATAAAACGGCCAATTACGTACCAGGTGAAGGCGATTCTAAAGCTCTAATTAAACAAATGGAAGATGCTAATGCCCGTATTGAGGCAGTTAAAAACTTTTACAAAGAGTGTGCAAAAACCATGTGCATAATTAACAATAAAACACACGAATATGTTGTAATTGACAAGCGTAATGTAGATGTTGCTAAAAAGGCACTGGAAGATTACAAACGCTGGTAATTAATCGGCAAGTTTAAATTCGCCGTATTTTTTAATATGTTCAACAAGTCCGCCATCGTTAAGCATTCTAATCATTACGGGCGGAATTGGTTCAATCTGAATAACGGCACCATTAGTAAGATTTTTAATTATTCCTTTTTGAATGTCAACCTCAAGTTCATCTCCTGCATCAATTGCGTCAGTGTCGCATTCAATTGCCAAGAGTCCTATATTTATTGCATTTCTATAGAAAATTCTGGCAAATGATTTTGCAATAACAGCGCCGACTCCGGCAATTTTAATAATTTGCGGAGCATGTTCTCTTGAAGAGCCTAAGCCAAAATTTTCACCTGCAACCACAAAATCGCCTTTTTTCATTCTGCTTGCAAATGTCTCATCCGCATCTTCAAGAACGTGTTTTGCAAATTCCGGTAAATTTGAGCGCAAATGAAACAATCTGCCAGGTGCAATGTGGTCAGTTGATATGTTATCCCCGAATTTAAAAGCTTTTCCTCTCATGTGTTTCTCCTTGTTTTTTCCATAATACTACAAAAATAAATAATAGTATGTTATAATAATAAAAGATTGATAAAGAGGAATAACTATGTATTTCAGCAGAAAATGTAAAATTACTTTTATAAGCCACGGTGCAACAATATATTCAGAAGAAGGTCGTTTTTCAGATGCGGAAAATTATCCGCCGCTAAATGAGGCCGGACAATACGAAATCGAGAAAATTACGGAATTTTTACGAATGAGGGGTATTAAGAACGATAAAATTTATACTTCTCCCGCCACACGTACTATCCAAAGCGCACAGACTATTGCAAAACTATACAAAAAGAATTATGAAATAGTTGAAGGGTTGACTCCGAGAAAATGCGGTACTTTCAACGGTTTAACATACGAGCAGATTGAACAAAAATACCCGAAAGATTTTGAACAGCTTATTAATAATCCGGATATCCCGACCCCGAAGGATGCAGAGGCTCTGGCTGATTTTGTTAACCGTATTAAATTGATTATTGATAAAATTGTTGAAGAGAATATCTCAAACAGAGTTATAATTGTAACTCATCCAGATGTAATTAAGGCCGCAATTTGCGATGCTCTTGATATTCCGGCAAGTTCACTTCCAAAAATTTATATTAAAACAGGAAGTGCTACACAGATTTCATATTTCGAAAGCTGGAAAAGTCTAATTTACTCGGATTATACACCTGTCTAATCTGAAATCTGTAAGAGCCTGCTGAACTCTGAGATGAGAAATTCTTTTCCTGGTTTAACGCTGATAAAGTCCCAAGGAAGTTCGGTATTAATATCTAAATTTTGCAGAGCATAATAATCTGCATTAATATTATGTTTCCGCGCTAATTTTTTGAAATCTCCGAGTTTACCGCCGCTTCTGTAAACATCAATTAAAAATTCTGTAAAGGTTTCATCTCCGCGAGAAAGCACAGCCTGCCAGTAATCCCATTTAATGCTTGAAACATTTACGCTTACCCCAATCTTATGCATTTCTTTTTTTAAATATTCTGCCTTGCCTTCTAAAGATTTTGTTGCTTCTCTTCCAAGCCATTGAAAAGGCGTATTTGGCTTTGGCACAAAGCTTGAAAAACCGAACGATATATCAAATCCCTTATAAAGTTTTTTGATTTTACCGGCAAGTTCTATCAAAGCATCAATATCGCTCTGCGTTTCTGTCGGAAGTCCAATCATTCCATAAAATTTTAAACCTTTTAAACCGTTTTCAACTGCAATTTTAACAGCATTAAAAATTTGTTCTTCTGTAAGGTTTTTATTTATAACCCGTCTAAGTCTGTCGCTGCCGGCCTCAATTGCGAGAGTGACATTCTTTTGTCCTGTTTTAACAAGTGTTTTGACTATATTAGGAGTTATTGCATCAACTCGCAAGGAAGAAACGCTCATTTCAATTTTACAGCCGCTTTTAATTTTGGAGTCTATATATTCAAAAATTTCGTTAAACTTTGGATGAGCGCTAATCTGGGCACCTAAGAGCGCGATTTTATTTGTATGCTCAAGCCCAAGTTCAATTGTTGAAATTATCTCCTCATACGGAACGCATCTTAAAGGCAGATTCATATAAGAGGCAAGACAAAATCCGCAGCGATTTGCACAACCGCGCGACATTTCAAGAATAAAGGTGTTCTTAAAAAAGGCATTTTCGCTTATAATCGGAGTATAAACGCATTCGTTTAATTTCTTGGTGATTTTTGTGACCGGCCGGTTGTTAAGCAGCGGCACGTAAACACCTTCAACCTCTGAAAGAAATTTTAAAATTTCGAGTTTTGGCTTGTTTTTGCTGTTCTTGCAGATTTTTACAACTTCCAAATTCGTATCTTCGCCGTCGCCGATTATTATAAAATCAAAAAAATCTTTATAAGGCATCGGGTTTGCGCTAACAACAGGCCCGCCTGCAAAAATCAGGGGTGAATTTTCACTGCGCTCATTAGCTTTTAGCGGTATTGAAAATCTCTCAAGCATTGACAAAATTGTTAAAAAATCCATATCAAATGTGAAGGAAAACCCGATTAAGTTTATGTCTTCCTTCATAAATTTTGTTGTTTTTGTATCGGCACAGAGCATTTCAATGTCAATTTCCGGCTCTTCGTCAATGGTTTTGTACATCCACAAATATCCGAGTGATGAAAGTGCAAAGCTAGCAACACCTGGAAATGCCATCCACATTTTGTATCCGGCATTTTTTGAAATTGGTTTTTCATATAAATAAATATCATTTTTATTTGTCAAATTCGACATATTAAGTCTCAGTTTTCTCATTAATAGGTTTAATGTAAAGTTCATCAATAAGAACGCATACAGTTGCGGCGATTGCTGGTGAGAGGATTACACCCCAGAAGCCAAGAAACTGTTCGGCAATAAACAATGCCAGAAATATTGTAAGCGGGTGAAGTGACATGAATTTGCCAAAAACAAGGGGTCTGACAAGGATGTTTGAAGCTTGCTGAACCAAGAAAAATGTTAAAATGATTAATGTTAATTTAAGAACACCTACCGGATAAGCTACCAGCAGAATTACAATTAATGCAATTGTGGGTCCTAATACCGGAACAATATCTAAAATACCGGTTATTAACCCTAAAAGTAACGGGTATTCTACGCCAAGTATCATCAAAACTACCATCTGCATAATCCCTATTGCAGCCATTGATAGGACTTGAGCACGAACATATCCACCGACTTTATTACTTATTGAGGTGAGGATAAATACTGCACGCTCCTTAAGATTTGCCGGAAATAGCTGGGTAAACTTTTCAACAAAGTATTTTTTGTCAACGAGCAGGTAGAAAATTATCATACCAATTGCGACGCTGACTACAAAAAACTGAAAAATTCCGATTGTGATATTCCAGGATTGGCTGAAAAGGTTTTGTGCAAAATCTGGATTTGTATCCATAATCGAGCTCAAATTTATGTAATCAGCAATATTATGTCCATAAATTTTCATTGTTGTAATATAGTGAGAAGCATCCATTATTTTGTCTGGAAATACTTTGACAAAAGTTTTTATTTCTTTATATGCGATTGCTATTATCGGAGCAAAAAGTGCAAATACTGCCATAATTCCGCCGAATACAACAATTACCGAAGCCAGAGTTCTGTTATTATTTATTTTGGCTTGAAATTTTTCGACAAACGGATCCATTGCGCAAGCAAGTACATATGCCGCGAAAAACAAAAGTACAATACCAACAATTTTGGGAATAATAAATAACAGAATTACAATTCCTGCAATAAAAGCTATATTTTTAACAGAAAGAAATCTTGGAATCATATGCAACCTTTCAAAATTTTTTACTTTTGAATTGTAACAGTAAAACAGATTTTTTTCAAATGTAACAAAAAAGAAATATTTTTGTAAACTTATGTAAAGATGTATATTTTATATGGCAATTATCAAGCAAATATATACTTTATATATTTAACGAGGACTAAAAGAAACAGAGGTTTAAGATGGGTTTCCTAACCGGCGCATATCTAAAAATGCAAACTGCACGAATGCGGCTTCAACTCCAACACGAGTTGACCTCTATTATGTCGCAGATGAACCGGGTGACCAAGCAGGTTGGTCAGATGGAACGCATGATGTCTTCTCAACAACGCCAGATGAATATGGCAATGCAGAACCAGTATAGATTTGGTATGATGGATCTTGCAAATAGGCAGGGCTTTAACTTCTTAAATGGCGCAAGTGTATGGGATGCTGCAGGATTGTCTGATGCCCAAAAGGCTGAAAGGCTTCAATATATGCAGGCATATCAAAATACACAACAGCAAATGCAAATGCAATTTGCTCAGGCTCAATCAATCTGGGCTGACCAATTTGAAATGATGCGTGAAGCTCAATTACAGCCGCTCAAAGATTTAGAAGAATCTCTTGCAGTTAGAAAAGCAAACATAGAATCCCGAATCAAACTTATCGAAGGTCAAGAACAAGCTGCACAACAAATGGAAAAATCTAGCCAGAAAGACTTTGTTCCGGATTACACCGGACAGGGATAATAATAAACCAATCGCCCCTTGCATTAGCAAGGGGCGATATTTTATTTAGTAATCAATAAAAATCGCGCCGACCGGACAATTAATTGCTGCATCAATACAACTTTCTTCATTCCCGCAAACTTTGTTCAAGTCAGGAATTGCAGAGTTTCTGTAAATTTCAAAAACTTCAGGGCTTATTGTTGAACAAGCTCCGCAGCCGATGCATTTATTTGAAACACTTACCCACATAGTAATTACCTGTATTTTCGAAAAGTAAAGGCCTTTTCACCTTTTACTTCTCACTTTTCACCATAATTCAAGTATTTACTAATTTTGAAGCTGTTTCATTACCAATAATAATTAATCAAGGCTGATGATTTGTGCGCCGTTATTTTCAACAGGAAGTGTGTAAATTTCAGCTTTAACATTCAAATCAGCCCAGGTTTCACGAACAATTGAGCGGATTTTATCAAGATTATTTCTTTCGCTGATTATAAGAATAGACGGGCCGGCGCCGCTCAATACACAGCCTAAAACATTTTCTTCATGCTTAAGGTTTTCGATAATTTTTTCTAATCCCGGAACAAGCTTCATTCTGTAAGGCTGATGAAGCTTATCTTTTAGCGCAAGTTTCATTAGCGCTGAATCTTTTGTATGAATTGCCTGTATGAACATGGCAAGTCTTTTTGCGTTAAAAACGGCGTCCTGGATAGGAACTTCTTTAGGCAGAACGGAACGTGAAATATCGGTAGCAAGTTCATATTCAGGAACGCAAAGAGTTAAATTCCATTCCTGCGGCCAGTCAAGTTTTCTGTAAACAATACTCCCGTCTTCTTCGCTCGAGGTTAATACCAAACCGCCGACAATTGCAGGAGTTATATTATCCGGATGTCCTTCAACCTCTGTTGCAATTGATAAAAGAGCTGCTTCATCTGCAGGTCGTCCAAGAAGTTCATTTGCAGCAATAAGTCCGCCGACAATAACGGAGGCGCTGCTTCCAAGACCGCGCGCAACCGGAATTTGCGTATGAACTGTAATTTTTAATTCACTCGGAGTTTGACCGATTGAATTATACAATAGTTCAACTGCTTTATAAATAATGCTGTTTTCATCCATAGGAATATGTTCAAGAGATAACTCGTCACTGGTGTCATCTTCTGCTATTACATTAATTTCAATACCTGTTCCCGGTAAAACTGTTTCTTCAATTGTTACAGTATTATATATAGGAAGTGCCATCCCCATGCAATCAAATCCGGGGCCTAAGTTAGCTGTTGTAGCAGGCACTTTTACACTTACTTTCATATTTCCTCTTTTTCTATACTTTTCAAAGTGAGTATATTTAAATCACCTGAAAACATATTACCACAAAGACAAAATTTCAACAATTTTAGAGTGAAATATTGCATTATTTAAAGAATTTGAACAGTGCTAAATAAGCGCTATAATTGATATATGTACGAATTATACCCATATTTTACAAACGACGGTTCAGTAGGCCTGTTCAGCCCTGAGGCCGATGATATTTACCATTCAACTTACGGTGCTCTTACTGAAGCATACGAAAAATTTATTTTTCCAGCTGAGATAGAAAAATATTTTGAAACGCATAATGAAATAAAAGTTTTAGATATTTGTTATGGAATTGGATATAATACGAAAAGTTTTTTAAATTTTTTATTAGAAAAAAATATTTTAAAAATAAATTTTCAAAAAAAATTATCAAAAGGAAAACAAAATATCGCGCCGATACATACAAATAACATTTTACAAGCAGTAAATATCGGCACGATAGATACCGATAATCTTAAATCAAATGAAAACAGTAATTTAGAATTAGAAAATTATCATGATTATGAAATAAGTAACGAAACGATATATTCTGATAATATTTTAGCTAAGAATTCCGCAGACAATCTCCCAAAAACTAAAATTTTTATTAAAGCCTTAGACATGGATGAAAATTTATTTTATCTTTCGCCGTTTTTTAAACAAGGAAATGAAATCGATAAAAAGCACAATAAACTCAATTTTCATTACGAAAAAATTTCAAAACTGTTAAACTGCAAATTCGAGCAAAAATATAAATTAAAAAATGAAGTAAATTTGATATTATTTAACCAAATAATTGAAAAGATGCCCAAAATCTTCAAAAACACTGATTTTGAAGAAATTATAAATTCAAAGAAATACCGATCATTTTTTGACACGAAATTAATAGCCTGTTTTAAGCTTTTAAAATACGAAAGGGGTAAATACACCCCCTTAAGGCGCTTATTGATGTTTTTACATAATATATATTATAAGTATGTATCAACAAGTTATAAAAACGCTCTGAATGGCCTTAAAACAGACAATCTTTATTTCTGTCCGAAAGTTGGCGATGCAAGAAAAAGTCTGTTTGAAGACAATGAAAAATATAATTTGATATTTTTAGACGCTTTTACCCCTGCAAAGTGTCCGGCTTTGTGGTCGCTGGAATTTTTTAAGCTGCTTTATGAACATCTTGAAGAAGATGGAAGAGTTTTAACTTACACAAATTCTGCTGCGGTTAGAAATGCCATGATTAATGCAGGCTTTTATGCAGGTAAAATCCAAAACGAAAATAAAAATAAATTTATCGGTACAATTGCTGTTAAAAATAAATCGCTTATAAAGCATGTGCTTTCAGAATACGATTTAGGGCTGATTAATTCAAAAGCAGGTATTTTCTATCGTGACGAAAATTTAAACGGTCTTAATGAGGAAATTATAACGGCACGCGAAAAAGAGGTTGAGAAAAGCAATAAAATATCAAGTTCGAGGTTTATAAAAGAGTTTAAGGCTAGAGAAAAGTAAATTACGAAAAGTTTTTAGACTTTAAATGTTATTAGAATATATCGAGGCGATATTTAATAGGTTTCTTCATCAACTTTTTTTAATTCAATTTTATAACCAAGTAATTTTGCAAAAAATTCAACATCATCAAATCGAAGAGTCCCAAGGCGCATTTTGTGTGATAATCCGTCCAGAGTGTACTTCTTGTCGCTATTTTCAGTTGCCAGACGTGCAAGCTCTTTAATTGTCATGCACTCTTTAGCCAGCAATATTTTAACAAATTCACGGACTGACATAGCTCCTCCTTGTTAAATATTACTAATTATTGAGCGTATTTACAATTTATAGGGTATAGTCTATAATATTAGATATATAAATCTATTATTAGATTAATAATTCAATTATAATGCAATAAATTGTAATATATGGAGAATTTTATAGTATGAAAAAATCTTTTACACTTGCGGAAGTATTAATAACACTAGGTGTTATCGGTATAATTGCAGCAATGACATTACCGGCCTTGATTGCAAAATATCAGCAAATGGTGTTAATTAATATGTGGAAAAAGCATTACGCATCACTGCAAAATGCTTTTAGCATGGTGCTTGCAGATAATGACTATTCGCTGGGGGTTTATGACAATGTGAATCATAATAATAGAGACCTAATAATAGATATTGTAAAAAAAATGAATGTCACATTGGATTGTGGTACAAATATTAGTAAAATCTGTGGTAATGGAACTTCTTTTAACACTGGAGCCGCAGCTAATGCAGCAGTGAAAGATTTTTATAAATCAACTACGGGACAACCTATGTCAGGTTATGCATTAAAAGATTACCAGGCTGTATTGAATACTGGTGCAAATTTATATGCTCGTGCTTATACTCCTGATTATAAGCAAATACTTATTGATGTAAATGGTTTTAACAAGAAACCGAATATTTTAGGAAAAGACTTGTTTGGCGTTACTATAATAATTTCTCAAAATAAAATGCTTCCTTGGGGTGCAGATGGAACAGGTTTAATAGGAACTTGCCCAAATGGTAGTAAAATGGCCGGCAACAAGCTTAATTATGGATTTGACGCTTCAGGGACTGATTTAAACGGCGCTGAGTGTTCTGCTGAATATTTGTTAAAATAAGCTAGTTTAACAAATATTAAATTATTTGCTTACCTGAATTGCATTTTTGTATAATTAAGCTATGAAAAAATATGATGTAATAATTATAGGCGGAGGTACAGCCGGATGTGCAGCAGCCTATATTGCGGGTATTTCTGGATTAAAAGTTCTTCTGATAGAAAAAAATATACACCTTGGCGGAACAATAACTTCGGCACTGGTTGTTCCTGCTATGAAATGTGGTGAACACCAAATAAATACTGAATTTTACGAAGCTCTTGTCGCGGAATTAAACGCAATTGGCGGCCAGGCAACGTATTTAGACAACCAGGGCTGGTTTAATCCTGAACTTACAAAAATTGCTTTGGACAACTTAATGAGAAAAGCCGCTGTAGAAGTGTTTTTTGATACCCATATACAGGATGTATGCATTGAGAATAAAGAGATTAAGTCTATAAAAATTTCTAAAGAGATTTTATCAGTATATAACGAGTCGTTACAAGAAGATGAAGATGTTTTATCGGAATGTATCGGCGCGAAGTATTTTGTAGACGCTACAGGAAATTGTGAATTTGGAAAACTTTGTAATTGCAGATTTTTAGAAGAAAAAAATGAACATCAGCCGGTAAGTTTGCGCTTTTTGATGGGCGGCGTTGATGTTCCGCATTTTGCAAACTGGCTTAAAGAGTTTGACAAAGACAGAAATGTCACAACAGTTGAGGATATAGACGGATTTATACATCTATCTACGGCCTACACATGGGATAAAGGCTCAAAATGGGCTTTAGCGCCGCTTTTTGAAGATGCTGTAGCTAAAAAAATCCTTAAAGACCACGACCGCAACTATTTTCAGATATTTACAGTTGCCGGAATGCCTTCCACTATTGCATTTAACTGCCCTCGAATTATTGATTACACAGACACTTTGCAGGTTAGAAGCATGTCAAAAGCCTTGCAGCTCGCGCGTCAAAACATTTTTAGGCTCGCTAATTTCTGTAAAATTTATCTACCCGGATTTGAAAATTCATATATATCAAACATTGCAGATATGCTTGGAGTACGTGTTTCAAGACGAATTAAAGGGAAATATATCTACACAATTGAGGACGTAAAATCAGGTAAAACTTTTGAACATCCTGTGTTAGTATCAAATTATCCGGTCGATGTTCACAGCAAAGACAAAGATAAATCAACATTGCATATTGTACAAGATTATCAGCTTCCGCTGGAGAGCCTTATGTCAGCGGATTATGACAACCTCTTTGTTGCAGGAAGATGTATTTCTGCTGACTTTATGGCGCAAGGCGCCCTGCGCGTTCAGGCAAGTTGCTTCTCTATGGGTGTCGGCTTAGCTAAATACTTAGCGGAATCAGTAAGTTAAACTTCCTTATTATTTTTGCTCTTCCGTTTTATTTAATTTTTCAAGAAGAATTTGTGCCGCATTTAATAAGGGGTCAATTGTTGGTGAGAATGGAGGAGCATAAGTTAAGTCGTTTCTATAAAACTCATCAACCGTAAGTCCGGCTAAAAGTGAGCTTGTGACGGTGTTTACCCTTTTGTCAGCGTCTCCTGCGCCGATTCCCTGACAGCCTAAAAGTTTTCCTGTTGATTTATTTGCAATAAGCTTTAGTGTAATGTTGTTAACATCAGGCATATAACCGACTTTATCATTTTTGGTTACGGTGGCGGAAATAGTCTCTATTCCGAGTTGTTCGGCTTTTTTTACGGTTAATCCGGTCATTGACATTGTCAGTGAAAGACATCTTGTGACAGCTGAGCCTAAAACTCCATAAAACTTTTCGTCGCCTCCGCAAGCATTTATTGCAGCAACCCGGCCTTCTTTATTTGCGTTAGTTCCAAGCGGAAGCCAAATTTTAGTATTTGTGATTAAAAGATTTTCTTCTACACAGTCTCCGCAGGCAAATATATCGGGAATGTTCGTTTCCATTCGTTCATTAACTTTTATAGCACCGGTTTCTCCTATTGCAATTTCTGCATCTCTTGCTATTTCGGTGTTAGGAACGACTCCTGCACAAAGCACTACAAAATCAACGGGGATTTCTTTCCCTGAACCTGTTCGAACTGATTTAACCCCTTCGTTATCACCGGAAAACTCGGTGGCCATTTCCGAAGTTAAAATTTCAAAGCGGTTTCCGCAGGTGAATTTAAGCTGCTCAAGTATAAGATGCGACATGTCATCGTCAAAAGTTTGCATAATTGTAGGTGCATATTCAATAAGAGTTACATAGACATTCTGTTTTACAAGCGCCTCAAGCATTTCGATACCGATATAACCTCCGCCTATTATAACTGCATTTTGTGACTTTTCAGCCATTTCACGTATTGCAATACCGTCTTCAATTTTTCTGATTGTAAAAACATTTTTCAGATTGACGTTTTTAATTGGCGGGACAATCGGTCTTGCGCCAATAGCAATAATAAGCTTGTCATAGCAGACAAGGAAAGCCTTTTTTGAAACCAAATCCTCTATCAAAACCTGTTTAGAATTTGGAAGAATTTTTGCAGCACGATTTTGAAGATGGATATGTACACCGGTCTTTTCGAAATCCTCAGGCGAGCGCACCAACAGCAGTTTGTAATCCTCGAAATTGCCTTCTACATAGTATGGCAAGCCGCATGCCGAATACGAAATATGCGTGTCATCAGTATACAAATCAATTTGTGCGTCAGGAAGCATTCTTCTGGCCTTTGCTGCAGCTTTAGCGCCGGCTGCAACACCGCCTAATATAACTATTTTCATAATAACGTTATATTAATTCTAATGAAAAATCCCAACAATACACAGACGGCTAATTTAAACCGGAGGTATTTAAAATCATTTCGCGCATAAATTGACAGTATCCGTCAATATCATCTAAATCATCGCTTTCATCCATTAAAGCTCTTATTTCAATAATGAGATTTTCATTTTTTAATTCATCGAAATCCATAATACACACCCTTCCTAAGTTATATTTTCTATATCGGCTCTCAGAGGTGCAAACTTTAGTAAAAAACTTCTATTTGTAACAAAAATTAATTTATATCTAAAAAATAGCAAAAAGTAAGATTTAGAGGTTATTTTATGGCAGAAAGCAAATATTTTAGGAGAAGCTATGCAAATAGAAAACACAAAAAATTATCAAACGTTTGGCGCAAAATTTACAAACACAGAGACTTTGCACAAGGTTGTAGATTACGCCATTTCTAAAAATAAATTCAATAAACTGAATACTGCACGCAAAAATATTGAAAAAATGACTTTTTTACAAAAGTTGCAGTAGACTTAGTTGAAGATGCAGATAAAACTATCTTTCGTTTTACGACATATAAGCCACAATACTCCAGCAAAAACGGAAAGCTGGTAACCACCTATAAAGTAAGCGAATTTGAACGCCAGGCATCAAAAAACAACGTGATTAAAGAGTTATTCGAATATCTTGTTAAGATGGGAAACAATGCACCTGAAAACAAGATTTACAAACATATTGTAAAAGGTGAATAAGCTAGTCAGTTTCGTTATATACAAGCTTTTTGCGCAGCCTCCACTGGCAAAGAGTCAGTATAAGGATAATTACAAATAAAACATACGCAATTGCACTTGCTTTCCCAATATTGAAATATTCAAAAGCGTTTTTATAAATTGCATAGACAAGTACATTTGTACTGTCTAAAGGTCCGCCTTGTGTCATTAAATAAATTAAATCAAAAACCTGAAATGAACTGATAGCAGTAATAATTATGACAAAAAAGATTGTTGGCGAAAGAAGCGGCACCGTAACGTTTTTGAAGGTCTGGTATGCGTTTGCTCCGTCGATTTTAGCAGCTTCAAACATGCTGTTTGAAATTCCGCTCAGCGAGGAAAGAAATATAATCATATTATAGCCGATTAACTTCCAAACTGACACAATAATGAGCGCAGGCATCGCAAAACTGGTATCATAAAGCCAGTTTATGTGAAGATTAAGAACATTTGCCAGAAGCCCGATATTCGGGTCAAATATCCATTCCCAAATAATTCCTATAACAATCATTGGCGTTATAAACGGAAGAAAATATGCAGTTTTAAAGAACTCTGACCCTCTGATTTTTGAATTAAGTATGCAAGCTAGAATTAACGGGATTATTATTCCAAAAAACGAGGTTGACAGCGCAAATACAATTGTATTCATAAAAATTTTAAAAAATAGGGGTTCTGTAAATATTTCCCTGTAATTTGCCAGGCCGGCAAACCTTATGGGGTTAATTAAATCCCATTTTGCAAAACTTAAACCGAACGAACATATCACCGGAATTATTATAAAAACAATAGTTCCGGCAAGCGCAGGTAAAATAAACAGCCATGCTGCAAATTTTTGATTGTTAAAAAGTTTTTCAGCCAGTCTGTATATTTTAAGCCTCCAACAAGTCCATAAATTTAAATAAATATTTTTATGTTACAATTTTATCATAATTAATTAGGGAGAACAACATGAAAAAATACGAACACGCTTTCGGGAAAAACGATATCAGAGGAATTTACGGAGAAGATATTACTGAAGAAATTTTTTATTATACCGGCCGCGCGTTTGTTGAATATTTAAAAAAACAAGCTTCAAAAAAAACAGAAGCAATATGGATAACGGTTACACGTGATGCAAGAACACATTCGCCTTCGCTTGCCAAATCGCTTATTGAAGGAATTACCTCCACAGGTGCAAATGTTGTGGATTTGGGTCTTGCCCCAACCCCAATAGGTTATTACAGTGAAGTTGTCGGGGTTCCATCACAAATTACCGGCGGCGAAAAAATTCTTGGGGCAATGATTATCACAGCAAGCCACAACCCAAAAGAATACAATGGAATGAAAATGACGTACGCCGGACGAACTCTTAATGAAGCTCAAATAAAGGAAGTTAAGGAGCTGGCATTTAAAGAACTTTCAGAAAAACAAGCAGAAGCAGTTACCGGCAAGATTGTAGAATATAACATAATTCCTGATTATATAGATGACATGAAAAAACGTTTCGGAACAATCGGGAAAGGAATTAAAGTTGTTGTTGACAGCGCAAATGCAACCGGAGGGGTCGTAGGGCCTCAATTATACCGCGAATTGGGCTGTGAAGTTATTGAGCTTTTCTCTGCTCCGGACGGCAACTTCCCGAATCACCACCCGAATCCAAGCGATTTAAAAACTCTTAAAGTTATTGAGGAAACAGTTCTTGAAAATAATGCTGATGTTGGGATTGCATACGATGGAGACAGCGACAGAATCGGCGTAATTACGCCTGATGGCAAGCCGCTTACCGGAGACAAACTTCTCTTAATTTATGCTCAGGATTTGTTAAATGAAATTGATAATAAAGACAAACTTACTGTTGTAAGCGAGGTTAAGTGTTCTCAAGTTCTTTTTGACAGCATTAATAATGCAGGCGGGCATGCAGTAATGTGCAAAACCGGTCATGGATATATTAAGGACAAAATGAAAGAAACAAACGCACTTCTTGCAGGTGAAATGAGCGGCCATACCTTTTTTAAAGACAAATACTACGGTTTTGATGATGCAATTTATGCTGGCTGCCGAATTATTGAAATAATTGCCAAAAACAAAAAAACAAATCCAAATTTCAAACTTCAAGAAATGCTAAAACCTTTTGATGCGGTTTGCTCTTCTGATGAAGTGCGTTTTCCCTGCCCGAACGAAAAGAAAAAAGAAACAATGGAGAAATTTAAAGAGTGCGTAGAATGCAATAAAAACCTTTTCGGAAGCGATATTAAAGAAATAATCACTCTTGACGGGATGAGAATTACTTTTGACGGCGGCTTTGCCTTAATACGCCAGAGCAACACCGAACCGGTTTTTACCTTGCGCTTTGAAGGTAAAACAAAGGACGATTGCGAAAGATACAAAAATTGCATGATTAAAACTTTAGAAAATATATTAAAATAAGTTTATGAACGAAAATGAAAAATCAACAATAATTATAGGCCTTTTGTGCTTGTTTATAATAATTTTAATTGTGCTGAATACCGGAGTAAATGAAGAAATACAACGACTTTACCCGCCTGTGACGTCAAAAGTCAATGTAACGCAGATAAATGAAACTCTTCTTGTAGATGAAATTAATGAAGGCCCAATGAATTTTGAAGCAGCTGAGGCATACTGTAAATCAAAAGGAATGCGTCTTCCAACTCGAGAAGAAGCCTGGGAAATGTGGCGTGCATCTTCAACCTGCAAAATCGCAATGGGTATAAACAGTAATATTATAAAGGATAAAGAAACTTTTCTTAAATCCTGCCATGACGACCAAGCAAACTGCTTGGTTCCTGCTGATTCTGTGAAATATACCTGCAACCCGAAGGTAAATCTTCTATTTTTAGATGAAAAATCTTACAGGTATGGAAATTACTGGTTAAACGACCGATATGATAAAAACGGACATTACACTGCAAACTTTATAACAGGAATGACAAACGCATACATGGATACAATAAAACTGCTCGGTGTACGATGTGTTAAAGAAATCAAATAAGTTTTACTGTGCTTTATACAATCTTTAAATAATTTAATAGTCAAATAGCTCTTTCAGCGAAATTCCTAGCGTTTTTGCGATTTTATTAACGCGTGAAAGCGGTATATCTCTGTGGGCATTTTCTATGTTTGCAATGTATGAATTGTCCGCATCAATTTCAAAACTCAGCTGCTCCTGAGTCATACCTTTTTGTTTGCGCAAAAATCTTACTCTCTGGCCGAATTTTCTATGGAAAACTTTGTCCATTTTCTTTGTCATAGTTTAAAGTATTGCAAATAATTCAGAAGAAAAATATTGCTATTTTGGAGATTTTGTGTTAAAATCGCTTGTAGTACGAATATTTAGGGAGGGTTAAATTTTGCAAATTAAATCTTTTACATTGGCGGAGGTTTTAACTACCATAGGTATAATAGGAATAGTTGCAGCAATGACTCTTCCAAATATTATTAATAAAGCAGAAAAATATATCCTGAAAAATCAATTCAGGAAAACGTATTCAGTCTTGCAGCAAGCTCTGCTAAAATCACAAGCCGATTTGGGTTATAAACCTGCTTGCTTTTATATCAAACCGGGCGGAAAATTAACCACTACAAGTAATAACCAAGGTGGAATACGTACAGAATGTCTGATTTTATCTCAAACCTTAATGAAAAATTTAAATATTATAGCGCATTGCAAAAATAATGCTTATCCAACCTGTATTCCAAAATACAAAGGATTTGACACAATTAAACTTGAAGATAATCCTGATATGACAGAAGATGAAGTACACGCACAGCTAAACGGAATAAAATCTTATTGGCAAAGTAACATTCTATATAAAAATCCTGTTTATGTACTTGCTGACGGACAAATAGTATTTTCAGGCACGTACACTACAATTGACCCTGCTTTATTTGCTGTTGATATAAACGGCAAAAAGGGTCCTAATAAATGGGGGTATGATTTATTTATTTTTAATACACTAAGCGATGATATAAGTGATTTACAAATTGGAGCTTTGGCCAGCTATCCTGTAGAAAAAGGCGGTGTAAAAACACACGAAATGATTAAACAAATGCATGACAAATGAAAATTATAAAACAGCTTGCATTTTTAAATAATTTATATTATTATAATAAAGTCAGAAAAGTTACTCACGAATACGAATTCCAAAAGCTTTAATTAGCATTATTTTTGGCGTATTTGTAAAAATAATAAGTTATTAAATTCAAATTAAAATGAAAGGTAAAATCAATGGATTTAGAAAACAAAGAAGAAATTTCAACAGAAATTACAGAAGAAGTTGCAGTAGAAGAAACTTCCGAAGTTGTTGAAAACAATGAAGAAAAACCTTCAAGAGGCAAAAAAGGCCGCGGAAGAAAACAAAAAATCGAAACAGTTGAAGAAAAACCGCAAAGCGAATGGACTGAAAGAGTTGTTCAAATCAGCCGTGTAACAAAGGTTGTTAAAGGCGGTAAAAAATTGAGCTTCCGTGCAATTGTTATTGTCGGCAACCAAAAAGGCCAGGTTGGCGTTGGCTGTGCAAAAGCTTCTGAAGTTATTATTGCTATCCAAAAAGCTATTGCTGACGGAAGAAAAAATCTTATCACTGTTCCTATCTTCAAAACAACTATTCCGCACCCGATTGTCGGACGTTCAGGTGCAGGCGAAGTTATGTTGAGACCTGCTTCACAAGGTACAGGTATTATTGCCGGCGGCGCAGTTCGTTCAGTTCTTGAGCTTGCAGGTATTGAAAACATCCTATCAAAATCTTTAGGTTCAAAATCTCCGCTTAACGCTGCTAACGCAACAATCGAAGCTTTGAAAGCTTTGACACCGTTTACTGATGTTGCAAAAAGACGCGGCTTAACAATGGCTGAATTATTAAACTAGCCGTCTAACCTATTGTTTTGAAAACTTTAAACAAGAACATGAATTAAAGAGATTCTTCGGCAGAATATTTTGAGGCGTAGGACGAGGAATCATGAAAAAGCCTCAGAATGACAATTTAAATATAAAAAGGAATTAATAAAATGGCAGATACTAAAAAAATCAAAATTAAATTGGTAAAAAGCCTTATCGGTGCTTCTGAAGCTCAAAGAAGAGTTGTAAGAGGCTTGGGCTTAACTAAAAAAGATCAGGTTGTAGAACATATGAACAGTGCCACAATTATGGGCATGGTTAATAAAGTTTCTCACCTTCTTGAAGTTGCAGAATAGCCTGCAATACTGCGTAAGTTAACGCGAGCGGTACACATTAAAATATAAGGAAAAATAAAATGACAGATAAAATTACATTAGACAATTTGCAGCCTGCAGAAGGTTCAACACACAAAATTAAAAGAGTTGGCAGAGGACGTTCATCAGGACGCGGAAAAACTTCTTGCCGCGGCCACAATGGTGAAGGACAACGTTCAGGAAGCTCTTCAAAAAGAGGTTTTGAAGGCGGCCAAATGCCATCTTACAGAAGATTGCCGAAACTAAAAGGCTTCCAGGTTTACAAAAAGCCTGTTTCTGCTGAAATTAACGTTGGCAGACTTGCTCAATTAGGTATGAAAGAGGTTTGCCTTGCCTGCTTAATCGAAGCCGGTAAAGCTCACCCTTCTTCACAGCTTTTGAGAATTCTCGGCAACGGTGAAATTAAAGAAGCAATTACAGTAAAAGCTAATTACTTCACGCCTTCAGCAAAAGAAAAAATTGAAAAAGCAGGCGGAAAGGTTGAGTTAGTATAATGGCACAAGGAATTAAAATGCCTACAACTGATGATTTAATGTCAATGTGGCAGGCTTCAGGCCTGAAACAAAAAATCATCTTTACATTCATAATGATTGCAGCATTCAGATTCGGGGTTCAAATGCCTTTGTTCGGCATTAACAATCAGGTATTTGCAAATCTTGCGGCAGGAAACAACATAATCGGATTTTTAGATTTGTTTTCAGGCGGTGCTTTAGGTAAAGTATCAATATTTGCACTTGGTATTGGCCCTTATATCACGGCGTCAATCATTATACAGCTTGTTTCAGTAGTAATTCCTTCACTGGAGAAACTCCAGAAGGAGGAAGGTGAAGCAGGCAGAAGAAAATTGTCTCAATATACCCGTGTTTTCACGGTTATACTGGCAGCTTTTCAGTCACTGGTGTTTATGCTGTTTATGCGCCACCTTCCCGGAGCAATACAGCCCGATGTTAATCACTTGATGTTTTACGTAAGTTCAATTGCAGTATTAACAGCCGGTTCTGTTCTGGTAATGTGGATTTCGGAACTTATTACAGAAAAAGGTATTGGAAACGGCGGCTCATTAATAATCTTTGTGGGCATTATTTCCGGTATTCCGCTTTATGCATCAAGAACAGCAGAAATCGTATCTAAAAGCACAGCAATGCAGCTTGGTTTGATTGCACTTCTTGCAATCTTCTTTGTTACAATGATTTTCATTGTAATCATGCAGGAAGCTGTGAGAAAAGTTATTATCGTAAATCCAAAGCGCCAAGTCGGAAACAAAGTTTACGGCGGTATGAATTCCTTCATCCCCTTCAAACTTAATCCCGGCGGTGTAATGCCTATCATCTTTGCAATTGCGATTTTACTTTTCCCTTCAACTATCCTTAGTATTGTTGGACAGGCTAATTTCAATTCGATTGCGGTTAAAAACTTTGTTGTAAAACTTACTACAATAATGAGTCCGGATGGAATTGTATATTATGCTTTGTATTTCGGATTAATCGTTGCGTTAACCTTCTTTTACGCTTCAATTATGCCGAATATGCAGCCTAAAGATATTGCAAACAATCTGAAAAAATACGGTTCCTCAATCCCGGGGATTAAACCGGGCAAACCTACAGCTGATGCGCTGGATAAAATTCTTTCAAAAACGACTTTTATTGGTGCAATGGGCTTAGGTATAATCGCACTGGTTCCGTCTTTTGCAAGTTACATTACAAACATCAAAACCCTTCAGGGTATTGGTGCAACCTCTCTGATAATCATGGTTGGTGTTGCGCTGGACTTGATTAATCAGGTAAGAACACACCTTTTGGCTAGAAATTACGAAACCTTCTTGAAAGAATAGGTCAAATCAATAAGAAAAGCGTCCCTATCAGGGGCGCTTTTTTTGAACATATTTTAATAATTTGGAATAATTTTTGCTTCAACCTGTTTTTGTGCATTAATACTGTTGTTAAGGCTTTTTGAAAGTTCTGCTGCTGTATTTGCACTGTAAAACTTGCCTCCGGTAACAAGCGATGTGCATTCAAGCTGTGCTAAGTCATCCGCTTCGGTTACATTAAAAGCAATTACATCAATCATCACATCTTTTCTAATTTTCACTAACTCCATAACCCATCTGCAAGGGCTTTCGTCACAGTTTTCACCGCCGTCAGTCAGAAGGATTATGTGCTTTTTGCCGTTAAATCCAAGAAAATCCTTTTTTACAGCCTCCTTCAATGAGTAAGTGATTGGTGTCATTCCGCGCGGCTTTGTACTGGAAAGCGAGTTTTGGATATTAAAAGAATTTGCAGGGGCAATCGGAACAAGAAGCGAAGAGGCGCGGCAGGCTTCAAATGGTGTAAAACCCATTCTGTGTCCATAAACCCTCAAACCAACAGAAACATTTTTATTAATTTTAGGCAAAATTTCACGCATTGTATCAAGCATTAAATCAACTTTGCGTCGTCCATCCAGTGATTCGCTCATGCTGTTTGAAAAATCCAGTATAAAGAGCATTCTTTCACCCTCCTCAGAGTTAACCTTGTAGTTTTCAGGGGTGTAAACTCCATACCGGGAAGCAAAAGCCGGCAAACTTAAAAATGACAAAATAATCACAATAAATTTTTTCATATTCTAACTATAAAAAGATTTCCGGATTTTTCTATTCCTCATCTTGCTTATTTATGGTATAGTTTGATTGAAAAGGGATATACTTATGAATAGCAGAGAAATTATAAAAAAAGCCGAAAAAGACTTAAGAGAACAATTTGAAATTATCGAAGATATAAGAGATTTAAACCAGAAAAAAGTTTTGGAAGCATTTATCGAAAACCGTGTTGCTCCTGAACATTTTTATACTGTTTCGGGTTATGGCCACGACGATATCGGACGCGAAGTTCTGGATAAAGTGTTTGCAGAGGTTTTTAAGGCTGAAAAAGCCCTTGTGAGAGTTCATTTTGCATCAGGCACACACACGCTTGCCTGCTGCCTGTTTGGATGCCTTAGACCCGGCAATAAGCTTATATCTGTTGCAGGGGCGCCTTATGATACTATGCAGGAAGTTATTGGAACCACTGGTGATGAAGCAACTAAAGAAGATTCATTAATTGCACATGGTGTTTTGTATGAAGAAATTCCGCTTCTAAACGACACTGATATTGATTTTCAAAAGCTTGAACAATCAATTGATAAAACGGTTACAATGGTCTTAATTCAACGGTCAAAAGGCTATTCAACACGCAAGTCACTTTCAATTGAAACAATTGAAAAAATCTGCAAAATAGTTAAATCAAAAAATCCGGATTGTATTTGTTTTGTAGATAATTGCTACGGTGAATTTGTTGACTCAAAAGAACCTTTAGAAGTCGGCGCAGACTTAATTGCAGGCTCATTAATCAAAAATCCGGGCGGCGGCATAGTTGAAGCCGGCGGGTACATTGCAGGCAAAGCAAAATGGGTTGAAAAATCAGCAAACAGACTTACAGCGCCGGGGATTGGCTCCGAGGGCGGGGCAATGTTTAATCAGCACAGACTTATGTTTCAAGGGTTGTTTATGGCGCCGTCAGTCGTATGTGACGCTGTAAAAGGTGCTGTTCTTGCTGCCAAAATCTTTGATGAAATCGGTTACAATTCATATCCGAAATATTACGAAAAGCGCACAGATATAATTCAGAATATAACTTTTGGTGCTCCCGAACCTTTGGAACAATTTTGCAGGACAATCCAATCGCTTTCACCTGTAAACGGCTATGTTACGCCAATTCCGGAATACATTCCGGGCTATGAAGACAAAGTTATTATGGCCGGCGGAACTTTCATAGAAGGCTCGACAATCGAGCTTTCAGCCGACGGGCCTATGAGAGCGCCTTATGTTGCTTATCTGCAGGGCGGATTGAATTATGCACACGTTAAAATCGCTCTAGAGAAATTTCTAGATGGTGTAACAAAAAATTAATAATATAGCAAAAATATTTTTTATAGGTATTATTAATAAAATAGGAAATTTAAAGTGTTAATTCAGGAAGTATTACAAAAACATATTTTACATCACAAAGTAGTTTCTATTAAGCATAACTCACCAATTTCAGGAGATCCATGGAATGGGGCTTTTGGCAACTACTATGACACACAATCTAATAAACATGATTAAAGATATTTTTTACGAAAATATATCTTCACGAAAAGTAGCTCAAAGCCGCATTACAAATTTACCTATGTATAAAATCTTAGAAAACTCTCACAATCCAGAGCAAATGAAACGGTTTCTTGCTAATTGCCAAAGCATTGTGGATGAATTTTTTCCACAAAGAGTATGCTTGCCAAAAGGTTTTAATAAAGTCGCTGGGATGCATGACCTAAAACAACAATTACTTGATGATATTGTAAATCCACTTCTAAATCCAAAATTGTACAAAAAATATGGTATTGACCAAACAAATGGGTGTTTATTGTTTGGTCCTCCAGGGTGTGGCAAAACTTTTATTGCAAATGCACTTGCCGAGGAAACAAATAGGCCTTTATTTGAAATTACGCCAAGTAATGTTGGTTCTCAGTGGCAACATGAAACAGCAATTAATATAAGAAACAAATTTATCTTAGCGGAGGGTTTTGATAAATCAATTGTGTTTATAGATGAAGCAGAAGCGTTATTACCATCTAGAGAATTTTCTTCAAGAGAAAATCCTGATTATGCTGAAAATGTTTCAGAAGTACTACGAAACATGAATAATTCAAAAAAAAAGAATATTTTTGTTATATTAGCCTCAAATGAACCTCAGAAGATTGACCCCGCAATTAAAAGAACTGGCAGGGTAGATAAAAAAATATATGTCGGCCCACCCGATGTAGAAGCAAGAAAAGAACTCATAAAAAATAAACTTAATGGAATATATAAAGTATGCAATATTGACTACAAAAAGTTAGCATTAGCAACTAATAACTATATTGCAGAGGATATCAGAATGGTCTTACGACGGGCAGGTCTAAAAGCAATGAAGGAAAATTCAATGATTACCGAAAATCATATTTTGGAGGCAATAAGCACAGTTAAACCTTCACTAAGTGAATCATTAATACAAAGCTATAAGAACAAAGGGGATATGTAATTTGAAAATTAATACTTCTAATATTACTTTTACTTCCTCCTATAAACCTTCAAAGGAAGCGAAAAAATACTCACAAAAACAATTGATAAAATATAGCTCATTTGGTGCTTTGGGATGTATTGCTGGTTATGCTGTACCCCTAAAACAAATAGATGGGCCTGATATTATTAACAATACAGGGGCAACATTAAATAAACTTAAAACCAAGGTTCCAAATACAGTTGGTAAATATAAAAATGCTGGTTGGGGAATTCTGGCAGGTTTATCTATTGCAGTTATAACAGATTTTATATTAAAAAAATAGAATTGTAAAGTTTCGTAAACCCCAAATAACCTATAATAACTAATTCTTAAGGATTAGACACATAATTTATAAGCGCACTAATTGACACATAGATTTTTGTGGTAAACTGTTATGGTACCCCACATAAAGTGGTATTAGACAAAGTACATAGTATTAAGAAGAGGAAAGGTGAAGATATGTCATTACCAAACGTAGCATATTTTTCAATGGAAATCGCACTGGATCAGTCTTTGAAGATTTATTCAGGCGGTTTAGGATTTTTAGCAGGTTCACATATGTTGTCTGCAGGTTATTTGCAAATGCCTATGGTCGGCGTAACTATGTTATGGTCTTACGGCTACTATGACCAGAGAATTGCTCATGATGGTCAGGTTGAAGTAGCCTACATTAGAAAGTATTATGATTTCTTGAAAGATACAAATGTATCTACAGAAGTTGAAATTTTCGGTGAAAAAGTTAAAGTTAAAGCTTATTTGGTTGAACCGGAGTTATTCGGTGCCTGCCCTGTTTACCTTTTAACAACTGATATTGAAGGTAACAGTGAATGGGCTAAGAGTATTTCACATAAACTTTACGACGGAAATGAAAAAATCAGAATTGCACAGGAAACCGTTCTTGGTGTTGCAGGTGTAAGAATTCTCCAAGCTGTCGGCTATAAATTCGACGTTGTTCACATGAACGAAGGCCACGCTCTTCCTGCTGCATTTGAACTTTTGAGACAATACAACGGTAATCTTGAAGAAGTTAAGAAAAGAACAGTCTTCACTACTCACACTCCTGTTGCAGCCGGTAACGAAGTTCACTGGGTTGACACTCTTAAAGAAGGCGGCTTCTTTGCTGGCGCATCCAGAGAAACTGCTGTTCAATTAGGCGGTGAAAACTTCTCTCTTACAGTTGCAGCTTTAAGAATGTCAAGACTTGCTAATGCTGTTTCACAGCTCCATGGACTTGTTTCTAACAAAATGTGGGAATGGGTTGAAGGCAGATGTCCGATTAGAGCAATCACAAATGCTGTTAACCTCCACTACTGGCAGGATGAAAGAATTAAAAATGCTCACACTCCCGAGGAATTACTGGCTGTTAAGCATGAAATGAAAAAAGAATTGTTTGAATATGTTGCAAACGTTGCAGGTAAAAGATTTAATCCTGATGTTTTGACAATTACCTGGGCAAGAAGATTTGCAGATTACAAACGCGCTTGGCTTATCTTGATGGATAAAGACAGAATTAACAAACTTCTTGACGAAAATAAAATTCAAATCATCTTTGCCGGCAAATTCCATCCGGATGACGTTATGGGTAAAGAAATGTTTAATAAATTGTTAAACCGCTCTCACTCACTTAAAAATGTTGTTGTATTGCCAGGTTACGAACTCGAATTGTCAGGAATGCTTAAACGCGGTTCAGATATCTGGTTAAATACACCTTTAAGACCGTTTGAAGCTTCAGGTACTTCAGGTATGTCAGCTAACGCTAACGGTGCACTTCACCTTTCAACCTTTGACGGCTGGACAGTTGAAGGAACCTTTGACGGCATTAATGGCTACACTATCGAATACCCTGAACTTGATGATGAAATGCCTTGGGAAGAACGTCACTGGAAAGATCATGAATGCATGATGAACAAAATTGAAAACGAAATCATTCCTACTTACTATGAAAACAAAATGGAATGGGCTCGTATGATGAGACAGGCTATCAGAACATCTGAAGCATACTTCAACTCAGATAGAATGGTTGTTGAGTACTACAACAGATTGTATAAACCAATTGCTCACAACGATTCTACATCGGGTGGAGAAAAGAAAGAAATGAACATTTCTGAAACTCCTACCTTTGATGCTTGGACGTTCTCAAATATTAAGTAGATTCAAATAACTTATCTAAAATGCCGGCTCAAAAGGGAGCTGGCATTTTTCCTTCTATTGATTGATGTATGGGCTTGCCGAATATGCTAATTTAAAAAAAATAGTGAGTAAAGCAGGATATGAAATTATAAATGAAAGACCATTTTAGCAAAGAAAAAGAAGCCTTAAACAAAGTTTTTAATGATTCTTTACCGATGTTTAAACAATTTGAAAAAGAAAGATTGGTTCAACAAAGACTCTGGTATTTGAATGGAGCACTAATTGTTCTGGCGTCCCTTATTCCCGTTATTTTAATGTTATACATTACGTATTGTGTCAGTGGACCTCATCAACATATATATACATGTTTGCCTCTTTTAATGCTAGCCCCCATTATGTTTTTTATTAATCATTTTGTCAAGTCTTTCCGGAAAACTTATATGTGGGAGAAAAAGGTTAAAAATTATTTCATATATAAAATTTCAAAAATTTTCGGGGTTAAAGAATGGCGCAAATGTAAAGAAAAAGAAGAAGAAAACTTATTAAGGATTTTAATAGAAAGCGGTATACAAGAGTTTACAAGCACTAAAGATGGAAGAATTCATCTAGTTAATGGTGTTGATGAATATATTTACGGCGAATATAGCGGAGTCTGTTATAGAATTTGGGACATGAAAACTTGTATACTCATAGCTTTTCCGTGTAATAAACCTTTTAAACACAAAACATCAATTTATACAAAGGATATCGTAAATGATCTAATTTTATTTGAAATTATACTATCTATCATGATGTTAGCGGGCATTATAGCCGGGATTTATCATTTTGATGCAGAAGTTATCTTTAACTGCTTATTTTGCGGCATTGGTGCGATATTAATGCTGTTTCTAACACTATATAATATTAAATTAAAAAAACTACACTTGAAGACCCAATCTTTGGCAGCAAGTATAAAGTATTTTCAAAAGATCAGGTTGAAGCCAGATACCTTATCACACCATCATTTATGGAACGTTTCAAAGAGATGGAAAAAATGCTTAAAACAAAGCGTATTCAATGTGTGTTTTTTAAAGGATATGTTTTCTTTGGTATAACCAGCAAAACAAATCGCTTTGAGCTGGCAACTCTTCATGTTAAAGCCGATTCACCCGAACAATTTAACAAATTCTTTGACGAATTTACAACAATACTCAATATGATTGACTATTTCAAACTTAATGAAAATACTAAGCTGTAATCGTCCAACAGGCCTTCAATTCCGATATGTAACGAAATATTACGAAAAAGAGAAAAAAATTAAAGAAAATA
>ENA-UOOA01000106-UOOA01000106.1-human-gut-metagenome-genome-assembly--contig:-P61old-NODE-106-length-176541-cov-68.076227_pt1 | contig 176541 bp, 156 predicted proteins | sample MGYA00242467_ERZ724014 | MGnify/ENA metagenome assembly ERZ724014 | reverse complement strand
TCTTCGTCTTTCGACAGAATCATTTCGCGCATGGCTTTGATACGGTCGCCTTCGAAGAACATGTGCTCCGTACGGCAAAGACCGATACCTTTTGCACCGAAACGACGGGCAACTTCTGCATCGCGCGGAGTGTCGGCGTTGGTGCGGACATCTACTTTCGTATATTTTTCCGACAGGTTCATGATTGCGGCGAAGTCTCCGCTCATGTCGGCATCTACGGTCGGTACTTGTCCGTCGTAAACATCGCCCGTCGAACCGTTCAACGAAATCCAGTCGCCTTCTTTGTACACTTTACCGCCCATTTCCACGGTGCGTGCTTTGTAATCGACCTTGATTTCGCCGGCACCCGAAACGCAGCATTTACCCATACCGCGGGCAACAACGGCTGCGTGCGAAGTCATACCGCCACGAGCGGTCAGGATACCTTGTGCCACAGTCATACCGCGCAAGTCTTCGGGCGACGTTTCGATACGAACCATGATCACTTTTTTCCGTTTTTCAGCCCATGCTTCCGCATCGTCGGCAAAGAATACGATTTGACCGGTAGCGGCACCCGGAGAAGCCGGCAACCCTTTTGCCATTACTTTGGCACGTTTCAATGCGTCTTTATCGAATACGGGGTGGAGGAGTTCATCGAGTTTTTGAGCTTCCATCCGTTTCAGAACGGTCTTTTCGTCGATGATGCCGGCACGCAACATATCCATTGCGATTTTCACCATAGCAGCACCGGTACGCTTTCCGTTACGAGTTTGCAACAACCACAATTTACCGTCTTGGATAGTAAATTCGAGGTCTTGCATATCTTTGAAATAATCTTCCAGTTTCTGTTGGGTTTCGATCAGCGCTTTGGCACATTCGGGCATCGATTCTTCCAATGAAGGATATTTCGAAGCACGGACTTCTTCCGTGATACCTTGCAGGGCAGCCCAACGGCGAGAACCTTCGATGGTGATCTGTTGCGGCGTGCGGACACCGGCAACCACGTCTTCTCCTTGTGCGTTGATCAGGTATTCACCGTTGAAGATATCTTCACCGGTAGCGGCATCGCGAGTGAATGCAACACCCGTAGCAGAGGTATCACCCATATTACCGAATACCATTGCCTGTACGTTTACAGCCGTACCCCATTCTTCGGGGATCTGGTTCATGCGGCGATACAGAATAGCACGTTCGTTCATCCAGCTGTCGAATACGGCGCAGATAGCACCCCACAACTGTTCCCACGGAGAGTTCGGGAAGTCTTTGCCTGTACGTTCTTTAACAGCGGCTTTGAAACGTTTTACCAACTCTTTCAAATCTTCAACGGTCAGTTCCGTATCCGTTTTGATACCTTTGGCTTCTTTCACGTCGTCCATTACTTCTTCGAACGGGTCGATGTCTTCTTTGCTTTTCGGTTTCATGCCCAACACCACATCGCCGTACATTTGTACGAAGCGGCGGTAGGAGTCCCATGCAAAACGGGGATTTCCCGATTTCTTGGCGATCGCTTCAACGGCATCGTCGTTCATACCGAGGTTCAATACGGTATCCATCATACCCGGCATGGAAACACGTGCACCCGAGCGTACGGAAACCAGCAAGGGGTTCACGTCATCGCCGAATTTCGAACCGGTGAGGCTCTCGATGTGAGCGATAGCTTTTTTTACATCATCTTCCAATTGAGCTACAACGGCATCTTTGCCTAATTGATTATACGTCGTACAAACTTCCGTCGTAATGGTGAATCCCGGAGGAACGGGAACCCCGATGAGGTTCATCTCGGCAAGGTTTGCTCCTTTTCCGCCGAGAAGGTTCTTCATATCGGCACGTCCTTCTGCTTTTCCGTTGCCGAATGTATAGACTCTTTTCATAAATATAATAATTTGTAAATGAATAAATATACTTTACTAAGGTGCAAATTGCTAACTGAGAGTAGCAATCCGAACAAAAGGTATGCAAAAATAGAAGTATTTATGAATTTGCAAAAGTTATTTACTATAAATTTTTTTCTGTGATATATTTTCAGGAAAGTATATCATGGCATTGATAAAAAATGCGTACCTTTGAGCGAATTTGTATTTGTTAATAACACGATCGTTTTGGCAAGAAAGAAGAAAGAACTCCCCTTGTTGGAGCAAGTAGAAATTACAGGCGTAGCAGCCGAAGGGAAAGCGTTGGCGCGGGTGGATGACATGGTTGTTTTCGTTCCTTTTGTAGCTCCCGGCGACGTTGTCGATTTGCAGTTATATCGTAAAAAACATAAATATGCCGAAGGTCGGGTAGTGAAAGTGCATTCCTATTCGCCGTTGCGTGTCGAGCCGTTCTGCCAACATTTCGGCGTATGCGGAGGTTGCAAATGGCAGCATCTTCCTTATGAGTATCAATTGCAGTTCAAGCAACAGCAGGTAGTCGATAATCTGACACGCATCGGGAAAGTGGAATTGCCCGAGATATCGCCGATCAAAGGTTCTGCGAAGCAACGGTTTTATCGCAATAAATTGGAGTTTACCTTCTCCAATAAATCGTGGCTTACATTCGAAGAGTTGCAGAGTGAACAGGAATTCGACTGCCGCAACGCATTGGGCTTTCATATCCCGAATATGTTCGACAAGGTGCTCGACATAAAGAAATGCTGGTTACAGGACGACATCTCGAACCGGATACGCCTTTCGATCCGTGCATTCGCATTGGAACATGGTTATGAGTTTTTCGATCTGCGCGAACAGCGGGGCTTGTTGCGGAATATGATTGTACGCACGGCTTCTACCGGCGAAATCATGTTGATCGTTGTTTTTTATGAGCCGGACCACGAAAAGATAAAGGCGTTGATGCAGCATGTGGCGGATTGTTTCCCCGAAATCACCTCGTTGCTCTATATCGTGAATCAGAAGGCAAACGACACCATTACCGATCAGGAAGTACATCTGTTCCGCGGACGCGACTATATTCTCGAAACGATGGAGGGGTTACAGTTCAAGGTCGGTCCGAAATCGTTTTATCAGACCAATTCCGAACAAGCCTACGAACTGTATAAGGTGGCACGCGATTTTGCCTCCCTTACCGGCGAAGAGTTGGTTTACGACCTCTACACCGGTACCGGCACGATTGCCAATTTCGTTTCCCGTCAGGCTCGCAAGGTGATCGGTATCGAATACGTACCCGAAGCGATCGAAGACGCTAAGGTCAATGCCGAATTGAACGGTTTGGAAAATACGCTTTTCTTTGCCGGAGATATGAAAGATATTCTTACCACCGGATTTATCGAGCAATACGGTCGTCCCGATGTGATTATTACCGATCCTCCGCGGGCGGGCATGCACGACGATGTGATCAAGACCATTCTGTTTGCCGCGCCCAAACGTATCGTATATGTCAGTTGTAATCCGGCTACGCAGGCACGCGACCTTTCGTTACTCGATGCGCATTACAAAGTGACCAAAGTACAGCCGGTCGATATGTTTCCGCATACGCAGCATGTCGAGAATGTAGTGTTGCTCGAACAGCGCTGATCTTATAAATTATAATAGATAAAAACGGAGCCGATTCCTATTTAGTGAATCGGCTCCGTTTCTTTGATAGAGTCTGAATTTAAAATAATTGAATTTTATATGGTTTTATCACAAAACACTCTTTGTATCGGTCGCTGTTTTTTGTCTTCTCCTTTCTGAAATAATTAGGTTATTTAATCGTGTTAATTTAAAGACCCAAATAATTTATTAAATAAAGAGCAAATCGGATGCCAAAAGTATGGATAAAATGCTAATTTGTTTATTATTAATTGTTTATCTTTTTAAAAGAGCGGACTCCAATTATAGAAAAGTGTAGAATGTGTGGAATCCGATTGTGGAGTTCTGTGGAAAAAATCCACAATCGTGCGGGGCGCATTCCGGAAGTGCATACGGATGAAGTATCCAATCGGCAGAACACCCCTGTCGCAACGATGAGCGGCAGGGGTGTTCTGTATAAAAAGAATTTTAGATTCGTGTATGTATCAAACTGCGGTTTACTTCTGGATATTCGGTTCTTCCAGACCGTAGTGGTTCTTCTTGTCTAAATATTTCAGGAACAAACCCAACAGGAGTGCCAGGACGCCTAACGATGCGAAAATAAGCATCGGTACGGTATAGTTGTATTTCAGCGGATCGGTGATACCGGGATTCACAGCCGACAGTACATTGCCGATGAGCATGGGGAATGCGAAGAGACCGATATTCTGAATCCAGAAGATAACGGCGTAGGCTGAACCCAACAACCGGTTATCGACCAGTTTGGGAATACTCGGCCACAAGGCGGCAGGTACAAGCGAGAACGATATGCCCAACAGGATGATTGCGAAGAATGCAATGATCGGAGCGGCAACTCCGCCTTTGGTAGCCGGAAGCACCAGTGCGAAGGTCAGGTGACAGACAATCATCAATAAGGCTCCGAAGATCAGCATGGTAGCACCTTTTCCCTTGCGGTCGAGGAAGTTACCGAGGAACGGGGTGATAGCGGCTGCTCCCAACGGGAATACGGCAAAAATCAGTCCTGCATTGGCTTCCGAGAAATCGAGGTTGCATTGCAGCATATTGATCGCATATTTCTGGAACGGGAAGATGGCGGAATAGTACAGTACGCACAGCAAAGCGACAGTCCAGAATACGCCGCTGGAAAAGATCTGTCCCAGATCGCTGACTTTGAACGGGTCTTCCGGTTCTTCTCCGCTTTCACCCATCTGTTGTTCCAGTTTTTTGTCCATGAAGAAGTAAACCCCGAAACAGATAAAGCCGATCAACAGCAATACGACGCAGAACAGAACCGAGCGCGATACATCGGGTACCATACCTGCACGGGCTAATGCCGGCGAAATCAGTACGGCTGCGGCTACTCCGATACGGGCGATAGCCATTTCCAATCCCATAGCCAGCGCCATCTCTTTCCCTTTAAACCATTTTACAATACCTTTCGATACGGTGATGCCAGCCATTTCTACACCGCAACCGAATATCATAAAGCCGAATGCCGCCATTTTTGCCGACGAGGGCATACCTTCGTAGAACGGGAAGAAGTTCCAGAATCCTTTCAAAAACTCTTCGGCAGCACTGCCTGTAAATGCAGGGGAGAGGGCATAGTAGTTTACACAGGCACCGATAACCATTAATCCTCCGGACAACAGCGCGGTGTAACGGACACCGATCTTATCCAGAATGATACCCGCGAAAATCAGGAAGAATACGAATACGTTCAGGAACGTTTCGCTGCCTTGGTAAGCGCCGTATGCTTCGGGTGTCCAGCCTTTGGTGGTTTGCAACAGCGATTGCAGAGGCGACAAGATGTCTACGAATGTGTAGGCGAAGAACATCATGGAGGCGAGAAGAATCAAGGCAGTCCAACGGGCGGCAGCCGAATCTCTCATCAAACGATTTACTTTTTCTGTCATGTGTGTGATTTTTATGTGTGAATTCTATTTTTCTTCCGATTCGGGGTTGCGCGGTTCTTGTTTTTCTCTCGCTTGCCTCAAAGCCTCTTTACGTTTCAGAGACCAACGGAGCAAAACAATGACAACCACGGTTACGATTATGATCGTGAAATACTCGAAATAGTTTCCTGCGGTCAGCATGCCTCTGCCGAAGTATGCCATAACTGCCAGATAAATCAGCAGTAATATACTTATTATATCGTATTTTTTCATACTGTTTTATGATTTTAATAGTTTATACCATCTCTCTTTTCTCGTCTCGGCACAGTCCGAACAACTTCGGTTTCGTTTCCGGTTTATCGAAAGCGTCGGATTAAGAGTTTTTGATTGGGGCTTCCGCCGGTCCCTCCATCGGCTTTTCCGTATTGACTGTCCGTTTGCGCCGTACCGGTTTGCGTTTAGGTTTTGTATCAGTCTTTCCCTCCTCCGGCGTTGCGCTGTCTGGCTTCGGAGGTATTGGTTCTTGCGGCTGTGTTGCAGCCGATGCCGCTGCACCCTTGTTGCCTGTACTTTTCTTATAAGGGCGTCGGGCGTATTTCCGTTTGGGTTTGGACTTGGCAGGAGCTTCCGGCGATAGGGCTTTCGGAGGTTGTATCGTGCTGCTGTCCACTTCGCCGATGGTGCAATATTCCGAAAACTCCGGGTGGTCTGAACATAGCCGGTCGTATATCTGGATACAAGCCCATGCATCGGTGGCGGCATATCGTTGTTGCGCTTCGGTCAGTTGGAGGCTTTCCCAGTTGGTGAGCCGTTGGGTTTTGGAGATTTTCTTTCCGAATATGATCGCATAGATCTTTTGCAGGCTCAGATCGACGATGTCGAATTTGCGGACAAGCGATTGCAGCTCGATGAAATTTTGCGGGTTGAATTCCGCTATCCGGTGGAGCATACAAAAATCGTCGTGCAGCGAGATACCCACTTTCAGAATATCCGGATTACCCAGTAACGCTTTCAGTTCTTCTGTAAATCCGGTCAGATGAATGCGGAACAAAAAACATTTGGTACGCGAAGATAACTGTATGAGCGAAACCTGATGGGAGTGTCCTTTCTGAAACGAAGGACGAGTTTCCGTATCGAACCCGATGATCGGTTCCGACGACAATTCCCGAACGGCTTGGGGAATATCTTCCCGCCGGTCTATTACGACGATTTCGCCGGAGAATAGCTCTTTCGGCAAAATGGCGATTGTTTCTTTCTGAATGCTGATTACCGTTTGACTATTCATTCCACTTGTCCCATGCTTTTAGGTCTATATCTTCCGACCAGTCTTCTTGCCGTTGGGCAAAAGGATTGGATTTTCCGGCAGCTGTCGTATCGTCCTGCCGGAGTGTGTCGTTTTCGAACTCATCGGATTCGTTCTCCGAATAGAGAACGACATGCAGGGCTCTCAGCACGTTGAGCAATTGCAATCCCCAATACGAAACAAAATTCTCGTGGCATTGGTAGATCGCTTCCAGCATCAGCGGCTCATTTCCCAGACGATATACGGAGATAAAATCTTTGATGTCCTGATATACGTCGGCGATGCCTTCGGCGATACTGGCAGCCAAAGGCGTTTCGCTGTATTGCATATCGTTGTGGAATACTTCGAGGTAGCTGTCCGATTCGCCCAATACCGTTTCGATGTTCATCCGTACATATTCATATACCTCTTCGGTAACGAAATGTTCCGGCATATTCTCCTCATCGGGCTCTGTGGGCGAAAGCAATGAGGCTTTCAGATAGAGCAGGGGGAGTATTTTGGTGATCTTGTCGGTGAAATCTTTTTTGTTCATCTCTTGGGCGCGTTCCACGAATGCGCAGAACTCGACACCGACTGTCACGAACTCGACAATATTTTTTGAATAGATTCTTTCGTCCATAATCAATTTCTATTTGGGGAGATACAGACGGTTTGCCCGAATGTACTCATAAACAGGTTCGGTCAGAAAATAACTCATATCCTTTCCGGCGGCGATACCTTCCCGAATAAACGTCGAAGATATTTCCATTACCGGTGCGGCGGTTGTTCTAACACGTGGAGGTAACGGTTCGTCGGGCGCGATCGGGTATCCCGGGCGCGGATAGATACAGACGTCATATTCGTCGATGATGCGCCGGTACTCTTTCCAGCGGGGAAAAAGCAACCAGTTGTCTGCCCCGATAATCAGCGAAAAATTCCGGTCTGGAAAAGCGGTGCGCAGGGCATCCAATGTATGAATGGTATAGGAGGGCGCGGGTAGTGAGAACTCGAAATCGCTGCATTTCAGTCGCGTATGCTTTTCGACTGCCAACCGTACCATATTGACCCGGTGAATGTCTTCTTCTTGCGGATTCCTCTCCCGTAACGGGTTGTGGGGCGATACCATCAGCCACACGTCGTCGAATCCCTCGTATTCGCACATATAGTTGGCGAGGACGAGATGCCCGACGTGGATGGGGTTGAACGATCCGGAGAAGATTCCCGTTTTCATGCGCTGTATCGTGTTGGGTTATTTTTGAGTCAGGAAAGTTTTGATAGTCTGGTATGCTTCCTCTTGTGCGGTTTCCAGCACGTCGTTTACGATCACTGTGTCGAATTGCGGGGCAAACGACAGTTCGTATTCGGCTTTTGCCAACCGGGCTTCAATTACTTCGGGAGCATCGGTGGCTCTGCCTACCAACCGCTGGCGAAGTACCTCTTTGCTCGGCGGCTGGATGAAAATGGCACAGGCTTGGTCGCCGTAATATTTTTTGATGTTGGTTCCGCCCACTACATCTACGTCGAATATGACATTTTTCCCGGCATTCAATATACGTTCCGCCTCGCTTTTCAGTGTGCCGTAATATTTCCCGGTGTAAACTTCTTCGTATTCCAGAAATTCGTCGTTGTCGATCCTCCGTTTGAATTCCTCGGGCGAAATGAAATAGTATTCCACTCCGTCCTTTTCCGTCCCTCGCGGAGCCCGGCTCGTGGCGGATATGGAGAATGCCAGATTCAGCCCGCGCGGAAGCAACGATTGCAGGATCGTCGATTTTCCCGAACCGGACGGAGCCGACAAGATGATGAGTTTTCCTCGTTTTTCCATATTACATGACGTTGAGTACCTGTTCTTTTATCTGTTCCAGCTCGTCTTTCATCCGTACGACGATGCGCTGCATCTCCGCATGGTTCGATTTCGAACCCAATGTGTTGATTTCCCTGCCCATCTCTTGGCTGATGAACCCGAGTTTCTTTCCTTGTCCTTTACCCGAAGACATGGTTTCGAGGAAATATTTCAAATGGTTGTCGAGGCGATGTTTCTCTTCATTGATATCTAATTTCTCGATATAGAAAATCATCTCCTGTTCAAACCGGTTCTTATCGTAATCGAAATTCTCTATTTTAGTAAGCGACTCGATAATTCTGCCTTTTATTTTTTCTATGCGTTCCTTTTCGTACGGCTCTACCTCTTTCAGCAATTGTGCGATGTTTCCGATTTTGTTTTCAAACAACTGTTGCAACATGGCACCCTCCTGAATGCGGAATGCTTCCAGATGGTCGATTGCCTGCTGTACGGTGGTCATGACCGCGTCCAACTCCGTTTCGCCGATCTCCTGCACTTCTGTTTTCAACGTATCGGGCAGGCGGAGCAGTGTCTGGAACCAATCCGACGGCAAAGCTACCGACAGTGCCTCAGAAGCCTCTTTGATTTGCCGGTAATACCCTTCGATCACCGACATATTCAGTCGGGTAGGAGTTTCGCATCCGATGTTTTCCGTATAGATTGCGAAGTCCACTTTCCCCCGTTCCAACCGGCGGGAAATTTCACTGCGGATTTCCATCTCTTTCTCCCGGTAGCATGGCGGGATTTTGGTAGACAAATCGAGTTGCTTGCTGTTGAGCGATTTTATTTCTACGGTAATGCGTTTATTGGGCAGTTCGGTAACAGCTTTACCGAATCCGGTCATGGACTGTATCATAATTGAAAAAATGTTTTTGCAAAATTAATCTTATATTCCGAAGTAAGGACAAGAATTAAAAAAAAAAGAACTAAATTTGCGCATCGTTTATCGTACCGTACTGCGTGCCGGAACGAAAATAAAAAAGATTTATGCCGAATATATTACATATTGAAACATCGACTTCGGTCTGCTCCGTTGCGGTATCGGTTGATGGCGTAGTGAAAAATCATTTCGAAAGTCTGGACGGACCGTCGCATGCATCGTTGTTGGGCGTGTTCGTACAGAAAGCGGTGGAGTATATGCGGGAAAATTCGATAAAGCCCGATGCCGTAGCTGTCAGTTGCGGTCCCGGATCCTATACCGGACTGCGTATCGGCGTGTCCGAAGCGAAGGGGCTTTGCTTCGGATGGAATGTTCCGCTCATCTCCGTCCCGACGCTCGAACTGTTGGCGTGCGGAGTGATGTTCCGCAACTTTTTCGACGACGATGTGTTGTATTGTCCGATGATCGATGCCCGCCGTATGGAGGTGTATGCCGCGGTCTACGACAACGCGCTGAATCCCGTAAAACCGGTCGGCGCATACATCGTGGATGAAAACACCTTTGCTGATCTGCTGGCGGAACGCCGGATCGTTTTTTTCGGCAACGGGGCGGAAAAGTGCAAAACGGTGATCGATCATCCTCATGCCACCTTTATCGATGCCGTGCATCCGATGGCGACCGATATGTTGGCTTTGGCGGAAAGAGCTTATGCTCAACAAAAATTTGAAGATGTAGCCTATTTCGAACCTTTCTATCTGAAAGAATTCGTCGCTACACTCCCTAAAAATAAAGTTTTATAATTATGACAATTACAGAATACAACTCCCTGCAAAAACGTTTGGTATTGCCCGAGTACGGGCGCAATGTACAGCAGATGGTCGATCATTGTCTTACGATCGAAGACCGGGCGGAGCGTACGCGGTGTGCCAATACGATCATCAATATCATGGGCAACCTGTTCCCGCATCTGCGCGACATCGACGATTTCAAGCACAAACTGTGGGATCATCTTGCCATTATGTCCGATTTCAAACTCGACATCGACTATCCCTACGAAATTGTGCGTCCCGAAAATCTCTGTTCGCATCCCGAACGAGTTTCGTACCAGACCGCCCCGATACGTTATCGCCATTATGGAAAGATCTTGGAGAATATGTTGGAGAAAGCCAGCGAGATGCCGGACGGACCGGAGCGGGATGCTTTCATCTCCATGTTGGCGAACCACATGAAAAAACTCTTTATCGCTTGGAACAAAGACGGGGTGGACGATGAGAAAATTCTGAAAGACATTAAAGAGTACACGCATGGGATTATCGATCTGAATCCCGACACCTATCGCCTTCGGGATGTAAAAGAACCGGCGCCACAACGGAAACAAAAAAATAATACGAAAAAAGCGGGTAAATAACCGCTTTTTTTGTATCTTTCCCTCACTTAATCAAAACACACAAAACGATGGCATCTTTTATTATAGAGGGCGGACACCGGTTGCAAGGCGAACTGATACCGCAAGGGGCTAAAAACGAAGCTCTTGAAATTTTGTGCGCGACACTGCTGACTTCCGAGGAGGTCATTATCAATAATGTTCCCGATATACTCGATGTAAACAACCTGATTCAGATGTTACGCGATCTGGGGGTGGAGGTGAAACGGCTTACTCCCGATTCGTACAGTTTCAAGGCGGAGCATGTCAATCTCGACTATTTGAAAAGCGAAGCGTTTTTCAAGAAAGGTGCCTCGTTGCGGGGATCGGTGATGATTATAGGCCCGCTGGTCGCCCGGTTCGGATATGCCGTATTGCCCAAACCCGGTGGCGATAAAATCGGACGCCGCCGTCTCGATACCCACTTCCTCGGCATTCAGAAACTGGGAGCGGATTTCAAATACGATGCTTCGCGTCAATTGTACGAAATCAAAGCCAACCGGCTTAACGGTGCTTATATGTTGCTCGATGAGGCTTCCGTTACCGGTACGGCGAATATCCTGATGGCTGCGACGTTGGCGGAAGGGACGACTACGATCTACAATGCCGCATGCGAACCTTATCTGCAACAGCTTTCCAAAATGTTAAACCGCATGGGAGCGAAAATTTCGGGCATCGGATCGAACCTGCTTACGATCGAGGGCGTATCTTCGCTGAAAGGCTGTACACACACCGTATTGCCCGATATGATCGAGGTGGGCAGTTTTATCGGAATGGCGGCAATGACGGCATCCGACATCACATTGAAGAATGTTTCCTACAAAGACCTCGGTATTATACCCGATGCATTCCGCCGTTTGGGTATCACGGTCGAACAGGTGAACGACGATATTCACATCCCGTGCCACGAATCGTATGAAATAGATACATTCATCGACGGTTCTATCATGACTATCGCCGATGCCCCGTGGCCCGGACTGACCCCCGACTTGCTCAGTGTATTTCTGGTGGTAGCCACACAGGCGAAAGGGAGTGTATTGATACACCAGAAGATGTTTGAAAGCCGTCTGTTCTTTGTCGATAAACTGATCGATATGGGGGCGCAGATCATTCTGTGCGATCCGCACCGCGCTGCCGTTATCGGACAGGGGCATGCCCATACGTTACGGGCTGCCGATATGGTTTCGCCCGATATACGGGCTGGTATCGCCATGCTGATTGCTGCCATGTCGGCAGACGGAACGAGCCGTATTCACAATATCGACCAGATAGATCGCGGTTACCAGAATATAGATAAACGACTGAATGCTATCGGTGCAAGAATAACCCGTTTGTAAAAATGATACGACGCGAAGAAGTAGTAAAAATCGGACAATTCAACAAACCCCACGGCGTAAACGGCGAACTTGGATTTACCTTTACCGACGACGTGTTTGACCGGGGAGAGTCGCCCTATATCGTATGTGAGGTAGACGGAATTTTCGTTCCGTTTTTCATAGAAGAATATAGGTTCCGGAGCGAGAACTCCGCTTTGATGAAACTGGAAGATGTAGATACGGAAGAGGAAGCCCGGAGTTTTGTCAATCGGGAAGTTTACTATCCGAAATCGTTCTATATCGACGAGGAGACCGAAGCTGCGCCGGGCGATTATTTTATCGGGTTCAAGGTGATCGATGAGGAGTATGGCGAATTGGGTGTAATCGAATCGGTCGATGACTCTACCGCCAATATCCTTTTCGTCGTGGAATATCAGGGGCGCGAACTGTTGATCCCGGCAAACGACGATTTCGTGACGGCGCTCGACGAAAAGCATAAGATCATACGCATGAATATTCCCGAAGGGCTGCTCGATATGTAAGTCCTACGGAAATAAAAAGGAGTGCGGTGCGTCATAATGTCCAATCTGCTACGTTGTCGGAACTCGGACTAAACCGTTTACGCCAGAAAACTCCTGCCGTCCTCATTCTCGGCATCTTGTCTTAGCCACTCTGACACACCGAAAAAGGGGGATCGAAAATCTAATTTTCGTCCCCCGTTCTTTTTATCGGGTATCACAAATCGAGTATTTCGTTTTGGAGGGTCAGCATATCGATCAGAAACAGTTTGTTGCGCAGAACCTCTCCGCAACCGGTAATGATCTTTATCGTTTCGTTGGCTTGCACACTTCCGGTCAGAGCCGGTACAGTACCTAATACACCGCCTCCGGTTTTGGCACGCGATACCGCTTGTGCTTCGTCGGGATAGAGGTCGCGGTATCTCTTGCCGTTTTGGAAATTGAATACCGATACTTGCCCGCTGAACTTGCCGATAGCGCCGTACACATACGGTTTCCCCGATGCGGCGCAGATGTCGTCGATCAGGTAACGGGTGGCGGGATTGTCGCATCCGTCTACTACAATGTCGTACGAGCCGATAATCTCTTCCGCGTTTTCCGGATTCAGAAACGTCGGGTATATCTCGATCTCCGTCCGGTTCGACAAGGCTTTCAACCGGTCGCGGGCGCACTCCACTTTCGGTCTGCCGATTTCGGCTTCCGTGTACAGCACTTGCCGTTGCAGGTTGGTGAGCGATACGACATCGGCGTCGACCAGCCCGATGCGTCCGATACCGGCAGCCGTCAGGTACAAGGCAACCGGCGATCCCAATCCGCCTACACCTACGATCAGAACCGAAGCCGAAAGCAATTTGCGCTGTCCCTCTTCTCCGATTTCTTCCAGAATGGTCTGTCGTCGATAACGATCCATGTTCATTTCCTGTTTGTCGATTAGTCGAAAATCTTGTCCCAGTCTTTCCATACCACTTCGTAGCCGATCTTTTTAATATCGGCTTCCACTTCGGCAGGTGTCCGTTCGTCGCTTACGGCGAATTGTTCGAGAGCTTGCGGATAGGTGTAATAGCCGCCCGGTTCGGTTTTCGATCCGGCACTCATCGACGTGGCACCCAACGTGGCGATATGGTTCCGGAAATACGGAGCTTCGCGGGTCGAGAACGAAATATCTACATCGTGGTCGAAGATACGGTAGGCGAAAGTAAGTTGCGCCAGTTCTTTGTCGCTCATCACGACATTCGGCTGGAAGTGTCCTTCCGAAGGTCGCATACGCGGGAAATTGACGCTGTACTTTGTTTTCCAATAATGTTTGCGCAGGTATTGCAGGTGAATCGCCATCATGGTGACATCGGTACGCCAGTCTTCCAGACCGATCAATACTCCCATGCCGATTTTGTGTACGCCGGCTTGTCCCATCCGGTCGTACCCGTTCAGCCGCCATTCGAAGATGGATTTCATTCCTTTCGGATGATATACTTTGTAACGCTCCTTGTGGTACGTTTCCTGAAAGCAGACAACCCCGTTCAGTCCCGATTGGGTGAGCCGGTAGTAATCTTCGCTTTTCAGCGGCATGACTTCGATCGTAAGATTGTTGAAGTAGGGGCGTGCCAGCCTCAGGGCATTCTCGATATAATCGACCCCGGCTTTTGCCGGATTCTCGCCGGTGACAATCAGCAGGTTTTCGAACGGTCCTAATTTCTGGATCGCCTTGCATTCGTTTACGATCTCTTCATCGTTCAGTATGATGCGCTCTATCGGGTTGTTGTGGTTGAATCCGCAATACACGCAGAAGTTCGTACACGAATTGGTGATATAGAGCGGCACATACATGGATATGGTTTTTCCGAAACGTTCCTGTGTATATTTCCGGCTCAACCGTGCCATCGGTTCCAAGTACCCGGCTGCGGCAGGCGATATTAAAGCCATGAAATCGTCGATGGTCAGACGTTCTTTCCCTAATGCAATCTCCACATCGGTCTTGGTTTTCGATGCGATTTGTCGGGTGATGTCGTCCCACGAATATTTTTCTAATTCTTCTGAAAACATCTCTTTGGATTTATTCACCGTTTTGCCGATGAAATTTTTGAATATTCTTTAATGTGTTTTTTATGCAGTTCCGTACGCCTGGCGAATAAGCCTCCTGCATGGCGTTCTCCAAATACAAACGGAGTTCGGGCAACAGTTCGGGCTCGGCCAGACACATTTTGTAACAGAGTTTGATACAGAGCGACTGGACGGCGACCGCTTCGTCGGGCGATAGCATCGTTTCCAAGCAAAAGTCGAAGAACGGTACGGATAAGGGCTGTGATACCGGCAACTGATACACGATGGACAGCAACAGCCGTTTCGTCCCGGAGTGTTGCGTTGTCATGGCATATTGCATCAACTCCTCGCGCTTGGGGGTGAGCCATTCGGGATGTTGCCGGCACAACCGGTCGCAAGCCCATGCCGCACGCCACGAGACGTTGTGTTCATCTTTCAGAAAGAGTAGGGCATATAGCTCGGCAAACTCTTCCGGATGAAGGAGTATCCGTCTCGTAATGCTCTCGATAAAACCGGACGATAACCGTTCGGACAGAGCGTCGTGCAGGCTGGGAAGTTGCTTCATCGGTCACTTATTTGATACATTTGCTCAGGTCTTGCGACAACCGCATGGCGCAGAAATTCGGACCGCACATCGTGCAGAAATTACCGTCCGATTCCGACCCTTCTTTATAATATTCCAATGCGCGTTCGGGGTCGAGCGACAGATTGAACTGGTCTTTCCAACGGAACTCGTAGCGGGCTTTGCCCATGGCGTGGTCGCGTATTTCGGCTCCCGGATGACCTTTTGCCAAGTCTGCGGCGTGGGCGGCAATCTTGTAAGCGATGACACCGTTGCGCACATCTTCCCGATTGGGCAGCCCCAGATGCTCTTTCGGGGTCACATAGCAGATCATGGCTGTGCCGTACCATGCGATTTGTGCCGCGCCGATAGCCGAGGTGATGTGGTCGTATCCCGGAGCGATGTCGGTGGTCAAAGGACCTAATGTATAGAACGGAGCCTCGTGGCAACTGCTAAGCTGGCGTTCCATGTTCTCTTTGATCTTGTGCATCGGAATATGCCCCGGACCTTCGATGATTACCTGCACATTGTGCTTCCATGCTTTTTCGGTCAGTTCGCCCAGCACATCCAGTTCGAGGAATTGCGAACGGTCGTTCGCGTCGTGAATCGAACCGGGGCGCATGCCGTCGCCCAATGACACGGCAACATCGTATTGTTTCAGGATTTCGCAGATTTCGTCGAAGTGGGTGTAAAGGAAACTTTCCTCGTTGTGGATCACGCACCATTTGGTCATGATCGATCCGCCGCGCGATACGATGCCGGTCAGCCGTTCCTTGACCAGATCGGCATGAGCTTTCAGCACGCCGGCATGAATGGTGAAGTAGTCCACACCTTGTTCGCACTGTTCGATGAGCGTGTCGCGATAGATTTCCCACGTCAGGTTTTCCACCTTGCCGTTCACCTTTTCCAGCGCTTGGTAGATGGGTACGGTTCCCATCGGCACCGGGCAGTTGCGTATGATCCATTCCCGGGTTTCGTGGATGTGGTCGCCGGTCGAAAGGTCCATCAGCGTATCGCCGCCCCAGTGGCAGCTCCATACCGCTTTCTCCACCTCTTCCTCGATGCTCGACGAAAGGGCGGAATTGCCGATGTTCGTATTCAGTTTCACTAAAAAATTACGTCCGATAATCATCGGTTCCGCTTCCGGATGATTGATATTTGCCGGAATAATGGCGCGGCCTTCGGCAATCTCTTTCCGAACGAATTCGGGTGTGATGTGGCTTTCGATTCCCAGCAGGTCGTTCCGCATATTTTCGCGGATCGCTACATACTCCATTTCTGCCGTGATGATGCCTTTACGGGCGTATGCCATCTGCGTGATCTCTTTTCCGGCTTTTGCCTTGTACGGGCGTTGTGTACAGCGGAAGCGGATGCTGTCTAACGATTTGTCTGCCTGACGTTCGCGACCGTATTCCGATGTGATGTTGTCGAGTTGCTCCACGTCGCCGCGGTCGATGATCCATTGTTCGCGCAGGCGGGGAATACCTTTGTTGATGTCTACTTCTACATCCGGATCGGTGAACACACCGCTTGTATCGTACACATATACCGGGTCGTTCGGTGAGAATACCCGTTTGCCGTTTTCGATAGTAACCGTGTCGGTCAGCGAAATCTTTCGCATACCCACTTTGATCGGAAACAATTTTCCGGCGACATAAATCTTTTCAGATCCGGGGTAAGAATCTTTTACAATATTTTTCGTGATCATATCTGTTTCTTTTTAGTCGAGGAATGAGGTTAAAGGACTGCTGGCATCGGCATATTTTAGTTGTGCGCCCAATCCGGCTTCATAAGCCCGGCGACCGGCTATTACCGCTTCCTTGAAGGCGATAGCCATTTCTACCGGTTGGTTCGATACGGCGATAGCGGTATTCACCAATACGGCATCCGCGCCCATTTCCATAGCGGCGGCGGCATGCGAAGGCGCACCGATACCGGCATCGACGATCACCGGGACGTTGCTTTGCTCGATAATGATTTCCAGAAAATCGCGGGTGAGCAATCCCTTGTTCGTTCCGATCGGGGCGCCGAGCGGCATGACTGTGGCTGCTCCGGCTTCTTCCAGCCGCTTGCACAATACCGGGTCGGCTTGGATGTAGGGCAATACCACGAATCCCAATTTCGCCAGTTCTTCGGTTGCTTTCAGGGTCTCGACCGGATCGGGCAGCAGATATTTGGGGTCGGGATGTATTTCGAGTTTGATAAAATCCGTTCCGAAACATTGACGGGCGAATTGAGCCGCCAGCACCGCTTCTTCCGCGTTGCGTACGCCCGATGTATTCGGGAGAAACTGTACTTTTTCGCGGTTGATATGTTTCAGCATTTCATCATCTTTATTCTCCATGTCGATGCGTTTCATCGAAACGGTGATCATTTCCGATTCGGAGGCGATGATCGAGTCGAGCATCAGTTCGTTCGAGCTGAACTTACCTGTACCCACAAACAATCGGGACGAAAATTCACGTCCGCCGATAATTAAAGGTTTCATAATGTATAGTTGTTAATGATTCGAATGATTCGTTGGGTTTCTTTTGCCGGATTTTCCGCTCTCAGAATACTTCCCGACAAGGCGATTCCGGCAATGCCTGTCTGCATCAGCGAAGGTATGTCGTCGGCGGTAATGCCGCCGATGGCGACGATCGGGAGAACGATCCCTTTTTCGCGGCATCGTTCTGCGATATGTTTGTATCCTGCCAGTCCGAGTATCGGGCTTAGGTTTTTCTTGGTCTCCGTGAAGCGGAACGGTCCTAATCCGATATAGTTTACGCCTTGGGCATACAGACGCTCTACGTCTTCGAACGTATTGGCAGTCCCGCCAATAATGAATTTATCGCCGAGTATCCGTCGGGCTTCGGTCGGGGGCATATCGTTCTTGCCGATGTGCACTCCGTCCGCACCCACTTCGGCGGTCAGTTCCACATGGTCGTCTATAATGAACGTAGCGCCGTATTCCCGGCACAGATTTTTCAGTTCCACGGCAGTGCCTCGTACCGTTTCGGTCGGAACATCTTTCATGCGGAGTTGTATCCAGCGGCATCCGCCTTCCAACGCCTGTTGTGCTCCGGCAACGGTTGTATATCGGTCGTTCTGGTGTGTAATGAATTGCAGCATACTGTTTTATTTCTCTCGTTGTATAGATGCGGCGCGGTCGCGGACACCTTCCGGCGTCGGATCGCTCCATAAATATCCCAATAGGGCAGCTCCTCCGAATCCGATAGATTCCAAGTAGGGAATCCGTTCGGGAGTGATACCGCCCAATGCGATGCACTTTCGGTCGATATCGCCGGCGATGGCTGCCGCTTTCAGCACAGGATCCGGAAACGAGGAGGCATACCCTGTTTTGGATATGCTGTCGAATATCGGACTCAGGAACTGGTAGGCATACCGGTTTTTCCCGTCCCGAAGTTCGTCGAGCGAATGGCACGAACGGCTTATGCTTCCGGTGAAATTTTCGGGCGGCAGGTTTTCGCGATGGTTCAGATGAATGCCTTTCAACCCGAACTGCACAGCCAGATCAAACCGGTTGTGCAGGACTATCCGTCCGTAGTATTTCGTGTCGGTCTCTTCCAGCAATCGGCGTATTTCTTCTACCGGGGCATCCGGCTTGCGCAGGTGCAACAGGGCTACACCGTTCTCCAAAGCCTCCGCCCAAAGGCGGGGTTCGTCGGGTAATATCTTTTCGGGGGTAATGCCGATAATGATCATTTTCGCTATCCTCCGAATGCCGCTTGGATAATGGTTATTTTGTCGTCTTCGTTCAGACGGGTTTTCTCCCATTCCGTACGGGGGATAACCCGGTTGTTTACAGCGGCGGCGATATTTTCCTGTGCCGGACTTTGTTGGGCGATAACCGTGTCCAACGTCGCGTTTTCGGTAACTTCCGTCTCTTTTCTGTTTACTGTTATTTTCATCTCTCTTTCGATTATGTGCAGTGGTTGCGGAGCGAAAAAGTGATTCAACGCTCCATGTCCGTGTCCGATTTTTATTCCCGCGCCGTGTGCCAGTCCTTCCGAAATGTACTGTTTCGCCGCAGCAACGGCATGCGGCAGGTCGTTTCCCAAAGCCAGATACGATGCTATGGCGGACGACAGGGTGCAACCGGTACCATGATTGTTTACCGATTCGATGCGGGGCGAGGTGAGCCGATAGGGCGTTTCTCCGGTAATGAACAATAGGTCGGTCATGCAGTCTGTTTCCAAATGTCCGCCTTTCATCAATACAGCGCGACAACCCATTTTCAACAGTCGTTCCGCCGCTTGTTGCATATCCGTTTCGTTTTCGATTTTCATCCCCGACAAATATTCCGCTTCGTCGATATTCGGTGTGACTACCGTTGCGATTGGGAATAGCTCGTCCACTATACAAGCGATGGCGTCGTCTTCCAACAATTTATGTCCCGATGTGCTGATCATTACCGGATCGACTACGATGAACCGGGGGACATATTGTTTCAGTTTGTCGGCGACCGTTTCAATGATAGCCCGCGAATGGAGCATACCGATTTTTACCGCATCGCACGACAAATCGTCCATTACCGCTTCTATCTGCATGGCTACGATTTCCGGGGCAATAGGCTGTATGCCACGTACCCCGACGGTGTTTTGTGCCGTGACAGCCGTAATGGCAGACATGCCGTAAACACCCAGAGCCGACATGGTTTTCAGATCGGCTTGAATGCCTGCGCCTCCGCCGCTGTCGGATCCGGCAATAGTCAATACTTTCGGATATGTTTTCATTCGGTCTTACTGATAAAATAGGAGTAGGGGATATTCGACCGAAAAACTGTACCGGAATGTACAGATGCTATGAACAATTCCTTCGCCGGTATTACCCGTATCAGGTTCATAGGGTATAATCTCAGCCGCTATATCGGGCACCCCTTTGTTTGCAAACAAAGATACACAGATTGGAATGCGGTTGTATAAACCGATTTTATAAAATTGATTAATGATGCCTAATATTTATGAATACGAGACCGCCCCGATATTCGAAGAATGCTATCTATATATTTGTTTCCGATTATGAAGATCTTTATCACACACAATAGGATGCGGCTCGGCATAGTTCAATGAGAGAATTTCATTTTCCCCATTTTTGCCTTTGCTCTCGCCTTTCACTAATTTGGCTTTCGCCCAATATAGGATGCGGCTCGGCATAAAAAACAAATACGTTTGTTTTATTCTGCTCTCGCCTTTCACTATATTTGTAAAACGTAAGCCTCGCTCGGGTGGCATATATGGAAAATAATCATACTATCAGCCGATGGATATACTAAGGAAAGAACTTAACCTCATTTATCGTTCTCAATCGCTCGATTCTGAAACGCTCTCCGACGGGACATTGGATTTGTGTAAAAAGAAAGTGAGTGCCCTTGTTTCGCTGAATAATGCTTGTGCTGTAATTACGGATGCTTCCAATGACAGCAGTTATATATTTGCCGGTTCGTTCGCCGCGCTATTGGGAATTACCGATAAAACATCGTTATACCTGAAACTTAATTCGAGTGACGAGGATTTGATTTATAACCGGCTTCATCCGGAAGATCTTGTTGAAAAGCGTATGTTGGAATACGAATTTTTCAAGTTTGTACATCCGCTCTCTCTACCCGACAAGTTAAACTATAAGGCTACATGCCGGATCCGTATAAAGGATAAGAGCGGTAGGTATGTGTTTGTGAACAATAGCACACAGATCTTGCAGCCTTCTCCTGCCGGGAAAATCTGGCTTATACTATGTTGCTACGATTTGTCTCCCGATCAGACGTTAGGCGAAGGAATAGCCCCTGGCATTGTGAATAATTGCAGCGGAGAAATCGTTTCGTTGTCTTTCTCGAACAAGAGAAACCGTTTGCTTACTGCTCGTGAAAAAGAAATATTGATGCTTATCCAAGAGGGGAAACTGAGCAAGCAGATTGCGGATATACTTGAAATAAGCATACATACGGTAAATAGACATCGTCAGAATATCCTTGAAAAGCTCAGCGTCGGGAATTCGGTTGAGGCGGTTATAGCAGCGAAGGCAATGAAGTTGTTATAAACTTTTGTGGTTATAAATCAGTATTTTCGATATGGAACGAACAAGGTATTTTTGTGAAAAAATATTTTGTGATGAAAAGAGTGTATATACTTGCCTTGTTGTCCCTTTGTGGATTACTGGTTTGGGCTGTTCCCGTGAAAAAAGATTTTGAGTGGGGCAATGCAACGGTCTACTTTGTTATTACCGACCGCTTTTGCAATGGCGATTCGACGAACGATGTAAATTACGGTCGAATAGAGGATTATGGCAGCGAACAATTAAATGCCGCAACGTTTCATGGGGGTGATTTCAAAGGCATGCTTCGGAAAGCAAAAGAAGGTTATTTTACGGACTTGGGCATAGATGTCGTATGGATGACCGATGTCTATGAACAGATTCATGGCTGGATGACGGGTAGCGGGCCGGTCAATGACTTCCCGCACTATGGTTATCACGGATATTATCCGCTTGATTATACGCAAATTGATAAGAATTATGGCACGGTTGCAGAGTTTCGCGAACTTGTTGATACGCTGCACTCGCAAGGTATCCGTGTCATGCTCGGGGCGAATCTCAACGACCCCGGTTATCCTACATTGCTTGATGCGGTACAATATGGTTTTGCTGAAACCGGATTGGACGAGCGGGAAGCCGCCCGGCATATACGCGACTGGAATTATGATAAATTCTTCGAAAATCGTTTGGATTGGTCGGGCTGGTATGATCGCGGTTGGATTCGTATGCCCGATGAAGGTTGGGATGAAAATAATCCGCTTGAAGCGACCTTGTTCGGTATGCCGGATTTCAAAGATGAAAGCAATGAACCGGTAGCGATTCCCAACTTCCTTTGGCGTAAATGGAAACAGGAAGGAAAAAAGAACGATGCGTGGGTCAATCCTACGGCTCGGAAATTGCGGAAGGACCGGAAGTGGAGCCCGATGCAATATGTGATAGCTTGGATCGCTTCATGGGTCGAAGAGTTTGGCATCGACGGTTTCCGCTGTGATATTGTGGAAAATGTACATCTTGCACGTTGGAAAGAATTGAATGAGGCTTGCAATGCGGCTCTTGCCCAATGGCGGTTGAAACATCCTGCCGATCCGGCATCAAAGTGGACCGATAATTTTTATATGACAGGCGATTTCGATAGCGCGTCGTTTGATTATAAGCCGGAGTATGCCGATGCCGGATTTTCAAGTTTGGTCAATTTCTTTTTTCCGAAGCATGGCGATTTGGACGGTATTGTGTATGTTTGGCAAGCATACGCCGATAGCCTTGCCGCCCACTCCGATTGGCATCCGTTCAACTACCTGAATAACTCATATCACAGGGATGCCGATATGGATAACATGATCGATTGTGCCACCTCGATGCTTTTGGCTCCCGGTATCGCACAAGTTTTTTATGGAGATGAAACCGGTCGGAAACTTAGCGATGCCCGCTACAATGTAGATGGCGATCAGGCGTTCCGTTCGGATATGAATTGGAATGAAATCGATTCGACGCGATTTTCGCACTTTAAAAAGCTTGGAAAGATCAGACACGCCCATCCGGTGATAGGTACAGGCGGACAACGAATAATCGACACCCATACATGCGTCCGTTACAATGAGCAGGATAAAATATTGCTTCGGGTCAAACCGGTAGAGCGTCAGCCGATCGATGCCGGAGGCGTTTTTGCAGATGGCACGAAGGTGATCGAACTATACACGGGGCAGACGGCAGAAGTCGTGAATGGAACAGTCGCATTCCCGAAGTATGAGAATAATGTGGCGATAATCAAGGAATATAAGTGAAATAATCAGACTTTCATTACAAGGGGGGTGTGTCGAAATGAAAATTTCGATGCAACCCCTTTCCGATGGCAACGCAGCAGGTCGGACATTACGACACCGTCCGATCATGAAATGTTTATCGGGGATACTTGCCTGCTTTTTTCTCTGCTTTTTTTTACTTTTGCAACGGTAAAAATAAGAAGGAAATGGTGGATATGAATGGCAAATGTCGGGCGGACGAACCGACGGAAAAACTGTGGAACCCGGATTATTTGAAAGCGCTTGCAAGTAACTTCCTGCTATACTTTTCGTTTTATATTCTGACCCCGTTGCTGCCGATTTATTTGGCTACGGAATTTTCGGCAGATAAAGATATGATCGGGCTGGTACTTTCGGGGTATGTCGTGGCGGCACTTCTTGTCCGTCCGTTCAGCGCATTTTTTGTCGATACGTTCGATCGGAAAACCGTATTGCTGGTCTGTTTCTTTTTCTTTTCCATTCTCTTTGCCGGATATATAGCAGCAGGCACATTATTGTTGTTTGCCATAGTCCGCACGTTGCATGGATTTCCGTTCGGGGCGGTCACGGTTGCTAACAATACGGTGGCGATCGATGTCTTGCCCTCTTCCCGCCGGAATGAAGGAATCGGTTTTTATGGGTTGAGCAACAATCTGGCAATGGCATTCGCCCCGACAGTAGGCATATTCGTTTATGGAGCGACAGGGCGATTCCAAATCCTTTTCTGGATTGCGCTTGTCATGGCGTTTATCGGTTTTTACTGTGTGAGTACCATTCGCACGAAACCCCGTTTGCGTCCGGAGATCCGCCAGAAGTTGAGTTGGGACCGTTTCTTTCTGACGCGGGCATGGTTGATGGCGGTAAATATCGTTACCGTCGGATTCTGCTGGGGTGTGATGATGAACTATGTGGCGATCTATGGAAAAGAAATATTGGGGATAACCGACGGGACAGGCATGTTCTTTACGCTTTTATCTGCCGGTCTGGTTATCTCGCGGCTGTATGGGGGAAAAGCATTACGTCAGGGACGCATTACGCACAATTGTGCCGAGGGGTTGTTGGTCTCATTGGTGGGCTATACGCTCTTTGCCGCCTGCGGAAACGAATGGTCGTACTATCTGTCTGCCTTTCTCATCGGTTTGGGCAACGGACACATGTATCCGGCATTTCTGAATATGTTTGTCAAGGTGGCGACTTCCGACCGCAGGGGTACAGCCACATCGTCGATCATGACCTCTTGGGACGTAGGTATGGGTTTAGGCATACTTGCCGGCGGTATCTTGGTCGAATACATGTCGTATAGTGCGGCATTTTGGAGTGCCGCACTGATGCAATTGGTCGGTACGGTTCTCTTTTTCGCGGCTACCCGCACGTTTTATTTGCGTCGTCAGATCAGTTAGCGTGTTTATTCCACCGGTTGAATTTTTATATTCAATCGGGGAACACCGCCACTTTGATCACTCCGTCGAGTTTGTTTTCGAAAATACGGTATCCTTCGTCTATGCGGCTCAGGGGGACGCGGTGGGTAATGAGTGGAGTCGTGTCTATTTTTCCCTCGTCAATCAATCGTAAAATCTCCGCACAATCGCAACCGTCTACACCTCCGGTTTTAAATGTGAGGTTCTTGCCGTACATATCGGGGAGCGGAAGGATCTGAGGTTTGTCGTAGAGAGCGACGACCGTAACAATGGCGTTCGGACGGGCACATCGCCAAGCGAGTTGAAAAGAGTTCTCACCTCCGGCAACTTCGATTACCTTGTCGGCTCCGCCATGTTCCGAGAGATTTTGTATATCGGTCTCGCACTGTTCGGGAGTTGTGACGACGACATGGGGATAATGATCTTTGACAAAGCGGCGGCGTTCTTCCGATGGTTCGCAGACTACGATCCGTTTCGGATTTTTAAGTAAGGTGCAGAGCAATGTACAGATGCCGGTCGGTCCGGCTCCGATGATCAGTACGGTATCGTCGGGTGTTATTTCTGAAATTCTCGTCGCCCAAAATCCGGTCGCCAGCACATCGCCCACGAACAATGCCTGTTCGTCGGACACTCGGTCGGGAATGCGGTTCAGCCCCGAATCGGCATGAGGAACTCTAACATATTCGGTTTGCCCGCCGTCTATCCGGCATCCCAAAGCCCAACCGCCATCGGGATCGGTGCAATTGTTCACATATCCTTTTCGACAGAAAAAACACTCTCCGCAAAATGTTTCCACATTTACCGTTACGCGATCGCCCGGTTTTACCCGGCTGACGGCATTTCCGACCTCCTCGACGACGCCCACCATTTCATGCCCTACGGTGATGCCTTTGATCGCCCGAGGTACGCTCCCGTGTTTGATATGCAGATCGGACGAACAGATGCTGCCGAGCGTTACGCGCACAATCGCATCCTTGCTCTCTAAAATAACGGGCTTCGGTTTTTCTATCAATTCAAATTTGCCCTTGTCGATATAGGTATATGCTTTCATTCTTATTGCTAATTATAAGTGCCTTGTTGCAAACGTATCGGGATATATAGCAACCGGAACATCTTTGTGATAAATAGGTAAGCGGTTAAATAGCTTTTATCGCATGAAACACCTTTTCGATGAATGTTTCGTAATCGTTTAAAATGACAGCCGATCCGAACTCGTTATATTGATGATTTGTGAGAGATAATGATGGAAGATGTTTTTTGTAATATTCCATGTATTGATCGTGCGATGAAATCGGTTCAGTCGGATCCGGAAGATGGACGACGTATATAAGAGTCTTGTTAGGCGTATGGAGATACAAGTCTATATTATCTTTCGATAGAACGGTATATTTTGAAATATTGTGATCTGAAAATGTTTCCCATTTGGATATGGTTTTGTCGTTTCTATAATAAGGCAATTTGTCGAGGATAATGAAAATTTGGAAATAAGGACAAAGATTGCATCGGATATTGGCAGTTTCACCGAGCATATTTTCGAAATAATTGTTGGAGTTCTGCGAATAGTTTTGCATAACGAATTTAACGCCGACTCCGGCAATCGGTTTCCCATTTTTTTTAATGGTTATATCAACTTTCTTATTGATATATCGTCCTTGAATGTCAGCTTCCGAATCGTGATAGAACCCTTTCGACCAGACATCGTATCCATTTCCGAGACGAAAGGCAATGTCTTCGGCGATTGCGCCGTGCAGGGGCTTCAATTTGTCGGTACTTCGTGAGGTCCCTTTGTAGAGAAACGCTTTGAACGATTCGGTAATTACCGATAGAAATTCATTATTGGTCATGGTCTGCGATTTTGGTTGTTTCATTGCTGCGTTGTTGTAAATGAAAATTGATATAGGTTTCTAAATCTTTAGAGTTGAAGGTGTAGTATCCTCCGCTTTTGTATTTTTTTAAAGATGCGATATAATCGATAAACTGGGAAGAACGGAGAATGGATTCGATTATTTTGAAATCAACATCATCAGACAGGATATAAAGTCCGCTGTATATGCCGCAACCTTTGGGCACAGAGTTGATTTTAATGCTTTGGGTATCTTTTATCAATGTGTTGATCGACAACTTATCGAATGCAACATCTTTCAGGGCTTGTGTCCTGCCGAATAGATACCAGTCGGGTCGGGTGATCTCGTCGGCATCTTTGAGCAGATCTGTTTTATTTCGATTTAGATAATCGGCAACAGACTCGATGGAAAATATTTGTTCTTTCGACAGAGGTTTCCCTTGTATGGTATAAGGGAAAAATGCCTGATACCATTTCCCCGTAGAGGCTTTGATAACAGGTATTAGAAACTCCGAGAACGGAAATGTATCTCGGATAAAAATTTTATCAGCTAATGTGGCAAATCCGTTTTTAACTGAAACATATTTTTTTACCGGAGTGGTAAAGAGCGGCTTCAATGTTGCCAGTGTATTGTGGTCAGCGAGGAAGAAATAGTTGTTGATGTCTATTTCTTGTATTGAAAGATTGTCTACGAACGATTTGTGCAAGGTTTTTTCGTCGAATGTATGGTAAGCGAAAGATTCAAATCGTTCTCCTTTTGTAAAAAGGGAGACAAGGGTATAAGTCGTAGCTTTGAATGCTTGAAAATGTCCGAGGTCGATCAACGATTTTAGATCGAGATTCTGTCGTATATGCTCTCTTAATTTCGATCCTGCCAAACTGTTCAACCACGAACTGGGAGTAATATAACATAATTTTCCTCCTTTTTTTAGCATGTTGAATCCTATTTCGAAGAAAACAAGATAAAGATCGGTCATTCCTTCCGATGCAAATGAAAAAGATTTGACAGTGGAATATGAATCGTTCAGATTATGAACTCTGACGTATGGAGGGTTGCCGACGACGAAATCCATTTTCCCGGTAAACCGGGATGTCATGAGTGTATCTTCGTTTGAAATATCGAATTGGGAAACATGGAATCCTAGTTCGTCGCATAAAGCATTTAAGTTGTCGATGCAGCAACGATATGCAACTGGGTCCAGTTCGATACCGTGGATAAATGTAGAAATATCGTGTTGAATGCCTTCGAACGAATGGTGTATTTTGTAATATTCGGATGAATAACGTTTAATGATCTCAATTAGAAAAGCACCGTCTCCGCAACTGTTTTCTATACAATGTTTTTTTAGTATCGAAGGTCCGAAGTATCCGGCTTCATCAAGAATAATTTTGACGAGATAATCGGGGGTAAAAACTTGACCGCTATATTTGATTGGTAGATGCATTGTCTAATTTTTAATCGAAGATACATATCTTTCGAATGATAGTTAGTCTGTTGGCGATTTTTAAGTTTCAATGGCTACAAGACTAAATTTGAGTTGATAACCCTTTCTCTCGTTTTATCGTTGAGGGGACGTTGGGCATTTACTTAGACAAAGTTAGTGCTTTCTTTTAAAAAAAGAAAGGGCTGTCCGACTTTTGGAATGTATTTTGAAAGTCAGACAGCTCCTTTCCGGTCTATATTGGGTTTAGGTTCACTTTTTCATCCCGATTCTTTCCAACCATTTCAATATGCTGTCTTTGGAGTCGGGTACACGGTCACGGGCAATGGCATAGCCGTCGAGCACTGTGGCATTCTTTTCCATTTCACGTATGGTCTTGATCGCGCCAGAAAAACGGCTGCCGCCGTGTGTACAGAACGGTACGATGGTCTTGCCGTTGAAATCGTATTCGTCGAAGAACGAGTAGAGCGGCATCGGCATGTCGTACCACCAGTTGGGAAATCCGATGAACACAACATCATATTCGTTCAGGTTTTCGATATGTGTAGTCAGTTTCGGACGGGCATTCGTATCGATTTCGATTTTTGCCGCATCGATCAGTTCCTTATGCGAACCGGGGTAGGTGTGTGCGGTTTTTATCTCGAAGATATCGCTGTTCGTCGCTTGGCTTATGACAGACGCGACATACTCTGTGTTTCCCGTTACTTTGCCGTTGGAGATCAACCGGCTGGCACCGGACGAAGCATCAACGCCGTCTGTTTCGGGGACAGAGAAGTAAACGACCAAAGACTTTCCTTTATTCCCGTCGGCAACTGTTTTTATCGGTTGGGTCGGGCGGTTTTGCGGTTGTTGTGGTGCGGCTTCATTTTCTGTTGCCCGGCAATAGGCTGTTATTGCACATGCGGCTATCGCTAATGCACTTATGGTTATGATTCCTGTTTTCATTCTTTTTGTTTTTTATTCGATGATTCCTATTTTGCGAAGCCATGCTTCTGTGCCGTTGGCATTACCCGGCATGTCGATACCGGCATCGTCGGCTCTGCCCGGTGTAGTAATATCGTCCGGATCGAGATCTTCGGGAAGTGCGTCGGGGATATGTTTCGATTCGGGAGTCAGTTTATAGATTTTCTGCATCGACTCGTTCAGGTAGGTCGTGGCTCCGTAGGTGAAGAACGGAACGATCACCTTATCTTTCAAATCGAAAGCTTCGAGAAATGTACAGACTACCATAGCGGGTTGATGCCACCAGATGGGCGAACCGACGAAGATCGTATCATATTTTGCAATAGTTACCGCGTCGGGCAGGTTTGCCACACCGGGACGCAAGTCGCTGTAAGCCTCATTCTGAATGCGGTCGCTGTCATTGTACGGATTCCGGGCATACGGATCGGCAGCCTCGATACGATATATATCCGCACCGGTAAGAGCTACGATACGTTCTGCCACGGCTTGCGTATGCCCTTCTGCCGAGAAGTAGGCTACCAGCATTTTAGTGGTAGAGGTCGGGCTGTCGGGGTCGTCCGGATTTTCTGCGTTCCCCGGTTCATCGGGTGTTGTCGGTTGTTCTGTTTCCGATAGAGGATTGTCTTCGGTAGAACATGCAGCCATGCTTGTCAGTGAAAAAAGCAGGAACGGAATAATGAATAACTTTTTCATAATTGATCTGTTTTTTAGTATTGGTTGTATTCTTTATCTGTTACGGGGTCCAGCCATACGGCACCGCCTTTCGATTGTTGCGTACCGATAGCAATGTGTGTAAATTCGCTGTCGGGGGCGGCTCCATGCCAATGTATTACGTTGGGAGCGATTTTGACTACATCGCCGGGGTGTAACACCTGCACGGGTTTTCCCTTTTCCTGATAGCGCCCTTCTCCCGAGGTACAGAGCAGGATTTGTCCGCCCGGATGCGAATGCCAACTGTTGCGCACACCCGGTGCGAAAGTCACGTTGCCGACAGTGCAGTCCATCGAGTCTGTTGCCGAAACGAATCCGGCAAGCCATGCTTCGCCTGTGAAATTGGGCGTGTCGGGGAGTTTGTTTCCTTTCGGGAAGACATCTTTTACCGGATCGGACGCTGCAATGGACAATACCCGGTCGAGCTGTTCTTCCGTCATGCCGAGATTCCGGCAGATGCCCATGTGCGAACGTAACATCGGTTCGACACTTTCGCCCAAAGCGGCGATGACCGACACGGTAGCCAACTCGCGTTCGGCGTAGGTAAGTACATCACGTTCGAAGAGATCGGCAAAGAGGTGCTCTTTTAGGAACTGTTCGATGACCGGTGCGAATTCGGCGTAGGCGGCTTTCGGCGCATCGGCAGGCACTCCGGAGATTTCTGCCAGTATGTCGCGCCCCCGTTCGTAGCGGCTGCGGTCGTCCTCGACGGGCGAGGCATCTTTACCGGCAATGTCTTCTATGCCTTGTGCCTTCCGTTCGTCCAGAACGGAGATAAAAGTTTGCAAGGCACGGAGGCTGCGCGGAAAGCCGCAATAAGCGTAGGCATGTATAATCACTTCGCGGATTTCGTTTACGGTCAGTCCGTCGTCCAGTCCTGCGGAGAGGGCGGGTTTCAGGGTTTCCAGATCGCCCCGCCCCGTGCAGGAGGCTATTCCCGCAATATGTTGTTGGCGTACTGACAGTCCGTTACCGGACGATGCAGCTATCGTCTGTATTGTTGTCATAAGACAAAAGCAAATGGTTACATATATTTTTCTCATATCTGGTCCTGTTATAATTTTTTACCGAAAAATTCAGCCAGTTTTTCCGTTGCCATGTCTACGTATTCCGGCATATAGTAGGTCTTGATGTGTGTGGCACCGGGGATCAGAAACAGTTCTTTGTCTTGTGTGCCGGTGGCACGGCTGTAACATTGCTCCGTCATGTAGAACGTATCGGCGATACTTCCGGCAATCATTAGCAACGGTTGGTTGATGAGGTACATATCGGCAGAGGCATCGAATGCCATCAGATCGACAAGGCTGCTTTTTGTATAACGGAATGTCGAATGGGGATGTGCGTGACTTTGTAGATAGTATTCGTATCCGTCGCGGTAAAGGTCGAATGGCAATGCGGTAGCTTGTTCGGGGGTTACGCCGCTCATGTCGCCCACGTATTCCGGTTCGCCGCCTTCGGCTTCCCGCTGGCGGGCGGCACAGGCATCAGCTAAACGTTCCTGTACGCTGTTGATTTGAGAATCGAGAAATCCGTTGCGGCGTACCAGCCCGGTGTTGAACATACTGAGTGTTGCCACTGCCTTGAACCGTTTGTCGGTTTGTGCGGCTTTCAATGTGTACCCCCCTCCGCCGCAGATACCGAGAATGCCGAGACGCGAAGCATCCACACCGGGATATTGCAGCAGAATGTCGGCAGCGCGACGAATATCCTCTATACGGTTGGCGGGTTTGTCTGTGTTGCGCGGTTCACCTTCGCTGGCACCTTGATAAGCGGCATCGAAAGCAAGGCAAATGTAGCCTTGTTCAGCCATGCGTTGGCTGTAAAGTCCCGCTACCTGTTCTTTCACGCCGCCGTTGGGGTGTGCGACAACAAGGGCAGGATAACGTTTTGCCGGGTCGTATCCTGCGGGGGTATAGACATTGGCGGCAATTTTCAACCCATTCAGATTGTAGGTAATGGGATGGATATTTACTTTGCCTGCTGTATTTCGGGTGAGAGCATCGGCATAGACCAATCCCCACGGGTTGGAGTTGTGGCTTTGGATATTTTTTGTCTCCGTAAATGGTTTGCTCTGAGCGTATGTTGTTCCGTACAGGATGCCTGTAACTATGTACAAGGCGATAATACCTATCTTTTTCATCGTTTTATTTGTTTTTAGTTTTACATATATCTGGGTCTTCTTATCCCGTCAGTCTGAACAAATTCGGTTCTGCTCTCGGCTATCGAAAACGTTCATCCCAATGCACCTTTTCTTGCCTCGGCATAGCTCGAATGAATTCGGACTCTGCTCTCGGCTATCGAAAACGTTCATTATCATGCACCTTTTCTTGCCTCGGCATAGCTCGAATAAATTCGACTCTGCTCTCGGCTATCGAAAACGTTCTTTCAATATCTCAAAAATTTCATCTCTCGACAGCTGCTTGCAACAACCCGGCATGATGAAGCAGGTATCGGCAGCGGCGCGGAGGAGACTTTCGTCGGTGATGCCCATTTCGTCCCATCGGGTAGGCAGTCCGATCTCTTTGATGAACGATTCGAGGGCGTCGATACCAAGCAGGGCAGTTTCGAGAAGGGAATCACCCGTTACTTCCCAGACATTTTTGGCCAGACTTGCCAGCTTTTCCGCTCCTTCGGGCAGCAGGTGGCGGTATAATGCAGGATGAATGACAGCCAGTCCTTGTCCGTGGTTACAATCGGTATAGGCACCTACGGCATGTTCGATCATGTGGCACTGGAAATCGGTTTGTTTGCCGAGTTTCAGCATGCCGTTTTCAGCCATGGCGGAAGCCCACATCAGCTCGCCCCGGGCAAAATCATTATCGGGGTCGGCAATAAGAAGACGCAGATTCCGGATGACATTCCGCATTATCGCTTCATTCATTTCATCCGAGAGATTTGTACTTTGCGGTTTGCCCATGTAAGTTTCCATGCAGTGGCTCAATGTGTCGAAAGCCCCGCTGATAACCTGTTTCATGGCGACGGTTTTGGTCAGATCGCTGTCTAAGACTGCGAAAGTGTAGTAGGCACCGAAGAGCGGTTGTTTCAATTTTTTCTCTTCGTGGGTAATTACCGCACCGTTGTTTTGTTCGGCTCCGGTTCCCGATGCCGTGACAATGGCTCCCATCGGAACAAAGTCGGTCGGCAGACGATGATGGATATACCACATGTCCCAAACATCTTCATCGAGGCGCGATTGTGCCGATACGATCTTGCAACAGTCTATGACCGATCCGCCGCCTACGGCAAGTATGAAGTCGATCTTGTTTTCGCGTACAAGCCGTGCTCCCTCCTGCACCTTTGCATAGGTGGGGTTGGGCATGATGCCGCCGAAGTCCGTCACCTGTTTGCCGCACTCCGTGAGCCACGATCGTATCGTGTCATATAGTCCGGTACGTTTCAGCGAACCGCCTCCGTATGCCAGCAATATATGGTTGCCGGTATTCTTCAATTCTTCTTTTATCGCTTCTTCTGCGCATCCCTTACCGAAATATTGTTTGACGGGATACCGAAAAGTAAACCTGTTCATTGTCGTAATTTTTTTAGTTCTGGATATAGGGTATAAATTTTTAAAAAAGGTTGTTATACAAATTCTTTATCTTGTTATTGGTTGCAGAAACGTACGCAATAGTTTAACAGCAACTCGATATGAGATACAATAATGGGACGGCTATACCGGTCTATGGCGTGATGCAGCTCTTTGTCGATCTCTTGCATGCAGCCCATTATGGTTTTACATTCACGCTCTGTGAGGGTGCTGTTGCATCGGCATCGGGTGGGGTAGCGGTTGATGTTATGTTCCAACGGCGTATCGCAGAGCAAATCGGGGTGGAAGAATACTCCGGTACATCCGGGCTTTTGCATACATTTTTCAAAAGGTTCGCCGGGAACCGATAAATATAGGTGTGCGTCGTCCAGCGTCAATGCATAAAAGCCGGTACGCTTATAAGTCTTGTCGGGGAGTGTTGTCTCCGGCAAATGTGCTACGCATACCAGCGGGTGAAGCGTTTCTTGTCCGACTAAGTGATTTATTTGGTCTATTGTCATTGGGCTATATAATTCCTTTGATGCAAAATTACAGTTGTGCCATTACATCCGAATTACCAGAATTACAGTATTGAATATAATTTTTACCGATACTTTTTCATGGCGCATTATTTTGATTAACTTTGTATTAGGAACTTGTTTGGATTATTCCGAGGCGAGAAAAGGTGCATGATCATGAACGAATAATTTAAAAATATGGACCGCATAGTAAACGTAAAAACTGTTGCCGATTTCGATCGTATATGGGGTGTCGAGACTCGTCATCCGTTAGTCAATGTCGTTGAATGTGATAAGATCGGTAAGCCGGTGGCACATTGCAGAAAGCATTTCGACATGTATGTGATTTATATCAAGGATGTGATATGTGCAGATTATGTGACGTATGGACGGGGTGTGTACGACTTTCAGGAAAACACGCTTGTTTTTGTCGGCCCCGGTCAGATATTGGGGTATCCGGAAGATGGTTCGACTTTCCAGCCGAAAGGGTGGTGTCTTTATTTCAGCCCCGAACTGTTGCGCGGAACATCTTTGGCGGGAAGGATGAGGGAATATTCGTTTTTCTCCTATGCCACCAACGAGGCACTCCATATCTCCCAGCAGGAGCGGCAGACAATAATCGATTGTCTGAGAAAAATCGACGACGAGATAGCCGGCGGAAACGACCGCCACAGCAACCTTATAATAGCATCGGCAGTAGAATTGTTTCTGAATTATTGCCGGCGCTTCTACGACAGACAGTTCATTACGCGTAAGAAGATCAATAAAGATATTATTACGGCATTTGAAGAACTTGTGGACGACTATTATGTATCGGGCAAATCGCAGGAAATCGGAATACTTTCCGTAAACTGGTGCGCGGAGCAATTGCATTTGTCACCGAACTATTTCGGCGATCTGATAAGAAAAGAAACCGGCAAGTCGCCCAAAGAATACATACAGACGAAAAGTATCAATATCGCCAAAGAGATGCTGTGGCAGTCGAAAATGTCGATCAGCGAAATAGGTTATGCTCTCGGGTATCAATATCCGCAATATTTTACACGCGCCTTTAAGACGGCGACCGGTCTGACACCCAATGAGTATCGCAATTCTGTAAATTGAACCGTGATTTTCAGAATCGGCTTGTTGCCGACACCGGTATTGTCGCGAAACCTATTTCTTCCAGCCATTCTGCGATCAAGGTATGGCAGCCGGTCGTTTGCGACGAGCGGATCCAAAGGCTCGGATTCAAGAACTCACCGTCGGGGATAAGTCGCCGTGCGTCTGCTTCCACACCACCTATGCCGCTGCTTGCGCTCGATACAATCAGTCCGATTCGTTTGCCAGCCATTTCTGCGCCATGATTGAACAGGAACGTTTGCAACGGCGCAGCCATGTTGCTCCACCAAAGCGGAGCTGCTACGATAATCGTGTTGTATTCTTTTATATCTATTTCTACCGGATCGATTGCCGGATAGGACGAAACTTCATTCGGATTGTTTCGTATGGCTTGGATCTGTGCGCTGCCGATTGCATAATTGTTGGCGGCATAATCGAGACCTTTTTCTGCCGGCTCTATCCGTATGGCATCGGCTTCGATTTGTGTACGCAGATCGCTGACGATGGTATGTACGTTGTTTGTGAAACTGTAATAGACGATGAGGGTTTTTCCCGTTACCGAATCCGAACCGGAATCGTCGGGCGTTTCGGGCGTCTCTGCGGGAGAATCGTTTATGATGTTGTCATCGGGAGAACAGGCATTCAGTTCTATTGAGGCGAACAGGGCGCAAAGAAGATACAATAATTTTTTCATACGGCATGTTTTTAGTCGGTTTATAATTATAATGAAGTATATGCTGGTCGTTGAAACCGTTCGGTAATTCGACGAATCGTATTGTCGCTTTACAGTGGCGTTTAGTGTCCTACCTGTTTTTGCTGTTCTGCGTTGTAGCGGTCGCCTACGACGGGAATGGCGGCGACAGCATCTTCCAGCTCTTTCCACTCTTCGGGCGCAAGCATATAATCGAGTGTGTGCAGGTTCTCTTCCAGATGCGACAGTTTCGTTGTCCCGGGAATCGGCACGATCCACGGGGCTTTCTGCAATAGCCAGCCGAGAGCCACTTGCGCCGAGGTCATGCCTCGTGTCCGTCCGAACTGTTGTAGTATATTTACGATGCGCATATTGGCACGCATCGCTTCCGGCTGGAATCGCGGCAGGGTCTGGCGGTTGTCGTTGTTCGGATCGAAAGTTGTATACTCGTTGATGTTGCCACCCAGAAACCCTCGATTGATCGGACTGTATGGTACGAATCCGATGCCCAGTTCCCGACAGACATCCAATACGCCGTTTTCCTCAACGAGGCGGTGCATCAGGTGATATTCGCTCTGGATGGCGGTGAGCGGGCATACGGCATGTGCCCGACGGATGGTTTCGGCGCTGACCTCGCACATGCCCCAGTGTTGCACTTTGCCTTCTTTCATCAGGTCGGCAATGGTCGATGCCACGACTTCTGCCGGCACATTCGGGTCGGCGCGATGCTGGTAGAACATCGGTAACGTTTCGAGGCGGAGGCGACGGAGCGAATCTTCGCAATAACGGCGGATTGTAGCCGGACGGCTGTCTTGACGTCCTGTACCTTTTCCGTCGATCACCTCGTGTCCGAATTTGGTCGTTACATTTATTTTGCCCTTGAATTCCGCTAATGCTTCTCCGGCGAGATTCTCGTTGGTCAGCGGTCCATAGATAATAGCGGTATCGAAAAGGGTAACCCCGCGATCGACAGCTTCGTGGAGTAACCGGATGCACGACCTTTTGTCCGGGTGCTGGCTGCGGTTGTAGGTCATGCCCATCACGCCGAATCCGAGGGCAGAAACCTCAAAAGCCGCTTTGCCTGTACCGAGTGTGCGGTAAGGCAGGCTGTTGTTCTTGATCGACGCTGTTTTTTGTCTGTTTAAGTTTGCTTCGGCAGCCTTTACCTTGTTTATTGCGGGCTGTATAGTTAGGGCTGCGCCTAAGGCCGCTGCTGTTTTCAAAAAGCCGCGACGGCTTATTTCATTTCCTTTTTTCATCGTGCTGGTTATTTTTCGGTTGTTTCGATAGCCTTGATAATTCGTGCCGGATTGCCTGCTACGATAGTCATTGCCGGTACATCTTTTGTCACCACGCTTCCTGCACCTACGATAGCTCCGTAACCGATTGTCACGCCGGGTAGAATCGTAGAGTTGATTCCGATCCACACTTTATCCTCAATTACGATCGGACGACCGTAAGTGGCGCTCCGGTTGTTGGGATCAGGGTCGTGGTTGATTGTGATCAGATTGACTTTCGGACCGATGAACACACCGTTGCCTATTGTGATACCTCCTCGTCCGAAGAGTGTGCAACATTGTTGAATGAAGCAATGTTTGCCGATCGTTACGGGTTTGCCGTAGTCGATGTAGAGCGGAGGTAATACGGTAGTGCTCCTGTCGAGCGGTTTGCCGAGAATCCCTTCCATATATTCGTGCACCTCTTCGGGTGTCCGATAGCCGGTGTTCATTTCCGTTGCCCTCTTCATCGTGGCGAAAATATCGGCAATCAGGGCTTCGTAACCGGGATCATTGGGCGATACCATTTCTCCGTTCCGGTCTTTGGCAAAAATATCGTTGGTCTTGATCGGGCTGTTTTCAAGTTCGACAAAGTCCTCTTGCATTTTCATTGTTCGTTTGCTCGAATCGTTCATGGCTATGTTGTTTTTTCAAAACTCTTTGAAGCAAAGGTAAAAAGAGAACCTCGCAACTACTTTGCTGCGAGGCTCAAATTGTTTTGCTATGGAGTTCATTCAGAAATTCTTTCCATCATCGGTTCCATTCAGATTGTACTGGGAGAATAGCCGTAGGTTTCCTTATATATCTTCGAGAAGTGCGAAAGGTTTTTGAATCCTACGTCGAAACAGGCTTCGGTCACGCGTTTCCTGCCGGACTTTATCAATTCGTGGGCTGCTTCCAACCGGCGTTTGATGATCCATTTTTGTGGTGTCAGGTCGCTTACTTTGGCAAAATCGCGCTTGAACGTAGCCAGACTTCGTCCCGTATAGCTTGCTATTTCCTCCATCGACAGGTCGTACATATAGTTTTCATTCAGATAGTCGATGATGTCGATTTTCCACGGATCGACGAAATCGAACAGTGAAGCATAGAGGTTTCTGTCCGTATGTAGTAAGGTATAGGCACCTTCGATCATTTTCAATTTCAGCACCTCGTCCGAAGGTTTCACACCGGCATCGAAATAGGGGATCACCGATTCGAACAGACTGCGGATGTCGGGGCGATCGTGGGGTAGCACACGTAAGCTGACTTTCTCACGTTTCGAATTTACAGGAATATCTTTCTTGTCGAGTGTCTGATAGAATTCCCGCAAAAAAGGACGTGTGAATTTCAGTACGACAGAGCGGTAAGGATGATCCTTGTCGGCGTGTTTCTGTAACCACATCCGGTTGTCGCGTCGCATAAATGCACATTCGCCCGGATGTAGCACTGTCGTTTTACCGCGTTCCTCGATTTCGAGTTCGCCCGAACACAAGTAAATCAGCGTGTGTTCCCGGTTCTCGTGGGCGCACCCCCGGTCGTCGGTAAAGTAGCTTGCTATAAGTACATTCGAGCAATCGAATACATTTAGTTGTTCCATATTCCCGTTTTTTAATTAAACAAAAATACGGATTCTTTTTCTTCCGGACTTTGTTGTAAAGCTCATATTTCTCCAACCTCCCCCTCTTTTATACTTTTAGTTTCCTGTATTCTTTGGGAGATATTCCTTTTAGCGATTTGAATACCCGGTTAAAATGCGGGACATCGTTAAATCCGACGGCAAAACAGATTTCTGATATTTGTTTATGTGAATGTTTCAGAAGTTTACAAGCCGTATTCAGCCGGTATTGGGTTACAAATTGGGAGAATGTCATCCCTTTGCACCGCTTGAAAAAAGAACAGAATGCGGAGCGGTTCATCCCGACTTCGGTGGCAATATCATTTAAAGAAATTGTATGAACATAATGTGCCATTACATAAGCGCAGATTTGTTGCATACGCCTGACATCCCGTTCTATACTTATGGGGCTGCCGGCAAACGTATGATCGGACGATTTGAATATGACAGGCAGTAGCCGGAACATTTCGCACAAACGTCCCAGTTCATCCATGTCGCTCATTTGAGATAAACTCCGACGAATAATGAGAGCGCTTTCTGATCCGAATTTCAATGCATTGACCGGAAATGTAAGGTTTGCCAATCTGTTTCGCAGTTCCGGAAATATCCGCATACATTTTACAATAAAAGAGTGGCTGAAAGCAACCATTAAATAATGAATGTATCCGTCTTTGTCGGCAGATGAAGAGGTATATTCCCAGTAATGATGCATAGAGGGGGGAATCAATATTACATCTCCTGCCGAGAACGGTTGCAGTGTATCGCCAGCCATTCGGGTGCCGTATCCATGTACGACATAATATAATTCCCATGCGTCGTGTTGATGCAGCTTGGCTTCTATGCGGTAGTCTATCAGCCTGTCGATAAAAAAGAATGAATGATTTTCCGTTTCGGGCAATTCATAAGGAGTAATCATCTCTTCCATAGTTGTACAAAATAATATGATGCAAATATACGACAATAAATAGAGTTTATATAACAAATTATCAACAATAAACAGGTGTAATTTTGCTCTCGACAATAATAAAAACATTTAAATATATTAGTATGGATTTTTTTGAAGTATTGGAAAAAAGAAGAACGATCCGTGATTTTTCCGATAAGGAGGTGACGGATGAAATTTTGGAAAAAGTATTATCGGCAGCGTTTAAAGCCCCGACCAATGATCACCTGCGTCAGTTCGAATTTGTTGTAGTTCGCAGCAAAGAGCGGATAGCCAAACTGATTTCTCCGTTGGCGGGTAATATTGAGGGCTTTACAAGAGAGAATGTCGATGCGTTAGCCGATGTAATGGATAAGGACGAGTATGCTATGTTTGTCGATGCAATGCCCAAACAACAAAAGATGCTTGCCCAATCGGGATGCCTCGTCCTGCCATTCTTTTTCCACAAGGGTTGTCCGCTTCTTCAACCGGTTTGCCTGAGTTCGCTCAACTATTTTGCTTCGGTATGGGCGGCGATAGAAAATATATTGCTTGCCGCGACGGCGGAAGGAGTTGCCTGTGCTTTGCATATCCCTATCGAGCAGGAAGCGGAGCATGTGAAATCACTTGTCGGTGCGCCGCTCGGTTATGAGTTTCCATGTTTCATCGCTATGGGTTATCCCGCAGAAAATGCGCATATCTGTAAACAAAAAGAGATTGATCCGAAAGACAGGATTCATAAAAACACTTGGCGGTCGGAATAACCCGAGGATCTGTCGGTGCGGAAGATCAAGACGGAGGGTGGGGGATAATGTAGATAACCGGAAACAGAGCCATATCGAACTCTATTTCGAGTGATGATATGGCTCTGTCCGTAAAGGATATGGTTGCGAACTCTAATATGCACGGATCTTCTCCCGTTCGTTTATTACAATCTCTTTTGCAATTATTTTTATATGGACTGTATGAGTCCTTCGGATTTTAATAAACGGTGCGGGTAACAGTTCCGTCGATAACCTCACCGTCGCGCTTGCTGGTATGGCTTACGGCTTTTGAAGCAACGTATCCGCAGTAAGGACATTTGTAATCTTCGTTCCACGATTCAAGATATTTGTAAACCCGGCGTCTGCCCTTTATGCTGAGACTTTGTTGCCTGCTGCTGTTTTTCAGGAACTCCCTGTATTTGTCGTCGGCAGAGGCTGAGCCGTGTTCGAAATATTTATGCTCTTCAAAATCTTCGATCGACGAACCTGCCAGTTTTATGTTGTATCCGTTCGTAGTGATAATTACCCCCATCTTGTTACATCTCGGGCATCTGATCTTCATCAGTCCGTTAAGTTCACTCTTCCATGACGACACTAACCAGATGACGAACCACATGAATGGATTGACAATAGAGCCGGTCAATATAAGGAATGCCCACCAGCCGATGCTATGTCTTCTTTGGGCTTTCTTCCTTGCCTCGCTTGCGGACAGTGTCTCGTCGTAGAGTGGTTTTGCGGATACCTTCGAAAGCCAGTAGAAATATTTGAAAGGTATGTAGAACAGGAAGAATAAAATGCCGGAAATTCCGAGAATGAGCCTTAACCAGTAAGGAATAAAGAAGATGTCGATGATGAAAGGATAGGAATAAAAACCTTTTCCCAAAGAAAGCGAAAGTCCCGTTATTCCCGGATTGTCGGTATAGATCGGGTAGGCGTAGCCGCGCGAGTTCCGTTCTTTCATAAATGTGAAATCGCTGAGCTTGCAACTTTGTTTTCCTTCGTCTATAAAGATAGAATACGGTGCTTTGTCCGGCTGTTCTTTATTTTTGCGGATGTCGGTAATTACATGCGTATTGCCCTCTTTATCCTTCAACTTCATACCTAAGCAGGCTTCGGGAAATTTGGCGTAGCCCCTTGTCCCGTCGGGCAGTTCGATAAGCCTGTCTTGATAAAAATTATAGTAGTACGGCTTTACATCTCCGTTCAACCCCTTTTTATAAATAGCAAGCACTTTCACTTGGGTTCCGACCGGAATATCCATGATCACCGGAGGCTCGGACATGGAACCCGATTCTGCTTTCTCGTCGGTTTGTACGACAGTCAGTTGGGTTTTGAATTTGGTACGAACCACCTTGGAACACTCCTCAATGTAGGATTCATCGGCTTTTCTATATGAAAGGGCAATGAATGTGATGCAGTTCAACGCTAAGGCGCAAACAAAAAGAAAGACGATGGTCTTTCGTATAAAACGAAAAAATCTTTTAAGCATACTTTCCGAATATTGAGTTGTTACTTAAATATTTGGACAAATATAGCAAAATAAAACAAACTGGTTCGTTTTATTTTGTTATATATAAATCTATTGCTGAAAACATACGCTATCAATAATTGCAAAAAGGCTCTTTTAAGTATTCCCTGACTTCGTCATAGGTTAAGACTACGGTGGGGCAACCATAACAGCCGGGCGTAAGTAAGTATTTACTGTAATTAAAGACCAGTCCTACATTATTTAAGCCGGGGTTACTGAGCGGAATGTCTTCAACTGTTATATTATATTTTTCATTGTCTGATGATTCGTAATACTGAAAAAGGGTGTTGGTTCCGTTTTTCCATACATTAAGGCTGTCAAGATAATTTTGTAGAGTCGGTATCTTCATGTTGTCAAAATGATTTTGTGAAGCCATGTGCTCTGCTGCTAATTTCCTGATTTTGTCTAAGCAGTCGGGCTTGATAATATCTTCCAGTTCTAAGATCTTGCCCGATTTCAGATCGAAACTTTGCAGAAAATGGTCAGAGTTACCGTGTGCTCCTCCTGAATAAAGGTATTTATAGACAAAATAAGTCACATAATTGTCATTGATCCAGACCGGATATATCGAGAACCAAGCCTCCTGTCCGTAGCTGATATATTTAGGAACATTGGCATAAAAACGTTGCTCAGCCCAATATAGAGCGGTATCCATAACTTCTTTTTGGCTGCGTTTATAAGGATTGAATGTTAGAGTCTCGAATGGCGATATAGTATCTCCTTCGCTGATGAAGTCATAAGCCCAAAGATTAAAGTGCATAAAAGTAAACAATTCAAGCGTGATATATGGACTTAGGTCTAAAATAGTAATCTCATAGTCTACAAAAAAATACTTGGATCGGGTGTTCAATCGCTTGTTAATTTTATAACCTTTAATATCCCCATAAAAATAGCATCCGTTTAAGGAATCATCCGGACATAATGGTATATTGGTTTTGATTGTATCGGAAGCAAATGGAGTTAGGTATTCCGTAGATTGATGTTTGTGTCTACATCCGGCGATGCAGATAGATATCAAGCAAATTAGTAAAAGGGGAATGTGTTTCATGGGGTGGAGCTATTAGTGAAGTTATTGTATTTTAATTTTTAGCTTTCAATCAACGCTGCGTCTCGGCATAATCCATTCAGGTTCTCACTTGGTGTTTTCTGCGCTCGGCTTACAGTTTACTTTATAAAACGACGTATGTAATGTCAATCTTCATGTTCCGATGTCAGTAAGAACAGGTGGAGTTCATAGCAATAGTTATTACTCTGTAATTTCAAAATAACTAAAAATGGCAGACTTTCGCAATAGTCATTAGCCTCTATTTTATTTATTCCTTCAAAAATTTATTGAAAAGCAACCATCGTACTCTCCCGATTGATGATAATTAAGATGCCTGATTTCATTTATTTCTATCATGAACAGAAAGACATAGCTTTTTAACTACCGATTGATTACCATATCACTTTTTTTACTAAATTTGCACATAGAACCCTGCGATGCGTGGTGTCTCGGAGGAGGATAACACCGAGTATTGGGTGGTTCGTTAACACACGGAAGGCGTTTACTCGACACTTTATTTCTTGGCTCTAAGAAACTATCACGGTCAAGGATGAAGCAATTGTGGATACCTCTTGGGTACGTTTATGTATTTCTTTCATTTTTAATTGAAAGTGATAGATTTAATTGTGTACACATACTTCACGGGGTTACTATTGCTTGTTCCTATATTAAACTGTGGTTGGTCTCTTAGAACAGAATGAGCCGGGTGTGGCTCCCGCTTTTCGTTTATTCAACCCAACAAATTTACCATAAGGGGTCTATGGTTGTGAAAGCGAGTGACACATAGTGCAACCTCAGCTCATTGATAATGTAAATCGGACTTTGCGTGATGATTTGGTAATGACTATCAAATCGGGTAGTCGTGTGTCTATTGCGGCTGCAAGTTTTTCGATCTATGCGTTTCAGGAACTTCGGGAGCAATTGAGTAGCATTGATGAGTTGCGTTTTATTTTCACTTCGCCTTCTTTTATTACAGAGAAGGCAGACAAACAACGTAGAGAATTTTATATTCCACGAATAAATCGAGAGCGTGAACTTTTTGGTTCGGAGTTTGAGATAAAGCTCCGCAATGAACTATCGCTAAAAGCCGTTGCGAAAGAATGTGCCGACTGGATAAGACGAAAAGCCTGCTTTAAGTCAAATCGTACGAACGAAAATATGATGGGTTTTATAAATGTGGATTCCACAAACTACATGCCTGTCACCGGATTCACCACGGTCGAACTCGGTTGTGAACGTGGTAACAATGCCTACCAGTTTGTCCAACGTACCGATGCGCCGTTATCGCAGTTTTATCTCAATCTCTTTAACCAGATATGGCACGATAGTGGTAAGTTGCAGGTTGTGACCGAAGAAGTGCTCGATAACATCTCCAACGCTTACAAAGAAAATTCTCCGGAGTTTATCTACTTTGTTACGCTCTACAATATCTTCAACGAGTTTCTTGAAGATATTTCGGAAGACGTGTTGCCTAACGAAGCCACCGGCTTCAAGTTGAGCGTTATCTGGAACAAACTTTATAATTTCCAACGTGATGCCGCTCTCGCCATCATCAATAAGTTGGAAAAGTTCAACGGCTGCATTCTTGCCGACTCCGTGGGTCTTGGCAAGACTTTTACCGCTCTTTCGGTCATAAAGTATTACGAGAACCGCAACAAGTCCGTTCTCGTTCTATGCCCGAAGAAACTGCACGACAACTGGGTTACTTATCGTAGCAACTACGTCAATAACCCTCTCGTTGCCGACCGTCTGCGGTATGATATTCTCTATCATACCGACCTTTCGCGTCAGTCGGGACAAAGCAACGGTCTCGACCTCGAACATATCAACTGGGGCAATTATGACCTCGTGGTAATAGACGAGAGCCATAATTTCCGCAACGGTGGTAAGGTAACCACAGACGAGAACGACGAAAATCCGCGCGATAATCGCTATCTTCAACTGATGAACAAGGTCATTCGCGCCGGAGTAAAGACAAAAGTGTTGATGTTGTCGGCCACCCCAGTCAACAATCGCTTCAACGACCTGCGCAATCAGCTTGCCCTTGCATACGAGGGGGACAGCTCGATTATGGATGCGCAACTGAAAACGTCAAGCTCGCTCGATGATATTTTCCGTCAGGCTCAGACTGCGTTCAACCGTTGGTCTAAACTCCCTGCCGAGGAACGAACCACCAAAACATTGCTCGAAATGTTGAGCTTCGACTTCTTTGAAGTTCTTGACAGTGTCACTATTGCCCGCAGCCGTAAACATATTGAGCAATATTATGATACTTCCGACATTGGAAAGTTTCCCGAAAGATTGAAGCCAATCTCTCGTTCCCCTGAACTTACCGACCTGCCTAAAGCTGTTAGTTTCAATGATATTTTCGTCAGTGTGACGGAACTTAACCTCGCGATATATACGCCTTCAGATTTTATTTTGCCGAGTCGGATTGAGAAGTATCTCGATACCAAAGTGGACGGCTCCCTTGCAAACCTTTCCCGTAGTGGTCGTGAGCGCGGTATTCGTCAGCTTATGAGCATCAATCTGCTCAAACGCCTCGAAAGTTCCGTCAATTCATTCCGTCTCACTCTGGAAAGAATCAAGAAATACATAGAGACCACTATAAATGCCATTGATGAACTTGCTTCCAAACACGAGACTTCGATGGTATGCGATTATGATTTCTCTTACGGCCTTGACTTCGACGAAAGGGAGGACACTGTCTTTATCGGAAACAAGAAGACTAAGATTGCATTGGAGGATATGGATTATGTTCAATGGCGTGGCTATCTTGACAAAGACCTCGACAATCTGAACACGTTGTTGTTTATGCTTGCCGACATCACACCTGAACATGACAGTAAATTGCAAATGCTCATTGAGGACATTCGCAATAAGTTTGCCAATCCCATAAATGGCGACAACAGGAAAATTATAGTCTTTACCGCCTTCTCCGACACGGCGCAGTATCTTTACGAGAACATCGCACCGCTCATCAAAGAGCGCACAGGACTGAACACAGCCCTTGTGTCGGGAGACGTCGAAGCTCGCTCAACTTTGAAAATCCGTGAGAAGTTGGACTTTAATAAGGTCCTGACACTTTTCTCGCCCATCTCCAAAGAAAAGGTTGCACTCTATCCCAATCTCAGTGAGGAAATAGACGTGCTGATTGCAACCGATTGCATTTCGGAGGGGCAGAATCTCCAAGACTGTGATTTTCTCATTAACTACGATATTCATTGGAATCCCGTGCGCATTATTCAGCGTTTCGGTCGTATCGACCGTATCGGTTCACGTAATGCGGTTATTCAGCTCGTCAACTACTGGCCCGACATGGACCTTGACGATTACATCAATCTCAAAGGTCGCGTCGAGGCTCGAATGAAAGTGTCGGTACTCACCGCTACCGGCGATGACAATCCACTTTCTGCCGAGGAACAGGGTGACCTCAAATATCGCCGCGACCAGTTGGAACGCCTCAAAGAAGAAGTCGTCGATATTGAGGAAATGAGCACCGGCGTTTCCATCATGGATTTGGGCTTGAACGAATTTCGTCTCGACTTGCTCGACTATATGCATCAAGGACATGACATCGAGCATACGCCTTTCGGACTTCATGCTATTGTCCCGTCAGCGCAAGATGCGTCTCCGGGTGTGATCTTTGTGCTTAAAAATCGCAATAACGACATCAACATCGACCGTAAGAACAGGTTGCACCCGTTCTACATGGTCTATATCTCGAAGGACTCGGAGGTGATTGTTGATCACCTCGACCCGAAAGGACTTCTCGACCGCTTGCGTATGCTTTGTAAGGGCAAGTCGGAGCCCATCATGGAATTGTGTCGCAAGTTCAATGCCGAAACACGCGACGGGCAGCGTATGGGTACATACTCCCATCTGCTTGGCGATGCTATCTCCTCGCTTATAAAGACCAAAGAGCAAACCGATCTTTTCTCGTTCCTTGATGGCGACAGCGGCTCTCTATTCGGCAACGATGTTCGTGGTCTCGATGATTTTGAGTTAATATGTTTCCTTGTTATTAAGTAAGAACTATGAAGTGGACAATTGAACAGTTGAAGCATCTTAGAGAATCAGAAGATTCTGTCGAATTCAAAGCGGCCGAACAGGGCAATTTTTCATATGATGGCGGGACAAAAACGCAACCTAAAGATCGTAGAAGATGTATTCTTGGTTATGTAACAGCTTTATGTAATGAAGGTGGAGGAACATTGGTGTTGGGTATGCATGATAAGTATCCCCATAAGGTTCTTGGTACTCAGCAAAATCTGAATGCATTAGGCGTATTGGAAAGTAAAATCTATAATGATTGTGGGATTCGTCCTTGTGTTTATGAACTTTTTGAAGACCCTGAAAAACGGACTGGCAGAGTTGTTGTAATTCAAGTTGACGGCAGGCCTATTGGCAAACTGTTTAGATTTGAAGACGTAGCACTTATGCGAGTTGGCGAAGAACTAAAGCCGATGTCTGATGAACGTATTTTCCAGATTCTTCGGGAACAGGAACCTGATTTTTCTGCTGAGTTTTGTCCGGGTCTAAAATTTTCCGACTTGGATTTGGAGGCTATTGCCACACTAAAAAAAAGATATTCAGAAAAACAACGGAATCCCAACTTTAGAACGCTATCCGACCGACAGGCCCTAAGTGATCTGAAACTAGTTTCTGGTAGTAAGGTCACATTCGCAGCTTTGATTCTTGTAGGAAAGAGTGAAATGCTTCAAAAGTACTTGCCACAAGCCAAGATTATTCTTGAATACCGCAAGTCCACGTCTTTAATACCTTTTGACAATCGTCAAACCTACTGCGGTCCATTCTATAAGATAGTAGACGATTTATGGCATGATATAAATTTACGCAATAGCAAAATAGATATTCAAAATAATTCTTATTTTGATAACATTAATTACTTCAATGAAGAAGTAATACGTGAGGCCATTAATAATGCAGTCGCTCATAGAGATTATCGCCGTAATAGCGAAACTGTGATAAAACTGTACCCTGAGCTTTTTGTGGTAATGAATGCTGGCGGATTTCCATTAGGAGTTTCTCAAGAGAACTTGTTAGAAGTCCAAAGCACGCCTCGGAATAGACTTTTATCAGAAGTATTAGCGGCAACAGGTGTAGGAGAAAGATCTGGTCAAGGTATTGATAAAATATATCGAATTACATTGTCAGAAGGAAAAGATTTACCCGATTATTCTCATTCCGATAATTTTCGTGTAGAATTACGAATAGGTGCAGCTATCAAAGATGCCGCTTTTGCAATCTTTATTGAATCAGAACAGCGAGATCTTGATCCGGAGGAACGACTTTCGGTTTTAGAAGTTATGGGACTAGATGCCATTCGGCGCGGTAAAAGCGAAAGTGTCACAAAGGATATAGTAAATAAATTGTTGTCTCGGAAACTCATTGAAAAAAGAGGGAAAACAAGAGCTACACACTACATACTAGCTAAAAGCTATTATGAAGCCTGTGGACAAAATGCTGAGTATACACATGAACAAGAATGGGGCATCGAGCAAGCTTTGCCGCATATTCTTTCCCATTTCAAGTCATTTAAAACGGCAAAAATGAAAGATTTTGCGGCATTATTAGAGCCACATTTAACAAGACGACAAGTTCGTAGTCTAATAGATAAAATGATTCCTCTTTATCTTGTAAAAACAGGTTCTGGTTCTGGTACAATTTATACTCTTAGTGATAGTTTTATTAAGAGTTCAGATATACTTACTAAAGCTCTTGGCATTGGTATGCAGGAACTTATTAAAAGAGGAGATATTGCAAATGTCCAAACAAATGTCCAAACAAATGACGAAAAATCAGATTTTTAGTGTTGGTAAGATAATTATATGACTGTATTTCAGTATGTTGTAAATGTCCAAAAACTAAAATACAATTATCCAACTCTTATTAGATTTAGATTAAAATTCAATTAAAATATAAAAATGCTCGGACTACCGCAATCCACAGAAGTCAAACGACCGCTATCCAAAGCACAGCTTTATAAGCGGTTCGACTGGAAACCATCGCAACGTGAATGTTTCGATGGGGATGTGTCGCATCTTGACTTCGTTAATTGGATTGCACCGCGTACCCTCCCGGCTATCGCTGAGGGTGCCGAGGTTAAAGAGATTTTCGTTATCGAAGTTTCGCTCAAATCTCGCGACTTCGATATCAAGAGTATCGTCCTTCTTGCTAAGAGTATTCCGCAACGCATAATATATCTACTTCGCTTCGAAGACGAGGCTATGCTTGCCGTGTATCACTCCAAGCTTTTCACCTCTCCGTGGCAATCGTTAGACTCTGCCACCGTCGCGCTGTCCGGCCTCAATCTTGATGCCGTTTGGCAATCTCTCGTTTCTTCAATCGGGCAGTTCTCGGTTGAGCAAGAAAACTCGCTCACCGAGCAAATTAAGGCCGATGAAGAACGCGATAAATTACTCCGTCAGATTGCTGCATTGGAGCGTCAAATGAACGCAACCAAGCAGCCCCGTCGGAAAAGAGAACTTTTCCTTGAACTCCAAAAACTGAAAGAAAATTTATGAACCCTCATTCCTCGTCTTTGTTTCACTTTACTAAGAAGAAGAATGTTTTTAAGTCTATTCTTAAAAATGGGCTTAGATATTCTTTTGCATTTGAAGCATTCCCAGATTCTATAGTAAACAATATTTTTTGTCATGGACTATTCCCTACATTATATGACACGGAAAACACGGAAAAAGGGTTTGCAATTCCTATGATCTCTTTTTGTGACATTCCATTAACTCGGGTACATTCTCACAGTAAAAGATATGGGCGGTTTGCCATAGGAATCAATAAAGAATATTTATGCCACTTATATGAGGAGTTCATAAATCCAGTTCTTTATGTTGAGTCTAATTCTGTAATGGACGCAATCAAACACCTATCAAGAGCTCAAGGAATTTCAATGAAATATTTATGCACTTTAATTCAAGCGGATAAAACTATTGATTTCGATAAATTCCTTGAAAACATTGCGATTCAAAAGCTATCTATAAATGATGCTATTGCTGGTTTATCCAAAGATATTAGTGAATTGTACGAGTATATCATTGAATGTCGCGCTTCCATTACTAAGATATTGTCTTTGACTAAACCCACCTTTGGAATTAATGTTGATGGGAAAAATCAATCCTTTTATGATGAACATGAATGGAGAGCGATATTCCCTAATTTACATGGCACTCCATTTGAATGGCAAGTAGGCTGTTACCGTTCTGAATTTAAGAATAATAGGAATGGTTTAAATTCCGAATTAAATAATGTTGCGGATGCTTTCATTACAATTCGGGGAGAATGGTTCAATCAAATCTCCCATATCATTGTGCCCAAAGAAATAGATATTCCGTCTATTTCTAATTTTATTATGTATAGTAATAGCTTGTTTGGACATACTGATATAGAGGAATATCAAAGGATTCATTTGATGAGTCGAATTACATCATTTGAACGCATTGAAAACGATTATTAAAGACATGCAAAATATGGAAAAACTACGAATGAAAAGCCTTGACGCAGCAGAGGGCAATGTGGCAAAGATAGCCGCGTTGTTCCCTCAGTGCGTTACTGAGCGGTTAGGCAAGGACGGCACCGCCGAACTTGCCATCGACTTCGACAAACTCCGCGACGAGTTGTCGAAGGACTTGCTCGACGGGGCAGAAGAACGCTATCAGTTCACCTGGCCTGATAAGCGTGCAGCCTCGCGTCTTGCCAATGAGCCCACTGATAAGACGTTACGCCCGGATGTAGATGCTTCTGTTGATTTTTGGAACACCGAAAATCTTTACATAGAGGGCGACAACCTTGATGTGCTAAAGGTTCTACGTGAGAACTATCTCGGCGCAATCAAGATGATTTACATTGACCCTCCCTATAACACGGGTAACGACTTCGTCTATAATGACGACTTCGCTCAGTCGCGTGAAGATTTCGAGGCTACAAGCGGAGCCTTCGATGAAGATGGAAACCAACTGATTGATCCAATGCAGCGCAATACTGAAAGCAATGGACGCTTTCATACTGATTGGCTCAATATGATTTACCCTCGTCTGAGGGTCGCTCGTGACTTACTCGCTGACGATGGCATCATATTTGTCTCTATGGGTTCGGATGAAATCCGCAATCTCAAAAACATTTGCGATGAAGTTTTTGGTGAAAATAATTTCGTCTCGATTATTACATGGGTCTCTAAAAGCGGAGGTTCCGCCGATGAAAAGAATATAATTAACGCGACCGAATATATTCTTGTCTATGCAAAATCGATTGACGATGCTACTTTCGGTAAAGAGAAACTTGATGCTGATTCTGAAAAATATAGCCTTTCTGACCAATGGCGCTCAGAGAGAGGAAACTATGTATTGAAAAAACTTGATTATCGAATGACAAGTGCTCACTACACTGAGTCGCTAAATTACCCCATTACTGCCCCAGATGGTAATGATTTATGGCCAGGAGGAAAGTCATACCGTCAAGACGGTGGATGGAATTGGCGTTGGAGCCAAGCTAAAGTTAAATGGGGATTCGAGAACGGATTTTTGGAATTTAAGAAAACCCCTAATGGATGGACCTTAAACTCCAAGCAGTACCAATTTGTAGATAACAACAATCGTCCCGTTGACCGTAGAATCGCATATAAAAATATTATTACATCTTCTGAGTTTAATACTACTCAGGGAAGTAGAATGGTAGCAGATTTCTTCGGCTCCAAAGTATTTGAATATGCTAAGCCTATTGGTCTAATTGACCGTTTGATTCGGATTGGAAATGTAGGAAACGATGAAATTATGCTCGATTTCTTTAGTGGAAGTGCATCATCAGCACACGCTATAATGAAGCTCAATGTCGAGGATGGCGGAAAGCGCAAGTTCATTATGGTGCAGCTTCCGGAAGTGACCGACGAAAAGAGTGAAGCGCGTAAGGCTGGTTACGAAACCATCTGCCAGATCGGAGAAGAACGTATCCGCCGCGCAGGAAAGAAAGTTAAGGAGGAAGCAGGTCTGCAAGGTCAGAACCTCGACACCGGCTTCCGTGTGCTCAAACTCGACTCGTCGAATATGGAGGACGTGTTCTATACACCGGAGGACTTCGACGCTCAGAACATCTTCACTACCGTTGACAATGTCAAGCCCGACCGCACTCCGCTCGACTTGCTTTTCCAAGTTCTGCCCGAACTCAATATCGAGTTATCGGCAAAGATTGAGGAAAAGGAGGTCAACGGAAAAAAGGTGTTCTTTGTAGATGGCAACTATCTTATCGCTACTTTCGATACTGAGGTCAACGAATCCACCGTGACGGAGATCGCGAAGATGAAGCCGCAATACTTCGTTATGCGCGATGCTTCTGCTGCCAATGACAATGTCCTTGACAACTTCGAGCAAATCTTCCGTTACTATTCTCCCGAAACCGTCCGTAAAATTCTATAAGCTATGAGAGAAGCCGGATTAACAAAACTTGTTGCGGATATTCGCGAAATAACGCACCGTTATCGTGCTAAAGCCGCGATTCAACTCAATACCATTGTTATAGATGAGCGGTGGGAAATAGGCAAACGTATAGTTGAAGAAGAACAGAATGGCGAAATCAGAGCCGAGTATGGCACCAATCTGTTGAAGGAACTGTCCTCTCAGTTGACCTTTGACCTTGGTAAAGGATATAGTCCCCGGGCATTGGCTTATTATCGTCAACTCTACATATATTTCCCTGACAGAAAGATTTTGCAGACGCGTCTGCAAAATCTCACATGGTCTCATATTCAGGCTATTCTCGGAGAGAAGAATGAGAAAGCCAGATTGTGGTATATGGATGAAGCCGCCCAGCAAATGTGGTCGGTAAAGACTTTGGAAAGAAATGTAGGCTCGCAATATTATCATCGCCTATTGGCATCTTCCGACAAATATGCGGTTTTAGAGGAAATGAACCGGTTGACTGCAAAAGACAATGTAATTATTACTCCCGAACAGTATATAAAGTCGCCAGTAGTGACGGAATTTCTCGGTATTGCAAAAGATGCCACATATACTGAAAGTGAGCTTGAAAGCGCCCTTATCACTCATCTTCAGCAGTTCCTTATGGAACTTGGGAAAGGATATGCTTTTGTGGAGCGTCAGCAGCACATTGTGACTGATGCCGGCGATTATTACATTGACCTTGTATTCTATAACTACTTGTTGAAATGTTTTGTACTGATTGACCTGAAGACTATAAAGATAACACATCAGGATGTCGGACAGATGGATATGTATGTCCGTATGTATGACGACCTGAAACGTACTCAGGGAGATAATCCGACCATAGGGATATTGCTTTGTGCTGAAACAAGCGAGGACATAGCAAAATATTCTATGCTCAATGGTAGCAAACAGCTTTTTGCATCAAAATATCTGACTGTTTTGCCCTCTGAAGAAGAGCTGCGTCAAGAGATTGAGATGCAAAAACATCTGTTTTTATTACAAAAAGGAGGAGCAACGCAATGAAGTTCAAATTTAAGATACAAAGCTACCAGACAGAGGCAGTAAATAATACTACCGCCATCTTCACCGGGCAACCAAATCGCGACGCTACGCACTATCGTCGCGACCTGGGTCGTCAGCGAAAAGGCACGTTCCGTTTTGACGGTGACGATGACGGATACCGAAATGCTGACTTGGAACTTTCTTCCAAGCAGCTTCTCGACAATCTTCATGCGGTGCAGACTACTGCGGGGGTGCCTCTTTCCAAATCTCTTTCGCGGATTGACGGCCTCGGTGTCGTCAACCTCGATGTCGAGATGGAAACCGGTACAGGTAAGACTTACGTCTATATCAAGACGATGTTTGAACTGAACAAGCTTTACGGCTGGTCGAAGTTCATCATCGTAGTACCGAGCATCGCTATACGCGAGGGTGTAGCCAAGTCGTTCCGTATGCTCGAAGAACACTTCATGGAGCATTACGGAAAGAAGCCGCGTTGGTTTGTCTATAACAGCTCCAACCTCAATCAGCTCGACCAGTTCTCTCAGGACGCCGGACTGAACGTGATGATTATTAACACTCAGGCTTTCGCCGCTTCTCTCAAAGAGGATGGTCGCTCAAAGGAGAGCCGTATCATTTACTCCAAGCGCGACGAGTTCGCTTCACGCCGTCCGATTGATGTCATTGCCGCCAACCGCCCAATCATCATTATGGACGAACCACAAAAGATGGAGGGCGCAGCCACGCAAGCAGCTCTCAAAAAATTCAATCCGCTGTTCGTATTGAATTACTCTGCTACCCACCGCACAAAGCATGACACTGTATATGCCCTTGATGCCCTCGATGCTTACCGCGAACGGCTTGTAAAGCGTATCAAGGTCATTGGCTTTGAGCTGAAAAACCTGCGGGGTACAAACGGATATATGTATCTTGAAGACATAATCCTCAGTCCGAGCAAGCCTCCGATGGCGCGTATCTCCATCGAAGTCAAGAATGCCGCCGGCGAGCCTCGCCGTCATTTCAAGACGTTAGGCGTGGGTGACTCCTTGTTCATTGAGTCTAACGAACTGGAGCAATATCGTGGCTACGACATTGCCGAAATCAATCCCGGCAATGCTGCCCATCAAGTCGGCTACGTTACCTTTACCAATGGCGTTACACTCCGCAAGGGTGAAATCGTCGGTGACTCCAATGAACTGCACATGCAGCGTGTTCAGATACGCGAGACTATCAAAGCCCACTTCGAGAAAGAGCGTCAGCTTTTCAAGAAAGGTATAAAGTGTCTCTCCCTTTTCTTCATTGATGAAGTGGCGAAGTACCGCAAATATGATGAAAACGGCGAGCCTGTCAAAGGTCTCTTCCAATCCATATTCGAGGAAGAATATGCCCGGCTTGTCAATGAAGAGTTCCATATATGGGATGAAGACTACAACGAGTATCTGCGTCGCTTCGCTCCGTACCAGACACATCGCGGCTACTTCTCCATTGACAAGAAAGGGAAGATGGTCAATACCAAAACCAAACGCGGCTCTGATGTCAGTGAGGAAGCCTCGGACTATGACCTCATTCTCCGCGACAAGGAGCGTCTGCTGAGTTTCGATGAACCGACTCGCTTTATCTTCTCCCACTCGGCACTCCGCGAGGGTTGGGACAATCCGAATGTGTTCCAGATTTGTACGCTACGTCATAGCAATTCTACTACCGCCAAACGTCAGGAAGTCGGGCGAGGCTTGAGAATATGTGTTGACCGTAACGGCATACGTCAGGACAAGGAATTGCTCGGCGAAGAAGTCCACGACATTAATGTGCTGACCGTCATTGCCAATGAGAGTTATTCCGACTTCACGACGGCTCTCCAACGCGAAACCCGCGAGGCTCTGCGTGAACGCGCCTATAAAGCATCCTCGGGTTACTTCGAGGGCAAGATCATTACGCTTGACGGCCAGCCCCACGTCATCAATGACCGTGAGGCAAGCCGCATTATGGTCTATCTCGAAGACAACGATTATGTTGACGAGGCCGGTAACATAACACCGAAGTATCACGCCGACCGTGAAGCCGGGACACTCGCACCTCTCGGCGCGAAGCTCGCACCGATGGCAGAGGGCGTTACTCGCCTTATTAACTCCATCTTTGACCCGTCGCTCCTTGAAGGCATGACGGAGAACGGTGCAAAGACGAAATTGCCGGAGCCTAAGCTCAACGCCAACTTCTATCGAGACGAGTTTCAGACGCTCTGGAAAGCCATAAACCATCAGTATGTCTATACTGTCAGCTACAACTCTGACGAGTTGATTGAGAAGTCTATTCTCCATCTTAATACTGACGAGTTGCAGGTGCGCACTCTGCGTTATATCAAAATCGAGGGACAACAGGACGAGGAAGAAGTCACTGAATTTGGCAACACTAAATCCACCTCTCAGGAGCTTACAGACGTAAGCACTTCCTCCGTTAAGTATGACCTCGTGGGTCAGATTGCCAAAGGTGCCAACCTGACACGTCGGACAACTGCCAAAATTCTCCAGGGGTTGCGACCTGCAAAGTTCGCTTTGTTCCGCAATAACCCCGAAGAATTTATCCGTAAGGTCATTCAGATCATCCGCGAGCAGAAAGCCACGATGATTGTAGATCATATTCACTACCATCTTACCGATGGCACATACGACTCTGACATCTTCACGGCTGCAAGCAAAGCGGAATTTGATAAGGCTTATCAGGCTACGAAGCACGTAACCGATTATGTCGTTTCCGACAGTATCGGTGAACGCAATTTCGCCCACGACCTTGACGAGGCAAGCGAAGTCGTGGTATATGCAAAATTGCCGCGCTTGTTCCAAATTCCTACACCCGTCGGTAGTTATGCTCCCGATTGGGCCATTGCTATGCAGAAAGGTAACGTCAAGCACATTTTCTTTATCGCAGAAACCAAAGGCTCGCTCCAATCCATGCAGCTCAACGCGATAGAAAATGCGAAGATTGATTGCTGTACGCAATTGTTCAACGATATGTCAACTGAATCTGTGCGTTACCATAAGGTTACTTGTTACCAAGACCTTATCGACGCAATGACCGCCGTAAAATAACTATTATATCATTTTAATAAATGATTAATTATGGATAGCGGACATATAATATTATTTCAGACGCAGGGAGGAGAGACGAAGATAGAGGTTCGGCTCTCAAATGAGACTGTATGGCTCACCGCAGACCAGATGGCGGAGTTGTTTCAGCGCGATCGCACAACTTACAACGGTATATCAAAAGAATCTACGATGACGGAGAGTTAACCGCCGATTTAACTTGTGCAAAAAATGCACAAGTTAAATCGGAAGGGAAACGAAGGTTGAGCGAAAGACGCCCATTTATAATTTCGATATGATTATTCGCTGATCCATAAATATATGGTAGGAGAACAAAAAGAGGATAATTTCGAAAAAATAAAAAAGCCAAGTTACGTCTTGCAACTTGGCTTTTTTATGTGATCCGCCTGGGGCTCGAACCCAGGACCCCAACATTAAAAGTGTTGTGCTCTACCAGCTGAGCTAGCGAATCATCCTGTTTTGCTTTTCAGAAAAGCGATGCAAAGGTATCGCTTTGGTTTGGAATATCCAAATGTTTTTGAACTTTTTTATTTGGATTCTTTACGCCTGAGAGAAACTCGGTTTTTCTATCGCATCAGGTATTCGATCAAAGGAATTAGCAGAGATGTGGCTACTCCCATCAGTCCGATAGCTAACCCGCTGACGGCTCCTTCGACGGCTCCTAACTCGATCGCGCGGGCTGTTCCCAATCCGTGCGCAGCCGATCCCATGGCCAATCCTCGGGCAACCTTACTGTGTATATGACAGATGTCCAATACTTTCGGTCCGATAATGCCTCCGAGCAGTCCGCAGAAGAAAACGACGATCGTGGTGAGGGCGGGGATTCCGTTGGAGTGTTCCGACAGAGTGATCGCGATAGGGATCGTTACCGATTTAGGTTGCAGCGAAGAGGTGATGGCGTCGTTCACACCCATCCATTCGCAGATAAGTACTACGCTGACGATGCCGACGATACCGCCTACTGTAACGGCTGTCAATACCGATATTTCGCGCCCGCGGATGTGTTCGATCTGGTCGTACAATACGTATCCTAATGCTACTACCGACGGCCCGAGCAGGAAGTCGATGAATGCGCTACCTTGTTTGAACGTCTCGTAGTCGATATGGAGCAGGTAAAGTACGCCTATGATGATAACCAAACTGATTACCAAAGGGTGGAACAGGGCGATGCGGGTGTATCGGAATGCGTATTGTCCGATCAGATAACTGCCTGTTACCAGCAGCAGAATAAATGGGGTGGAGGTAATTAATTCGTTCATTTTCCCGATCCTCCTTTCCGGTGTTGCAGGTGATTATCCATTGTTTCCTGAGTCCAGCCTACCACGACGATGACCAATATGGTAGTGACTACCGAAACGATGAGCAGTGCCGCCCAGTTGTCGGCGATCATATCGGTTTGCGCAATCAGTCCTACACCAGCGGGCAGAAAGAATAGCGCCATATTGCGGGTGAGTACATTCGATACGCCGCGAACATCGTCCGCTTTTACCCATTTGAGCATGAGTGCGAAAAACAACAACAGCATACCGCATACATTGCCGGGAATGAGATGTCCGATGCCGATGCTTACCAGTTCTCCCAATACGTAGAAGAGCATGATGAAAACGATACCTTTGATCATTTTTTTGTTTAAATTAATACCTGTCGGGGGCTTAGCCGCCCATAGCATAGTGATGATTATTTTTTTGTATTTCTGAATTTCCGGTTCTCCTCCCGTATGTAGCCTTCGTCTTGCAGGTATCGCAGGGTCTCGATAACCTGTGGCTGGGGATAGGGGAGAGCCTGTACGATTTCCTGCCGTGATGCCGGACGTTGGGCCAACATGTCCTGTATCGTGCGGGCAAGCGTCTTGAAGCGGTCTGCGGTAAGCGTTTCTCCGTTTCTTCGTTCGATGCAAACGTCGCAACATCCGCATTCGTCGCTTTTTTCGTCGAAGTATTCCAATAGCATCCGGCTCCGGCATTCTTCGTCGGTGGCATACCGTATCATGCTCTCGATCCGGTGTTCGAACCTTTTCTTGCGTTCTTCGTAGACGCGGCGCGGAATGGTTATGTATTTCGGCTCTTCCCGACGCGACGTATATATGATGTAGGGTGTCCGTTTGCGTGGTATGTAATGCAGGATGTGCCGTTTAGTCAGGGCGATCAACGATTCGTAGATCTGTTGCGGTGTCATTTGCAGTCGCTCTGCCAACATCTCTTCCCGAATGAATACGTAGTCGGCGAATAGTCCGGTGTATGAACGCAGCAGGCATTGCAATACCCGGTCGGTCTGTTCCGTGCAGTCGGGCAGGTTGTACAGTTCTTCTTTTTTTACCAGCACCATGATACGGGCTTGGGTATCGATCTCTTCGATGTATTCGATTTGTCCGGCTTGTGTCAGGATTTTGAGTGCGCTGACGGTTTGCGCAACGGGCAGGCTGAATATTTCGCAGAATTTTTTCAGGTCGAATTCATATAGCTCGTTGTAACCGCATCCGATGGCGATATTGAGGTAATTGCCCAACGCTTCGTACACTTGCAGGATAAATTCTTTTGAGGGATACGATTCCGTTATGCGTTTGTGCAGAGAGCCTTTGTCGGTTTTGGAATAGAGCAGGACGGCATACGCCCGCTTTCCGTCACGTCCGGCGCGTCCGGCTTCCTGATAATACTCCTCGGGCGAACTTGGGGTGTCGATATGGATAACCGTCCGCACATCGGGCTTGTCTATTCCCATTCCGAACGCATTTGTCGCTACCATTACGCGGCACTCTCCGGAGGTCCAACGACGTTGCTTTTCGTTTTTATCTTCGGTAGCAAGCCCGGCATGGTAGAAATCTGCCTCGATTCCGTATTGCCGCAATTCCAGGGCGATCTCTTTGGTGCGTTTTCGGTTGCGGGCATATACGATCGACGACCCGGGCACACGTTCCAGTATTCTTAGCATTTGTTGCCGTTTGTCTTCTCCCTTCCGCACGACATAAGTCAGATTCGGGCGTGCGAAACTTTTCCGGAATACATTCTTCTCCCGAAATTGCAGCAGGGTCTGTATTTCTTCTATCACTTCCCGGGTTGCTGTGGCTGTCAGAGCCAATACCGGAGCTTTGGGGTAGGCTTCGCGTACCGGAGCTATTTTCAGGTATGAGGGACGGAAGTCGTAGCCCCATTGCGAAATACAGTGTGCTTCGTCTACGACGATGAACGAAACCGGCAGGTGCGGAATGAAATCTTTGAACAAATCGGTGCCTAACCGTTCGGGTGAAATGTACAGGAATTTATATCTGCCATAGATACAGTTCTCCAATGTGGTGATCATTTCGCGGCGGGAGAGCCCCGAGTGTAGGAATGCGGCTTTTACCCCTTTGGCTTTCAGGTTATCGACCTGGTCCTTCATCAGGGCGATGAGGGGCGTGATGACGAGTGCCATTCCCTCTACGGCGAGGGTGGGTACTTGGAAGGTAATGGATTTGCCTCCGCCCGTAGGCATCAGCCCCAGAGTGTCTTTGCCTTCGAGAACCGACAGGATAATTTCCTCTTGGAGAGGACGGAACGAATCGTATCCCCAATATTGCCGCAGTATTTCCCGAATGATTTCTTGCATGATATGCTGTTTGCTATTGCGGGGCAAAAGTAATAAAATCGTATGAATTCCTTCCGAATTGAAAAGAAAATCGTCCGGAATATTTCTTCGATAATCCGGACGATTTTTTTAGCCTTGTTTCCGTTCGGTTATTCCGACGGTCGTATCGATTTGATCAGCAGTTGCAGGTAGGTATTGTTGTTATGCGTATTCTCTTCGATCGTGTAGCAGATGTCGAACGTTTTGTGCGACTTTATGTAGTCGTAATATTTACCCATGTTGAAAGCGATGCCGTTCAGTATATTTTCCGATGAACTGTCTACCAGTTCCAGTTTCAGATGTTCCCGGTGATGTCCTACCAGACGGCTGGTGCCGAAGTCGGTTACCTTGCGCGTACAGAATATCGGTTTGGCATTTCCCGGACCGAACGGGTTGAACTGTTTGAGGAGGTGGAAAAATTCGGGGGTAATCTCCTTGAACGAAAGTTCCGCGTCGATGTCCACTTGCGGCTGGGTCTGTTCGGGCAGAATGTTTTCCGCAATATGTGCTTCGAAGCGTTCGGTAAACGGTTTGATATTCTCTTCTTTCAACGACAAACCTACGGCATAGGGGTGACCTCCGAAGTTTTCGAGCAGGTCGCGGCACGATTCGACGGCTTTGTAAATGTCGAACCCTTGTACGGATCGGGCTGAACCGGTCGCCAGACCGTCGGACAGGGTAAGTACGACCGACGGACGATAGTACAATTCCGTCAAGCGCGAGGCTACGATGCCGATGATACCTTTGTGCCAATCCTTGTTGTAGATCACGATGGACTTGCGCTGTTCGATGTCGAAATGTTTGTGCAGTATCTTGTTCGCCTCTTCTGTGATCCGCTTGTCGAGTTCCTTCCGGTCTTCGTTGTAACGGTCTATCTCTTTGCTTTTGCGATAAGCCTCTTCCGGATCTTTCGAGACCAACAGGTCTACGGCTTCCTTCCCCGATTGCATACGCCCCGAGGCATTGATACGCGGACCGATTTTGAATACGATATCGCTGATAGTAATGTTTTTACTGTTCAGCGAACAGATATTCAGAATACCTCTCAGCCCCATGCTCGGGTTGGAGTTCAGCCGTTTCAGCCCGTGGTATGCCATGATCCGGTTTTCGCCGGTGATCGGGACAATATCCGAAGCGATGCTTACAGCCACAAGGTCCAACAGGGGCAGAAGGTTGCTTTCGATATCCAGTTTGTTGCTGATGGCGAATCCCTGCATGAATTTGTACCCGACACCGCATCCCGACAATTCTTTGTAAGGATAGGTGTCTTCTTCCATTTTCGGATTCAGGATCGCAGCCGCATCGGGCAGGGTTTCGTCCGGTACATGGTGATCGCAGATGATAAAGTCGATGCCGCGGCTACGCGCATAAGCCACTTTTTCTACGGCTTTTATGCCGCAGTCGAGCGTAATGATGAGGGTGATGCCGTTTTCTGCGGCATAGTCGATACTCTTGTCGGAGATACCGTATCCCTCTTCATAGCGGTCGGGAATGTAATAATCAATCCCGGAGTAGTAATTTTGTAAAAATTTGTACACTAAGGCGACCGCCGTTGTTCCATCCACATCGTAATCGCCGTAAATCAAAATCTTCTCTTTGCACCCCATGGCTCTGTTGAGCCGAGTTACAGCCTTGTCCATATCCCGCATCAGGAATGGATCGTGGAGATCGGACAATTGGGGCTTGAAAAACTTCTCCGCTTCTTCGGTGGAAGTTATGCCCCGTAATGCTAACAGTTTACAGATAGCCGGACACTGACCGTATTTTTTCGCCAATGTCTCTGCATGCTGTTGTTCTTCGGTTGTAAGGGGTAAGTAATTCCATTTACTTATCATTTATATGTTTTTTATTTTTTTTATCGGTCTCGATCCTTTCGTTCGTTTGGGGACGATGGACGAAAGGGTATATAATCGGGGTGGAACATAGGGTAATCCGGTTGTAATCAATACCCTGTTTCCTCGATATGGAGCGGCTTTCGGGAGATGTAGCATGTACAGACAATCCCATAGGCACATTACAGCCGTAAAGTTATAAAAAAGAGTTGTAAAAAGCGTATGGCATCTGTTATAAATTAGTAATCTTTATTGTTTTCTTAACAATGAAAAAGCGAAATGCCGGATCAACCGAACCGCATTTCGCTTTCGTCCGATACGCTATGTGACAGCCGATCAATTTTCGTCCGGCTGTATGTGTACATCCATCTGGGGGAACGGGAAGTTCAATCCTTTCGATCCGAACTCCTTGTAAACAACTTCATTGAGGTAGAAATATACATCCCAGAAATCATTGACATCGCACCATGCCCGCACCAGAATATCGACCGAGCTGGCTGATAAATTTTGCAGGGCGACAAACGGAGCCGGTTCGGTCATTACTTTCGGATTCTGTGCCAATAATTCGAAGATCGTTTCCTTGGCGGTATCGTAATTGTCGCCATAAGCGATTCCGAATACCCATTCGACCCGGCGGATTCCGGTCTTGGAATAGTTGTTTATCGTTCCGGTAGACAGCCCTCCGTTGGGGATGATGATGGTTTTATTGTCGCCGGTATTGATGATGGTGCTGAAAATCTGGATAGCAGTCACTTTGCCGGTATATCCTTGCGCTTCGATGACATCGCCCACCCGATAGGGTTTGAGCAACAGAATCATGACACCACCTGCGAAATTCTGTAAAGTTCCGCTCAAAGCCATGCCGACAGCAACACCGGCAGAGGCGAATACGGCGATAAACGAGCTGGTATTGATACCTAAGATACCGATGACGGTAACCAGCAGCAACAGCATGGTTGCAATTCGTATTGTGCTTAGTACGAATGTGGTAAGCGATGGTTCTACGTTGCGTTTGGTCAGCCCGCGCAAGGCTATTTTATATACTTTCTGTATCAGCCATTTCCCGACATAAAATACGATAAGCGCGGTGATTATTTTTAATATAATGCGCAACGAGGCTTGGATGAACTGATTGAATACCGTCGTTATATCGATGCTTGCCATCCACGATAGTTTTTCCTTCAACACGACAGGGATACTATCGGCTGGAATTACAGGAATATCCGGACTGGGTATTTGTAGAAACAGTGCATTTAAAAATTCAGGAAGTATCATTTTTTTATCTTTTAGTATTCTGTTATGGGGCGGAATACGGCATCGTACCAATCGAGCTTTTTATAAAATGCTTCGTCTGCCTCCTTTCCGATACCGGCATCGGGGAGATAGGTACTTAACCCACAATGGGTGCGTATGCGGAGGGAATATACCGTTTCGGTTGCAGCTTTGTAGCGTACCACACGTTCCATTATCGCATTCAGCCGGTTGAGTTCATCGGCATTGACCACACTCTTGTATAAGTCTGTCAGATCGAAGAAAGCATAAGGCGGCTTCGGGTCGTAATATTGAATGCTGCTCAGGTTGATGCTGCGCAACTCTTCGGCATATTTCTGAGACAAGAAGTGCACTTCGTCAGCCAGTTCGTCCAACAAGCGGCAGTCGATCAAGCTGGTTGTAATATACGGATCGCTATACCCCCCGTTTTTATAAAAGTCGAAATTCGCTTCGCATACTTTTTGAAGATCGGGTGTCGATTGGAACAGGTGGGGGATTACCCGGTCGTAGATCATGCCTAACCCTACGACCTCCGAGGTCGATCCGATGTATTCTTCGGTTTTGTCCCGCAATTGATATATCGTTTCGATATTTCCCCCGAAACAAATATCGGATATGATAAACCGGTAATGTGCGTCGGGGATGGCTTGTGCCAACTCCGTAATTTCGATTTGAGCCCCGTTGTCATCACCGAACGAACGGGTCAGTCTGTCGCCGTCTGCGGCAATTTTGCGCCGGGCGGTTTTGTGTAGTGCCGATCCTTTCGGTACCCATCCCGATGCGTGCGACCACAAAATCAATCCTCTGCTTTCGGCTGGGAACAAACGGTCGGTTTCCCGGATAACTTCCGAGAGAGCCTCCCGGGTTGCCGAGTTCCGTTCCGGATATTCCTTGATAATTTTCTGTTCCGCCGATTTCCCGTTTTGTCTGATTTGGATCAATCGGGGCGTTTGCCCGTAAGGTACATGATATACAATTAAATTTCCACCGTTCAAAGCTCCTTGTGCCACAGCGGTTTGCATGGCACTCAGATTCTGGTAGTCCATGCCGTAGTACCCTAACGAATTGTTGGCAAGCATATACACCAAAACGGTTCGCTCTACGGGCGATGACGGCATTTCGTTCGGGTCGTCGGTGCAACCGTTTAACCCGATAACGGATGCGATTATCGTTACAATATATAGTATATATCTGATCGATTGTTTGGGCATGATTCAAATGATTTATTTGAAAAAGTTCGTAAAAGTAATTATTCTGGACGAAAATAGAAAAACATCCGGCGGAGAAAAAGGATTGGAGGAAAACCTGTGTTTTTTACTGGCTCAGAGAAATAGGGTATATTGCCGATCCGATTTTGGTCGGGAATATTGACGGGGCAGAAAAAATAAGGCGAACACACAAATGCGTTCGCCTTACAGTTCCATTAACTTAGAGAGATTATTTCTTTGACTCCTCTAAAGAGACTTTACGAAATTCTTTCATCAGTTTTTCTAATTCCAACGAAGCTTTACGAGCACGAGTGCCGGCAGCTTTGTTTCCTTTTTCCGATTGCATACCGGCTTCTTTCGAGAATACATCGTATACCTCTTGGATTTTTGAAATAAGTTCTGTCATTTGTGTAAATATTAATTGGTTTGTATTTATGCAAAGATAATGTTTTTATTATTATAGCAATGTATTTTGCCGTTTTTTTTCATGATTTTATTAGTTCAATCCCTGTTTTTGATGAAAAATTGCATATTCTTGCATTTTTGAGAAGTTTTATCGGGTTATTTTGCATCCTGTATGGTTGGAAACGGTAAATAAAGTGAAAAAATTGAATGTTCCATTAGATTTGTGTTACATTTGTTTTTAAAGAATTTTCGGGAGGATCGGATGCGATTTTTTATCCGGCATATCTTCGAAAAGAAAAACAGGCTGGTTATGAATTTACGTTGGATTGGAGTCATTGTTGTAGGATGTTTTTCGGCATTAGGAAGCACGGCTCAGGATTATTACGATTGGGTAGATACTTCCGATAAATATATTCGGGAAAGAGCATGGGAAAAAGCGGAGGAGGCTTTGCAGAATGCACTGAGGTCTGAGCCGGCGAATCCCGGAAATGCCTTGTTGTTGTCCAATCTGGGCACGGTGCAACGTTATGCCGGTAAGTTGGAGCAGGCTTTGCAGAGTTATACCAACGGATTGCTGATGACCCCCAATTCGGTAACGTTGTTGAGAAACCGGGCGGCATTGTATGCCGAGATGGACAGCCTGCAATCGGCATTGGCTGATTATAATCGGATCTTGATAATCGACAACAATGACGAGGATGCTCTTTATAATCGCGGTCTGATCCATTTGGAACAGGGCGACACATTAGGCAGCCGGCAAGACATGGAGCGGCTTTATGCGATGAATCCCGAAAGCCTGAATGCCCATATCGGCTATGCGGCTTGGTTGAAATCGGTCGGGCGTTATCGTGAAGCCGCCGAACAATATACGCAGGCGATAAAGATGCAACCCGATGAAGCGACTCACTACATCAATCGGGCGGAAGCCTATGTATTTTCCGGTCAGTTGCAGAAAGCCGATAAAGATACGAAGAAAGCGATGGAACTGGCTCCTGCCGATCCGTTGGTTTATGTGTTGCGGGCAATGGTGAATATTGCCCGATATGAAGACGGTGCAGCCCGGCGGGAGTTGGCGAAAGCAGTAGAGCTGGGGTATGACCGGAATGCTGCCGACCGTTTGTTGAAAGAATTGGATAAGCCTTAAAAGAATCCTGCCTTGACTTTGCATATCGGGAAAAAAGCGTTACCTTTGTAGTAGTGAAAGCGCGTATCGATATGCGCTATTGAAAATCGCACGCCATGTCGGGATGCGACAGTTTCTTTTATGGAGGATATGTTTGAAATAGCACGACACATCGAATATCTGTTAAGTATCCACAATCGGGTATCATTGCCGGGTTGGGGGGTATTCGTATGGCGTTGCACACCGGCTTCGTTCGATAGAAACGGATTCCGTTGTTTGCCTCCGTCCGATAGTCTGGTTTTCGAGAATGAAGATAAAACGCCCGATGATTTGTTGGTACGATCGGTGATGCGGGCGAAGTCGATCGGTCCGGCAGAAGCCAAACTGTTTATCCTGACCGAGTTGAAGTCGTTGAGAAAGTCACTTCAAGCAAATACAAGCGTAGTATTCGGTACATTGGGGCGTTTCGCTTGGTCTGAGACCGGTGAGCCTGTATTTACGGCAAATCCGAATACCATGCAGACGAATAGCTTCGGATTGATGCCCGTATCACTTACTCCGCTGGCATTGTTGCAGTCGGTCGAAAAAGCCGTTGCCATACAGCAGAAGCAAGAAGAGGAGCCGAAGAAAGCCGATACCTTGTATATCCCGATAAACCGGCGTTTCGTGCGTTCGGTAGCAAGCATTGCCGCTGTAATTCTGTTGCTGTTTATGATTTCGACACCGGTCGATCATACCAATACGGTATCGGAATATGCCGGACTGGTGACGACCGAACTGTTTTCTGCGCCCGAATCCACAATCGTATCATCCGGCAATGACGAAGGTTCCGTATCTGCCCCGGAACAACCCGTAGTCGAAGCCGTACCGTTGGCAATAGATGTGACACCGGGACGATTTGATGCCGAATCGGATTTGCAATCGGCATCAGCCGTGCTTTCTGACGATCGCCAGGAACCGGTTTACTATATTATTGTATCTTCGCTTCACAGTTATGATGCGGCAAAGCAGGAACAGAAAAAGATGCAACGGAAAGGATGTACAGATGATATCCGGATTTTGCAAGGTGCAAAGAAAAGCCGTTTGTACATAGCATCGTTTTCCACTCTTGCCGAAGCTCAGGATTATTGGAATCAGATGGATAAACATCGTTATCCCGGTGTCTGGATTTACAATGCCTGCCGCGATCGTTAATGTAGGGGCACATCTTGTCCTGATTTCTTATTGTATATGAAGATTATTCACCTTCTCTTTTCAGGCGCCTTGCTGGCAACCATCGGATGCTCGTCACCCGTTCGACCTTCTTTTTTAATCGACGGTAAAGCCGACCGTAGCGACGGTAAAACCGTTACATTGTTCGCTCGCGATAGCGGAGAGTGGCAGCCGATAGCTCATACTGTTGTAGAACAGGGCAGATATACGATGCGGGGAGAATTTCCGCTTGCCGGATTGGCTGCATTGACAATAGAAAATGACGATACGCTATCTTTGGCAACCGCATTTATATTGTCAAACGATACGTTCTGTTCGCAAGTGACGGAGGGTGGGATAGAGGTTTGGCATCCCTACAAGACCGATGTGATTCGCTCCTTGTCATTGCTCGCTTTGCAGCGTGCCGATTCTTTGGCGGCATGGCATGAAGAATATAAAACTCTTTTCGCCGACAAGAACTTGACGGTAGAGATAGAACACCGATACGAAGAGAAGGTCGCACGCTTGGATGAGAAATACCGGCAACAGATCCGTTCCTCCATTGTGGCGAACGATACGACCGAAGTCGGACTTTATCTCTTCTTGCAATATCGGTCGGCTTTTTCGGAAAAAGAACAAGCAGAACTGTACAGCCGTTTCTCTCCCGATCTGCGGAGGAATGAGCCGATGATTGCCGTGCGGTGTTGGCTCGATGTCGTGGATCTGGTATCGGCAGGATGTGATATACCGGATTATCCGCTCTATACGGAAAGAGGACGGGCTATACCGTTGCATCAATATATCGGACAATATTGTTATCGGGCGATATTTGTTTGGGCTTCATGGAATACTCTTTCTGCCGGACAATGGAGCGAACTCCGGAGTATTTACCGCGATTTTTATGGGTTTGGACTGCGGATGATAGATATTTCCATTGACACGGATCGGAATGCATGGCAGGCATCATTGAAAGATGTTCCGACCGGATGGCGTCATTTTAGGGCGGTAGAACCCGAGTCCGAAACGCCTGATTTTGCCCAGACGATGGGGATAGAGAAATTACCTTATATTATATTGGTAGATCCTAAGGGGAAAATCGTTGCACGCGATTTAACGGTGGCTACACTTCGCCAGACATTGGAAACACTTTCTGCACGCAAATAATTGAACGTTTTCGATAGCCGAGGGCAGAGCCGAACTTGTTCGGGGCTATGCCGAGGCAAGAAAAGGTGCATGAATATGAATGTTTTCGATAAGCCGAGGGCAGAGCCGAACTTGTTCGAGCTATGCCGAGTCAAGAAAAGGTGCATAATAATGAACGTTTTCGATAAGCCGAGAGTATCTCCGAATCTGTTCGGGCTATGCCGAGACAGGGAAGGTGTATGAAAAAGTCGTTTATCCGAAGGCAATAAAAAAACCGGAGTCTTTTAAGATCCGGTTTTTTTATGTGGGTTGGAGTTGTAAACTTATTCAGCTACTACCTCGAACTCGATATCTACGCTAACTTCTTTGTGAAGTTTGATAGTGGCTTTGTAGTGACCTACTTCTTTGATAGAGTCTTTGATCACGATTTGTTTGCGATCTACGTTGTGTCCGAGTTTCTCCAAAGCTTCTGCGATCTGGATGCTGTTTACAGAACCGAAGATTGTGCCCGTAGAACTTGTTTTAGCACCGATGGTAAAGGTTACGCCTTCGAGAGCAGCAGCAGCGGCAACAGCGTCGGCTTTGATCTTTTCCAGTTTGTGAGCGCGTTGTTTCAAGTTTTCTTGCAACACTTTCAGTGCGGAAGGAGTAGCGATAACCGCTTTTCCGTAGGGGATCAAATAGTTGCGACCGTATCCGTCTTTAACAGTTACTACGTCGTCTTTGTACCCAAGATTTACGATATCTTCTTTTAAAATTACTTGCATTCTTTGTTTCCTCCTTCGTTTAATTATTTCATCATGTCAGTTACATAGGGAAGCAACGCTAAATGACGAGCTCTTTTTACAGCTTGTGCAATACGACGTTGGAACTTCAAGGAAGTACCCGTGATACGACGGGGAAGGATCTTACCTTGTTCGTTCAAGAATTTTTTCAAAAATTCAGGATCTTTGTAGTCGATATATTTGATACCGCTTTTTTTGAAACGGCAATATTTTTTCTTTTTGACATCAACCGACGGAGGAGTCAAATATCTGATTTCAGATTGTGCTTGTGCCATTGCTTAGTTCTCCTTTACTTCTTCTTTAATTGCTGATTTAACACTTCTTCTTTTTGCTGCATATTCTGCTGCATACTTATCCATCTTGAACGTCAAGAAACGGATAACACGTTCGTCACGACGGAATTGAACTTCCAATTTGGCGATGACTTCGGGGTTGGCGTTAAACTCCAACAGATTGTAGAAACCTGTCGTTTTTTTCTGGATCGGATAAGCAAGTTTGCGTAATCCCCAGTTTTCTTCGTTCACAATTTCGGCTCCTTGTTCGGTCAAAATCGCTTTGAATTTGTCTACCGCTTCCTTCATCTGTACATCAGACAAAACGGGAGTTAAAATGAAAACGGTTTCGTAATGATTCATACTCGTTTAATTTAACTTGTTAGGTAATATTTTTCAATTGCGGTGCAAAGTTATGAATTATTAAATTACTGTGCAATACCTGTTTCTACTTTTTCTGACTTTATTTCCTCTTTTTGTGTGATTTCTCTTGGAGATAAAATATTTTATGTGCGAGGGGAATGGATGTTTCGGATAAGGTACCTATATAAAAAGGAGAAGGGTATCTACCACAGACACCCTAACCCGAATTATAAACATCAAAAATAAAAGTTTTCTTTTTTCTTACTCCTCGTTGTTTTGTGTAACCTTGTTGTAGTTCAACGTATAATACAAGGAGGTTTTATCGCCTACATTGGTCGATGAATATTCTGCCAAATACCGGAGTACCAACTTGATATCTTTGTCGGTAGGGTATTGCGGCAAAACGAACGAAATGTAGTCCGATTTCAACTTGTCCGACGTCTTCGCACCTGTGTATTCGATATACAATGTGTCGGTGCTGCTTTCGCCGTCGTAGGCTTTCGGTTGTACCATACGCAATGTGCCGTCTTGATCCTTGTTGTACAAGAATGTGAGCAATACATCGTTCTTACGGTACAATATGGTAGGACGGTAAGCGTATAAAGCCAGAATCGTATCCGATTCGAATTGTGCGCCTTCTTCGAGAACCGTAGGGTCGCAATCGAATTTTGAGGGTTCGATCGTTGCTTTATAGATACCCGTAGTCAGTATGTCCGGTTGGTTATCGTAATCGATAAAGAATTTGGCGAACACCCGACTTCCTTCTTCATATTTATAGGTAGCCAAATCGTCGCTTGTGATATACAAGTATGCCCCGTCGATAGCGATATAGGGCGATCCCGATTCGGTGTAATATACAGATCCTACTCCGCTTGTCGATATGGAGTTCCCGTCGCTGTCCAGACAACTTGTTGCTGCCAATAAGGAGCTACACGCCAAGAACAATCCGATAATACGACTTTTCATCATCAATACATTTTTTCCTTTCATAGATATAGATGCTAAATCGATGCTTTTCGTTGCATCGTTGTGATAAAATTATGATATTTTTTTTCTCTTTATTTCCTTAGAAGCTGTTTCTGAGCCCCATAGATAATCCGAAATTTACCGATTTGTGGTTCCAAATACTTTGAACCGACGACTTGTTGTCGAAATAGTACCCGACATTCGGTTCGGCATAGATCTCGATTCGCTTGTAGAAACGGTAGGAGGCACCGACTTTGGCGTGAACCGACATCTGTACCTCGTCGTGATTGTATTTCACGAACGAATTTTGTTCGGTTTCTCCTTCTTTTATTTTGCTTTTTGCCGATCCGTACACTAAAAAGTCGGCTTGTGTACCGGCGGAAGCATAAAACGAAGCATTACCCCAATGGGCAAAACGATAAATCAGGTTTAACGGGATTCCGATGTAATGTAATTCCTGTTTTCCCGAAATGTTGTTTCCGCTGAATGTCGAACTTAAATAGGTGTAAATTGCACCCGATTCGATACCCAGATAAGAGTTCAATGTCTTTTCGGCAGTGATACCGAATGCAAGCGGCATAGCATGTGAATATTTCAATTCGGTTTGCTTCATTTCCGTGCTTCTGGTGAGCGAGGCGCTTTGGGGCATCGGAGCCTCTTGTACAGGAGTGCTGACAGTAGTACTGCGGTTTAAAGCCAAAGCCCCGTCGGCAAGTACGCTGACGGCATATTTCCGGTGGAATTTTTTATTCTTCTGTATATCGATCTGCGGAGCGTCCATCGACGTTTTCTTTTTTACCGTTACGACCGAAGCCGGAGCTGCGGGAGTGTGGTCTATATGGTTCTCGGCAAGTTCGATCGGCGAGTCGGGGATAGGGGCGATAAATACAGTCGAAGTGTCGGCTGCTGTTTGGGATGGCGTATTCTCCGTTGCGGCGGAACGTTGCGTCGCGTTTATGTTGTTTGCCAGAGATGCCGGGATATGAGGTGCGGAAATAATCAGCGGTAAGCTGGATTGTTCCTGCTTTATCTGTTCCGCAAGGACTCGTGTCGCCTGCTGTTGCTGTTTGCTTTCGTTTACCAGCAATATTGAAGTAACGGAAAACAGGGCGGCGATAGTTGCTGCTGCCGAGTAACGTACGATGCGGATGAATGGCGAAATTCTCTTTTGCGGAATATGTGTCGCGATGGCATTCCATAGGAATTCCGGAACTTCGGCTTCATGCCGTTCGAGTTTTGCTTTTATTAGTCTGTCAAATTCCGAATCGTTCATAATTTGTCAGTTAAATTTCTGAAAGTCTTTTTTGTAAAAGTCTTCTTGCTCTTGCGAACTGCGACCGGGATGTGCTTTCGCTGATACCCAATGCCTCGCCGATCTCCTTGTGGGAATACCCTTCGATGGCATACATGTTGAATACCGTACGAAATCCGGCAGGCAGTTCCGCAATGATTTCCATCAGTTCGTCAGCCGAGATGTTTTCGAGTGCCGACGAATCGGTATCCGGCACATCTTCCGTGTCGTCTATATCGAGGCTCTCTTTCAGCAGGTCGTTCCGTCGCAGATGTTCCAACGCCGTGTGGGTAAATATCTTGCGCATCCAACCTTCGAACGAGCCTTCGAAGCCGAACGTAGACAACGATGAAAAAACTTTGATGAATCCCTCTTGTAAATAGTCATACGCCGTCTCCCGATCTTCTGCATAACGCAGACAGACCGAAAGCATTTTCGGTGCATAGGTTTCATAAAGAAGCCTTTGCGACCGGGCGTCGTTCCGTTTACAAGCTGCTATCAGCTTTTTTTCATCAATAGCCATTGTTCGACAACGGCATCTATATTTATAGATGCACGATTAGGTGTTTTTGTTGCATCATTGAAAATATTTAGCAGTTTCATTTTCGGGAACGAAAACGAAACTGCTAAATCTCAATGGTATAAATATCTTATAGTTTGTCTCAATCCAATTTGTGTATCACGAGTCCCGAACGCAATTTGGGTTCGAACCACGTTGTTTTAGGCGGCATGATGTTACCCGTGTCCGCAATATCCATAATTTGTTGCATAGATACCGGATAGAGGGCAAGCGCCATTTTCATTTCGCCGCTGTCTACACGTTTCTGCAATTCGCCGAGCCCGCGGATTCCGCCTACGAAATCGATCCGTTTGTCGGAGCGCAGATCGTGGATTCCGAGTATATCGCGCAATATCAAGTCGGACGAAACCGTTACGTCCAATACTCCGATCGGATCCTGGTCGTCGTAAGTTCCGGGTTTGGCGGTCAAAGAGTACCAGCATCCGTCTACATAGAGGGCGAAATTATGCAAATGGGTCGGCTTGTAGATTTCCGCACCTTTCTTTTCGATATCGAAATGTTCGCCGACTTTGTTTAAGAACTCTTCTACCGACAATCCGTTCAAGTCTTTCACTACGCGGTTGTAGTCGATGATATTCAGTTGCGATCCGGGGAAACATACGGCAAGGAAGTAGTTGTATTCCTCTGTTCCGTTGTGGTGCGGATTCTGTTTGGCTTTTTCTGCTCCTACCAGAGCGGCGGCAGCCGTACGGTGATGTCCGTCTGCTATATAAAGGTAGGGAATGCCGGCAAACAACTCCGTGATGCGGTCGATGTCCTTGCGGTCGTTGATCACCCAGAAATGATGTCCGAATCCATCGGGTGCTACAAAATCGTATTCCGGCTCTCCGGCAGTGATGCGGGCTACGATAGCATCCAATTCTGCATGATCGGGGTAAGCGAAGAATACCGGTTCGATATTGGCGTTGTTGATGCGCACGTGTTTCATACGGTCTTCTTCCTTATCGCGGCGTGTCAGCTCGTGTTTTTTGATCACTCCGTTCATGTAGTCTTCGACGTATGCGCCGACTACCAGCCCGTATTGGGTGCGGCCGTTCATCGTTTGAGCATACACATAATATTTTTCTTCGGCATCCTGTACCAGCCAGCCTTTCTCCTGAAATTTCTTGAAATTTGCTACGGCTTGGGCATATACCGGTTCGGAATGCTCGTCCGTACCCGGAGCGAAATCAATTTCCGGCTTTATGATATGATAAAGCGACTTCTCGTTGTCACCAGCCTCCCGGCGAGCCTCTTCCGAGCTAAGTACATCGTATGGGCGGGAAGCAACCTCTTCTACCCATTGTTTCGGAGGTCGTACCCCCTTGAACGGTTTGATTTTTGCCATGGTCAATCTCCTTTCTTCCGGATATTTCTATCCGTGTTTTTCAGTTTATAATTAGATAAAGTTAAGGTTATGTGTATGATTCGGAATTGCCGACGGCGACCGAAAGAGTTGCCGCCGGCAATTGTATCATTCTTCTGTATAGCGGACAATCGTCTGTTCGCGGTCGGGACCTACCGATACGATTTTGATAGGAACCTGCAATTCGTTTTCGAGGAACGACAGATAGGCGTTGAATTCTTCGGGGAACTCGTCTTCGCTTTTCATTTTGGTCATATCGGTTTCCCAACCCGGCAACTCCACGTAGATCGGTTCTATTTCACCTTCGATGGAGTAGGGGAATTCCATTACCTCCTTGCCGTCGATACGGTAAGCTACACACGCTTTGATCGTAGGGAATGTATCGAGCACGTCGCTTTTCATCATGATCAGTTTTGTTACGCCGTTGATCATGATGGCATATTTCAAGGCAACGAGGTCGATCCATCCGCATCGGCGTTCGCGTCCGGTCACGGCTCCGTATTCGTGGCCGATCCGACGGATTGTCTTACCGGTTTCGTCGAATAACTCCGTGGGGAAAGGACCGCTACCCACGCGGGTGCAATACGCTTTGAATATACCGTACACGTCGCCGATCTTGTTCGGGGCAACGCCCAGACCAGTGCAGGCTCCGGCGCAGATCGTGTTCGAGGAAGTTACAAACGGGTACGACCCGAAATCTACATCGAGCATAGTGCCTTGCGCACCTTCCGCCAATACGCTTTTACCTTCCTGCAAGAAGTGGTTGATCGTGTGTTCGCTGTCGATCAGCGTGAACTTTTTCAAGTATTCCAATGCGTCGAACCATTTGGCTTCCAGTTCGGTAATGTCGTAGGTATAGTTCAGCGACTTCAATATGTTTTCGTGTTTCGCTTTCGCTTTGGCGTATGTCTCTTCGAAATTGTGCAACAGGTCGCCTACACGCACGCCGTTACGGCTCACCTTATCGGTATAGGTCGGACCGATGCCCTTGCCCGTAGTTCCGATTTTGGCGCTGCCTTTTGCCGCTTCGTATGCGGCATCCAGAATACGGTGCGTCGGCAATATCAGGTGGGCTTTTTTAGAAATATAGAGTTGCTTTGTCAGATCGTGTCCGCTGGCAGCCAGACTTTCGGCTTCCTCTTTGAACAGGAGCGGATCCAATACGACGCCATTACCGATCACATTTATTTTCCCGCCTTGAAAAATACCGGACGGAATGGAACGAAGCACATATTTTTCGCCTTCGAACTCTAAGGTGTGTCCGGCATTCGGACCGCCTTGAAAACGGGTTATCACATCGTAGCCGGGTGTCAGAACATCCACTACTTTCCCTTTACCTTCGTCACCCCATTGTAATCCTAAAAGAACATCTACTTTCATTGCTTTTTGTGAATTTGATGTATATGTTATGTTGTTGGTTATTTCTTATCGTTTTCTTTCAGTGCGGCACGGCGCATCTTCTTCTCCTGACTCTGGCAACGGCTGCATACGCCGTACACATAGAGCATATAGTACGAGGTTGTGAACTTGTTGAACTTTTTGTTGTCGAGCTGCTCCATCAGGTCTATGTCCTTCACTTCGCGTATTTTCCCGCATTTGGTGCAGATCAGGTGATGGTGGTTCGACGACGTATTCACTTTCTCGTATTGGGCTTGGTTGTTTCCGAAACGGTGTTGTCTTACCAATCCGGCTTCCAGCAACAGATCGATCGTATTGTACACAGTGGCTTTGCTTACCCGATAGCCGTGTTCGATCATGGTATCGAACAACGTATCCACATCGAAGTGTTCGGTCATCGAATAGATCTTATCCAGAATGGCGAATCGTTCGGGAGTTTTGCGTAACTTCCGGTTTTCGAGAAATTGCGTGAATTTCTGTTTGACGATTTCGTTCGATTTATCTTCGGGCATAGCGGTATTCGTGAGTTACAAAGTTAGCAACTTTTGTACGATGAGCAAAAAAAATCGGATAATAGTGTTCAGCTTTACGGAAAAAGCGTACGGCATAGTTCGTATTCGTCGGCAATTTCGGATGCGATCTTGCGCCGGCGTTCATCTTCGCTATGACACCAGGCGGCTGTTTTGGCTTGTATTTCTTCTGCCCACGACTTGTTTTGCAGTGCTCTTTTTATAAAACCGCTGGCTGCTGATGCTGTGTATATTATCGTTTGCGAATGCCACTCATTTAAAGATTTGATAATTATATTCGCATGATATTCCGCCGGAATTTCCGATTTGTCGATAAGCAAAGCCGATAGCAATTGATAACCGGCATAACGTTTCATCTTATTCTCCGATCCGATCCATTCCGAAGCCAGCCGGGCGGCGTCGTGCATACGGCAGAAAAGGTATTTGCAACAAAAATCGGCAACTTCGCAGTAGGGGGCATCCTCGATCCAGCAGTCGGCTTCTTCGGCGGTGATCTCTTCGGGCGGACAAACCATCGGAGCAAGGAGCATAGATTCGCGTACGGCCTTGTCGTTCCATAAGGCGACAGCCAGATCTTTCTCTTTCGGCAGGCTTTCGGCGATTGATTTAAGCAGCGGCAAAGTCAATCCGAAATTGATTTTATAGGTCATACCTTTTTCTCGCATACTTTGTGCTACGATGCCATTCATTGCGTGGCGAAATCTTTTTTTGATCGTTCTTAATCGTTCTTCCATCGTTCTTGTCGTATGAAACTATATAATTAAATTCATATAGGAGATATGAAGTTCACACCCGCTATTGTATTTTTTTCAGATCGGGTAAAAAGCAAGTAACCAGACCCAACAGGGGCATGTAGGCGCAAACCCGATAGACGGCTTCTATGCCGAACAGGTCTGCCATATTGCCCAACACAGCCGAGGCGATGCCGGCTACACCGAATGCGAACCCGAAAAACAACCCCGACACCAATCCTAATTTATTCGGCAGCAGCTCTTGTGCATATAACAGAATGGCGGGAAAAGCCGAAGACAATACGAATCCTACGCAGAAACTGAACAGGATAGTCCATAACAGATTGGCATGAGGCATAAGCAGACTGAACGGGGCAGTACCGAGAATGGAGAGCCAGATGACATATTTTCGTCCGATTTTATCGCCGAGCGGGCCGCCGACCAATGTTCCGGCTGCTGTGGCGAATAAAAATACGAACAGATAAAGTTGCGACTGTTGTATCGTTACGCCGAATTTCTCGATCAGATAGAATGTATAATAGCTGGTCAGGCTCGCCATGTAGATATATTTGGAAAAAATCAGAATCATCAATATGGTGATCGACCAGATGGTTTTGTTTCGTGAAAGTGGCATGGGAAGGCGTGGCAACGATTTGTCTTTTTGCCGGTCTCGAACCAAAGCCAGATAATTCCGATACCAGCGGCAGATCGGTTGCATGACTGCTATGGCAACCAATGCGACAATCGTAAACAAGGCGATACGGCTTTTACCGTACGGTGCGACGATCAAAGCTACCAACAACGGACCTAACGACCCGCCTAAGTTCCCTCCGACCTGAAACAGCGATTGAGCCAGCCCTCTGCGGCCGCCCGAAGCCAAGGAGGTGATACGAGATGCCTCGGGGTGCAGTACCGACGATCCGATGCCGATTAACGTCACCGACAGCAATATCCAGTACAAGCCGGGAGCGACGGAAAGAATAATCAGTCCGCAGAGCGTAAAACTCATGCCCATCGGGAGCGACCAGACGAACGGACGTTTGTCGAACACCCAGCCCGCTACCGGCTGCAATACCGATGCAGCGGTCTGATATACCAATGTGATCAATCCGATTTGGGCGAAGCTCAGCGAGAGTTCCTCTTTGAAGATCGGGTAGGCGGAAGATACCACTGCTTGCAGTAGGTCGTTCAGACAATGGGAGAGGCTTAAAGCCAATAAAATGGGGAATGCGATCGAATTGACCGGACGTATTGTTTTTTCTGTCGAAGCCATTTTTATAGTGTACAAAAACTTTGAAGCCGCTTTTTGCAAGGCTTCATTTCCAGCCCGCAAACTTACGAAAAAACAACCGGATTAAGAAATTATTTTAGGGAGGAGGGGCTGGTTTGTACGTCGGGGTAGGAGCAGGACGGGAGATTGTTATTCGAAACGCTGTTATAAGTATCATGTCCAATCTGCTGCGTTGCCATTGGCATTCGGGCTAAGTCGTTTACGTCAGTAAACTTCTGTTGTCCTCATCTTCGGCACCTTGTATGTTAGTCATTCTTACGCACCGAAAAGGGGGTTGTGTCGAAATTTTCATTTCGACACAACCCCCTTTATTTTGTTTATCCGCTGGCGAGGTTAATCGTTGTAGGTCGGCAGGTTCGAATACTCTTTCGAGTAGCGTAACATCTGTTCGGTGTAACCTTCGGTGTACGAGATTTTCACGTCGGTGATATTTCCGTCGGCATCGAATACCGGAGTATATACCGGATTGACAAAGCCCTTGTAGGGGGCAATGTTCAATTTGTTGTAACGGTCGAGTACTTCGCGGTGCAGCTTCTGGTCTACTTGTACGGCGTAGTTTTCTACCAGATCGCGTCCTGCGGCATAGTCGCCTTCCGATTTGATGCGTTGCACCTCTGCGAGCAGTTCGCCTAACAGTTCACGTACTTTTTCGTAGTCGTTGATTACGACAAATGTTTTTCCGTCGCGTTCTTTAAATTCGATCACATGATCTTTTTCGCCGTGTTTGTAGACCCACATGGCGATAAGCTGACGGTTACGCATGTGCGATTCCTCGATGTTTTTACCCGGCTCGATGCGTGTAAGTTGCGTCATGAGCCCGTTCATCATGTACTTGTAGTATTCGGCTTTGTAAGCGTCGGGATGAGGGAGCAGTCCGAGTTCGAGCATTTTGGGATCTGCCATGTAGTACAGGGCAAACAGGTCGGCGCGGGCCTCTTCCAATGTGGAACTGTGGGCTTTCAGCGCATCGGGGTCCGTACCCGGCAGCAACTTGCCCGAACCGTGTCCCAAGCATTCGTGCAGGTCGGTGTGCAGGTTGTCGGCGATGAACAGGTAGTCTTTGATCCAGTTGCGTTCCGTATCGCTCCATACGAACTCTTCATTGAATCCGTTTCCTTGTGCGGCGATGTCGTAGGCACGGGTCAGGTTTTCGATCGTGACCGATTTCGATCCGTGTATGTGGCGGATCCAGTTGGCGTTGGGCAGGTTGATGCCGATAGGTGTTGCCGGATAGCAGTCGCCTGCCAGGATAGCGGCAGTGATCACTTTTGCCGATACGCCTTTTACTTTATCTTTTTTGAAACGGCTGTCTACCGGCGAATTGTCTTCGAACCATTGTGCGTTCGCGCTGATAACGTGCGTACGTTCCGATGCTTCTTTGTCTTTGAAATTGACGATCGATTCCCAGCTTGCTTTCATTCCCATCGGGTCGCCGTAGGTTTCGATAAATCCGTTTACATAATCGACCGTAGAGCCGAGGTCGGTTACCCACAGGATCGAATAGTCGTCGAATGTTTTCAGATCGCCTGTTTCGTAAAATTCGATCAGCTTTTCGATGTGTGCTTTCTGTTCCTCGTTTTCGGCAACTTCGGCAGCCTTTTTCAGCCACGAAACGATTTTTACGATAGCGTCGTTGTACAAGCCGCCCACTTTATATACTTCTTCGTATATTTTGCCATTGCGTTTCACTAAACGGCTGTTCAATCCGTAGGAGATCGGTGTTTCGTCTTTCGGATCTTTCATCCGGTTGTAAAACGCTTCGCTTTCGGCTTGTGTCACACCGTCGTAGTAGTTGCCAGCCGAGGTCAATACCAGATCTTCGCCGTCGGCTTGGTTCACCCGTTTAGCCAGCAGGCTGGGGTTGAAGATGACCGGAGTCAGGTCGTTTAACAGAGCGTCCACGTCCTTGCCGGGTTTCAAGGGCAGGGTGGAGGGGTCTACCGACCGCACGGCTTCTTCGAAGAACGATTGGGAGAAACGGGGCGTGAATTTATCGGTTGCATAGTGGTGGTGTATGCCGTTGGCAAACCATACTTGTTTCAGATAAAGCTCGAATGCCTTGAAATCGTCGCATTCGCGGTCTCCGGCATAGTTGGTATATATCGATTCTAGGGTGCGTCTGATTGCCAGATTCCATTTGCCGTTTTGGTCGAACAGAATATCTCTACCTTGCAATGCGGCTTCCGACAGATAATAGACCAGTTTCTTTTGTTGCAGGCTCAATTCGTCGAAGCCGGGAACTTCGTAACGGAGTACTTCCAGATCGGCGAACTTGTCTACCGAATACTCGATGCCGTTTTCCTTCTTAGGGGCACAAGAGAATAAGGTTGCAGTAACCATAATAGAACTAAGGATTTTTTTCATATAACATTGTTTTTGGTGTTATGTTTCGGTTTTATTCCACATACAGGACCAACCCTTTCAGGTATTCGCCTTCGGGGTGGTAGATGTTTACCGGATGATCGGCAGGTTGGGTGAGCTGGTGCAGGATGCGCACGCTACGTCCCGATTGGGCGGCTGCGCTGAAAACTGCCAATCTGAAATTTTCCTTGCTCACTACCTGTGAACAGGAGAATGTAAACAGGATGCCTCCGGGTTTGATTTTCTCAAAGGCTTTGGCGTTCAGTTTCCGGTATCCTTGCAATGCGTTGTTCAACACTTTCTTGTGTTTAGCAAAAGCCGGAGGGTCGAGAATGATGAGGTCGTATTTGTCGCCCATCGTATCTAAATATTTGAATGCATCTTCGGCAAAGGCTTCGTGCCGGGTGTCTCCGGGAAAATTCAGTTCTACATTCTGGCAGGTCAGGTCGATAGCTTTGGCTGAGCTGTCTACCGAATGTACCAGTTTGGCACCGCCGCGCATGGCATAGAATGAGAATCCGCCCGTATAACAGAACATGTTCAATACCGAACGACCTTTCGAATAGCGTTCGAGTAAAGCCCGGTTTTCCCGTTGATCGACGAAAAATCCGGTCTTTTGTCCGCGTAACCAGTCTACATGGAATTTCAACCCGTTTTCGATGGCGATATTGCCGGCATCTTTTCCGAGCAGATATTCATTTTCGGGATCGAGGTTCGCCTTGTATGGCAAAGTCGTTTCCGATTTGTAATATACATTGTCGAGCGTATCGCCCATGATCTCTTTCAGTGATTCGGCGATGAGATGACGGGCAAAGTGCATGCCCGGCGTATGAGCCTGTACAACGGCTGTCCGGTCGTAGACGTCGATGATCAGCCCCGGCAGGTTGTCGCCTTCGCCGTGAACGAGGCGGTAGGTATTGTTCCGTTCTCCGGCTACCAGCCCGATGCTGCAACGCATTTCGTATGCCGTCTTCAATCGCTTCTCGAAAAACTTCCGGTCGATCTCTTCTTCTTGGAACGAGAGAATACGGATGGCTATACTGCCGATCTGGTAATGACCGACACCGACAAAATTGCCGTTGAAGTCGTAGACCGAAACCACATCGCCCTCTTCGGGTTCTTTCTCGAATCGGTGAATTGCACCCGAAAATACCCACGGGTGGAACCGGCGGAATGAATCTTCCTTTCCCGGTTTTAAAGATACTTTTATATATTTCATGATTTATCGGATTGCTATTTGAACAGGCGGATAATGTCGTTTCCGTTGGCAAAGATCAGCAGAGCCAACAAAAGGAACATGCCGACCACTTGGGCGTTTTCTAAAAATTTATCGCTGGGTTTGCGCCGCGTGATTACTTCGTAGAGCAGGAACAGTACGTGTCCTCCGTCTAATGCCGGTATAGGCAGGATGTTCATGAATGCCAATATGATAGACAGGAATGCCGTCATATTCCAGAACGCCTCCCAGTCCCATACCGAAGGGAATATGTTGCCGATGGCGATGAACCCGCCCAGACTTTGGGCCCCCTCTTTGGTGAATACATATTTTATACTGCTTACGTAGTTGCTCAATCGGTTTACACCCATTTCGATGCCTTGCGGTATGGAGGCGAAGAACCCGTATTGTTGCGTTACCAATTCGTAGCTTTCGGCGATCGGTGCGATGCTGATGCCTATCTTCCCTTGTGCGTCGGTATGCACAGTCGTCTCCAATCTCTCGCCGTTTCGTATGAATTCGACCGAGACAGTCGTATCTTTTTTCTGTGCCAACGTTTCGTGCAGTTCGCGTAGCGACGGAACTTGTATCCGGTCGATGCCGACGATGCGGTCGCCTTTCTGCATGCCTGCGACGGCAGCTCCTTGACCGGGTGTCGTTTCATGGATCACATTGGGTATGCGGTATGTGGCGAACTGGGTGTTTTCTTCGATCAGTTGGAGCATGAAGTTTTCGGGGATCGCGATGCTCACCGTATCGGTCCCGTTGCGCAAAACCTGTACTTCATGCGCTCCGGTAATGGCTTCCAATGCATCGGCCGACATGTATTCCAACGGTTTTCCGTCGGCGTTCAACGGAATGTCTCCGTTTTGAAATCCGGCGCGGATTGCGGTCTGGCAATATTCCATTCCGGCATAAGCATTTTTGAACGGCAGGTAGGTCGTACCCCAATGAAAGGCGATCGCGGCATAGATGATGATGGCGAGGATGAAGTTGAACATGACACCTCCGACCATGATCAGCAGCCGTTGCCAAGCCGGTTTGCTGCGGAACTCCCACGGTTGTGCGGGCTGTTTCATCTGTTCCGTGTCCATCGACTCGTCGATCATGCCCGATATTTTGCAATAGCCGCCTAAGGGCAACCAGCCGATACCGTATTCTGTTTCGCTGTTTTTAGGTTTATACTTGAACAAGGTGAACCACGGGTTGAAGAACAGATAGAATTTCTCGACTCTTACTTTGAAGAGCTTGGAGAAAATGAAATGTCCGAACTCGTGTACGAGCACCAGTATAGACAGGCTTAATAATAGTTGTGCGGTTTTGATTAAAACTGTTTCCATAATAAATTCTTAGCATACAGTCGGCAACGAGGCTATATATTGCTCTGCGTAGCGTCTGGCTACTTCGTTTGTATTGACATAATCTTCGTAAGCGGGCGAAGCCGTTACTTTGATCCGGTTCATGGTTTCGGCGATTGTTTCGGCGATTTGCGGATAGGAGATCCGGTCGTGCAGGAACGCATCGACGGCGATTTCGTTTGCCGCATTCAGAATGCAAGGCATAGTGCCGCCCGTATGTATGGCGTCGAACGCATATTTCAGCAACGGGAACCGTTCCATGTCGGGACGTTCGAATGTCAATTGTGCGTAATCGTCGATCGTCATTTTGCGCGTCTGGCATTTCATGCGGTCCGGAAACGACAGGGCATACCGTATCGGCATTCTCATATCCTGCAACCCCAGCTGGGCTTTGACCGTTCCGTCCTCGAATTGCACCATCGAGTGCACGATGGATTGCGGGTGTACGGCAATTTCGATCTGTTCGGGCGAAACGTCGAACAACCATTTGGCTTCGATCATTTCGAACCCTTTGTTCATCATGGTCGCCGAGTCGATCGTGATTTTATTGCCCATGTGCCACTTCGGATGTTTCAGCGCATCGTTTTTGGTGACGCTTTTCATCTGTTCGGCGGTGAAATTCCGGAACGGACCGCCCGAAGCCGTCAGTATGATTTTTTCGATCGGGTTGGAATATTCGCCTACTAAACATTGGAATATGGCTGAATGTTCCGAATCGACGGGAATGATAGGGGCGTGATATTCCAATGCCAGTCTTTTTATCAGGTCGCCGGCTACGACCAATGTCTCTTTGTTGGCAAGCGCAATGGTCTTGCGGGCTTCTATCGCCCGTATGGTGGGAAGCAGACCGGCGTAACCGACCATTGCCGTTACCACGATGTCAATCGGCGAAGCCGTTACGATTTGGGCAATGGCATCGTCGCCGGTGTACACTTTTATCGGCAGGTCAGCCAAAGCGTCTTGCAGTTTCGGATAATGAGCTTTGTTGGCAATGATTACCGTGTCGGGCATAAAACGCCGGGCTTGTTCGATCAGGGCGTCTACCTGATTGTTCGCTACCAGAACATATACCTCGAAGAGATCGGGATGTTCGGCTACGACATCTAATGTTTGAGTACCTATTGAGCCGGTGGAACCTAATATGGCAAGTTGCTTTTTCATATAGGAATCGGTCGATTTGTGTTTTGTGTATAGTTTGTGAGGCGGAACTGCGGTCAGAACAGGATATATTCTTCCGGGTCCAAAGGCTTTCCGTTACGCCATAATTGAAATTCTGCTAATTTGTCGTTTGCGGCTTGCTGTACTTTCTGCCGGTCTATGCGGGCGATCCGTTCTCCGGCAACTACGTGGTCGCCGACCTGTTTCAGCAGCCCGGTGTTGTTCCGGTAGATCGAGACGTACATGTCGTCATGCTGAACTACGGCTACATATCCGTGGTTCAAGGTGTAATAAGCCGCTATGATTGTCCCGTCCGATACGGCGGAAACCGTCGCGCTGTTTGCGGTCTGTATGCCGACTCCGAAAAATTCTTCATTGGGATTGAATTTCTGTTTCAACACTCCGTTTACCGGAGCGTGGAACAGCACCGATTTCGATGCCTGTACATTGTCGAGAACGTTCAGCGTATATTTTTCCTCTTGCTCGTATTGTTCGATAAATTGTTTTTCACGTTCGCTGCTCGATATAAGGGCATCCAGCGACATGCTCCATACGCTGTCGGTTCCTACGTAGGGAATCGAGTCGATTTCGATTTTGCCCAAAAGGATATTGGACATATTTTGCAGGTAGCTGTCTTTGATTGCCACTTCTTCCGCCAAAGAATCGAGACGGAGAATATTATCTACCATTTCAGCCCGGTCTTTCGATTGCAGATAACCCGGGAGCAGGTATTTGACCGGAGTCCCGATCATGATAGCGGCTATTAACGAAATAAACAGAATACATCCGATAATGACACTGACCGTAGCTCCGGTACGGGAAAACCGTATGGTCCAAACTTCTTCGAGGGTATTCTCGTTGAAAAACGAGAACTTATAGCGGGGATGAGGTTTGACTATTTGTTTTTTATCTTTTTTCTTGAACATATACATCTTTGTCGGCAGGTATTTACACTACCTGCATATTTCTGCAAAAATAGTAAATAATACCCACAAACCGTATCGCGTTTTAATTTTTTAGTGATTATATCTCTTTCAAAAGTGATATTTAAAAGAAAACCGGTTGAACACAATTATATGACCTTTGTTTATTCATTAAATCGGCACGAGTACAAGGTCGGTAAAAAAGAAATGAGTATGAATCAAAACTAAAAAGATTTCGAAATGAAAACAAGGCTTTTATTTTGTTCCGGGATGTTGGCGACAATTTTCTTCTGCTGTCCGGGTAGTGCGTTTGCTCAGGATGTGGTTGTCGAAGAGGTGGATGTGGTGGAGTATGTTCCCGGTAAAGTTCGTTATTACTCCGATAGTTTCAAGAACAATTGGTATGTATCGGCTGGTGCGGGAGCACAGACTTTCTTGTCGGAACGTTCGGGCAATGCCATGTACACGTTGGCAATGGATGTAGCTGTCGGCAAATGGCTTTCTCCTTATCTCGGACTTCGCCTGTCGGCTGTCGGTGGTGCTTTGCATTACGGGTATCCGTTGGAAGAGAATAAGATGAGCCACATGCGTTACGCCGGAGTCTACATGGATTTAATGTGGGATTTGTTCAATACGTTCGGCGGGTATAACGAACGGCGTGTATTTACCATCATCCCGTTTGCCGGAGCCGGCGGTATATATGCGTTTCATAATACGACATACAACAGACGTACTTACGCTTTCCCGGCTACGGCAGGTCTGAAACTCAACTTCCGCTTGTCGCACTATGTCGATCTGTTCTTGGAGGGACGTGGCGTATTGGTCGGAGAACAATTCAATGGCGTTATGCTCGGCAAACAGGTAGAGGCTGTGATCTCGGCGATCGGCGGTATTACCGTGAAATTGGGGCGTGACCGGTTTAAGGCATATAATGCGGCTGCCGATCAGGCTGCAATCGAGAGCCTGAACATGCAGACGAATATGTTGCGTGCGGCATTGGTGGAATCGGAATCCCAGTTGGCGGCTACTCAGGCTGCGCTCGATAGCGCACAGGCACAAGTGGTCGTAGAGGAGGTATTTATCGAACAGCCGGTTTGTACGCAGGATATTACCAGTGTGGTGCGTTTTGCTTTCGATAGCGCGAATGTGACGAATGAAGAGATGGTCAATGTCTACAACGTGGCTCAATGGCTGAAAAAGAATCCGTGCTGCAATATCGAAGTGGTCGGTTATGCCGACAAGGAAACCGGATCGCCCGCATACAACAAACAGTTGAGTGAGCGTCGGGCAGCCGCCGTGATCGAAATTCTGACGAAAAAATACAATATCGATCCCTGCCGCATAACGTTGGTGGCAAATGGCAGCGAAACGCAATTATATCCCGATAATAACCGTTGGAACCGTATCGTCGTTTTCACCGGAAAAATGAATAAATAGATTGTTTAGGTTAGTTGTTTACGGTTTGTTATAATGGAGGGGGTTGTATCGAAATTAGGTTTTCGATGCAACCCTTTTTAAGTAATGACTAAGCGCACACGGCATCGAGGTTGGGGAGGGGACTACTGCCGGGACGGATTGATCCGAATTCCGATGATAGCACAGCAATAGGGCATGATGACAGACTGTCTTTGTATATGTCCGGATTGGTTAAGATGCTATTGCGGAAAGCCGGAGTATTGATCCTCACGGTCAGTCAGGCGGGATATTACGTTTTAGTAAACCTGTCTTTTGCTTTCGGATCGAAAATATATATAGACAAATGGGGTAGCCCTGATGGTAAGGCTACCCCACGTCCCAATTAATCAACATCAGATTATGCCATCTACATGGACTTTAATCCGATTTCTAAACCAGAAAAGTATAGCCTCACGGCTACGAAGCTCCTGTAAGGAAACAGGAGTTTATCGTTGTTATTTGTTCGGATACAATGTCGCCGTTCCTATATAGGAATCGTTTTCAAACTCGATGCTGTAACTACCGCTTTCGAAAGGAATATCTATGATCAGACTTCCTTCGGTATCGGTATTGCTTTCGCCCATATAGATCAGTTGTCCCGACGAATGGGTAACGGTTATATTAACGATTCCGCCGTCGGTATTGAAATCGACTTCGATCGCTCCTTCCGAATAGGTTGCCCGACGTACCGGAATCCGGTGTTTGACCGGCATAGAGATTGAGATATATTTAATATCGATGTCCGCTTTTTGGTTGGGGGCAGTATCGCTGGGTGGGGTAATCGGTTTGGGTCCGTTTCCACTTCCGGTGCCACTACCGGTTCCTCCACCTGTACCGCTTCCGTTGTCATCTGCAAAAACATTGAGCGTTCCCAGTGCCAGTCCGATAGATAATAAAATGGTTAAAATCTTTTTCATGTTTTTTGTCTTAGTTACAATGGTTATGATGCAGGTCGGGCGCAGGGATATCGAATGTGTTCGAATGGCTATGCCGAGAAGCATTTGTTTCTGCAAAGATAAGGCATATTGCTGCGATATATTACCATTTCTTCTTAGAAATCCACATGATAGATTGTTTTGTAAATATAAGATTGTCAGCGAATAACGTATTAAAAATCTAATACCGTTTTGTCCTTTTGGTTCATGCTGTTGTATGTGTCTGAAAATTAATCGTATATATTACAGTCGGATAAACTCGAAAAAGGGCGGATCAACAGTCCTTTTCATCTTCTTGCCGGGGGCTTTTTTTGCAGTTTTGGAGGAACGTCTCCAAATTCATATCGTTCGACAGTTTCAGCTTGGTTCGAAGTTTGGAACGTTTGGTATAGATGCTGTCGCCGTTCGAATGGTTGAACAGGAGCCGGATTTGTTGTGTGGAGAAGTTCAGTCTGATCATACAACACAGGTTCAGCTCCTCTTGGCTCAAATCCGGATATTGTTCGCGCAATACATCTACGATGCCGTCGCAATAGAGGTTTGTCACATCTTGCAGGTCGCTGAATGCGGTATGGGATGATTTCGACATGATCTTGAAATATTCCCTGCACTTGGAATAAAACTTGTCCTTGTTGTGTTCGTAGGTTTGGGTCAGATCCATGATTTGTTGCAGGCTTTGCAATTGGTTGCCCAACGCTTGGATAAATCGTTGTGTCTGTTCATCTTTATCGACGAACTTTTGTTCAAGTTGCTGGCAGTGCTGTTGTAACTGGGCATAGTTTTGTTCTGTCGCATCTTTGAAACTGAGTATCTCGTTGATCTCGGCTTTGCGTTTGCGGTAATTGACCCATGCGAGCCCTCCGATCAGCAGGGCGGACAAGATAAAAATGATGCATGTGCCGATGAACCGGAGCTGTAACATCCGGTACGATTGCTCGACGCTTCGTACTTGAAATTTCATTTCCAGTTCTTGGAAAAGGTTTTCACGTTCGGTTTGATACAGATTATTGATGGTATCGATATATTTCTGATAGTATTGTACCGCAGATGTCAAGTCGTTCTTTTTTATGGCTACTTGTATCAACAGGCTGTAAATGCCGGGAGTCTGTACTTCGGAATACAACGCTTTACATTCCTCTATCTTGTGCGCATAGTGGGCTGCCGAGTCCAACCGGTCTTGATCCAGATAGATTGTGCAGAGCAGAGAAAAAGAGGCGGGTAGAATGTTGCCGTTATTGAACTCCCGCGCCGATTGGTAAATCCGTTTTTTGAGTCCTTCAAGGTCGTGCCCGCCTTGGTGATAAAGATAGGATGCACGGTCGTTTTCGATTGAGAACATCAAGGTGGAATCGCATTGTTCCGATGCGATGTATTTTGCCGAATCCAAAGTTTCTAATGCCCGGTCGTACTGTTCTTGGATAAACAGGGCATTGGCTTTGGCATGATACGAATAGCCCAGATTTTTCCGATTCCCGCATGCTGTATAGCAGGCGATGGAGCGGTCGTACATCTCTATGGCTTCATCTAAACTTTTTTGGTTGTAATATATGTTGCCGATATTGGCGTATAACAATCCCTTTAAATGGTCTTCGTCGGTATTTTCCAAAAGAGTGCCGGCATGAAGAAACGATTTGACCGCGGAGTCCATGTCGTTACGGTTCTCGTAAATGCGCCCTAAATAGTAATAGGCTTTTCCGCATTCGCTGTCTGTGCCGTGTTTCCGATAAAAATCTATGGCAATCCGTATGATGCTGTCGCTTTGCAGGTCGATGCAATTCTTGTCCAGAGCTTGGGAGTACAGCAAGGCATATCGGGCTTTGTCCCGTTTGCTGCGGAACGCATGGATATCCATCGAGTCCAAAGATAGAAAGGCTTGTTGCGGATCTTGTATTAGACTTTGCTCTATCGCAGCCCATTGTATCTCGTTATTCTCTCGTTTGCATGAGAAACAGAAACACAACAAGAGCGGGAGGAGGAGATAGGAATAACGCATATTTATATTAAAATTAAGGCAAACAAAAATAGTTCCTTTCGGTTAAGAAACCAAATAAATCATGGCTTTATCGTGATGCTCTTATGTCGGGAGGGAGCCCGGTCGTTCCGGTTCGTACCGGTTAAAAACTGATGCCTATACGGATTGTAACCATGTGGCTGTCCTGTGCCGGAATCCGTTTGAACTCGTAATGATGAGCTCCTATATTCATATAAGAATAGGCGAGTATGATGTGGGTGTCGAAACGTCTGCTCATAGAGAGGTTGATGCCTAAACCCGCCGAACCGTAGAAGCCGCCTTGCGTATTGTTATGCGGGAGTTTGTTGATGGAATATCCGGCACGGCCCTCCACAAACAGGAGCGAATTTTGCGGCAGGATATTGTATCGGCACAAGGCATAGATAGGAACGAACAACTGGTCTTTTTGGAAAGAGGGATGTATCCCTACACCGACTCCCAGACATTTCAGCATAGCGTGCCGGTATCCGGCAAACAGGTCGATGTCGATCGTTGAGTTTTCAGTTCCCGAAAGATCTATCGACGCGCCGATCTCCGCACCCCAAGTGAACGGTCGTACATATTCTCTGGGGGCAGGCGCAAACAGGCTGCTCCGCTTCATCGTGCGTTGGGGATTCTCTGCGTTTTGTGGCTCCTCTGCATAAGCGAGCGGAGTTGATAGAACGATGAGAATAATTCCGATAAGGATCGGATAGAAGTGTCTCATAAACCGATAGGTGTTTGGATCGTATTATTGGCTACGAAGATATGTTTTTTTAGTATAAGTTTTAAACGTTTTTCGATAAAACATTCGTTAATAAATGCAGATATTTTATATTTTTCAATATTGGGACAATTTTAATAATTATATTTTCGACCTGTCTGTGGAATGGATTATAAAAAACTTCTATCTTTGCGCTATGCGCGAATATAGGATGCGGCTCGGCATAATCCAAACATGAAACTTTGTTTCCCGTTTGCTTCTGTTCTCGCTTTTCTATCTTTGGATAAGATAGGGTGCGGCATCTCGATGTTGCCATTCAAATCCGTTTGATCTCTCTGTTCTCGATTTGCGCTATCGTCGAATCCCGATCCCGATTTAGTCGGGTGGGGGATGGTCGCCCGATATGATATCTGTATTAAAAAAATAGCTGATGAAAAGATTCGTATTTTGTTTTTTCCTTATGGGGATGGTAGTACAAGGCTGTTTCGCACAGTTTTTACCTGCCGGAGAAGAACCGGTAACTTTGAAGACTTCTACGGGCGATATTTATGGTAAGATGTGTCTGCCTACCGTGTCCGATACCTATCCGGTCGTGTTGCTGATTTCCGGTTCGGGTCCGACCGATATGGATGGAAATTCAGCCGTAGGCGGCGACAATAACTCTTTGAAATATCTGGCAGAAGGTTTGGCGAATGAAGGAATCGCTTCGTTACGCTTCGATAAGCGAGGAATTGCCACAAGCCGGAATGCCGGAAAGAATGAAGCCGATTTGCGTTTCGACGATTATGTGGACGATGTACGGGCGTGGGTCGATCTTCTGGCGAATGACAAGCGGGTAACCGGAATTTATATTGCCGGGCATAGCGAAGGTTCGTTGGTCGGTATGGTTGCGGCTCGGAACAACAAAAAAGTGAAAGGCTTTATTTCGATTGCCGGAGCCGGACGGCCGGCGGATGAACTGATCGAAGAACAATTCTCCGGACATCCGAAAATGGTACGGGAAATCATCGGGAGCATCAACCGCGATTTAAAAGCGGGGCGACTGGTCGAGAATGTGCCGATGGGATTCGAGGCGTTGTTCCGTCATTCGGTGCAACCGTATATGATTTCGTGGTATAAATACGATCCGTGCGAGGTCATCAAAAAGCTGAAAATTCCGGTGTTGATCGTTCAGGGCAATACGGATATTCAGGTTTCGGTAAAAGATGCGGAAGCACTTCATCGTTCGTCCGGACACTCCCGTTATTGTCTGATCGAAAACATGAACCATGTGTTGAAAACATGCGAAACATTGAGCAAGCAGGAGCAGATGGCTTTTTATACCGATCCGTCTATCCCGAATCATCCCGATCTACTGCCGTGTATCGTGTCGTTTATCCGCGACGGCAAGTAGCTTTTGCGAATAAAAAACGAAGCGGGCAAACTCTTCGGCAAATCCGGTTGAGTTCGTCCGCTTTTCTCGTTTTCGACAATTTTTACATTATCCCAAATACGTTTTCAGCAATTTGCTGCGAGAATGTTGTCTCAGTCTTCTGATGGCTTTTTCTTTGATTTGGCGTACTCGCTCACGGGTGAGTCCGAATTTATCGCCAATCTCTTCCAATGTCATTTCTTGACACCCTATACCGAAAAACATTTTAATGATTTCGCTTTCCCTTGGGGACAATTGGTTTAATGCTCTATCGATTTCTTTGGAGAGCGATTCGTTGATTAACGAGCGGTCGGCAATCGGTGCATCGTCGTTTACAAGAACATCGAGCAGACTGTTGTCTTCTCCTTCGACAAAAGGTGCGTCCACCGAAATGTGACGACCCGATACTTTCAAGGTATCGGAAATTTTGTCTACGGGGATTTCCAATTCGTTTGCGAGTTCTTCCGGCGACGGACGGCGTTCGTTTTCCTGCTCGAATTTCGATAAGGCTTTACTGATTTTATTCAGTGAACCTACCTGGTTGAGCGGTAAGCGAACGATACGCGATTGTTCAGCCAGTGCTTGAAGGATGGATTGGCGAATCCACCATACGGCATAAGAGATGAATTTAAAACCGCGGGTTTCGTCGAACTTCTCGGCAGCCTTGATCAACCCCAGATTGCCTTCGTTGATTAAGTCGGGCAGACTGAGTCCTTGATTCTGATACTGCTTTGCAACAGATACCACAAAACGAAGATTGGCACGGGTCAGTTTTTCCAATGCCTGATGATCGCCTTTTTTGATCCGTTGTGCGAGTTCAACCTCTTCATCCACGGTTATCAAGTCTTCACGACCGATTTCCTGCAAGTACTTGTCGAGTGAAGCGCTTTCTCGGTTAGTAATCGATTTGGTAATCTTTAATTGTCTCATTTTCTATTTTTGAGATTTCGGAGTGCAAATATACAAAAATTAATAAGACGAGTATGATTGTCGGGTGTTAAATAATAATATTTATCCAAACAATTTTACTCCCTTATGTTTTATGCCCTTTTTATCTAAAAATAAAACAGTTGTCGTTGCTCTTCTGTTTCCATTTTAGAGAATGTTTTTAAATTTTAAATGAGGTATTCCGTTTTGACGGTTACAATCGGTAAGCCGGAATAACGCCGGAAGAAAAAAAAGCGTAGCCGATCGATGCGATGGGCTACGCTTTCCTTAAAAGGTTTAAACGGCGGGTTAATCTGCCAAATCGACTGCGTAATACATCACTTTGCCGTTGGGGTAGATACCGGTGATGAACATGACTTTCTGCGGATTGTTCGATTTGACGATCGCATCGTACAATTGCTCGACGTCGCTGACCGATTTGATCGATTTGTTGTTGATCTCCAAGATCACGAATCCGTCGCGAATGCCCGCCGATTTCAGTTTCCCGTTCTTGATACCGATCACTTGAACTCCATAACGGACGTTCAGCTCGCGTTTATCCTTGTCGTTCAACTCTTTGAACCCGGCACCCAGACTGTCCATACCGGAAAGTTTGGTGACTTCGGTATTCCCCTGACTATTTTTTAACGTGAGATCTAACGTTTTAGTCTGTTTCCCGCGCAAAACTTTCACTTTTATTTTATCTCCGGGGCGATACCGGCTGATCTGTTCCTGTAAACTCGAACCGTTTTTGATCTTGACGCCGTTCACTTCCGTCAATATGTCGCCTTCTTCCATACCGGCTTCCATTGCCGCGCTCAGATTATTCACCTCGGCTACATATACGCCGTCCTGTACCTCGATATTTTTCTCTTTGGCTACTTCTGCGTTGATTTCCATAAACGAGATACCCAGTACGGCACGCTGCACGGCTCCGTATTGTTTCAGGTCGGTAACGACTTTACTTACGATACTCGTCGGTACGGCAAACGAATAGCCCGTGTAGCTGCCTGTTTCGGAATAGATTGCCGTATTGATACCTACCAGTTCGCCGTCGGTATTGACCAATGCGCCGCCGCTGTTACCCGGATTGACTGCCGCATCGGTTTGGATGAACGATTCGATACCCATTTTTCGGGTATTGCTCAAAGCCCGGGCTTTTGCGCTCACGATACCGGCGGTAACAGTCGAAGTCAGCCCCAGCGGATTTCCCACTGCCAGTACCCATTCGCCGATTTTCAGATTGTCCGAATCTCCGAATTTGACGATCGGCAGATCGGTCGCGTCGATTTTTACCAAAGCCAGATCGGTCGAAGGATCTGTGCCGATGATTTTTCCGTTGAAACTCCGGTTGTCGTTAAGGGTGATATCCAGTTTATCGGCACCTTCTACTACGTGATTGTTGGTAACGATATATCCGTCCGAAGAAATGATTACACCCGATCCCAATCCGGTACGCGGTTGCGGGTTCATATTGCGGTTGCCGCCTTGTCCGAAGAAAAATTCGAAGAACGGGTCGTAGCCGCGGCTGCCGTTCATGTTCTTAGGCGTGGCGATCGTCTTGATACTTACGACTGCATTGACCGTGCTTTCAGCAGCTTGGGTAAAGTCGGTCTCTACTGCGGCGCGTTGTGCTACCGGTTGGAATGTCACCGGTTTCGAATATAGATCGGAGCTGTCTTCGACCGATTCCGATTGTCCGAAATAGGAGTGGGTATCTCGATTCAATAAGGAGTATACCCCGACCGATACACCCGAACTGACCAAAGCCACGAGTGTAAAAGCAAATAAGTTTTTTGAGAAGTTTGTCATATTTATGTCCTCCTTTAAATGTTAAATTCCTTGTTTGTTTAAGAATTTCAGTCGTTAAAATTAATACAATAACCGTGCGACTGGTACACGCTCCGCTCTTTTTTATGAACTTTTAGTAGCAAATCCGGTGCCTTAACAGCGATTAACTGTGTATCTGCCGTTTCTGTCGTATTTCGGGGATATCCGATACTGCCAAAATGGCGGTATCGTGTGATAAAAAAAGAAAAGATGTGCCCGGATACGAAATTATCGCTATCTTTGCGCCATGCGCGAAGATAAGCGGCATCTTGGCATAGACTTTTCAAACAAGTTTGATGTCTCTGCTCTCGATTTGCATTATCTTTGCATTCATAATACAGTAGACCGGTTTGTCGCTCGCATGCGTATGCGGGAGGAAAGTCCGGGCAACACAGAGCGCCATACTTCTTAACGGGAAGCTATTCGTGAGGGTAGAGTAACGTAACAGAAAAGAACCGCCGTCTTTCGGGACGGTAAGGGTGAAAAGGTGGGGTAAGAGCCTACCGGGCGTCATAGCAATATGGTGTGCCGTACGTCTTATGGGTTGTAAGGTCATGTATACCGGCGTTGTAGGGTGGCTCGCTCTATGCCGGGGGGTAGACCGCTGGAACCTTGTGGCGACACAAGGTCGAGATAAATGACAAACACTCTTTCGGGAGGACAGAACCCGGCTTATAGGTCTGCTGTATTTCTTTTTTAGAAAAAATACGACACGGTGCAAAAGAAGAAAAAGAAAAGCAATGCGCTGTTGGCTCGGTGGAAGTTCTTCCTGAACTGGTGTAAACGGGCTTGGCTGTATGTATCGAAAGACGTGATGAACGACTCTCGCGACGTGTGGTATATTCATATTCTGAAAACCCTCAACATCACGGTACGCTGTTTCTTGGATGAACAATTGCAGTCCAAAGCCTCCGCTTTGACGTTTAGCACCATATTAGCAGCTGTACCTATTCTGGCAATGATCTTTGCCGTAGCCAAAGGTTTCGGATTCCAGCATTTGGTGGAAAGCCAGTTGTTCGACTATTTCCCGGCGCAGCAAAATGTGCTGGAACATGCGATTAAATATGTAGATGCCTATTTGAAACATGCGCAGGGCGGAGTATTCATCGGGGTCGGTATCGTATTGTTGATGTGGACGCTGGTCTCCCTGTTGTCGAATATAGAAAAAGCGTTCAACGACATTTGGCAGATCGACAAGGGGCGGAGCATCTATCGCAAGATCACCGACTATATGTCGTTGTTTCTCATTCTCCCCATTCTGATGGTATCATCCAGCGGTGTTTCCATATTTCTCTCCACCTCGATCAGCGAATCGGAATATTTCCATTTCCTCAGTCCGTTGGTCATGAATCTCTTGGAGTGGGCACCCTATCTGCTTACATGGATTGCATTTACACTGATCTATGTATTGGTACCGAATACGAAAGTAAAATTCCGGAGTGCGTTGGTTTCCGGTATTATTTGCGGTACGGCATTTCAGTGGTTCCAGTTTATTTATATCTCCGGACAGGTATGGGTATCGAAATACAATGCCATTTACGGAAGTTTCGCCTTTGTACCCTTGTTGCTCTTATGGTTACAACTTTCGTGGCTGATCTGCCTGTTGGGAGTCGTGCTTACTTATTCGGCGCAAAACGTGGTGAAATACGAGTTCGGAGAGACGACGAAAAACATTTCGCGGAAATATTACGACTATATCGCGTTGGTAATCACTTCGAAATTGGCACAACGTTTTTCCGACGGATTCCATCCCATCACCAAAGAAGAAGTCGCCGACCGCTACGACTTGCCTTATCCGATCACATCGCGGGTAATCGACCGTTTGGTCAAAATCAATATCCTGTCGGTGTCGGTCGGGGACGACGATATGGTACGTTGCTATCAGCCCGGAATGGATATAAATCAACTTACTGTAGGCTTCTTGTTGAAAGCACTCGATGAAAGCGGAGAAAAAGAATTTATTCCGGAACTCATGTCGCACTACCGGAGCGATTGGAAAACATTGGGAAATATCCGCGAGTTCTCTTATGAAGAAGGTGATCGGATTCTGGTAAAAGACCTGTGTGTCTCCGATTCGGCAAAGCGCAGAAAATAAAACAAGCTGCAAGCCGAGAGCAGAAGCCGTCAAGTGAAACCTTGAACAGATTATGCCGAGGCGTCGCGCTTGTTATGTAAACAAGCTGCAAGCCGAGAGCAGAAGCCGTCAAGTGAAACCTTGAACGGATTATGTCGGAGCGAGAAAAGGTGCATGAGAATATGAAGTTTAAAATCTCTCTTGATACAAGCATATAGTAAAATAGTAAGAGAGCAAAGCTACGAATGGAATAAGTCCGTTTCGCTTTGCCCTTTTTCTTTTTTATTCCAAATATTTATTACTTTTGTATTCGGATGGGGAGCATCCCTTTCCAAGACATATTAGAAAAGAAAGAAGCGTTATGCTTATCTTGTTGTTGAAAACGTAGGAAATTTTCAAATGAGCAAAGATGGCATAGTGGTTCTCACGCATAAGCGTGGGCTGCTATTCTACATCTGCTCATTAGGTTTTCCTACGACCTTCAACAAAGACGTGGCATTGCAGTTCCACGCTTTTTGTTTATAAATGTCCTTGTGGCAGCTGGGGGACTCAAAATCGTTTGTCATGAAAAAATGGCTTTGTATGGCGTTGTCGCTTTTGTTTTCGATGAGTGTATATGCGCAGAAGGATGTTACTCAATTTCTTGGAATACCTGTCGATGGTAGCAAGTGGGTGATGATACAAAAACTAAAACAAAAAGGGTTCAGAAGTTCTGTGGTAGGTGAAGACATTTTAAAGGGGGAATTTAATGGGAGGCAGGTTTATGTAAGCATAGGAACAAATAATAATAAGGTTTACCGAATTATGTTGGCGGATGTCGCTAATAGTGATGAGACGAATATTAGACTCAGGTTTAACGACCTGTGCAGGCAATTTGCAAATAATCCCAAATACTTTTCGTGGCGAGATGATCAGACTATACCCGAAGACGAAGATATTTCGTATGAGATTTCAGCTCATGAAAAACGCTACGAAGCTGTTTTTTATCAAAAGCCGGTAGAAATGGATAGTGCTGCGCTTGTGAAATTATTTGAGCCGGCTTTATTATCTAAATATACGAAGAAACAATTGAAAAATCCGACCGAAGAAATTCAATCAGAGATTAACCATCTCATTTTGGAATATCGGTTGGCGACTTCGAGAGATCGGATAGAGAATTCGGATAAGAAATCGGTTTGGTTTATGATATCGGAATTCCGTGGAGAATATTATATTAATATGTACTACGATAACGAATACAACCGTGCTAATGGAGAGGATTTATGATGTGGCTGGATCGGGTAAAAAAGTAGCTGTTCGTTTTTGCCTACAATCAAAAAATGATTACTTTTGATATGCGTAGAGTTTCTCGATTTCGAGTGGCTACAAAACTTATAGCCAAACCCGAATCGGGTCTATTATGGAGAACTAACAGTTTGAAAAATATATCATGAAAAAAATTATCGTCACATTAACACTCTTCTTTGCCTCTATGGGCATAATGGCGCAGGAACATCTTTCGTTCAAAGGTATCCCCATTAAAGGAAGTTTGACGGAATTCTGTCAGAAACTCAAAGCGAAAGGGTTTGTCCAGATCGGTCGGCAAACCAATCCGGTTTCATTTTCGGGAGACTTTACGGGGCGCAAAGCACAGGTAAATGTGGCGGCAACAGACGATGGCAAAGATGTATTTTCGGTAGTCGTTTTTGTGGAACCGAGTGAAGAATGGAACGCCCTTGTGAATACTTACAACTATTATAAGGGGCTATATATTCGTAAATATGGCAAACCGGTTGTTTCGGAAGAAAATAATCCTGCCCGTTCAGATGCCAACATTTTTTTGATGCACGAATTGGACCAAGGAACGGTTGTATATGGTAGTCTATGGGATGTAACGGGCGGGAATATACAGCTTTCGATCGAAAAAACATCTAACAGTTATGAGGGAGTGGTAATGATTCGCTATAATGATACCCAAAATGTGGAAGCCAAGATACAAAAAGATTTAGAGGATATTTAATACAATAGTGACGGGATAAGTTGTGAGCCTCACATCTATACAGAATAGGTGTTGAGGCTCGCTTCTTTTCTGTATGCTTTGGGTGATTTACAAGAGAAGCTGCGGGTTCTCCGATCGTGAATATTGTATTTTTTAGAATTTTGTCTTACATTTGTTTCTGAAAGGGGAATTTGATTATATGTCACAGCAAGAGGTATATCAAAATCCTGTTCTGTATCGGCGTTGTCGATCTGTTGAAAATCTAAGAATGGCAAGCGGGCGTAGAGCCGTGTTCGCACAGCTATGCCAAGATTCCGCTTGTTATATGTAACATAGAAAGCAAGGCGAGGGCAGAAGCAGTCAAGTGGAAACTTGAACGGATTATGCCGAGGCGCCGCGTTTATGGGTAACTAAAAGTTTAAAATAAAAAAGAAGATGAAAAAAGTAATTGCAACCACACAAGCTCCGGCGGCGATCGGTCCGTACAGTCAGGCAATCGAATCGGGTAATATGATATTCGTATCCGGTCAGCTTCCGATCGACCCGGCAACCGGAACTATGCCCGAAGGCATCAAAGCCCAGACGGAACAATCTTTTAAGAATATCAAAGCCATTTTGGCGGAAGTCGGCTGTACGACCGACCATATCGTAAAAACGACGGTGTTATTGGCTGACATGTCGCTCTTCGGCGAGATGAACGAAGTGTATGCCGCTCAGTTCGGTGCTACGTTCCCCGCTCGTTCCGCATTTGCTGTAAAAGAGTTGCCGAAGCAGGCATTGGTTGAAATCGAGGTTATTGCCGCAAAGTAAAATATTGCAGCAGGTCTGCTACAATAAATGTACTGCCGCCTACGAAGATCAGATCTTCCGGGCGGCTTTCTTTTTGTGCCGCCTCTACCGCCTCCGTCACATTGGGATAGCAATTGCCCGATAATCCTGCTTCGCGGGCTTTCCGGGCAAAATCTTCTTCCGGTAGCGCACGCGAGACCGAAGCCTTTGTGAAATAATATACGGCGTGGGTGGGCAGCATACGCAGTACACCCGAAATGTCTTTATCATTGACCATGCCGATGACGATACGCAGGGTGTCGTATTTTTCCCGGGCAAGCTGTTGTGCGATATAGGCGATACCTCCGGTATTGTGACCGGTATCGCAAATCAACCGGGGCGAGGAGGAGAGTTGTTGCCAGCGTCCCATCAGTCCGGTCAGTTCGGTTACGCGGGCGAATCCTTCGTACACCGATCGGGTGTCGATCCGGTAGCCGAGCCGCTTTAACTGTTCGACAGCCGTAAGTACGGTTGCCGCATTTTTCTCTTGGCACAATCCGCCCAGTTCGCCTTGCAGGTGCGGGTATTCATCCGATTCGAAAGACCAGAATCCGTTTTCCTGCTGCGTTGCCGAAGCAATCGGGTGCCGTTCCTCGGCGAATACGATCGGAGCTTGTACCTCCTGGGCCTGTTGTTGGAAAACCTCTTTTACTTCGCCTGCGGCTTCGCCGATAACTACCGGTATGCCGTGTTTGATAATCCCTGCTTTCTCGCGGGCGATAGCCGGCAGTGTGTTGCCCAAGAACTGAATGTGGTCGAAACTGATGTTGGTAATCACGCACAGATCGGGGGTAATGATATTGGTACTGTCCAGACGTCCCCCCAGTCCGACTTCGATCACGGCGACATCCACCTGCTGCTGTGCGAAATAGTCGAAAGCCATCATCATGGTCAGCTCAAAAAACGAAGGGTGGATGTGGCGGGTGGCATCCAGATGTTTTTCGGTAAATTCCATTACCGCTTCTTTCGGGATCATGTTGCCGTTTACCCGTATGCGTTCGCGAAAATCGACCAAATGAGGCGATGTATATAATCCTACTTTGTATCCGTTTTGCTGCAATATGGCAGCCAGCAGGTGCGAGGTAGAACCTTTTCCGTTTGTCCCGGCTACATGAATGGTGCGGAACTTCCGGTGAGGATGTCCGAAATAGTTGTCCAGAGCTTTACTGTTTTGCAGTCCCGGTTTGTATGCTCCCGCTCCTATATTCTGGAACATGGGCAGTTGGGCATATAGATATTGGAGGGTTTCTTCGTAAGTCATAGTTTAGATCAGTATATGAAATATCCGGCGATACCGGCGAGAATGATAACTAAAATAGGATGGATAGAAGTATATCGCACAATCACAAACGACAGAACGGCGATGATGATGCTGATATAGTCGTAGAAATTTTCACGGTTCATCAACAGCAGGGCGGCGGATGCAATCAGTCCGACCACTACCGGACGTAATCCGGAAAAGATGCTTTTAATGACCGGGCTATCCTTGTGCTTCAATAAGAAACGGCTGACGGTCAAGACCAACAGGAACGAAGGCAGGCAGACTGCAAACGTTGCCACGATAGCACCCCATATACTTCCGGTGGTCGTATAACCGATATATGTCGCACTGTTGATTCCGATCGGACCCGGAGTCATTTGCGATATGGCGACGATGTCGGTAAACTCCTGCGACGATAGCCACGGTTGCGATTCGCCGTAATGTATCACTTCTACCGCCTCGTGCTGAATCAGAGAGAGCATGGCATAACCGCCTCCAAACCCGAATAATCCGATTTTCAGATACGCCCAAAACAAATTCAGATAGATCATAACCCGCTATCCTCCTTTCCCGAATCGGATTTCTTCGCTTTCCGTTTGTTGTATTTGTACCAGCCGTAACCGCCCAATCCTCCCAATAATACGAACAGGATCGGAGATAATCCCGCTTGCCAGATAAGCAGAGCTACGGCAATGGGTATGATGACTGTCTTCCAGTTTATTTTCGCCGCTTTGGCTGTACTCAGAACCGGTGCGACAATCAAAGCGACGACTGCCGGGCGGATGCCCTTGAATATTCGCTCCACGACCGGACTGTCGTAGATGCTTCGAAAGAAAATGGCTATCAGCAGGATCAGGATAAAAGAGGGCAGGATAGTGCCCAGCGTTGCGGTGATACTGCCGCGCAAACCTTTCAGTTTGTTCCCTACCAGAATAGAGATATTTACCGCCAGAATGCCGGGCATGGACTGGGCGATGGCGAGCGCATCGAGGAATTCGCCCCGGTCGAGCCATTTCTTTTGAACTACGACCTCTTTTTCGATAATAGGGATCATAGCCCAACCGCCGCCGAATGTAAATGCGCCGATTTTAAAGAAACATCCGAAAAGTTTTAAATAAAGGCTCATGCCGTATATATTTTGCGAGTGCAAAGATAGTGAAAGGCGAGTGCAGAAGCAAATGGGAAACAAATGTTTCACGATTGGATTCTGCCGAGCCGCCTCCTGTCTTATACAAAGATAATGCAAATCGAGAGCAGAATGATCGAACGTGGTTCATTTTTATGCACCTTTTCTCGCTTCGGCATAGCCTGAACAAGTTCAGCTCTGCCCTCAGCTTGTCGAAAACGTTCGAATAATTATGCCGAGATGCCGCTTATCTTCTGAAAAGATAATGCAAATCGAGAGCAGAATGATCGAACGTGGTTCATTTTTATGCACCTTTTCTCGCCTCGGCATAGCCCGAACAAGTTCGGCTCTGCCCTCGGCTTATCGAAAACGTTCATCCCAATGCACCTTTTCTCGCTTCGGCATAGCCCGAACAAGTTCGGCTCTGCCCTCAGCTTATCGAAAACGTTCGAATAATTATGCCGGTCTGTTGTTAAACAGTATCGTTGTTATATAAAAACGGGAAGCACTTCAAATTGTTTGCTTTGAAATGCCTCCCGTTTCAAGATGAGATGATCTATTTCTGCCGTTCTACTGTTTTACGATCTTGCCGATGGTTACACCGTTTGCCCTGACGATATAGATTCCGGTCGGGATATTCGACACGTTTAAAGTCGTTGTGCCATCGGAGGAGTGTCCGGTATATATCGTCCTTCCCGACAGGTCGAAGAGAGAAATGGTATTTCCCGATTTTGTCCCTTCGATTTTCAGTTCGGTGGAAACGACGGTAGAACGGATCTGCAACTGGTCGTTATCCATTTTCGATACGTTTGAGTATGCGGTCACCTTGTAATAGGGTGAAATCATAGACGAAAGATTGGCTCCGCTATACAACCGGTTCAGCGGATACCATTTGTTTTGATAATAGGCATAAGTCGTACAATCCGTTTGTGTACGGGTGGTTGTAGAGACGATCCCGAGCATGTTCTCTGTCGAAGTCGTGATTTTCGGCAGCTCCAATGCGACGAAGAAACTGCCGGTTATTTCCGTTTCCGGAATATTGATCATACAGAAATTACCCAATCCGAATGCAGTCGTACCGAACAGGTCTTTTACCGTTCCCTTGTATTTCTGAATCAATTCTCCGGGCAATCCGTCACTGCCTTCCGCATAGAAACTTAAAAACAGGTCTTGGTTGTAGTTCGCCTCTTCCATTTTATATAGGAATGTGTAGACGACCAGTCGTGATACTGTGCCCTGTATTCCTTTGGGCAGGGTAAATTTCTCGGCAATGATTTGATACGAAGGATTTATACCGACCATATAATCGTATGTTCCTACGGCATATAGGGTGATTTTATCGGTTTTGCGCCGGTTGCAGATGAAATCTTCGGTTGCTGTATCGAAAGGACGTACGGTCGTTTCCAACGTGTCGGATGCTATTCCGTTTTCGTTGCCGGCGGAAACGATAGCTTGTTTGAATCCGTATGTGTTATATGCGACAGACTCTTGCGGTAACGATGAAAATGCCGGGTTGGCACCTTCTCCGAAGTCCCATTGATAAGTATCGGCATTCTGTGTGTTTGCGCCGTAAGTCAGTTTCTGACTCTCCGGAAGATAAACCGTATCGGCGGTAAAAGACCAGATGCCGCCCATATAGTATGCCTCTATCCACGGCATTTCTTTGAACGGTGTCTCTGCCACCGAAAAATCGTCGAACCCGACAGCATTCCCGGATATGCCGGCAGGCGTGCAGTGATGGATCGAGAAATAGTAATCGCCCGATTCGGTCGGGGTGAAAGTCCCTTCCAATAGAGTCCATTCCGGTAGCAGGGAGGCTTTTTCGCCCGATCGTTCTATGACGATGGTCGTTTGTGCTTCGGGGGTGGCAGATAGCCCGACGGTGATGTCGAACTGATCGACCGCACCTTTAAGCCCCGGAGCAAAACAGTAAAGACTGACGTAATAGGTTTTGCCGGCGACAAGTGCCAATGCCGGGGCGTAAGCACGGGCATCGCGGGCGAGACCGCCGGTTTCGGGACCCGATACTAAGTAATATTTCCCGGAATGAGCCGTTAATCCGTTCAGTGCATTGACCTGCATCTTGAATGCGGCGGAAGAACTGGTATCGGTGATATTCCATCCGGCAGGCAATCCGGTGTTTTTATTGGGATTGTCGAATGTTTCGAGGTAGGGCAGTCCCGATTCTACGGATGCGGCTTGGGCTCTACCTTCCGTCAGCGGATGTTCTTGCAACAGAACGGGTATAGGAGATAGCGTATATGCGGATTGTGCCGATACAGAATGGGCGGATAGAGCGGCAATAGCACTCCATAACAATAGTCTTTTCATTTTGGGATGAGGTTAATCGAGAAGAAGTTCCGATAACGGAGCTCCTTCTCGAATTTGATATTACAGGATTACTTAATGCGGATTTTTTCGGTATGAACTTGATTTTCGGCAATAATCTTCACGATATATATACCGGTCTCCCGGGTGCTCAGGTCGATATGTGATTCGCCCGAATAGCATCCGACTAATGTTCCGTTGCCCGCATACAGATAGAGCCGGTCGTATTTTCGCAGGATACGCAATGTGTGATTATCGAATGAGAGAATCTTATCAGTATCGGTGGCGGATAAGCCTGTACCTATTTCCTCTTTCTCGATATGGAACCCATATAATTTCAGGGTAGATACGGAGGTCTGTTGCGGGCAGACGGCCTGTACACCGAAATAGTATATTCCGTTTTCAGGAATGCGTACACCTCCGGTTGCAGTTGTTCTCGATCCGATCGTATCGCCGGTTACTACACATGTCGTGTAACGGTCGGGAACATCTTTGTCTGCCATATATACCTGTATGGATTGTCCGTGATTACTTGCTTCCTTGTCGATAGCAATTTCATAATCGATCGATACGTCTATCGAATCCCCGGCTTGTAACTCTACCGGTGGAGCGACCAGCATACCGGCAATCGCTTTGGCTTCCATGCTGTAACTGTACCAGGTATATTGTGTTTGCATGTATGTCTCTTCGTCCGATGACACGACGTTCCATTGTTCGATGTTGTCTGCCGGGTTGTAGTGATACCATTCGCTTTCGTTCTCGGCAAAGTCTGCTGTATAAGGCAGGGTTGTCTTTGCGGTAGCCGGAGCTGCGAGTTGTATGCGGTCCATGAACAGTGTACCCATGCCTTTGGGTGAGTAGCAATTGACCATAATATAATATTTGCCCGAGGTTTCGATGGTGACAGGAACCGATAGCTTGGCATATTGTTTTACTTTTACAAGGACACTGTCGTTGTCGTAGAGCAGCAAGGCATCGGTCAGGTCGTCGGGGTTCTCTGTCAGATAGACTTTGAATCGTTGTACATACGATGTCGTTACAGTAGGAGAATATGGCATATTGAGGGCGGTCCGATAGAACATCGAAAATTCATATTCACCCGATTGAATGTCGATACATTGCGATCTTGCCCATGCATCGACATCGGCTGCCGACTGATTGTTGCAAGCCAGCAATCCCGATCCGCTGTATGCAGAGTTCGATCCTAACTGGTTGTGCGCAATCAATAGATTGGCTGTGGTGGCAGATGAGAGCCGCCAATATTTTTCGGTTTCCTGATCTTCGAAATCTTCGAGGTAGGGTATCGACGCATTTTCCCAGTGTTGCAACTCGTTGCTGCTGAGCACATCGTTGAACTTGTCGCTGTCGGCAGGATCTTTTATCGATGCTTTGAATATATACGATCCGATCGTCGATATATCGGCTTTTTGCGAGAATGTGTATTCGGCGGTATCGCCTGCTGCCACAGGACCGGGATAGACTTCCGATACCAGATTATCGTCATTCACGATATAATGTACCGGAATATCGCTGCGGGAAGATACCCCATGATTGACGAATTTTATGGTAACAGCCGATTCGGTCAGATTGAATCCGCTTTCGGTGTCGGCAGATACCGACAAAAGAGCCATATCTTCGGATGTATCTATGCGGATGTCGTCGAGAAGAACATTACGCCCGGTTCCGTCGTTGTAGAATGCAAAGTAGTAGTTTCCGGTTTCGGGAATGTCGATCTTGGCATATCCGCACTTGTATTGCAGCGCATCTTCCAACGGGTAGGAGCATATTTCGGTCTGGAAACTTTCCGGATCGTCGGTACGCCCCATATATATTTTCAATGAACTGGTTCCGGTTGTGTATGTCGTTGCATAGTAGAACGAGATCCGGACTGTTCCGGCAGGAATGGTTATGGCGGGACTGATGTACCAGTCGTTGTGCGTCACTCCACTGAACGAATCTATGTAACCGATGCCCGATCCTTCTTTCGACAATCCGGTAGCAGCGCGGGAAATCGTGCTCCAATATACCTGGTCATTATCGGGATTGTACGATGCCCAGTAAGCCGTGTCGGCAGAATCGTCGTTGAAGCCCATATTGTAAGGGAATGTGCGGGCGGTATATACATGAATGGCGGTCGAAACCGTATCGTTGGTCAGATCGCCGTCGTTGGGTAGAGACGACCAGATTTTCAAGTTCTTGGTTTCGGGGCTGTTCCAGGTCTCTTGATGTGTGAATGTATAAGATACCGATTGCCCGACTTCGAGACTTTCGATCGTTTCCGAAACGATTGTCTCGTTGTTGATCTGATAATGAATCGGAATATTGTATTGGGTGGTTTTACCCATGTTCTCGACTAATGCGCTTATCTCTGTCGTTTCACCAGCCAATTTAGCCGTAAGCAGCGGCGAGGTGACCTTTTTTACGATTATATCTTCGTACGGGTCTTTGATCTGTACGTTGCGGATGAGTATTTGGGCATTTGCGTTGGCAGACAATGCCAGCGATGTGGGTCCGGCTTCCGCTATCGAGCAGATGATATGAGCTTTCGCCCATTCGTCTATCGAAGATTGCAGTTCGCCCGATGTACCTACCTGCACATATTCGGAGGAGACGAAAGCCCCCGTAAGAGCATTTATCGTAAAAGAGTTTCCCGATTGGTATTCAAACTCTACACGGACACTGCCTTGTGGCAAAGTTATACAGTTGCTCCATAACAACGACGTTCTTCCCTGATAAGGAACGAATACCCAACCGTTGTTATACGTCCAGTATGCGTTCCGTGTTCCGGACGTAGAACTGGCGAAATCGGTATTTGCCGATTCGGAGGTCATGGCATACGGGTAGGAGATACCCGGTTTTATCTCGACCGACGATTCGATGGTGTCGTTTTCCGTGTTCAGGTCGTTTTCAACTTCGTCGATCCATACTTTGACACTATTGTTTCCCGCTTCTAATGTTGCCGGACGGGTAAACGTATATTGGGTTTGTTCTCCATAGGAGAGCGGAGCGGTTACCTTTTCCGAAATTATAGCAGATGAACCTACCTGGAAGTTCATTCGGTATTCATTCACCTGAATACCTGTATTGACGACGGTAGCCGTGATCAGCTGTTCCGTATCGCAGCCTTTTACCAAGCCCGATATAGCCCTGACACAAAGGTCTGCACCGGCATTTCCGTCTATGACTACGTTGTCGATATAGGTAAAGTTGGTAGTCATCAGGAATGTCGTACCTGTACCTCTTTCGTGGAATCCGATATATATGTCGTTTCCGGCATATTCGTATAAGTCGAATACGTATGCTCCCCAAGGCAGTACGCCATCAGGAGAGATACTCATCAAGGTATCGGTAAAATTGACTCGTGCCGTGTCGCTTCTTGAAACCACGACATCGAATGCGCGGTTGGCTGCCGGTACGTTGTTCGCCCAATTCGCTCCTAACATGAAATGCAGATATTGTCCTTGTTCTACGGCTATCTGCGGTGTTATCAACCACGAGTCGTTTACCACTCCTTTTCCGAAGCCTCCCGTGGCGAGAGCGGCTTTCCCTCCGTGGGAGAACCCCGGTATATATGCGTTTATATCGGCAGTCGAACTCCATTGAGGATACTTGGCACTTGTGCTTGGATGGCATGTCGTTGTCCATCCTTCCGGAGGAAAGACTTCTCCGTCGAACGATTCATTCAATTGGGCGGATAGATTTCCGACCGAAAAAATGAAAAGTGCAAAAAGTAAAAATTTTTTCATATTCAATATATTTGATTGGTTGATAAGATTCGATTCGGTTGCATTTTGTTTGCAAATTCACTCCTTTTGTTTCTCGGTTTACGTACACAAATAAATGTATTTGTGCTCGCAGTTCAAAATTTAGTACTACGCTCTGACTACCGCAAAACGGAAACCGCCGTAAAATATACTACGGCAACTGTTGATATAATACTGTTAATAAATGGTTTAGTGATCCGATTCGCAGGGCTGTCAATGCAAAATTTTGTTTAATAAATTCTCGGTGTGATTGAATTTTATATTTTATTTCGTCTTCTTGTGAAAGATTTATATATTTGCTATGTATTTAATTGGTATTTGTAACGGCAGAATATTAGGATGATTGATGGATGTGAAATTTCTTTAAAGAAATGTTTCCGGTATATTGGGGTATGGATCTGTTTCGTGTGTTTGTCGGGTAGTTCTTGGGCGACAAACAAAAGCTCCGTATTGAACGAATTGTTGAAAGAAACCGAGGCGATTTGCGAACGGGAGTCGGCGAAAGCGCAACCGGTCATGCGTTCTATTCGGGTTTATTCCGACTCGTTGATATGTGATGACAATATTAGCCGGGACTCTTTGATTGTCGATGTTGCCAATCGTATTGCGACGGAATTGAATGAAAGTCGGTTGTATAATCTCACCATAGAATATACCAAAATGGCATGCCGGGTTTTGCATAAAAATGTTCCGGAGGGAAAAATGCGGGCGAAAGCGATTATAGAATTATTGTTGATTCAGGCTTCGGCTTATCAGGACTTGGGATTGCATAGCCCGTCGGTCAATAACTACTTTTTTGCACTTGAACAGGCTAAAAAATATGATCTGACGGAATTGTCGGCGGTGGTCTATAACAATTTGGGCACTGCGTTTCAGCGACAAGGAAAGTATGAAAAGAGCGATTCGTTGCTGATTCAGGCGATTCAAATCAATGAACAAAGGAAAGACAAACAGAAATTGTTTATTAATTACAATAACCTGGCAGTGTCGTATGCCAAACGGGAAAACCATACCAAAGCGTTGGAGTATGCTTTTCTGGCATTGCATCAGCTCGACCCGCAGAAAGACAAGGATATGGAGCAACTTATGAAATTGAGCATTGCTTCTATTTATCTCAATCACAATGAGCCGTTGATGGCATTGAAAATGGTCCGGGAAGTGAAAGAGAACCAAGAATTATCCGGACAGAAGAATTATTTATTTTACACCTATCGTCTGCTGACTAATATTTATCTGAAACAGAACCGGATGGATATGGCTTTGGAAACTTTGCAACAGGTGAACCGGTTTATGGACTTTTCGTACAGCGACAAGGAATGGATGGATATGTTGCAGATGTATGCCAAAACATACGCGTTAAAGCAAGACTATGCCCGGGCTTATACCTATTTGGTTCGGGCGGATGCCGTGAAGGATTCGTTAGCGGATATCGAAATCAAGCATCAGTTGGCGAATATAGAAGAGATGTATCTTGCCGGTCAGGAGCGGTTGCGGCAGGAACTTGTTATGCAAGAGGAGGAGAGACGCAACAACCGACTGATATATTATGTTCTGGCGGCAGTTATTGTCGTTCTGACGGTGATTATCGTTGTGGTTTATAGAAAGTCGGTCAGATCGGGACGGGCAAAAGATTTGCAGTTGAGTGCAGCCCGGGAAGAACAGGAAACGATACGAGTACGGAAGGAAGCGGAGAAAGAGGATCTGAAAAAACAAATAGCCCAATATCAGGAGGAGTTGCAACGGCAAAAGAAAATGTTGGTTTCTTTTTCGATTCAATCGGTACAGAATGAGAGTTACATGGAGAAACTGAATGAAGAGATAAAAAAGATTCTGTTGGAGATAAACATGAAAGACACGGAAAAGAAAAAACATGTAAAACAGATTATCTCGGAAATCAATCAATATACGACCGGCTCCCGTTGGGATGAGTTCCGGTATCGGTTCGAGAATGTACATGAATCTTTTTTCCGCAATCTTTCGGAAGCATGTGCCGATCTGACAGTGAAAGACCTGCACATGTGTGCGCTTCTTCGATTGGGGCTTTCGACCAAAGAGATTGCGGCGATTACCTTCAAAGAGGTGAGAAGTATCGAATCGAGCCGCAACCGGTTACGTAAAAAATTGGGATTGTCGGAGAAAGAAGATTTGTTGAAATATCTTTCCGGATTTTAGTCACGCAGAATACGCCCGGACTTTATTCTTCAAAATCGACCACCGTGCGGCTTTCCCGAACCGCTTTGCAGTATGTGCTGATCCGTTGGTGTGCCGGGTGATTTTTGTATAGTGCAAGTTGCTCGAAATCTTCTACTTCGAGAATCAATACGGCGTCGTATGCCATTTCCGATTCTTTTTGGTTGATGCCGACCTGTAAAGATTTGATTTGCGGTACGACACCGATCAGCCCTTCCAGATTTTCTTTCATCCAAAGGGCATTTTCCATTCGGCTTTTTCCTTGTGCGAATGGTTTGAATTTCCACATGACTACGTGTTTCAGCATAACAGATTGTTGTTTGATTGGATGTTCGGCAAACAGCTGTTTTCCTTTGCGGATGCACTGCCAATAATACAAATATAGCGAAAGGCGAGAGCAGAAACAAATAGGGAAATAAAAATTTCACGATTTGGTTATGCCGAGCCGCCACCATATTCGCGCATAGCGCAAATATAGCGAGAGCAGAAACAAATAGGGAAATAAAAATTTCATGATTTGGTTATGCCGAGCCGCCACCATATTCGCGCATAGCGCAAATATAGCGAAAGGTGAGGTCGGAATAAAATAAACTCGTTTATTTTTTATGCCGAACCGCATCCGGTGTTCTATAATTGTTTTTTGAAATGGAATCATTACATTCGTAAAATAAACCGCAAGCCGAGAGCAGAGGTCGTCAAATGGAACTTGGACGGACTATGCCGATGCGCAGCGTTTATTGAAAACGAATAGTTTAAAATATGTGTACGATTTTTTCGACCGGGTACGTTTTTCATCGTATCATATAGCAAACGAACATCCGATGGAGACACAGGAACAGATACAAATATGGATACAACGTATTCTTGCTGGCGACAAACGCGCCTTCTCCGGCTTGGTCGCTGAATACGGTGAATATATCTATCGGTTGGCATTTCGGTTGCTGTGCGATGAGGAGGAGGCTCGCGACGCTGTGCAGGATACGTTTGTAAAAGTATGGAGCTCGTTGGGCAGATACGATCGGCAGTATCGTTTTTCTACGTGGTTGTATCGGATTGCAATGAATGTCTGTTATGATCGGATGAGGCAGAACGCCCGTTCTCCGGAACGTTTTTGCAGCGGGGATTCTATTTCCGATTGGGAGCAGCCGACCGTCGAGAATGCCGAGACGCAACTGCTGTTGAAAGAGATGAAAGAGCAGATATTCCGATATATGCAGGATCTGACCCCGAAACAAAAAATTGTATTTGTACTGCGGGATGTCGAGGAGATGGAGCTGGACGAGATTGTCCGTATTACCGGTATGACAGTGGCGAAAATCAAGAGTAATCTTTATTTGGCTCGAAAAAATATAAGGGAAAGGATACGTGAATATGAAAAAAGATGAAGAACAATACGATCGGTTTGTAGAGTTGCTGCGCACACCGTTGCCGACGCTGGACAATCCGGATGGGCTTGCCGATTCGATTTGGCAGGCGATCGATGCCCGGCAGAACGACCGGATATCCGGTTTGCATCGCAGGCGGTGGCTCTGGTTATTCCGTTTGTCGGGTATGGCGGCTGCATTTCTGTTTGCTGCCTGGATAGGAAGCGGCATCCGTTTGTCGGGTTATGAGGGATTCCGAGTATCGGATTGTCCTGTCGTACCGAGTCGGGAATGTGTTGTCGCTGCCGATACTCCGATCGAGAAAAACGGTTGTTTGCAAGTCGCATGGAAAGGTCGGGAGCAGGAACGGCGCAATATGTTGGATGCTTGCCGGTCGTCGGTTGAAACATATAACAAAAGGAGGTAAAAATGAGAACGGTACGATTTTTATGGATAGGCGTGTTGTCGGTCGTCGGTTTGCTTTCGTGCACGACCAACTATTATCGGATCAGAACCCGGATCGGAAGTGATGACAGCTTTGTGCGGGAAATCTGTGCGACAGGCGATTCCGCCTTTATGGCGGGCGATCGAACACATAGCCCGTATTGGTTTGCTTTGGATAGCAGCTGGCATGTTATCCGTTACGACAGCTGTTTCGTACAGAACTTTTTCGGAGAGGAACGGAAAATGAATGTATGTGCGGTTCGCGATTTCAAATCGGAACGCGGCGTATTGCCTCCGATAGAAGGCATGGGAAAGTATCATGTGACGCAGCCGGTGGAAACATTGGATAAATCGTTCAGGTGGTTTTATACCTATTACGATTATCGGGCGGTATATCCGGAGATAACCGACAAAGGTCCGGTACCCATCGACACCTATCTTACACCGCAGGAACAACAAATCTGGTTCCGCTCGGTGGAAGGGGCATATCGGGAGATGAACGGCATGGAATTGAAATCGCAACTCGACGATATGGAGAAAAACTTCTGGAAATGGTGGATACATACCTGCTTTGAGATCAGCTACGATGTGGTTGCTCATTTCGATTCCCTTTCGGGGAAGAGCCCGTATATATCTCGTCTGGCGGAAGTGAAGGACTCTCTATTCCGGAAATACCGGAACGAAGGCGAGGATAATTTTTCTCCGGAAGATGTTTGCCGGTATCTGGACTGTTATTGGAACACTTCGCATTATTCGGACTTGTACCGCATATATGGAGAAGAGATGAGCGACCGTTTCGACGAAAAGAGTGCAACCTCTTTATTGTTTGAAACCTGCATACGTTACGAGGTGGTGTTGCCGGGACGTTTGTGCTCTACCAATGCCCCGTTTGTGGAAGATGATGTGCCGGTCTGGAAGGTCGATGCGTTCCGCTTTTTCACCGGCGATTATGTACTGACTGCGCAATCGCGACAAGTCAATGGCTGGGCATTCGGAGTTACACTTCTGCTCCTGTCGGGAGTGATCGTATATTGTCTGAATCGTCTTCGCCGTTATCGCAGAAAGTAATCAGACACCCTAACGCACCGCAAAGGGGTTGCATCGAATACTCGATGCAACCCCTTTCTGTGTGCCGGAATGACGGAAAAATACAAGGTGACGGTCAATCCGACCTATTGTCTTTCGTGTCGGGGCAGACAGACCGTATGACACGTTTCCGGATTTCGGTTTATAGCTGTATTTATCCGGTTAGAAATTATATTGAATCATGGCGTTCAACCGGTTTGCCGAACCGTGTTCGCCGTTCCGGTTTGTCCTACGTCCATACAGATATTCTACTCCCAACTGGCAGTTCTTCGTCAGGTTATAAAAAACGTTGCCTACAACGTATTGTGCATATTTGTAAGTAGTTCCGGAAAGTCCGTCGCCATACAAACGGCAATGGCTGTATGCCGCCGATGCGAACATGCGCGGACAGATGTTGAACTGAATGCCTCCGGTCAAGCCCAGATTTTCCGGAGCTTCCAGTTTCCCGGCTGTATTTACTTGCGGGATGAGATCGAAATTGTTTCCGCCCAGATCGTTGATGTAGTCGGCTATACCTCGCCCGTACACTCCGTCGAAATAGAGGACGAGCCGATTCGTGATGTGGGCAAGACCGCTTAACTGTACGCCCCATCCCAAAACCGTTCGGTTGGATTCATTGATCAGATTGCGGTAGGAGAGACCTCTCAATATACCCGAAGCCCTTACGTGGCTATTTTTCTGCCCCCATTCGTATTGAACATACATCGGGAAGTCGGGAATTCGTTGGCGGATGTAACTGTTTTCATTGGCTACGGTCGAGATGGTTACGGTCGGATCTTCCGCAGCAATGGCAAAGCTCCAATGTTTGCCCAGATTCTGATGATATTGCAAGATTACATTCCGTTCGCTGACCATTCCGCACGGACCTTGAAAGTCGATGGTCGGCGGACAAGCCTCCGGGTCGGAGAAGGTACTCCATGCCATACCCGCTTTGATGTGGTGCATGTCGATATAGGCTTGACGCAAGTGCAGGAATCCGTCGCTTCCGCCGCGAAAATCCGATTCGACATATACTACGTATTCGCCCATGATACGATTACTGCCGACTAACGACAAAAACAGGCGCGATGTGGCAGCACCCATTTGGAATTGTCCGTTTTCCGCAGAGTTGTTCGGGGTGGGTATCTGATAGGTGATAAAGTCCCGATTGGCGGCGATACCTTTGAAATCTGCCGATACCGTACCTTTTACGTAACCGCCGATACCCAGTGCTGCTCTACCTTTCCGGTCGATTAATATGAAACGGGGTGCACGCGGGTCTTGGAACTGACGCCGGATATTATAAAATTGTTGCATCAGGCGGCTGTTTGCCGGATTTTCCATTCGGTTGTTTCTCGGGAAAAGTTGCCGGGAATCCATTAAAAGAATTACGGAGGCAGGTTCGTGACAGATAGAGTCGCAGACCATTACTTCTGTTTCGACGATCTCAAAATCATCGGTTTCCGTGTTTTGTGCCGATAATGCGAACGGAATTCCGCCGGCACAAAGAAGTGCGATAGCAAGTACTTTTTTGTTCATAACAATCCATTAAAGTTAGATAATGAGGTTTTAAAGAGTTGCAGTGAAACCCTTCGAGAAAAAAACACTCGATCTGTCGGATTGTTTGACGGAGATTCGGGACAGGCGTATATCTGACTATACATTCGAACGCATCGAAAAGACGATGTGTCAGAATATCCAATCTGCTGCGTTGCCATCGGAGTTCGGGCTAAGTCGTTTACGTTAGTAAACTTCTGTCGCCTTCATCCTCAGCGCTTTGCATCTTAGACATTCTAACGCACCGAAAAGGGGTTGTACCGAAATTTTCATTTCGACACAACCCCTTGGATTATCTGTCGGTAAGCCGGATTATTTGCTTACGATCAGTTTGGCTATTTCTACTTGTTTACCCGAAAGTATGCGTACGATATATACTCCGTTGGGCAGCGAACTAACATCGATCCGTTCGTCAAAGCCGTAACGGGCTACTTCGTGTCCGGAAACGCTGTATATGCTCAATGTATCGTATTCTCCCGATACCGTAACCATCTCTTTTGCCGGATTCGGAGAAATGGTCCGTGTACTCAAAACGGCATCTTTTATTCCGCTCTCTTCGTCCACTTCGAACTCAACCTCTATCATGGGTGTTGTCACAGACGAGAAGACCGCTTTTACACCGGCTTTGTGCATACCTTTTTCCAGACCGGTAAAGGTATATGACGGTTGTGTGGATGTTCCGATACTTTTTCCGTCCAGATACACTTCGAACGAAAGATCCGATTTCATCTTTTCGGGGTCGATACCTTCCGGAACTTCGAAGCCGATGAATATATCGTCGAGCATGAATATCATGACGTTGTCGGATACGCAGTTTATCGTTACATATTTCGCGTCGGCGGGTATTACGTAGCGATATTCGGTCCATTGTTCGAACGGAATTTCGATCGGTGTTTCACCGTTGAGCCATTCGAAATCTTCGGCGGCTTTGCCGGTTTTCGAATAACCTACGTTCATCAGTTCCAATCCATAGTCGTTAGAGAAACTTTTCGCATAGAACTTCAACGTGAAGTCGCGGCTGAAATTCAATTCGGGCGATACGACGAAGTCGTTGTTCGCTCCCGGGTTGGCAGGGAATGCCGCTAAATATTTTTCTCCGCTATGTGCACGGATGCCCGGATTGAATACCGCAACATTCGGGTCGGTTTCGCTCGGATTGAAAACGATGTAGGCTTTCGGAAGGGTAGCATTGATATACTCGACATCATCGATTCCGTACGTTTCTTTTCCGTCGGCATCGATATAGCTCCATCCGATCTGCCCCGGTGAGTTGATGACGAAATCGGTATGCGATTCGAAATCGTCGAACAGGGCATCCGTTACATTCCACCGGAACAGGCGTTCGCGGTTCTTATCGGTTTTTGCGATTTCGAGGTTGAACGGATTCACGATATATTCCTGCAATGTATATCCGGACAGTTCGTAGCTGTTTTCGGTCGAAAGATCGGTTTCTGCGATGAGGGTTTCGAATCCTTTCAGGTCGATGTCGATCCGGTATTTCCCTTTCCATACGTTCGTGAACGATGCTTTCCCTTGTGCGTCGGCTGTGCCGGTATAGACATGTTCGTCATTCCCATCGGTATGGGTCAGTACGATGCTTGCGCCTTTCGCTTCGTTGTTCGGCGTATTGGTCGTTACGTTTACAACAACTTGCGTGACCATATCTTTGGCTAAGATTTCGGTAAATGCAGCCGGTGAAATCAAGTTGCCGCTGTTGTAAACCGCACGTACGGCATAGCAGTAATAGCCTTGTTTCAGTTCAGCCCACGTGTTGTCCGTGTAGTCGAGCCGGTCTGTTTCGCCGGCAAGGCTCTGCCATTGATCCGGATTCTCTTTCTGGTCTGCGCTTAATCTCCAAACCGAATATTTCCGGTCGGTGATCGCCGACGGCAGTTGGTCGTCGCCATATACGATGCCGATACCGCGTATCATCAGCGTCCGTCTGATGTCGTGTTCCTCGGTATAAGTGAATTTACCGGTCGTATAATCTTCGGCATAACAGTTGGTGTGTTCTTCGAACGGATAATCCGGTCCGGCGCCCGTGTCCAGTCCGAGCCCTACGTGGCCTTCGTAGCTGAGAGCCAGCATATATCCGTTGGGTGCGTTTACCGGTTCGGGGAACTCGAATGTCGTCCATGTCAAATCGGTATTGGGCACATTCATTTGCGAGTAGAGAACATGGGAGGTCGGCTCGCCGTTTGCATCCAGATCGAACACGAAGATATTTACCGTAGCGTGTTGTGTGATATAATTTTCAGTGAACCAAGTCATGCCGGTCAAAGTCGCCGGAGCCCTGAATACCGAACCATAGACGCTCTTTGAAGTAGAGCCGAGTGTTCCCAGACGACCTCCGTGTACGCCGTTGTCGTGGCGGAACAGGCGGGTATCCATCGGGGTACGCCATGTCAGTGCAATGGCATTGTTTTCGGATTGTGCCGACAAGAGATAGGGCGGCAATGCTTTGTCGGTCAGGCGTATTTCTCCCAGAGCAACGGCACTGTCCGTCACATCGACAGTCAATGTGTCGCTGTCCAGACCGTAACGTTCTACAATCAGACTATATCCGTTGCTTTGATATACTTGCGGGAATGAGAATGTGCCGTCTGTTTCCGATAGAGCTGTGTATTGCGTATATCCGGATAGCGAAAGCCGTGCCTGACTTACGGGCGCACCATTACTGTTGAGTATCTTTCCGCTGACAGCATAAGAAAGCAGGGCATTCATTGTTACGTTCACTTCTGCCGTTTCACCGAACGATACGGCAATTTCTCTCTTTTCCTCGCTGCGGTATCCGGTTTTATCGAACAGCAGGGTATAATTGCCGGTCGGCAACTCTTCGAACGTGTAAACACCCGATTCGTCGGTCATGGTTTTACGACCACCCTCTTTGAGGGTTACTTCGACACCAGCCAATGCGTTTGTACCGTCGGTCACCGTACCGGAGATACCGCCTTCATTCACCTCTTCTACAACCACTCCCGATACATACAGAATAAACATATACGGTTCGGAATGGCAATGGAACGAAATGCGGTAATCGCCGCTTTCCAGATTTTCAGGGAGCAATGCCTTATATTCGACAAACGTGTTGCTCTCTATTTCGTAATCGCCTAATTGTATTGTTTGGTCGGCAACTTCTTTGCCTGTACCTAAATAGACTGCTACTTTTTCGGGATAGCCGACATCATACGATTGCAGTTTGAAACGCAACCGGTATACCTTGTCTTTTTCCAGATGTATGGGAGAGGAGATCAGCCAGTCGTCTCCGCCGGTTGTGCCGTCTTCGTTGTAATAGTAACGGGCAGCCGCGAGGGTTGTCTCTCTTGCCCATGTATATCCGTCTTCATTGGCGTCGATCACATTCCATAGGGCGAACTGACCCTCTGTTGCGAAATCGCAGCTATAAGGTACGCTCAAAGCCGGTCCGGCGACAATTTCGTTCGAAGTTGCCGTACCGCCTTCTCCGTCGGGTGTGATTGCCTGTACGGTATAAGAGTAAGCGTTGAGCGATGTAATGGTGTTGTCGGTATATTCCGTTCCTTCGTTGAACGATTCGGCAACGACCGTTTGGTCGGGCATACGGACGATTCGATAGGAGAGGGCGTCAGTATCGATCCATCCGCCGTTTATACCGGTTTGCGGAGCTGTCCATGAAAGTTTGAGACTGGTTTCGCCTACGACCGATAAGGTTGCCCCGGTAGGTGCGGAAGGAATATCACGTCCGATGAAGAGAGGCGATGCTGTTGTCGTGTTTTGCCCTTTTTCATTGATGACGGTGATTTGGTAGGAGACTATTCCGCTTGCCGGTATGTCGAGGTCGTTCCAAGAGCCGTTGCCACCGATTTCGGGATTCTCGATTTCATGTGCGAGCTCTCTGTTCCGATAGATCTCGATTTTTGTCAAAGATGTCAAAGGCGTACCATCCATGTTTTGTGACGGATTTTTCCAACTCAACTGGGCGGACAACGCACCGTTTGCTCCGGCTCGGATCGTCAGGTCCGAAACTTCTGCGGGTCCTTCCGCCTCTTTTCTGACAAACGGGATGTAGAGACCTACCACTTGGGCGTAGTTGCCTAATCTGCCGATCGACGTCGCTTCGCCCGTAGTCGTGTCGATAGTACACAACGTGCTTCCGGTTGCCCAATAAAGCGTATTGGTTTCGTGGTCGAATTCCATGGATTGGAGTTCGTCGGTTACCCGTTCGTAAAGATAACCGATGTCCTCGGCAGAGCCATCCTCCTTGTTGATACGCCACAGGTCGCCGTAATCGACGTCGATCGCATACAACTGTCCGTCGTAAGAACAAGCCAGCCCCACGTATTTGGTATCGCCTATGACACCGACCGTGGAATAACTGCCGTCCGACAGGTCTACTTTGATCAGCATAGCCGTGTAGGCATTTTCGTCATAAGCCAGCGCATACATGGTTTGTGTGGAATAGTCGTAAGCCATGTCCTGATATAATGCCGACAAGCCTCTGTAATCTGCGACTTGGGTCATCGTTCCGGTGGACAGGTCGATCCGGTTGAACGAAAGCGGAGTGGCATTATAACCGTCCGTTTCGTATAGGTAGACATAATATGCCCCGTCGGCAAAAGCTCCGGCACAAGCTGTCTTGGCTTTGTCGTAGGGATATACAACGGTTATTTCTCCGGGATTGTCCGATTTGAACGAACAGATTCCGTATTCATCTTGATTGTAGTCGTCGTACTTTATCCAACCGTAGATATCACGACTGGAATTTTGTGCGCTCATGCCTGCCGGATACAAAAGTACCCATAAAGCCATGAAGAGTAAAATCAGGTTCTTTTTTCTCATGTTCGAAAATATTAGTATTTGCAACACAAATATAAATATCTATTAATTATATTATTTAAAAATAGTATGGACAATCGGTGGACAACGGTATTTTTTGTACATTTACACTATGAAAAGATTTTGCTGGATAGTTACCCTGTTTTTTTCTGTTGTGTTTTCGACGGTAGCGGATGGAATCGGGACGCATTGGCGGCCGATCGATCCGGTATTCGATTCGATCGTGTCCCGGCTGGAAACGAACTTCGTTTCGGACGGAGGGGCATGTTGCCGCGATACGATGATAAACAGGCTGTATGCGATTGCCAACATGCATGACAAAGAGCCGGTATATCGTTGGCGGTCGCAATTCTGGGATGCCCGTTCGCAACTGAAAAAGAATAATCCCGATTCTGCCGTCGTACTTATCGAGCAGGCATATCATCGGGTCGATACCGTGCATTATCCTTACGACTATATGCGGATTTTCCATTTGCGTACGGTTTTGCGCAAAGATACGAAGGCTTCGACTTACAAGCATTTGAAAGAGGTATCGGGTTATTATGCCAAAGTGAACGACCGTTTTATGCTGGCACACGTCTATATCGATATGGGGAATATTCTGACCGATCTGAAAGATTATTCCAAGGCGTTGGAATATTTGCGTGCGGCAGATGTTTATTACGATGCCTTGAATGAATATACCTATCGGGCGAAAAACAGATTGAACCTATCGAATGTACTGTACCTGATGGAAGAGAAAGATGAGGCAGACGAGATATTGACCGAATTGTTGCACAATACCGCCTGTATAAAGGATACCGCTTTTTATATCACGACCTTGCTGTCGCTGACGGAACACGGTCTGTTTGAAGACGACCGGTATATATCGGAGGCTTATCGGTTGGCGATTCCGTTTGCCAACAAAGGTTTGTTGATGCAGTCGGAATGTTTTATGGGCAATTATTATCGGACTGCAAATATGCCCGACAGTGCCCTTTATTATTATCGGAGAGCGTGCAGGAGGGCAGACGAAAGGTATATCGATATTCTGGTTCCGGTGCAGAAATATATGGCTGAGAGCTTCTTTGCAATACATGAGGTGGATAGTGCATATCTTTATTTGAATCGGTATGAACAGGTACGCGATTCGTTGAACCGGGTGAATAACTGGGTGGAAATAGCCCGGATCGAAAGCCGTGCATCGATCGAGAAACATGAACTGGAATTGCGGCAGGCAGAGGAACGGGCGCGATTCCGGTTGATTCTTACTCTTTTTGTTTGCACTCTTGTCGTATTCATCGCTGTATTCATCTGTTATATCTTTTGGAAAAGACAACGCGACGAAAAGATGAAGAAGCAGTTGAAGGAATTGGAAAATAAGGATCTGTCGATGCGTTTGGAAAATGAGACTTTGCAGAAGAACCGGTTTAAGTCCGATCTGGCATCGAAGGATCGGGAACTGGCTTCCAATTCTTTGATTATCATGGAAAAGAATCAAGTGCTTAAATCGCTTGCCGACGAAATAGAACGGGCGAAAGAACAAGGTATGATTCACCCGGGAACGGCAGCACAGATCGGTAATAATATTAAGGTGCATCTGGGGATGAACGACGAATGGGAGTTTTTCAAGATGCAGTTCGTGAAAGTGCATCCCGATTTCTTTGTCAGGTTGAAAGCGCTTGCGCCGTCTGTGACCGAGGGCGAGTTGCGTTTGTGTGCGTACATCCGTACCGGCATGGAAAACAAGCAGATTGCACAAATGCTTTCGTTGCAACCCGATAGCATAAAAAAGAACCGTTATCGGCTGAGGCAGAAACTGAATATCGCCGGTAAAGAATCGCTTGAAACATTTTTAAGAAATATCTGATACCGTATATAGAATCTCTATAAAAGTCTTTTCCCATAGCTTATTTTAGGGTATTTTATTTAAATGTATAATAAATTTTTCTTTTTATTATTATACTTTTTAATAAATATTTTCTTAACAAGATGTATATTTGCTTCGGCTGAAATATAAAAGTGTTAGAGAATTAAATCAGACCGGAGATTTCATGAAAATAATAAGATTGGCAGGACAGGATGCCCGCTTATATGAACTGGTGGCGCCGTTGGTGATGAGTGCGCCGGTATTACGAGAAAACAACAATTATCCGTATAAAACTTCACGACGACATGTTTGGTTATTGGCGATCGACGACAATACCGTTCAGGGATTTGTACCGATAGAAGTAAAAGACGAACAAGCGATTGTGAACAATTATTATGTGTCCGGCAATGATTCCGAAATACTTTCGGCTCTTTTGCAAGAGACTGTCCGCCTGTTCGGATCAGACCGTGCTTTGTTGTCGGTTACGCAAACCAAACATATCCCAGTATTTGAGAAAGAGGGTTTTCATACCATAAGGATGTGGAAAAAATATGCCAAGATGGAATATGGGGAGAATGAAAAAGGGGAAAAATGTTTATGAGCTGATATGCGATCGGCTCGATATGATTTTTTCTGAATTCGATAATGTTTGCGTTTCCTTTTCTGGCGGAAAGGATAGCGGTGTATTGTTGAATCTATGTATCGATTACATCCGGAAGAACAATCTGCCGCGTAAGTTGTGCGTATTCCACATGGATTATGAAGTACAGTATGACGAAACGACCCGCTTTGTCGATCGGATTTTCGCCGATAATGCCGATGTACTGGATGTGTATCGTATTTGCGTTCCGTTCAAGGTGACAACCTGCACGTCGATGTTTCAGACCTATTGGCGTCCGTGGTCGGAAGCCGACCGGGATTTGTGGGTGCGCCCGCTTCCTGAAAAATGTTACACGAAAAAAGACTTTCCATTCTTCAACGAGGATATGTGGGATTACGACTTCCAGTCGCAGTTTGCCCTATGGTTGCACGAACAGAAAAAAGCGATACGGACTTGTTGCCTGATAGGTATTCGTACACAGGAAAGCCTGAACCGTTGGCGTGCGATTCATACCGCAGGCGATAATCTGCGAAACTATCGTCGGCAACGGTGGACCCGAAAAATCGGTCACGACATCTACAATGCTTATCCGATATTCGATTGGCTTACTACCGATATATGGGTGGCAAACGGAAAGTTCCATTGGGATTACAATCATTTGTATGATCTGTTTTATAAAGCCGGTGTCCCTTTGGACCGGCAACGTGTGGCGAGTCCGTTTATCACCTCTGCCAAATCGAGTTTATGGCTCTATCGGGTTATAGATCCGAATATGTGGGGGAAAATGATCAATCGGGTAAACGGTGTCAATTTCTCGGGGATATATAACAATACCTCTGCGGCGGGGCATTATATCCAGTTGCCCGAAGGATTTACATGGGAAAGCTATATGCATTTCCTTTTATCTACGTTGCCCGAAAAAACACGGCTGAATTATCAGCAAAAATTATCGACCAGTATGAATTTCTGGCGCGAAAAAGGTGGCTGCCTGTCGGATGAGACTATTGAGAAATTAAAAAAAGCCGGAATAGAAATAACGGTAGGCGAGAAGAGTAACTATAAGACTACGAAAAAACCGGTTCGTATGGAGTATCAGGACGACATCGACATTGCCGAATTTAAGGACTTGCCTACTTTTAAACGGATCTGTATATGTATCTTGAAAAACGATCACGCTTGTAAATATATGGGATTCTCCCTGACAAAAGAATACAGGGAGCGGGTGAAACGCATTATGGAACAATTTAAATGATCGACATCTATGGAAGAAGAATACAAAAGTCCGGTGTATAACGTCAGAGCTATTCCGATTGAGAAAGTGCGTGCGAATATGTACAATCCCAATATCGTTTCTCCTCCGGAAATGAAACTGTTGGAAACATCCATTTGGGAAGATGGATATACGATGCCTTGTGTCTGTTATTATGTCCCCGAAGAAGACATGTATGAACTTGTAGACGGCTATCATCGTTATATGACTATGAAAAAGTCGGAACGGATATATAAACGGGAAAAAGGCTTGCTGCCGGTAGCTGTAATCGATAAGGATTTGTCGAACCGGATGGCATCGACCATACGACACAATAGGGCGCGTGGTACGCACAATGTCGAGTTGATGAGCAATATCGTGGCGGAACTTACGAAAGCCGGTATGACCGATGAGTGGATCATGAAGAATATCGGTATGGATAAAGATGAACTTCTACGGCTGAAACAGATTTCCGGATTGGCGGAATTATTTGCAGATCAGGATTTCAGTATTCCGACCGATCATCGGTTCTTTTAGACCGATCTTTTTTATGTGCTTTTTCTCACACATAGCCCGCGTAAGATTGCGGGCTTGTTGTATTCTTCTCTTTTCGTTGATATGTTTTTTTGTTGCAATAGAATATTTATTGCAAACTTTTTTCGTGCTACCACTCATCGTCGAAATCGTGGTTGAATTCGAGATCGTCAAGGTCGTCTTGTAGGCATTCGAGTTCATCTTGCAGTTCATCGTAATCATCGTAATTCGGATCGAAATCGTCGAGACGACATTTCAAGTCTTCGATTTGCTCTTGCAGGTCGGTTATCCGCTCTTCATATTCGGTTTCCCGTTCAGGGTCGTATTGATATGGAGTTGGCGTAGAAGTGGGATGAGGTTTGCTTCCTTTCGAAAATAAATCGCATACGAGGCTGAATACGGCGAACTCGCCCAAGAATTTCCAGAATGACATAACTTTGGATTTTATTTGTGTTCAACAATGGCTTTTTATATTTCACCGGTGAAATTAACCCGAATGTGTGCGTAAATATTGTACACTAAAATTAATGTATGCTAAAATTATCGGAGTATTTCCGGACGAATGTGGCGGTGTATAGTTTGTTTTTCCGGAGAAATTGGGGAAGAGTATATACAAAAAAAATTGATTGTCATCACGACAACCAATCTCTCATTAACCTTAAATCTAATACCATGAAAAACACAGTGCAAATATAAGGCGATTTGTGTTATTAAACATAATTATTCGTCATAAAAATGCTTTGCGTTTTGATTTTTTAACATCTTGGCGCGGTTAAGATGGATTAATAGGTGCGATTGGCGTTCTGTTTGTTCATTCCGGTACATTGGGAATGATAAAATTTTTCTACATTTGTAGAATATAGGATGCGGCTCGGCATAGACCATTTGTGAAAATTTCATTTTCCCCTTTGTCTCTGCTCTCGCCTTTCACTATATTTGTGTGTATATAAATCGGGTACGAGGAAACTGGATTTGACATTGCAGCCATGTAAAGTTTTCTGAAAGAAACCTTCGGGTTATATGAAAGGAAAAGAGTATGTATTTTAAAGATATTATCGGACAGGAGGATGTAAAGCGTCGGTTGATTCATTCGGTACGTAGCGGACAGATCGCTCATGCCCAATTATTTTGCGGTCCGGAAGGTATCGGAAAATTCCCGATGGCATTGGCGTACGCGCGTTATATCCATTGTACGAATAGGGGAGAACACGATTCCTGTGGGGCATGTCCTTCGTGTCGGCAATACGATGCCATGACGCATCCCGATCTGCATTTCGTTTTCCCGATGGTAAAACAAGAAAAGAAGAAACGGGATTGCGAGGACTATTTGCCCGAATGGAATGAATTTGTCCGGATCAATACCTATTTCGGGCTGGATGACTGGTTGCGTGCGATTCAGGCAGAGAATAAGCAGGCGATGATTTATAGTGCCGAGAGTGAACGGATTCTACGTGTCATGAGCCTAAAAAGCTACGAGTCGCCATATAAGATCATGATTATATGGATGCCGGAGCGGATGAATGAAGAGTGCGCCAACAAGTTGTTGAAATTATTGGAAGAACCGTATCCCGGTACCGTATTCCTTTTGGTAAGCGATGCGCCCGACCGTGTACTTGGAACCATACAATCGCGTACGCAGCGGGTAGAGATGAGGGCATTGCCGACATCGTTGATAGCCGATTCGTTGCATCGTAAATACGGAATAGACCCGCATTCGGCATTAGCCATTGCACATACCGCCGACGGGAATTACCTGAGGGCATGTGCCAATTTGCAGGTCGATGAAGATACGCAACTTTTTTTCAATCTGTTCGTGTCGGTGATGCGTTTGGCGTATGGACGAAAGATCAAGGATTTGAAAGCATGGAGTGAAGAAGCTGCCGATTTGGGACGTGAACGGGCATGTCATTTTCTGTCGTATATGCAGCGGATGATTCGGGAAAATTATATCAGTAACCTGCATCAGCCGGATTTGAACTATATGAACGACCAGGAAGCGGCATTTGCTTCGCGTTTTGCCCCCTTTATCCACGAACGCAATGTAATGCCGATCATGCAATATCTTGGGGAGGCGGAGAATGATATTCGGCAGAACGCGAATGCAAAGATCGTCTTTTTCGATCTCTCCATAAAGATGATCATGCTATTGAAAAGCTGATAGCGTTCGGTCCGGATGTTTCGATATTTGGGGATATTGAAAATAAAAAAATGCGAATAGTTCGGGCTAATCGATTAAAAATATCTATCTTTGCAAACCTGTTGCGGCAGTAAGGCGTTGCAGTCGCGACAGAATCCGGACTATAATACTATATATAGGACGGTCATACTACGGGGCTGACTGGATTTGACAGCGGGTAGAAGTGGTGTGTAAGCATGCAGAGCGTCGTTGCCTTGCTCTATAATCTCAGACATCGAAAATTTAATTGGCGAAAATAACTACGCTCTTGCTGCCTAATTGAAGTACAGTAGATTAGCTTAATCTCTGCAACAGTTGCGGAGACAAGACATCACCCGATGGCTGTGGTTCCGAAGCATGTCGAACCGGTGGTGCAGGAATATCGGAAATAGTCGAAAGTAAGTTCCGGACTTTCGGCGAAATTTAGGAACTAAGGTATGAATTGGTAGCTTTGGTCTTGTTCATACCCTACAATCGAAGCGAAGATAAGCATGTAGAAAGCTCATTAGTTCCTCGTTTGGACGAGGGTTCGAACCCCTCCAGCTCCACAACTTTCCTCCGAACCGATTCGGCGAAATATGGCTGAATTGTATCTTTCCCTTATTCTTGAAATTCCGTTATCGGTTTAGGAACCGGGGCTATTTTCAAATGGCTGGGTGTCCTTCCTGTTAGCAATCTTCCGGTTACGGCACTGTGTTTTATCTCTTCTGCATTTTTTCTATACTTTGGTTTCGATATATCATCTCGATAATTCGGTCAAATAAATAGAAAAAATAAAAGCAGATATCAAGAAGATATAATTACTTTTGTATGTATTGAGTCATTGATTCTAAAACTTTATTTGAAGAGGGGGAATATCGCGTTATGAAGAAAAGATTATCGTTTATATTTGTAGCTGTTTGCGTATTGGCGGGGCTTTATGGCTGCGACAACGACGAGGATAAATCGTGGATTGAGTCCGCAGATACGTTTACAGCCCAAGTCGTGGCCAACGGATATGAAATACCGGCAGAGGGTGAAGTTTTTGATCTGCGCTTTAATAGCGGTGATCGGTGCGAAATGGAGACGGCAGGAGGCTTTCCTTATTGGGAATATTGCGATATTACCGAAAAAAGATCGGGAAATGAAACGCTATTTCATTTTCAAGTAAAACCGAATGAATGGTATGGTACGAAAGATATGCCTATACGTTTCTCGTCGGGAAGCCGTAGTCTGGTGGTTTGTCTGAAACAATTTGCATCGCCTAAGGCTGGGGTTGAGCAGGAAGCGTGGACGGTTTCCGGCGAGGGGGCGATTCTCCAAGTGGAAGGTTATGCCAATGTAGATTTTTCTGTCGAGATTCCGGACGCGGATAAAGCATGGGTACATTGCGACAATATCGAGACGAAAAAGTATAATTCGATAGACTATTCGTATGTTACGATCGTATTGCGTATAGATGCCAATCATACGGGGACATCCCGAAGTTCGGAGTTAGGACTTAAAACTCCATATGGGGTTACCGGACATATCGTTGTCTCGCAGCAATAGGACGGCATGCGGTTGTGTCGAAATGAAATTTTCGATGCAACCACTTTTCGATGCGTTAGAATGCCTAAGATGTAAGGCACCGAGGATGAGGACGACAGGAGTTTACTGACGTAAACGACTTAGTCCGAATTCCGATGGCAACGTAGCAGATTGGACATTATGACACATCGTCCGGATTATATCATAATAGAAGCAAGAGGTGCGGATCGAAAAACGGTTTGCACCTCTTGCTTTTTATGGTTTATATGGGGGTATTGAAAACCTCCGGTATTAATATAAAAATGGTAATATATACAAAGTGCACTTATTTTATAAAAAAACAAGAAAAAGATAAGCTTTTTGAATAAATAAACTTTACTTTTGTTCGTGCATAGCATGGCGGTAAGCGGCGGCTTTGTATAATTTTTTTCAAAGGAACGCAACTTTTTAATGCCTGTCATACGTCTAATTTAAAATAAACTGCAAGCCGAGCGCAGAAGCGGTCAAGTGAAAACTTGAATGGATTAAGCCGAGGCGAAGCGTTTATTGAAAACCAAGAGTTTAAAATAACGAAAATATCGGAATAAATAGCAAAAGCTCGTGATACATCTTAAAGACATTAATAAAACGTATTATAACGGCGCTCCGCTCCATGTGTTGAAAGGAATAGATCTGGATATCGACCGGGGAGAATTGGTTTCTATCATGGGCGCTTCGGGTTCGGGAAAGTCTACATTGTTGAATATATTGGGGATATTGGACAACTATGACTCGGGGGAATATTATTTGAACCGGGTTTTGGTGAAAGATCTGAGCGAGTCGAAAGCGGCTGAGTTCCGTAACCGGATGATCGGGTTCATATTCCAGTCGTTCAATCTTATCTCGTTTAAAAACGCGATGGAAAATGTAGCGTTACCGCTTTTTTATCAAGGGGTGAGCCGAAAAAAACGGAATCTGCTGGCATTGGAGTATCTCGATCGTCTGGGGTTGAAAGATTGGGCGCACCATATGCCCAATGAAATGAGCGGTGGTCAGAAACAGCGTGTGGCGATTGCACGGGCATTGATCACCCAACCGCAAATTATTTTGGCGGATGAGCCCACCGGAGCATTGGATAGTAAGACTTCGGTGGAGGTAATGGAAATTCTGAAAGACTTGCACCGTTCGGGTATGACCATTGTTGTGGTAACTCACGAGAGCGGAGTCGCCAATCAGACCGATCGCATTATTCGTCTGAAAGACGGTATTATTGAATCGATAGAGGACAACCTCACTCATTCGGCTTCGCCGTTCGGCAAAGACGGTTTCATTAAATAAGCAGGGTTATGTGGGATATTTGGCAGGAGATATACGGTACGATCAGACGGAATAAAATGCGTACGGCACTTACCGGATTTTCGGTAGCGTGGGGCATATTCATGCTGATCGTGTTGTTGGGTGCCGGTAATGGTTTGATACATGCTTTCGACGCGTCGGTGGCAGGACAAGCGATGAATTCGATTTCGGTTTATCCGGGATGGGCTTCGAAACCTTATGACGGACTGAACGGAGGACGCCGTATCCGGTTCGACAATCGTGACCTGGACGTTACCCGCTCGCAGTTTCCCGAACACATTATTCAGGCAGGAGCCTGGTTGTATCAGGGAAATGTGAATATAAGTTTCGGACAGGAATATATCAATCAAAGTTTGTTGGGCGTATCGCCATTGAATGCCGATTTACAAGGTATAAAAATTGCGAAGGGTAGGTTTATAAATGAAATGGATCTTGCTTCGCGAAGGAAGTCGATCGTATTGGAGCAATCGTCGTGCGATATTTTATTCGGGAAGAGCGGGATCGATCCGATCGGACAATTCGTGAATGCAGGCGGTGTCGCTTATCAGGTTGTCGGCATTGTGGAGGAACGGGACGATCGGAGCGAACGCGATGCCTATATCCCGTTTTCGACGTTGCAGACCATTTACAATCGTGGAAATGAATTGTACGGATTGAATTTTACGATACGTGGTTTGGATACGGAGGAAGCCAATGCGGCTTTTGAAAAAGAGTATCGGAAAGCGTTGTCGGTGAACCACCGGTTCGATCCGGAAGATTCGGGTGCGATATGGATCTGGAACCGCTTTACGCAATACATGTCTACACAAAAAGCCAGCAGCATTATTCGCATTGCTTTGTGGGTAATCGGTATATTGACTCTTTTGGGCGGAATTGTCGGCGTATCGAATATTATGCTGATTACGGTGAAGGAGCGTACACGGGAGTTCGGTATCCGAAAGGCATTGGGGGCAAAACCTCGTTCGATATTGGGGCTGATTATTTTGGAGAGCGTGACGATAACGACCTTGTTCGGGTATATCGGATTGGTTGCCGGCATTGCCGTGACAGAGGCGATGGACAAACTTTTCGGCAATCAGACTATGGACAACGGCATGGGATCTGCAACGATCTTTACCGATCCGACGATCGATATAAGCATTGCCGTACAGGCATTGGTCGTGATGATTGTCGCCGGTACGTTGGCGGGATTTTTCCCTGCCCGCAAAGCGGTAAATATCCGACCGATCGAAGCACTTAGAGCAGATTGATTATGAGAATAGATAGAGATACATGTGAAGAAATACTGGCGACGATTACCCGGAACAAGACCCGGAGTGTCCTTACTGCGTTCAGTGTCTTTTGGGGCATATTCCTGCTGACTGTCTTGCTGGGTGGCGGGCACGGATTGCAGGCGATGATGAATGCGCAATTCGAAGGCTTTGCCACCAATTCGGGTTTTATCGCATCCCAACAGACTGGCGAGGCTTATAAAGGTTTCCGGAAAGGGCGTTGGTGGAGTTTGGAGATACAGGACGTAGAACGGTTGCGGTTTGCGGTAGACGGATTGGACATCATATCGCCGGTGTACTCGTCGTGGGGAATAAGTGCGGTTTACGGGGATAAGAAATATGATTGCTTGGTGAAGGGCTTGTATCCCGATTATGCGTCGATCGAACAGCCGCAAATGTCATATGGACGTTTCATCAACGACGTAGACCTGCGGGAAGCCCGTAAGGTGTGCGTGATCGGTAAGCGGGTGTACGAACAGTTGTTCCCGTTCGGCGGTGATCCTTGCGGGGAATATATACGGGTAAATGGCATTTATTACCGGATAGTCGGGGTCAATGTTTCGGAAGGGAATATCAATATCAACGGACCGGCTTCGCAAAGTATAATTCTCCCGTTTACGACTATGTCGCAGACTTTTCATTCGGGACGCAATGTCGATATTATCTGTATTACCGCAAAAAAAGGGTTGCGTATTACCGATGTTTTGCCCGAGGTCGAACGGGTGGTGAAGGAAGCTCATTTTGTGGCTCCGCACGACAAACAGGCATTGATGACGCTGAATATGGAATCGATGTTTTCGATGGTGGAGAATCTTTTCACCGGAATCGACATATTGATTTTAATGGTCGGACTGGGCACATTGCTGGCTGGTGTGATCGGCGTGTCGAACATCATGATGGTGACCGTACGCGAGAGAACGATGGAAATCGGAATCCGGCGGGCGATCGGGGCGAAGCCGTTTGATATTTTGCAGCAGATTCTGTCGGAAAGTATCGTACTGACGTTTATTGCCGGCATGAGTGGAATAACATTTGCCGTATTGGTGTTGCAAGCGGTGGAAATGGGGGTCGCTGCTACGGGGCAGGTCGCTCAATTTCAAGTTTCATTCGGGACGGCGGTCGGCACATGTATATTGCTGGTGACGTTAGGCGTGTTTGCCGGACTGGCTCCGGCTTATCGGGCTATGTCGGTGAAACCGATCGATGCGATCCGAGACGAATAGAATAGTGGAACGAGAGTATATTAAAAAGAAAGAAAAATAATAATCAAACATATCATTGAGATGAAAAAGTATTTGAAGATTACTTTGCTGGTGTTCATCGCCATCGCTTTTGTAGGCACATTCGTATTTCTGTACCGGAAATCGAAACCGCAGGTGATAACGTATAATATTCTGACGGCGGAAGTTGCCGATTTGGAAAAGACCACTGTGGCTACCGGCAAGGTAGAGCCTCGCGACGAGATATTGATTAAACCGCAGATTTCGGGAATTATCGACCGGCTGTATAAAGAGGCGGGACAGTCGGTGAAAAAAGGCGAAGTGATTGCCAAAGTGAAGGTGATTCCGGAATTGGGGCAGCTCAATAGCGCGGAGAGCCGGGTTCGTTTAGCCCAGATCAACTCCACACAGGCAGAGGTGGATTTTTCGCGCATGGAAAAGCTGTACAACGACCAGCTGATCAGTCAGGAAGAGTTTGAAAAAAGCGAAGTGTCTGTAAAACAAGCCCGGGAAGAGTTGCAGACGGCAAAGGACGCTCTTGAAATCGTAAAGGACGGTATTACGAAAAACAATGCTTCGTTCAGCAGTACGTTGATTCGTTCCACGATCGACGGTTTGATCTTGGATATTCCTGTGAAAGCCGGCAACTCGGTGATTATGAGCAATACCTTCAACGACGGAACGACAATTGCCACTGTCGCCGATATGAACGATTTGATTTTCAAAGGGAAAATAGACGAGACCGAAGTCGGCAGAATACATGAGGGCATGCCGGTAAAACTGACGATCGGCGCATTGCAGAATGTTTCGTTCGATGCGCATCTGGAATATATCTCTCCGAAAGGCGTGGAGGAGAATGGGGCGAACCAGTTCGAGATACGTGCGGCGATTCAGGTTCCCGATAGTGTAATGATCCGTTCCGGATATTCAGCCAATGCCGAAATCGTATTGCAGCGGGCTTTGCAGGTGTGCGCTTTACCCGAAAGTACGGTGGAGTTTGCCGGTGACAGCACGTTCGTTTATGTATTGACCGACAGTGTGCCGGAGCAGCAGTTCGAGCGTGTGCCGGTATCGTTGGGTATGAGCGACGGTATTCGCATCGAGGTGAAAGAGGGCATTCAGGCTGGTGCGCGTGTACGCGGCGCAGAAAAGAAAGAGATGAAATAATAACGGATAGATGTTTATGAAAAAAAATATATTTGTTGCATTGGGCGTATGGGTGGCAACGGTGGTGGCTTCGGTTCAGGCACAGGAGGCGTGGTCGTTGCGGAAGTGTATCGACTTTGCGATCGAACACAACATACAGGTACAAAAATCCGCCAACGAAGTGGAACGGAGCAAAGCCGATGTAAGCAGCACCAAGTGGGCGCGTTTACCGAATCTGAACGGTAGTGTAGGGCAGAATTGGAGTTGGGGACGTTCGGCTTCACCGGTTGATAACACGTATAACGATATAAATAGTGCGAATACCAGCTTCGGAGTGAACACCAGCGTGCCGTTGTTTACCGGATTGAACCTGCCTAACCAGTATGCGCTTTCCAAATTGAACTTGAAGGCGGCTGTGGAAGATCTGAACAAAGCGAAAAACGATCTGGCTATCCAAGTGGCATCGTCGTATTTGCAGGTCCTCTTTAATGAGGAGCTGAGCCGGGTCGCTTTGGAACAAGTGAAAATCAGCCGGGAACAATCGGAACGTATCGGTCAGTTGCACCGGATGGGCAAGGCTTCACCGGCAGAGGTGGCAGAAGCACAAGCCCGCCTGTCGCAGGACGAGTTGAGTGCGGTGCAGGCAGATAATAATTATCAGTTGGCATTGCTCGATTTGAGCCAGTTGCTGGAATTGCCGTCGCCCGAGGGGTTCGTTTTGTTGCCTCCGGTCGATGAAGTAGTGTTCGTTCCGCTTACCCATCCCGATGATATTTACATGCAGGCATTGACCGGGAAACCGGAGATCAAGGCGGCGGAATATCGTTTGCAGGGGAGTTTGAAAAGCGTGCGCATTGCATTGAGCGACTACTATCCGCAACTGTCGTTCAGTGCCGGTCTCGGTACGAACTATTATTCGGTAAACGGTTCGGCAGATTCGTTCTCAGGACAGATGAAAAACAATTTAAGCGAGTATGTCGGTTTTTCTCTTTCGGTCCCTTTGTTCGATCGGCTATCGACGCACAATCGGGTGAAGACTGCCCGGTTGCAACGAACGAACATGGCATTGCAATTGGAGGAGACCAAGAAGACTTTGTATAAGGAAATACAACAGGCATATTACAATGCGGTGGCGGCAGAGAGCCGATACCGTTCGGGCGAGTCGGCTGTGTCGGCTAATCGGGAGTCGTTTCGTCTGACAAGCGAAAAATTCAATGCCGGAAAAGCCACTTCGGTGGAATATAACGAGGCGAAGTTGAACTATACCAAAGCCTTGTCCGATCAGATACAGGCAAAATACGAATACTTGTTCCGGGTGAAGATTCTGGATTTTTATAAGGGTGATCCGATTCAATAACGGAACAGTACCGGATAAGAAAGCACAGAGGGGTATGACGGTTGCATATTCCTCTGTTTTTGTATATTCGAATATCGTTTGGCATACCCGGAGCCCGGAATGGGTAGTGGCCGCTATGCGGTAAACGGATTATTATTTGTCAAAAAAGCGAATTGTTTGGCATCTGCTCTCATTTTCCATAACTTTGTTGCTCTTTTAACGGAGTACGATATGGAAAATATGGATTTCGGGAAGGATCCCATTCCTTCGCTTTTCAGAAAAATGCTGATACCGACATTGCTGGGTATGGTGTTCTCTGCTGCGTTTGTTATTACCGACGGGATATTTGTCGGTCGGGGTATCGGAAGCAACGCATTGGCTGCGATCAATGTAGCGGCACCGTACACGTTCCTGTCGATTGCCGTCGGGCTGATGTTCGGCATCGGTGGTTCGGTCGTTTCATCTATCCGTCTGTCGCAAAAAGATGTAAAGGTGGCGAACATCGTGATGACGCAGGCTTTTGCCGTATCGAGCGTGATCCTCGTCGGTGTGATTGCCGTTTATTTCTTGTTTCGTCCGCTGATTATAAATGCGTTGGGCGCATCGCCCGAGCTTTACCCGTTGGTACGTGAATATCTGGATTATGCCGTACCGTTTCTGCTGCCCTATACCATCATGTCGGTCGGTATGTTCTTTTCGAGGCTCGATGGTGCGCCTCGTTTTACCATGTGGTGTATGGCTATTGCTACGTTGTTGAATATATTGTTCGATTATCTTTTCATCTTTGTATTCAACGGCGGGTTGATGGGAGCTGCTTTGGCTACCGGTACGGGTGAGACGGTGGGGGCGGTGATGCTGGTGGTATATCTGTCGCGTTACTCCAAGACGTTGCGCCCGGTAAAACTGAAATTCTCCGAGAAGGGAAAACAGTTTATGCGCAGGAATGTCTGGTACATGAGTAAACTCGGATTCTCCGGATTCCTGAATGAGATGGCTGTCGCCTGTATGATGCTGGTGGGAAACTATGTGTTCAATTCTTATCTGGGCACGGACGGCGTGGCGGCATTCAGTATCGTTTGTTATCTGACCCCGATTATTTTCATGATTTATAATTCGATCATACAGTCGGCGCAACCGATTATCAGTTTCAACTACGGAGCCGGAAATACGTCGCGCACTTATAAGGCGACGCGATGTGCCTTGATTTCGGCAATAGCTGTCGGGTGTCTGTTGTTTGTCGGTGCGCTCGGTTTTCGGGGAGTCGTGATCTCTTGGTTCACATCGCCCGGCACAGATGTGTATGATATAGCCGTACGGGGAATCCGGTTGTTTGCCATCGGTTTTGTGCCGTGGGGAATCAATATTATAGCTATCGGTTATAGCCAAAGTGTCGAGAAAGCGGGATATGCGACTCTTTACACATTGCTTCGCGGTGCGATATGGATGATTGCCTGTTTTCTGCTGCTCCCGTTATGGCTTGGCGAAGCCGGTATCTGGCTGGCGATTCCGGCTTCGGAACTCTTGACCGTGCTGACGGTCTTGGTGACTTGGCGGAAGATCCGGGTTTGATTCCGGTCGGGGTTTATGCCCGGATAAACGGGTTATACCGTTTTTCTGTCAGAATCGTGCTTTCCGGACCGTGACCGGGATACACTACCGTATCGTCGGGCAACAGCAACAACCGATCCCGAATACTTTTTATCAATGTATCGAAGTCTCCGCCCGGAAGGTCGGTACGCCCGATACTACCTTGAAACAAGGCATCGCCGGTAAGGACGAATGCCGATTCGGGAGCGTAATAGGCTATGCTGCCCGGGGAATGTCCGGGTACGGCGATAGCCCGGAGAATTTCGTTCCCGATGCGTAAATCCGTTCCGTCGATGATATTATCGGTAACTGTGGCGGGAGCCGGACAATTTCGTATGCCGAACATGGCGGCTTGTTGCGCGGTCTGTTCCCACAAGGGCATATCGGCACAGTTGGCGAAATACGGAACACGGTAATTCCCGGCTACGTGGGCACTCCCGAAAGTATGGTCGAAATGCAGGTGTGTAGCCAGCTGGTATTTAACCGTCAGGTGTTGCCGGGCAATGAATTGGTCCAGTTCTTCACATTCTGCCGGATAAAAACATCCGGCATCGACTATGGCACATTCGAGACTTTGTTCATCCCAGATCACATAGGTATTGACAGATACCATGTTGAACGTAAACCGCATGATTTTCATAGATGCTCCGATATTAGAGTTGAACGTAAACCGCTTTTTTGGTTTCGAAATATTCTTCTTTGAAGTAATCTTTCAAGTCATAGACCAAAGCGGTTTTTTTTACCGGCTGGATCTCGGCTTGCAGATCTCCGCCTTTCAAACAGATCAAACCGTTGGGTAAAGCGTTTTGTTGCTCTTTCTTGATATTTTTACGAATCAGTTTGATCAGATCGGGCAGGGGCATGACTGCACGGCTTACGATGAAGTCGAATTTTGCCTTTTCTTCTTCTACGCCTCCATGTCGGAACGTAACATTTTTCAGTCCGATAGCCTGTGCCACTTCGGTTGCTACTTTGATTTTTTTACCGATCCGGTCGATCAGGTGGAAGCGGCATTCGGGGAACAGGATAGCCAAAGGGATTCCCGGGAATCCGCCACCCGTTCCTACATCCATCAGTTCCGTTCCGTCGGTAAAGTGTAAGATATTGGCGATAGACAAAGAGTGCAGGATATGATGTGGATACAGGTTTTCAATATCTTTACGCGATATTACGTTTATTTTGGCATTCCAATCGGTATAGAGCGGTCCTAAGGCAGAAAATTGTTCCCGTTGCTCAGCCGATAGGTGGGGGAAATATTTTTCGATGTATTCCATATAATATAGGTGTTGTAAAAACGAAAGCCATACTGTTGCCATACCGGATACCGACCATGCAATTCTGCTTGCATCGGTATCGGATTGATTTATCAACAAAGATAATGCAATTCGGATGGATTGCCAAATTTATTTTTTTGTGATCCGATGCTTCCAAGTGGTTTGGAAACGGCGATTGCCTTTGTTAAATCAAAATCTAAAAAATGTAAAATAGTGGGATGCGTATTGTAAAAATAAAAGATAAAATATAAATTTACATCAACTTTAATCGAATGAAAAATAACGTATGAAAGATTGTGAGGTTACTCGTTCCGGGCTTTGTGCGCAAGATTTTGTCACAGAGGTCGATGGTAAAAAAACAGAATTATTTGTTTTGACAAATGAATCGGGTTGTGAATTGACTTTGTCTAATTACGGGGCTCGTATTGTATCGCTTGTCGTTCCCGATCGTTCGGGCAAAGATGTCGATGTCGTATTGGGGCATTCTTCTATTGCCGAGTATCTGAATTCCCAAGAACCTTATTTCGGTGCGACTTGCGGACGATTTGCCAATCGTATCGCCAAGGGGCGTTTTGAAATCGACGGAACAGTATATGACCGTTTGGCGATCAATAATGGTCCGAACAGTTTGCATGGCGGGGTAAAAGGATTTACTTTCCAGATTTGGGATGCCGAGCAAATCGACGGACGTACGGTTTGTTTCAAATATCTGTCGCGTGACGGAGAAGAGGGATTCCCCGGAAATTTGTCGGCAGAAGTAACTTATCATCTTACCGACGATAATTCGATAGAGATCGCTTATCGGGCTGTTACCGATAAGCCTACGGTGGTAAATCTGACGAACCATGCATTTTTCAATTTATCGGGCGAAGGTCCGGAATCCGTACACGATCATTTGCTTACGATTCATGCCGACAAGTATATCCCGATAGACGAAACCTCGATTCCTTACGGACGGCTGGATGCTGTTGCCGGTACTCCGATGGATTTTACCGCTCCGCATACCATAGGCGAACGGATAGATACACCTACCGAACAGTTGCAGTTTGCTCGCGGTTACGATCACTCTTATGTCTTGAACGATTGGGGTAAAGGTGTTGCCCATGCCGCCCGATGCGTTTCGCCGAAGACGGGTATCGCTCTCGACGTTTATACCACCGAACCGGGAGTTCAATTGTACACGACCAATTGGATGAATGATCATTTTGTAGGAAAGCACGGTAAAAATTATAAAGTGAGATGTGCATTCTGCCTTGAAACGCAGCATTTCCCCGACAGTCCGAATCGTCCGGAATTTCCGTCGGTCGTATTGCGTCCGGGGGAAACATTCGAATCCCGTACCGTTTTCAAATTTTCAGTAGAAAAATAAACCACATAAACATATTTATTAAACCCAAAAGTTGAATTATCATGGAAATAGAAGGTGTAAGAAGTCGTTTTTTGAAACATTTTGATGGAATCCCCGGAGTTGTATATGCTTCACCCGGACGTATAAATCTGATTGGTGAACATACCGACTACAATGGCGGATTCGTATTCCCCGGAGCCGTGGACAAAGGCATGATCGCCGAGTTGCGGATCAACGGGACGGACAAAGTCCGGGCTTATTCAATCGACTTGAAAGACTATGTAGAATTTGGACTGAACGAAGAAGATGCCCCTCGTGCAAGTTGGGCGCGTTATATATTCGGCGTATGCCGCGAGATTATCAAACGCGGTGGAAAGATTTCCGGTTTCAACACGGCTTTTGCCGGTGATGTACCCCTGGGTGCCGGAATGTCTTCGTCGGCTGCTTTGGAAAGCACATACGCATTCGCTTTGAACGAAATGTTCGATTGCGGGCTCGATAAATTCGAATTGGCAAAGATCGGTCAGGCTACCGAACATAACTATTGTGGTGTGAAATGCGGTATCATGGACCAATTTGCTTCTGTATTCGGAAAGAAAGGTAGTTTGATCCGTCTTGATTGCCGTTCGTTGGAATATCAGTATTTCCCGTTCGATCCCCAAGGATATAAATTGGTATTGGTAGATTCGGTTGTAAAACACGAATTGGCGTCGTCGGCTTATAACAAACGTCGTGAATCTTGCGAACGTGCGGTAGCAGCTATTCGGAAACGTCATCCCGAAGTCGAATTCCTTCGTGATGCCAATATGGATTGGCTGAAAGAGGTGAAAGCCGAAATCTCGGAAGAAGACTATATGCGTGCCGAATATGTCATAGAAGAAATTCAGCGTGTGCTGGATGTCTGTGAGGCATTGGAACGCGGCGATTACGAAACTGTGGGACAGAAGATGTATGAAACACACCACGGCATGAGCAAGTTGTACGAAGTGAGCTGCGAGGAACTGGACTTCTTGAACGACATTGCCAAAGAATGCGGTGTAACCGGTTCGCGCGTTATGGGCGGCGGTTTCGGCGGATGTACCATCAACTTGGTGAAAGAAGAGTTGTACGATGCGTTTGTAGCCAAAGCAAAAGAGGCTTATGTTGCCAAGTACAATCGTGCGCCGAAGTTCTATGATGTAGTTATCAGCGACGGTTCGCGGAAACTTTGCGAATAATTCGACCAAACGGTAAGAGGGGTAAAATGCCCATGTTGAAGCAGCCCCGTTCGGGCGTGTCGGAATGGTTGAGTTGCAGTAAATAAGCAGATAGACCGTTATGACATCCCGTATTAAAGAATCTCTCCCCGGCTACATTCTTGTGGTCGGGGAGAATCTTTTTACGGATTGGGCTGTGTCGGAGCGATACAGCCGGTTATTGAATCATTTTTCGTAAGTTGTGCAGGGCGGAGGTATATAGCGATTTGACGGTATTGACCGATATATTCAGAGCTTGGGCTATTTCTTGGTTCCCGGTTTCGTTATACAGTTTCATTTCAACCACTCTGCGTTGTTGCGGAGCGAGTTGTTTGATGGCTGTTTGAATATCTTCCAACCTTTTTTCTTTTAATAATTTCATTTCGGCTTCGCCGCAATCGTCTGTAATATCGTTCGAGTATTCCTCGATGTTTTCGTAATGGTGTCGGGATTTCAGGATGTTCAACAAATGATTTTTGGCGATAGTGAAAAGAAAGTGTTTGAAAGGCGTATGCGGATCTTTACTTTTACGTTTGTCCCAGATTTTGAAAAATATATCTTGCAGGGCATCTTCCGCCAATTCCGAATTCCCTAAGTAGTGATAGCACAATACATATACTGCCCGGCTGTATTTTTCATACAGTTGGGTAAAAGCAAGTTGGCTGCTTTGTTCTTGCAGTTGCTTTACCAGATAATAATCGTCGGGCAGCATAATGTGTAGGTTGTGTAAAAACGGGACGTGTTCGGGAAGAGATACCGGGAGGAGGTCAGTATCTCTTCCTGACCATAAAATTAGTGTTTTATTATTTTATATGTTCTTTTTGTCCGATTATCGTTATCGAAGATGGCATTTATGATATACAATCCGTGAGGAAGCCGGGCGATGTCGATATCCGGATTGTTCGTTGTGTGGAGTACGATATGCCCCTGTTGGTCGCAAACTTGAACAATGAATGAAGCCGCGTCGGTTTCGGTACGGATTCGATACGACGAATTGTCGTAGGTGACAGTCGCATGATTCCGAGCCTCTTCTTTTATATCGGTTGCCTGTGGGGTGTAGGTGGTCCATGAGAGGTTATCGATCACGAACCGGTAGCAGTTCCCACTTTCCCCGGCTTTGTAGTCCGAAAGATTTTCGATTTTTAAGACAAATTTTCCTTCCCTTTTGAGATTGCCGATTGCATACCGATAGAACGGTGCCCCCGATTTATATTCGCCGATCGGTTCGTATATACCGCCGATAGAGTCGCCGTTGATAGAGATTCTGATTTTCCACTCCCGGTTGTGCGATTCATTGTCTCCGTTGCTGTTCCAGTCGAAATACAGGCTGTCGATACCGCATTCGATACTGTCGCTGATCAAATAAGCGTGTCCGGTTTCTTCCGGTTTCGTACCGCGGATGATGGCAATGAAATTGTCCGCACCCATTTTCCCTTGATTTTTTGTGATACCGCCTCTGAATACCGTCCATGTAGATTGATCGCAGGTTTTAGATACGGGAGCCGTTTCGTATGTTTTGGTATTGGATCCGTCGTTTGTCGTAAAGGTTTCGATTTGGGTATCGGCGAAAGTGGTGAAAACCGCCATGCCGCAAATGGTTGCTAATATTCTTCTTTTCATGGTTTTTGTTTTTATTTGTTTGTATTAAAAAGATGGGTTAAATGCTGTGGTAAGTAAAAAGTTCCCGTTTGGTCGATATAGACTGCTACCGATCCGAGATCGAATAGTTTTCCGTTGAAACTATATACCGACTTGTTGGCTTCTATCGTCAATCGGTTTTTCCCTTTTCGGACTTCCAGTGTCGGGAACCCTTTTTCCGGTTTATCGATCCGGCAATGGCAGGAAGGGAACAGGTCGGTGTGACGGCTGAATAGTTCGTCGGTAAGTTCGGGCAATGTTTTTTCAAATCCCGAAACGTCGCACAGATACCGGTTGATGTCGATGTTTGTGTTGAGTCCTTTCGGAATATCTCCTTGCGGATGATAAGCGGCAAGAATGACATCTTCTCCCGTGTGCCCTCCGGTAGTGAATCCGATATAGGTATGTTGGTACAACAACCGGCTGAGCGTTCCGGAGAATGTATCTTTATCGCCGGTTTTCATATAGTTTTCCGGATCTTGGTTTCGGGATTCCATCAAGGTTTTTATTTCCCGATCGGAAAAAACAATGCCGGTGTGACGTTCGATGATATCGGAATAATCTTGGGGACGGGCTTCGGTCAGCAATTTTTGAAGATGCCGTATGCTGCACCGTATAGACGATAAATTGCGGAACAGGGTATCTATGCCGGTTCTTGAATAGTCTTTCAGATCGTAACGTCCGAGAGAAAATCCGCTATTGCCGTGATCCGAAAGTATGACGACGGTTGTATTGCCGTCTTCTTGGGCGAAGTCGATAGCACTCTTTATCGCCCGATCGAAATCGAGATACTCCGTGATGCAAGCCGCCGCGTCATTGGCGTGTGCCGCCCAATCGATTTTAGATCCTTCGACCATCAGGAAAAAACCTTCGGGATGCCGGGACAGCACTTCGATCGCTTTTTCGGTCATTTCTTTAAGAGTCGGGATTTGCGCTGTATCCGTGTCGAGCACATAAGGCAGATCCATATCACCCCATAAAGACCATATTTTACCCTCTTTATGTTCTCTGAATTGCCGTATGTCGTTACATAAATAGGTTGTGCCGTTTTTTCGGAAATGCTCTTTCATATCGTCCGATACGAGGGCGTTACCACCACCGAACATGACATCCAGATTTTGGTAAGCCATTTGTGTTGCGAGCGAGGCGTAATCGTTCCGGCGGGATCCATGAGCCGAGCAAGCCGCCGGTGTAGCGTGTGGAAATTCCACGGTAACGACCAGCCCGGTAGCTTTGTTCCGTAATGCTTTCGAGGCTTCGAGAATGGTGGTCAAGGGGCGGTATGCCATAGTGGAATCTATTGCCAACAGGTCGTTTATCCGGTCTTGCGGCGGATAAACGGATACATTGCCCGACTGTTGCGGCATGCCGGTCATATATGCGCTCATAGCGGGAGCCGAATCTACGATAGGAGCATTCGACGAATACGTTTTTACCAGACCGCAGAGGTATGGATCTATATATAGTTCGTCTTCTCCGATACGGTTGTATATCTGGTACCAGCGTGCAGCCGATAATATATCGACGGATGTCCCGTCGGTGAGCATGACAATCAGGTTCTTCGTCGGTCTGACGGGAGCTTTGTAGTGTGCCCCGTCGTAACTCCGGCCGTTTGCCGTGCCTGTATATAACACGAGCGCCGCGATACCGATTATCAATTTTTTTATGGATTCTATTTTAGTCATGGTGAGTTGTGTTTATCTGTTTATCGGGCACGTTGGGTAAATTTCAGCGAATGGCATTTACCTTTCGTCGTTATGCAGGCTATGTAATATCCTGTGGGCAGAACCGACTCCAAAGAGATTGTCTTTTCTTTGAAATATGCACTGAATACGATTTGTCCGGCTGTATTGTATATTGTACACCGGATGTTGTCACAGTCGGCATTCAGCATTAGTTTCCCGTCTTTATATCGTAGTACAGGATCGTCGTTCGAAGCCGTACCGACAGCCGATTGTGTATCGTATTCGATGGCTCCGATCGTGCTGCCTGCTACCGGTCGGAGAACACCGATCTGGTCGTAGAGCAGTGACGATTGTCGTTTCCCGTCGTTATCGATGTCTGTATCGAGACCCGTCTCGCTTAGTTGTCCGGCGGACAGGATGTTGATTGCCTTGCCGTCGAATTCGTTTGTCTTGAATCGGATGTACGGGGTAGAGGACGATTCGGTCAGCCGGGCGTTGAATTTAGTTTCCGAACGCGAACCTTCCAGCATTGCTTCGACAGCCTTCATTCCTTCTTCCTGCTGCATAGCCGTTAGATCGGTGGCATTTACCGGCAGATTCGTGCTGGCGCGGGATGTAAATAGATTGTATCCGGACGCCGAAAGTTCGGCATCCGTTGCAATATATACGTCTCCTCCGGTTTCTGCCGTGGAGAAATTTCCGGCAACGATGTTGTTGTACAGTTTGATTTTCCCTTTCCGGCAGTATACGGCAGCGCCGTAAAAGTTCGAAGCGTAATTTCCGTCCGTTTTTAAACAGGAGGTCTGGTTCCCCGATAGGGTATTGTTCACCAGCGATACTGTCGAATTTTCGCCTGCATAGATATATACGGCACTGCCGCCCAAGATCGGGTTCATAATTCCGTTCGTCGTATTGCAGAGGTTGTTGGCAAATGTGTTGTTCACGAAAGTGATCGTGGCATCGGTATTGACATCGTTGAAACAGAATGCCCCTTGTTGCGAGGCGGAATTGGCAATGAATGAATTGCCATAGAGATAACCTTGTGCAGTCCCGTTGATATGTATCGCTGCCCCCGATGCCGCTTCATTGCCGTCGAAAAGCGTACGGTGCACAGTGTACCCCCAGGGCGATCCGTCTATATAAAGTGCGCCGCCTTTCGAGGCTTTGTTTCCATAGAATTTGCAATCTTCCAGAACGACTTTTCCGGAAGAGTATATAGCCGCTCCGTAGCCTTCGGTGTGGTTGTTGGCAAATTCGGTATCGATGGCTTTAATACCGAGCCCGAAGGCTTGTATCGCACCGCCTTTTTCCGACGTGTCGGAAGTGCTGCAAGCATCTTGTAAGATGAAGTTTTCTATTTGCAGCCAACCGGGGGCATTGACGGTTATCAGGTGATGTGAATTGTTTTCCTGTACGTTTCCTCGGGTAAAGTTCCCGGACAGGACGGTTTTCCCGTCGATACGGGTAAAATTGTTATTGTAGCCTCCCGACAAACAGAGACTGTGAGGTAGGAGCAGCGATTTCTCGGGTGTGTCGCCGACAAAAAATGTACCGTGCGTCGTACAGATCGTATCGCATTTGTGTGAAAGGTCGATTGCCTTTTGCAATGTCCGTAGCGGATGTTGGGCTGTACCGTCGTTCGCATCGTCCCCGTCGGTGGAAACATATATACGCGATGGTACGTCCGGATCTTGCAGGCTGACCGTGATCTGCACGGGGAAATGATCGGACGGGGTTAGTCCTCTGCCGAAATCCTCGTTGATGGTGGCATAAGACCATACCTTTGCTTTCCGGCAATAGATATAGTCGATGCGGTTCGATCCGAAGGATAACGCCCAGTTGCTATAAGTCCCTTCCTGGCCGGTCGGGGCTGTTGCAGACATTAGACGACTATCGTCGAAATAGGCACCGAAGGTGTAGTGTACGCTGCTGTTTCCCGGAGCTGTATTGAAGTCTCCGACAATGAAGCAGGGCGAATTGCCCGCAATGCCGAGCATGGTTTCCACATTGATCCGGGCACCCTCCTGTCGGGCAATGGCTCCATTGTTATCGAGGTGGGTCGAACAGTAATAAAGTATTTCGTCGCTGTTCTTGTCTTGCAATTTTACCCATACCGATACTCTCCGGTAAGCGGCGTCCCATGATATTTCGGGCTTGGTCGGGTCTTCGGAAAGGAAAAAATGGCCTTTGTCCAACAGGGTATAGCGACTGTTGAGCCAAGCTACACCGACACCTTCGCCGACATTTCCCAATACATAAGAATCACGACCCCAGTATTCCAGCCCGTAATCGGGCAATAGCGATTTCAGATCTTTGTGTTGGACGTCTTTCATCTCTTGCAGTCCGATAATGTCGTACCCTTTTTCGGCAATGATACGGGCTACGGACTCTCTCCGGTTTACCCATGCTTTATCGCCGGTGTCTTTATCCGATACGGTACGGATGTTGTAAGTGCCGATACGATGGATGTCGGCTTGTATCTGGGGCAAACCGATCCATAGAAAAAGGAGCAGATAAATATATTTTTTCATAAAGATAGATGCAGGTTATTGGTGTAAACGAACGTCGATTTGTACGCATAGATGATCGGAAGGCATAATGGTACGCCGGTAATCTTTGGTAATGGTGCGGTACGAGAGAACATCGGCTTTTCGGCAATAGATGTAGTCGATACGCTGTTCCGTGGGTTTTTGCAGCCAGTTGCAGTAGGTGCCTGCATAACCTTTCGGTTTTTTCCCGGAAATGCTGCGGCTGTCTTTGAACTCTTTTCCGAATATCCGGTGTACCGATACTTCCTGCGGTTCGGCATTCAGGTCGCCGACAATAAAGGCGGGATGACCTTCTGCCGCTTCGAGCACTTTCGAAATGTTCAATTCCGCTCCTTTCTTTCGGGCGATAGTTCCGATATGGTCGAGATGAGTAGAGCAGAAACAGAATATCTCGCCGCTCTTTTTGTCTTGCAGTTTAACATATACCGACACGCGTTTATAGGCGGCATCCCACGACAAAGCCGGAGTATCCGGATTCTCCGATAGGAAAAAGTGTCCTTTTTCGAGCAAGGTGTAACGGGCTTTCCGGTAAGCGACGCCCACTCGTTCTCCTTTGCTGACCGATGCAGCATTTCTTCCCCATGCGACTATCTCGTAATCGGGAAGCAGCGTTTTCAGATCGGTTTCCTGCCGGTCGTTCGCTATTTCCTGAAATCCGATGACGTCGAATTTCCCTTCCTCTATTGTCCGGACGATATACTCTTTTCGGTTATCCCACGATTTATCTGCCGAGTCTTTTGCTGTCTGTATGCGCAGGTTGTATGTTCCTAACCTGTGTTTGGGCACTGCCATACCGCTTACGGGTATGGCGAGTGCGATGAGTATGATTGAAAGAATCTTTTTCATTTGATTACTTTAAATGTCGTTCCGTCGGAATGGATGAGGTATAGTCCTTGGGGCAAGCACGACAAATCGACCGACTCGCCGAAAACATTCGACAAAAGGTGACCGTTGGCGTTGAAAATCCGGATATTCTTGGCACCGGGAATTTTGTATCGCCCGTCTCCGATGTTGAGCAGCGTTTTCGATGCGACGACGGGACGGTTTATTGCCGATATGCCATTGACATCGACAGCACCCATGCAGGTATTCGTTTCTCTGGAATAGCCTCTTTGGTCGAGTTCTACGGCTACCTGATCGGGACATTTCCATTGTTCCAGAATTTCTCGCAGCTCGCTGATCGTTGCTCCGTTTGCCTGAACAGCGGGCAGGATCGTATAGGATTCTCCTCCGTTGTCGGCAAGTTGGTTGGTGTGGAACATGTCGGCATACTGATGAACTGCTACCGGTGTACTGGGCTGGTCGGTCGATTTCCAGACGAGGTTCCATACCGGATCCTGATATTTTTTGCTCAGGTCGTAAAACGTTCCTAAGTAATTGTACCCACCCGATATAAAGTAGTTTTCGATGCTTTTGGTATAGTTTTCCGTATAACAGGTCGGATTCCGCTTGTTCCCGGTATCTTCTGTGCCTTCCAGCGAGATACTGTTGGCGATATATAGAACGGCTTCTTTTTCCATTCGGATAGATGAACCGTAGCTGTAAGACTTATCCAAGTCGATGTGTATGCGGCTACATATATTATTTGCCAACGTGGAAGAAACGATGTATGCCGTATCGCCGTTGCTGATCGAGATACCGGCACCGTTGCAATATGCCTTGTTGTCGGCTATGGTCGAGTTGATCACCCATAAATTGCCATGTCTTATTTGTATGGCTCCACCATATTTGCCGTCGGTAATTTCGTGGGCGACAGAGTTGCCGGAAAGTTGGCAGCGTTCCAGCATACATGTGCTTTTGCGTCCTCCCTTTTCGACCGGAGCGGTATCGATCAGTATGGCACCGCCCCGCGATTTGGCAGTATTGTCGGTAAAGGTGCAGTCGATAAAGTGAGTGAAAGACCCGACGCTGGTAAATCCTGCGCCACCGTGGAATGTGGATGTGTTGTTCCGGAATTCACAGTTCTTTATTTCGACGTTCGCGTTATCGGTGTAGAGTGCACCGGCACCGTAATCTTCGCCTTGATAGTAGGCGCATTCAAACCGGATCCGTTGTATGGAAACTTTTTCGTTGCCGCTTATGACAAGCAGATTCTGTATATCGCCGGCATTGGGAAGCCCGTCTCCATTTTTGTCTCCGGAGAAAACGGTGGGGTGGGCGAACGGATCGGCAGAACGGGAGAGATCGGTTCCCGATAGCCCCTGTGGATATCCGCCGACGATTGTGACACCCTGTGTTATCTTGAACGTATTTGCATTCGACTCGGGGGTATATATACCTTCTGCCAGATGGAACATATCGCCTTCGGAGGCAAGTTCGTTGGATAGCAACATTTGGAAGTCGGAAACACATAGTGCGCCTTCCCAACTGTGTCCGTCGCCGGATGTCGTGGTAATATCGGGTCGTACGAACCAGTTGTCGGCATGTATCGGGGTAACGCCCAATGCAGTTAATGCAATGAATAGCATTTTTGATTTCAGTGTATTCATAACTATTTGTATTTAAATGATTAATGTTTTCAGAATGAGAGCTTGTCATCCCAACCGGGGTTTTGTTCAAGCGCACCGTTGGTAAGAATCCGGTCGTTTATAGGAATCGGGTAGAGGTAATCCCGGTCTTCTCTGAACGTCCGGCTTCCCGACGGGTTGGCTTGTGTACCCTGTATCAGCAGGCTGCCGCGATCGCCGTCGGTGAGCGTGATGTCTTTGCCTATCTGCAAATATTCGGCACCGAATACGAGAGGGCGGTCTTTTTCCCAAATGACGAGGTCTGTTTTTCCGTCTCCATCGAGGTCGTATTGACCTTCACCGTCGAAACTTTGCCCGTGATACGGTTGTGTAAGAGCCGCCCCTTCTTTCCAGCGCATCAGGTCGTAGTAACGGAATCCTTCCAATACGAGTTCTATATCGCGTTCGCGCCGGATCTCCGATATGATTCCTGTGTGACTGCTTCGGGTCGTATTGGGATAGAGTGACAGCATATAGGAATCGGGGTGTGCGTTTGCATCGTCGAGATGCAGGTACGGCATGCCGGCACGTTCTCGAATGAGGTTGATCGAACAGTCGAGGTCTTCCTGCGTTATCTCTCCGAGTTCGGCTTTTGCTTCGGCATAGTTGAGATAGCACTCTGCCAACCGGAATAAAGGCATGTCGCATTCCGAACTGTTATATACATCGTATTTGCTTTCCATGGCATATTTGATGATCTGGTAGCCGGTAATCGACACTTTCATCGAGAATTTGGAAACATTGTTTTCTCCTTTGCGGATATAGGTGCCCGGTTTGAATACCGTCTGGCTCATGCGCGGATCCCGGTCGGTCATCTCCTCGTGCAAACTCAATGTGGTATAGTCCGCTTTGTCGGTAAACCGTGTGCCGTCTGCATTCAGGTATTTATTGACGAAGCGTTTGGTAAATCCCGGGCTGCCTTGTGTGAAAGAGACCGTATAGCTTGTCGCATTGTGGGATAGACCCAAAGCGGCACTGTATCGTCGGGACAGAATGATTTCGCCGGTTTCCGAATCATTGCTTGCAAATAAATCGCGGTATGGCTGCGTTCCGGTTTTATAAAGTGCATATCCTCCGTTGCTCATCAGCTCGAATGAGGCTTCCGCGCATTCCCGTAACAGCTCTTCGCTATCGCCCAGTTGATGATATTTGCGGAATGTTCCTTCGAACAGGCATACTCTGGATTTTAACGCCAACGCCGTCCATCGGTTGATGGTATAGGTACTATGCCCGTCGGGAAGCATGTCGATGGCTTTGTTCAGGTCGGCTATGATATTTTCTGTGACCGATTTCCGGCTGTCCCGAGGCTTGTTGAGTTGTTTGGTATCCGAACTTCCGACCGGATGATCGTACCACGGAACATCGCCGAATTTCTTTATTTTCTCGAAATAGAAATAGGCTCTGAAAAAGTAGGCTACACCTTCGTAGTGCCTGCGTTCTTCTATTTCGTCACATTGGTGGCTATGTTCCAGAAAGTAGTTGATATGGCGCAACATATCCCAATTCCAATATTCGTCGCCGCTGGTAATGGTGCGTGTCCCCATTACTTCCGGAGGCAGATTGGTCGTAGCTACTTCGTCCGACACCTCGCCGTATAGTTCGGATGCTTCGGGCAGGATCGTATAAAATTGGTCGGTATATAATTGCAGGTCGCTTCCGGTAGAGAAGAATACTTTCGAGTTGGTCGAATCTTTGGGATAACGGTCGAGAAAGCTATCCTCGCACGATGCGAATGCCAGTAGCAACAGAGTGGCGGGGAAAAGTGTGCTGATATATTTCATGTCTTATGAGTCGTTTTATAATGTAATGGATGCTCCGATAGAAAATGTCTTGTTGAAGTTGTACGATACGCCGCTGTTTTCATATCGGGTATCGGTAGATGTGGCTTGCTCCGGATCTACGTATTTGGAATGCTTTTTCAAAGGAGAAAAGTAGAATAGATTTTCTCCGGTAAGATAGATGCGCAAATCTTTTACGAATCCTTTCGGAAGCGGAACCGTGTAACCGATCGTCAGATTTTTAAGACGGAAGTACGCGATATTTTGCAGATAGCGGTCGTTGGGCGATCCCATCGAATAATTCGGCTGCAACGCTTCGTATCCGCGTGCGCGAGGGAAATAAGCATTTCGATTGGTTTCGCTCCAAACGTTATCCATAAAGTTCGACGGAATGAAACTGCAATACGGACGGCTGTAAGGACCCCAGAATGAAATGGAGTTTCCGGAAGGATACCAGTCCTGATGTCCTATACCTTGAAAGAATGCCGATATATCCACACCATACCAGGATGCTGACAGTTTGAAATTATAAGCATAACGGGGCAGGGTATTGCCGATGATTTTCTGATCGCCCGGATTGTCCAGCGTGTTGGCTCCGATGCTGATGACATTATCTCCATCGAGGTCGAGATATTTTACATCTCCGGCTCTCAGACCGGGTTCGCCTACCGACGTGATGATCTGTTGGTTCAGATAGGTCTGATCTACCGGATAGTTGGCGGCTTCTTCATCGGATGCGAAAAGTCCTCCGACAGAAAAGCCCCAAAGTTCGCCCAAAGTCTGACCGACGTAATATTTGCTCAATAGTTTCGACGGATTGTTATAGTGTGTGATTTTGGTAATGTAGTCGCTTATACCTGCCGAAACGGAGTAGCTGAACGGTTTCCCGACGAGTGTTATTTGATCTTGCCACCCGATACTTAGTTCCCATCCGCGCGTGCGCATGTCGGCGATGTTCTGCCGGGGTACTTCTGCTCCGTATACCGATGGGAGTTGCATTCCGTCGCATAACATGTTTTTCGTGTCGCGTATATAGGCATCGCCCGTGATGGTGAGCCGGTTGCCGAAGAACCCGAGATCGAGCCCCAGATCGTAGGTCGTGGCTGTTTCCCATGTCAGGTCGGCGGCTTTGGGATCGTCTTCGGTGGCGATATTGACTTTGGATTCTCCGTCGATCGTATAGTTGATCGTTCCGTTGGTGTTTATACTCTCGATGTAAGTGTAACAGTCGTCTACATTCTGGTTGCCCAGACTGCCGACCGACAGACGTATTTTGCAATTATCCCAGATATGGCTCAGCGGTTTCCAGAACTTTTCTTCGCTGATGCGCCACCCGATCGATCCGGAAGGAACGAAAACCCAACGATGCTTCCGGGCGAAGCGCGATGAACCGTCGGTACGGGCGGAGAGTTCCACTAAATATTTCCCTTGATAGTCGTAATTGACGCGCCCGAAGAATCCCAGTGTTGCCCATTCCTTGATACTGCCGTTCAAGATCGTGACTTCTCCCGTAGCCAAGTCGAATGCATCCAGATCGTCGCTTTTCAGATCCAACTGCCGGGCTTTCATATTGCGGTTGCGATAATCTTCGTATTGACCGCCCGCCATAAGTTTTAGGGTATGCCCGTCACCGAATCGGGTGTCGTAAGTCGCGTAAATATTGGCATTGTGGTTTTGTACCCGATAGTGCTGTTCCTGATAATAATCGAGGCACTTTTCGGTTGTGAGCCATTCTATTTCGCCCTCTTTCTCGGAATAAGGCACATTGGCAGACCGGTTGTTGTATTCTCTGAACCGGAATGTATAGGCATACTCGGCTACCAGATTCAACCCTTTATACAACTGAAAATCGAAACGGTTGCTGGTGATGATTTCATGGTCGTAATTGGTGTTCCGGTGCTTGTCGTGCAGCAATAGGGCACTCACGCCGTCCATGACTGTTGCCGTGGCGTTGGAGTTCGGATTGATATAGACAGCCGAACCGTCGGGATTGGTAGCGGGGATACAGGCTAATGCATGTACATACGATAGCCTCAATGTATTCGCCATAGACGACATGCCGGGGAAAAAGCGTTTGGAGGCATAGTAGCTGGTATTGTTGGTAAATTTCAGCCACTTAGTGACGTGTGCTCCGATTTTCGAGCGTATGGAGAAGTTGTCGTATGTGTCGTTGTGGAGTTTTATGATACCGTCCTGATGAAAGTATCGTCCGCTGACATAATAGTTGATTTTTTCATTTCCTCCGCTGATCGACAGATTGTGTTCCTGCTGCGGCCGTGACCGGCGGTACATGTAGTCGTACCAGTCGAAATTGGCATAGTACTTATAGCTTCCGTCGGCTTGTTTCACCGCCCACGGTCTTGCCGGATTTTCAGTCTTGTCGTTGATGCGGGCATACAGTTCCGCATAATCTTCGTCGGTATAGTTGGTATAACCGTACCCTTTATAGGGTTGCATGAACATGTCGTTGATTTTGGCTGACCAGTATCCGGTGGTTATATAATCGGTCGAGGTCGTGTTTTGAGAGATGCCGAACCGATAGGAGTACTTGATTTTCGATGCCCCTTCCTTTCCGCTTTTTGTGGTGACGAGAATGACGCCAGCCGATGCTTTGGCTCCGTATATGGCTGCTGCGGAAGCATCTTTCAGAATGGATACCGATTCGATGTCGTTGGCGTTGATACGGCTCAGGCTACCTTCTACACCGTCGATCAGGACTAAGGGTGAAGCTCCGCTGGTGAGGGACGAAATGCCTCGGATGTTGATGTTGTAGCCGGCATCGGGCGATCCACTGTTCAGTGTCAGGTTCATTCCCGGATCGGTGCCTTGCAATGCCATGGCTGCGGAGGCTACCGGACGATCGTTCAGGTCTTTTTCACTGACGATGCTTACCGCACCGGTCAGGTTTACTTTCTTTTGTGTACCGTAGCCGACGACTACGATTTCGTCCAGCAGTTCGTTTTTTTCCTCCAATACGATTTTCATATTATTATGAGGTACGACTTTTGCCTGACGATACCCGATATACGATATTGTCAGAGGGGTATTCTCCGGAACTTCTATCGAAAAAATGCCATCGATGTCTGTGACGGAAGCTATGTTGTCTTTGGTGGATAAAACGGTAGCCCCGATAATAGGGTCGCCATTGGTATCGGTCACTGTCCCTGAAAATTTTTTTCGTGGGCTGCTGTTCGTTTCCGAAGTCGATTTCCCGGACGACGGTTTTGGGAAAAGCAGTATTTCTTTTCCGGAAATCTTGAAGTCTATGTTTACCGGATATAATAATTTTTTCAAGGCGGCAGAAACGGGTTCTTCTTTTACCGATAAACTTATGACGGTTTCGGTATCGACAAATTCGGGGCTGTAAGACAAAGTCATGTCGGTTTGCTTACAAAGTTGCTCCAATGCCGTTTTTAGAGAAACGTTTTTCAGATCGACCGAAACATTATCTTCTGCATGAACATACATGCAGGGGAACAGTAATATTATTAATATGATACTGATTTTTTGCGGTGTGATTTTCATAAATATTGAATTGTATTTAATCGAGATTTTGTCTTTTGTAGATATAGTAGTGTTTGTCGGATGTTTTCCGGATCATAATCGGTGTGATCAACTCCATTCGGTTCAAGATGTCGTTTAAACTTTCCTGACGACTGCAAAAGGTATAGCTGTAAGTCTCAATGTCGGGATCGGCTATGCTGACGGATATGTCGTATTTTCGTTCCAGAGTTTTGATAACCTCTTCGATCGACGTATTGTAAAAGTTCAAACGGTCGTCTCGCCATGCCGACGAGTAGGTGTAATTGTCGTTGTTTATTATTTTACAGTCCGGCTCACCGGCATTATGTATGGCTGCTTTCCCCGGAGAGAGGTTGATCCCGTATTCCGGATTGTCCGGCAGTTTCAGTTTTATTTTTCCGGTTTCGAGCGACACGGAGGCTTTTTTGTCACCGCTGTAATCGTGCACGTTGAAACTGGTACCTAAAACTTCTATCTGCATCTGGTTTGTATTGACGATAAAGGGGGCATCCGGATTTTTGCTTATCTCGAAAAATCCTTCACCGTCGATATGGACTTCTCTGGTTTTCTTTTTGAATTGTTCCGGATAGGTCAGTTTGCTGCATGCATTGAGCCATACGCGTGAGCCGTCGGGCAGGGCAACGATATATTTTTCTCCATAGGATGTTTTGATCTCCCGGTAGTTTTCAGTTTCGTGATTTACAAGATTCTGGAAAGAGAATAGTCCTACCGCAATTGCGACGGATGCGGCGATGCTGTATATCCATCGACGCCGGATAGTGCGTTGGCGTTCGATCCGTGACAGTATTTTTTCCAGACTACGGTATAAAATCGCATTCTCGTTGGGATGCGGTTGATGTTCTTCTACCAGCCGGTCTATGTTATCGATTGTTTGACCGATTGCTTTTTCCCACTGGTCTATGTCGAATTTTTCTTGTTCCATATTTCAAATCGAGAAATTCTGATGCTCATTTAAAAGGAAGACAATGACGGAGAGAAAAGTATTAGTCTTGTATGAAAAAAATTTTTGTCTTTCGGACATTAGTCGGGACGATAGGTTATGGCAGTCCGGATAAAGCAGAATGTATGTTCGTAAAAAGCATTACATTTGTGCTGTGTTTAATGGCGTTTATTATGACAGTCAAAATTCGACAAGAGCAAATCGGCGATAGTCCCGTTATATACGATCTGATCGAGGCGGCTTTTACCGATGTGAGGGAAAGCGATCGTCGGGAGCATTTTTTAGTGGAACGGCTTCACCGATCGGATACATTTATTCCGGAACTGTCGCTGGTGGCGGAAACCGAAGAAAAGAAGATTGTAGGGTATATTCTGCTGACGAAAGTAGAAATCGTATCGAAGATCGGCAGCGTAGCTTCATTGGGCGTTGCTCCGCTTGCTGTTCTTCCCGGCTATCAAAGGCAGGGGATAGGCGGAATGTTGCTTGAAGAAGCTCATAAAAGGGCGGCTTCGCTTGGATACGGTACAGCGGTTTTGCTTGGTCATAAGGACTATTATCCACGGTTCGGTTATCGTCAAGCGATCGATTATGGCGTTGAATTTCCGTTTGATGTGCCTTCGGAGTTGTGTATGATTATCGAGTTGCTTCCCGATGCGATGTCGCAACTATGCGGAACGGTTCGTTATCCTGATGTCTTTTTCGAGTGACAGAAGATGATTAGTCGTTCCATCACACTTAAAAGGACAATGTGCATCATGTCCGATCTGCTGCGTTGCCATCGGGATTCGGACTAAGTCGCGTTTACGTTAGTAAACTTCTGTCGTTTTCATCCTCAGTGTCTTATCTTAGAAATTCAAACGCACCGAAAAGGGGTTGCATCGAAAATTTTATTTCGATACAGCCCCTTGACAAAATTGAAAGTATAATCTTATAATATATTTCCGCTTTCGGTTATTTTCAGGGTTATTTCCTGTTTACCCGATTCCAGTTCTATACGGTAATATTCTTCTGCCGGCGTTTGAACGTATTCGATGTCGTCGATCGAATATGCAGCCCATTCCGATGCCGTGATTGCGGTTTTCACAGTTTCCGGCAATTCGTTGTAACGGATATCCCATTCGGTGCGTATCCATTTGCCGGCTCCGTTGAAGTAGAGATCTTTTTCCCGGTTTTCGTGAATGATCTCGACTTCGAGCCATCCGTCGTCGTAATCGAATTCCAAAATGACGGCGCCGTTGTATTTTTCGGCAATGAAATCGGCAATCGCACTATCGAGCATCTGACCGTTGCCCGGATTCTTGTCCGGTTTTACTATGCTTATCGTGCCGTCGGGGGTTATATCTATCTTGATGTCGCCCGATGCCGATTCCAGATCGAACCGGTAATAGCTCCCTTCACCGGTCTGGTAGAAGTCGATGTCGTCGATGTAATATGAGGCATATTCAGCTGTCAGTGCCTGCATGACGACTGTCGGCACTTCATGAACTTCGACTTCGGTTTTGGAATAGATCCAAGTTCCGCTACGGTCGAAAAGCAATTCTATGCAAGAGCGTCCGTCGAGAATCTCGATTTCGGTCATGCCGTCTTCCGTATCGATATCCAGAATGCGTGCATTCGGGTAGTGGGCGCGGATGTATTCTTCTATCCCGTTCGGCAGTTTCGACGGTATATAGTCTTCGTAATCGTAGTCGGGATCGGAATCTACAACTTTTTTGGTCAGTACACCATCGGCGGTGTAGTACAGGTCGATTTCGATTTCCTGCCGATCTTGCATGCCTTCTACTTCGATTACATAGATTGTCTCGACGCCTTCCCGTTCGAGCATATCGATGTCGTCGATTTCCCAGTCTTTATATTCACTATTCTGGAATGAGCTTTTTACTGCTTCGGGCAGGGCGGTGTAGGGGATTTCCGTTTCGGTCATATACCAATCGCCGGAGTTGTCGAACCAAGCGGAATGATCGTTGCCGGAGGTATTTGCCGAGCGCATAACCGGTAACGAGAAGTTGGCGACAACGTATTCGCCCTTCGAAATCCAAGTTATATTCGTTGCGTCGGGATATTTTTCGGTCAGAGCCTGTTTGGCTTTTTCGCTTACTTGTCCGCCGCGATCAACATCCATGTTGTCTTTTTCACAGCCGGTAAAGGCTATCGTCCCTAAAAGCAGGGCTGCAATTAAATTTATTCTTTTCATATATTAATTCGGTATTAAATATTTTTCTTGAACTAAGGGGTTAATCGTCGATTGCGATCAAATTGTATTTTTTGTCGAATTTCAAATCCAATCCGTTGTTGAGATCAACCTCGGTATAATTGTTTTCTTTGTCTATAACGCAGATAATGGCATCGGGGTACATCTCTTTTACTTTGTTGGCGATAGCTTCCGGAACGAGATCGGCAGGCACGGCAGAAAACAGGCAATCTACTTTTATCCAATCTCCGTTGCTTTTAAACTCGATATTTTTCCCCGAAATGAAAGTAACTTCATATTTCTTTCCGGAAACCTCACGTTCCGATTTTACAATGGCTATCTCTTCTTCTGCAAAATATTGCTGTATGAATTGTTGTGCTTTTTGCGGCAGCTGAGACGCCGAAATGATTTTATCTTCATCGCATCCGGTAAAGGTAAGTATGCCGGCAAAAAGAGATAGTATAAAGATTATCTTTTTCATGAGTTCTGTGTAGCTAAAGGATTATAGAAATGAATTAATTGTCGATGTCGATCAGGTTGTATTTCAGATCGAATGTTAGTTCCAGCCCGTTATTGAGTTTGGTCTCGATATCGTATTTGCCCCGATCGATAACGGTAACGGTTGCTTCCGGATAGAGTTCTTTGATCTTGTTTGTGATCTGGGCAGGAATCAGTTCGGTCGGAACGGCGGAGTAGCGACAATCGACTTTTTCCCAGTCTCCACTGCGCAGGAACTCGATTTTCTTGCCCGAAGTGAAAACGACCAGATAATCTATTTCAAAGAAGTCGCGTTCCGATTTGACGAATGCGATCTTTTCTTCGGCGAAATATTTCTGTATGAACTGTTGCGCCTTTTGAGGTAACTGTTCGAATGTAATGGGGCGGTCTTTTTCTGCCCGTGCCGTACTCGAAATCAGAGGCAGGATCGTGAGGAGTAAAATAAAAATTCGTTTCATCGTTTCAAAATATTTAGGTTCTACATTTGTTTTATGTTACAAAGGTCGGACTGAATTTTGAAATCAATTTGAAATTTTCCGCTACGAATGAATTTTTTTTCAGAAAAATATTTTTGTCTACCTTTTTTCTATTGCCAATAGATGCGAAACTCGTGCCGTCCGTTTTTGAAACCGTATTTTATGGACAGATTGTAGTAATTGGCTACGGCTTTCACAAGGGCGAGACCGAGTCCGGTCGAACCTTCTTTCTTCTGCCCTTGATAGAACCGGTCGAATATACGATCGCCGTCCAACGCTTTTTCTCCGGCATTGGTTATGACGAACGATTGCCGGTCGAAATGGATCTCGACAGTCGTGTTTGCCGGGCTGTGAATGCAGGCATTCCGTATCAGGTTGGACAGCAGGATCGATGCCAATGTTTCGTTCATCTTTACGGTCACATCCGTGCTCTCGGGAGAGATGCGGCAAACGATCCCTTTCTCGTCGTAGATTTCGTTGTATAGCTCGATTTGTTCTTGCACCAGCGAAGCGATGTCTATATCGGAAGTTTCCGGAAATTGTCCGTTTTCGATTTTGGCGAGCAACAGCAGTGTCTTGTTCAATCGCACGATATGCGAGAGAGTGTGTTGCATTTTCAAGAACTCTTCCATTTGCTGTTCGCTCGGGTCGGTCTGGTCGATCAGCCATTCGAGCCGGTTGCCGAGTATCGCCAACGGGGTTTGCAACTCGTGTGAGGCATTCCCGATAAATTGTTTCTGTTGTTCGAACAGATTTTCCGTACGGTCTACCGCCTGTTGTGCAGCGATGTTCAATTGACGGAATTCGGTGACGCGGGTATCATTGGGTATCCGGTCTTTTTTCTTGCCGGGGGTATAATTGTCCAGCCACCTGAGCAGGGCATACAGAGGCTGCATGCTTTTATGAAATACCCATATCACGATGCTGATGACCGTGACAAGCAGAATGACATACAAAAAAATAGTCCAGCCGAGTATCGTTTTCAGCAAGTCGTCTTTTTCGAATGTGGGGGTCGCCACTTTCAGTTCATACAACCGGTTGTCGTTGTCGCGGAATATTGTCGTCAATATGCGGGCAGGCTCTGTCTCCTCCTTTTCGGGAATATATACGTCGGTATCGTAATATTCTATATTGGGATGTATGGCGGCATATTCTTCGGTTATCGGTGTGATGGAGTAGCTGTTGTTCGAACCTTCGTTCATGCGGGGAAGCGGTTGTCCTGCCAGTTTACGGATGATGATCAGTTCCGAATAATCTTCCAGTGCATCGTCTGTTTCGTCGTTGATTTCATCGACCATAGCGAAATAGAATACGGCCACCCATAAGGTGAGCAGGGGAAGTAATACAGCCGATAGGCGTAACGATATGCGGTATATGAGTTTCATGCGTTTTTTTCCGTCAATTTATATCCGAATCCGTAAACGGCTTTGATTTCGATCGAAGCCCCGGCATCGCTTAGTTTCCGTCGAAGATTTTTGACTTGGGCATATACGAAATGGAAGTTGTCTGCTTGGTCGATATGGTCGCCCCATACCGCTTCCGCAAGCACGGCTTTGTCTACCAAATGATCGGGGTGCTGTATGAAATAGAATAAGATGTCGTATTCTTTTTTCAGCAGTTCTACCGGTTGTCCGTTCACCGTAACACGCCGGCTGTCGGTGTCGAGCGATACATTCCCCTTTCGTATCGAGCGGTCTCCTCCGGCAATGCTTCGTCGTAAAACGCTTTTGATGCGAGCCAGCAATTCGGCGGTATGAAAGGGCTTCGGCAGATAGTCGTCCGCACCCTGTTCGAGCCCGGCAACTTTATCGTCGATCGAATCTTTTGCCGAGATAATGATAATGTTTTCTTTTCGCCCTCGATGTTTGAGCTCTTCCAACAAGTCGAGCCCGCTGCCGTCGGGCAGCATGATGTCGAGCAGAATACAATCGTAGGAATATCCTGCCAGCTTGTCCTCGGCTTCGGTGTAAGTCGATGCCGTTTCCACGATATATTGCTCGTGTGTCAGAGCCCGGCTCATGATTTCCCGTAGAGACGGTTCGTCCTCGATAATTAATATTTTCATATCGCGAATGTATAATCTAATTTTGAAAAGAATTTAAAATGACCGATTTTTTTTTGAGCCTTACCGTCTTGTTTTGCTTATAGCACTTATCGAAAAATTCACTAACCGACGGGATTTTAAATCTGCCGGATTCCATTCTTTTGCATCCGAAATTTTAACAGTTAAAGAATATGAACTTACCCTTGTTTACGTGGCATTGCATTGTGGCTCTTCTGGCGTTGATATTGATCGTACGTTTGGTTTCCGTCTCTCGCAACGGTTGGAAGATGAAGCATCGCTTTTTTGAAATCGGAGATGACCGTGAAGAATTTTTTGTCCCCGGCGACCGGACGATAGAGGAGGATGAAGATGAAGACGTCGATTGCGAATAACCCGGTTCCCGAAGCACGTGATATGTGCCTTTTCTTGTTGGAATACAGTGCATGGCTTTTGGGAAGCGGTTCTACTTGTATCCGGTTGGAAAAGAACGTACAACGTATTGCGCAGACCTATGGGATGAATGTGGAACTGTCTATTATGCCGCGGCATATCCACATGACCGTATGGGAGAAAGACCGCGAAAAGATGTTTACGTCGATTGTTTCGGTACGGCATACATCTATCAGTTTCAATATTATTACACGCCTTAGTGAATTGAGTTGGGCGATTGCCGACCGGAAAATAGATTTCGGGGATATCCGGATGCAGTTCGAGTCGATTATAAAAAGCGACACCCAAAACAAATGGTTGGTGCTGTTGCTTGTAACGTGTGCCAATGCCTCTTTTTGCCGATTGTTCGGCGGCGATTATATGGCGATGATAACGGTAGGCGGTGCGACGATGGCGGGCTACTATCTGAAAACATTATTGTTGGGCATGGGGTGGGATATCCGTGTCGTCTTTTTGTTGTGTGCATTTGTATCGTCTGTGTTAGGAGCTACCGATCTTTTGTTTTCGATAGGCGGAACGCCGGCTATATCTATCGGCACCAGTGTGCTGTATCTTGTGCCGGGAATTCCGTTCTTGAATTCGTTCAGCGATATGCTTTATCGTCATTATATATGTGCTTTCAGCCGGTTTGTCGATGCCTTGATTCTGACTTGCTGCCTTTCGATCGGGCTATGCGGCGGAATGTTGCTGATGAATGCCGGTATGTTTTAAATCGGATAGATTATGTTGGGAGAAATTTTTCAGGATGCATTGTTTGCCGCGATAGCCGCTATCGGTTTCGCGGCTATCAGCCGACCTTCGCGACGGGCATATCCGTATTGCGCCTTGATTGCAGCTGTCGGTCATTCGGTCCGGTTCGTGCTTATGCACGACGAATTCATACATCTTCATATTATAGTCGCAACTTGTATTGCTGCGTTTATCGTAGGATCGCTTGCCGTGTTTCTGTCTCCGGCGATAAAAACACCAGCCGAAACATATTTGTTTCCGGCTTTGCTCCCGATGATTCCGGGGATATATGCGTATAAGTCGTTCGGCGGACTGATGATGTGTTTGCTCGGTAATCAGCCTTCTTCGTTCGAATTTTATTTTTATTTGTTCGCCAGCAATGGGCTTACATGTTTGTTTATACTTATGGGAATGGTAATCGGTGCGACAGTTCCTATCTTTGTATTCAAAAAAATAACTTTTCGGGCAACACGATAAATAAAATTAAATTCACTATTTTTGTTAAATAGCAATAGATTTTCGATGGAATTACGTCAATTAAGATATTTCGTCAAGGTTGCGGAGACTTTGAATTTTTCGGAGGCAGCCAAAGACTTGTGCCTTACACAGAGCACGCTTTCGCAGCAGATCAAGCAGTTGGAACAAGAACTGGATACTTGCCTGCTTTTGCGCAACAGTCATAGTGTGATGCTTACCGAAGCCGGCATGGAACTGTTGCCTTATGCCCGGATCACGTTGAAAGATGCCGATGCCTGTATCGATCGCATCCATGATTTGCGGGATATACTCATCGGGACGATGAATATCGGTATCACCTATTCGTTCAGCCCGATACTTACGGAAACGATATTTGCTTTCATGAAGCAATATCCCAAAGTAAAGCTCAACATCTATTACAAGCCGATGGCGGAACTTATGGAGATGTTGCGCGACCGCAAAATAGATTTCGTGCTGGCTTTCAAACCGTCTACTCCGACCGACGGGATAGAGTCGCATATTCTTTTCCAGAATTATCTTGCAGCCATTGTAAGTTCGTCCCATCCATTGGCAAGGGAGAATAAGGTCAGCCTCGAACAGTTGTCGCGATACAGTCTCGCTCTTCCTTCGAAGGGATTGCAGGCACGGAATGCGTTGGATCGGGTTTTGGAACGGTATGCGTGTGATTTGAATGTGCATCTGGAACTGAACGACCCCAACATTTTGTTGAAACTGGTGCGTCAAAGCAATCTTGTCACGGTGCTGGCTGAGGCTTCCATCCACAACGAGAGCGGGGTAAAAGCTATTCCCATAGATGTACCCGAAAATGAGATGGTGGGTTGCGTGCATACGCTGAAAGACAATTATCGTAAACGCTCGATGTTGGAATTCATCAAGATTCTAAGTGAATCGGTTGCCGTACGGGAACGAATCAAGTCGTGGCTTTGAGGATTGCCGGTTGATCCGGATATTTCTGTTTCGGATGCGAGGTGATTTTTTGACGATTCGGTCTGTTGCCCATGCGAAGCGTATGGGGAATACATAATAAGAAGAGGTGCTGATAGTCCCGTTTTACGGTCATCGACACCTCTTCGTAGCGTTATTGTTTTCGATAAATGCTTTCTATTTTACAATCCTTTCTTTTTCGCTTCATCCCAGATCGCATCCATTTCGGCAAGAGTCATACTTTTCAAGTCGATACCTTTTTGGATTGTGGCTTGCTCCAAATAGTTGAAACGACGGATGAATTTCTGGTTGGTTCGTTCCAGTGCATTCTCGGGATTGATTTTGTATAAACGGCCGGCATTGACCAGGCTGAAAAAGAGGTCACCGAATTCGTTCTCGATCTTATCCTGATCCATGTGGTCGATCTCCGTCATCAGTTCTGAATATTCTTCTTTTACTTTGTCCCATACCTGCTCGCGTTTTTCCCAATCGAACCCGACATTGCGTACTTTGTCTTGTATGCGATGGGCTTTAACCAAAGCCGGCAGTGTAGCCGGGATACCTTCCAAAACGGTTTTGTTCCCGCCTTTTTCTTTCAGTTTGAGCTGCTCCCAGTTTTCACTGACGGCTTTTGCGTCTTCCGCTTGGGTCGATCCGAAGACGTGCGGATGCCGGAAAATCAGTTTTTCGCAAAGCGAGTTGCAGACATCCGCCATATCGAATTGCCCTTTCTCATCGGCAATTTTAGCGTAGAACGCAATGTGCAGCAATACATCGCCAAGTTCTTTCTTTATGGCGGTTACGTCGTTTTTGATAATCGCGTCGCACAGTTCGTAAGTCTCTTCGATTGTATTTGTCCGTAAGCTTTCGTTGGTTTGCACTCTATCCCACGGGCATTTTTCCCGCAGTTCGTCCAATATGTCCAGAAAGCGGCCGAAAGCCGCCATTTTTTCTTCTCGTGTATGTGCCATTGTTTTTTTCGTTTGTGATAAGAACCCTCAAAATTACTATAAATATTGTTAGCAGTCTATTTCTTGTCGATAAAATAGGACAATAAAAAGTAAAATATGCAGATGTCTGCCGATTGGCTGTTTGTATCTTGATAATAATTTGTAAATTTGCTCTTGCATTAAAAAATCATCTTTTATGATCAATAAACTTATCGACGACGAAAGTGTCTTGCTTTGTAAAAAAATGATCGAGCAACATGATAATATCGTTATTATCTGCCACATGTCGCCCGATGGAGATGCTATCGGCTCGTCGCTGGGCTTGTATCATTTCTTAGACCGTTTGGGCAAGAACGCTACGGTTGTCGTTCCCGATCTGTTCCCTCAGAATCTGCAATTTCTGAAAGGCAGTCGGGAAATTGTGGTCTATACGCGTTATCCCGAATTTGCGGAATCGTTGATAGAGAAAGCCGATCTGATTTTCTGTTTGGATTTCAATGCTCTGCATCGTATCGACCGTTTACAAAAAGCATTGTCGATTTCGCAGGCTAAAAAGATATTGATCGACCACCATTTGTCGCCGGAGGCATTTTGCGATCTGACGATTTCATATCCGAAAATTGCCTCTACGTGCGAACTCCTGTTCCGTCTTATTTGCAGCATGGGGATGTTGAATGTATTGAATACGTCTGCTGCCGAATGTATTTATACGGGGATGATGACCGATACAGGGAATTTCACGTATAATTCCAATTCTCCGGAGATGTACATTATCGTTTCGGAGTTATTGAAAAAAGGAGTGGATAAAGACCGCATCTATTCTTTGGTCTGCAATACCAACAGTGCCGACAAAGTGCGGTTGAACGGTTTTGCAGTGAGCCAGCGCATGGAACTGTTGCCCGAGCATCGGGCTGCGATCATATCCTTGTCGCAGGAAGATTTGAAGCGGTACGACTATCACAAAGGCGATAGTGAAGGATTGGTCAATGTGCCGCTGGGTATTCAAGGGTATGTGGTTTCTGTATTTTTCCGGGAAGATAAGGAGCATATCAAAGTCTCGCTCCGTTCCAAAGGCAATTATCCGGTGAACCGGATTGCTTCGGAATGCTTTGGCGGCGGCGGACACCTGAATGCGGCAGGAGGAGAGTTTCACGGAACAATGGAAGAAGCGCAGCGGATCTTCAAAGAGGCTTTGCCCGGTTTTGATTCGTATATAATGGATAAAAAATAAACACGATTGAATATGAAAAATCTGATATGGAAAACCGGGGTTGTCTTGTTGCTCCCGTTTGTTTTCGCGGCTTGCGATGATAGCGTATCGTATGCCGAATTGTTGGAAGAAGAGTCCAAGGCTGTCAATTCGTTTTTATCGGACAAACAGGTACGTTCGTTGCCTGCCGATACGGTTTTTACCGAGTTCGGAGAGGATTCACCGTACTATCGTCTGGATGAAGACGGAAATGTGTTTATGCAGGTGTTGGATCCGGGCGATCTGTCGGATAAGGTTGTGGCGGGCGAGACGGTTTATTTCCGTTTCGAACGTTACGATTTGAAATCGCTGATGAGTGGTAAGGAGACGTTGCCCGATACCAATATGGACGATCCGGTTACAGAAACCTATTTTGTTTTCCAAAACTACCGGTTGCCGTCGTCGGCAAGTTACGGTACGGGAATACAGATGCCGTTGGAGTATCTTGGACGTAATTGCAGTGTGAATCTGGTGGTGAGAGCCAAAGCCGGATTTACCTCCGAAATGTCGTATGTGATACCTTATCTGTATCGTCCGATAAAATATTTGGAAAGCTATTAATTATTCGGAAACAAAAAAACGAACCGCATGATTGTAACAGACAACCATGCGGTTCGTTTTTTGCGGAAGCCTTTATTTCCATTGGAAGCAATACCACGGGTGATCTTTTACCCGTATGATGCCTTCGGTATTTATGGCTCCGTCAATTCGGCTGATCGACAGGAATGGGGTAGGCAGGTAAAGTTCGGACCCGGATTGCAGGCTGTTTATCTTTACTCGCCCGGAGGAGTGGATATAATACCCGTCTTGCAGATAGAGGGCGACATGGTTTACCCGTCCGTTTTTCGATCCGAAAAATAGCAGGTCTCCTTTCCTGCACTCTTTCCAGTGTTGGGGGGCGATGCGAATACCGGTCTTTGCCTGTTGCGAAGCATCTCGTTGCAGGATGATGCCTTGTGCGAAATAGATTGTTTTGACAAAGCCGGAGCAGTCTGCCCCTTTGGTCGATGTTCCGCCCCAAAGATAGGTACTTCCCATCATCTGCCTGCCTATGGTTTCCAGATATTCGGGGTCGAATCCGTTTTCGATCCATGCCGAGAACGGCGTGGATTCCGATTTCCGGAGGTAGCCGTTTCTACCGTCAGGCAATTTCACGGCGATATATTTCCCCGTTCTTTTCCCTGTTGTTTCTACGATGCTTCCGAGCGTAATATCCGATAGTATTTCTTTTCCCCGCTTATCGGTGTAAATATATCCGCCGGATTGCCGATATACGGCCCGATCGGATTGAGTCCATCTATCCAACGCCTGTCGGGACATGGCGACAATAGAAGCCCGGTGCACCCAACTGATATAATGATCGGGAGTTTGGATGCGGAACCACGATCCGTCTTGTTCCAATATATATACGGGTGTTCCCAATATCGCTTCCGATACCATTTCCGCCGAATGCGACGGGCGGCTTCGCAGGTGGGCGCAACCGACGGTTATCAGTCCCCATTGATTGTCGCCGAGTTTCCGGTCGGGCAATAAATGGATTTCATTCCGCACCGTGCCGGATCCGGTTTCCGAAACCGTTTTGATCAGTTGCGATACGGCATAGGGATTGTCACAGGATCCCGATAGCACGATACTGTCGTTGTTTGTGGTGGCGATAATGTCGAAAACAGCTGTCCGTGAATCGGGGGCATATTCCTGCTTCACCTTTAAAATGAGAGATGCTATATCTGTCGTTTGTGCAGAGACCGCCATGCAGATAAGACCAGCAATGAAAGATAGGAGATGTTTCATGTCTATTTGATATTATGGGTACAAAGATAATGCAAATCGAGAGCAAAGACTCCAAACTTGTTTGAGAGGTCTATGCCGGGATGCAGCTTATCTTCTACAAAGATAATGCAAGCCGAATACAGAGATGAGTTTACTTGATCTATGTAGAGGCGCAACTTATCTTCTACAAATGTATGGCTTTTGACAGAAAAACCGAATGCCGAATCTGTTTTTATCGTCCGAAAATGCGGTGTAAAAACAGTAATTATTATAAAGATAAAAATCCAATACAGTAATATTATTATACAAAATAAAATTTATAACTTTCGGAAGTTTTCATAAAAAAATAAAAACGTGAACTTATTGTTAATCGGTATATTGAATCAATCGGTAGGAGATGCATCTCCTCTTCTTTCGGGGCTTCTGAAACAAGAACATCCAATGCGGGACAATTCTTTATGGGTATGGATACCTGTATTGGTCCTTATCGGTGTTACTGTATTTATCGCCCTTTATGAGCCTAAAAAAAAGACGGCGCAGATCGACAAGGCTCCGCCGCAGACCACCGGCGGTATAACTGCCACCGAAACGAAAGAAGATATTTTATTTCGTCGTATCGAGACTCTGATGTTGTCTGAACGTCTGTTTCTGGAACCTGTCATGTCGCGAAAGATTGTAGCGTCACGATTGAATACGAACGAGATTTATGTGGCTCAGGCGATCCGGAAATGTAAAGACCTGACTTTTTCGGAATATTTGAACGGGCTGCGTTTGGAGTTCGCCCGCAATTTACAATTGGAACATCCGGAAAAAACGTTGGATATGATTGCCGAAGAATCGGGGTTCATGTCGCGCAGTACGTTTTTCCGGTTGTTCAAGAAGCAGTACGGGGTCTCGCCCCGTGAATTGAAGCGGCAGCATTCCGCTTCCGGTCAGAACGACAGTTCAGGTAATTGATGGATTTCCGCCTCGGGGAAATTCGCATGCAGATATTCTTCCAGATAACCGTATGTGTCGTTGTCGATGATTTCGTCGGTTTTAGGGTAACGGTTGTAGATCAGTGCCGCCAGTTGCAATCCTCGCGATCGTAGAGCTTCCAACGACAACAGTGTGTGATTGATACTACCCAGTCTGCCCGAAGTAACCAATATGACGGGAAAATTCCGCTCGGCAACATAATCGATGGTCAGATACTTGCGCGTAATGGGCACCATGAGTCCACCCGCACCTTCCAGCAACACGACATCGTATATCTGTTGCAGTTCGGCATTGGCTTGCGTTATTTGGGTCAGATCGATTTCTTTTCGGTCTATTTCTGCGGCTAAGTGGGGCGATGCCGGATAGGAGAAGACTATCGGGTAGGTAAGTTGCCGGTTGTCTTCCGCCGTATGTCCTATGCCCATGATTTTGCGATGCAGTTCTATGTCTTCGGAATATCCGGTGTTGCCGGTCTGTATCATTTTTTGCGTAATCGTACGGATTCCTTTTGCATTCAACATTTTTGCTATCCAGCCAGTCGCATAGCTTTTGCCGATATTGGTATCTATTCCGGTGATAAAATAAGTTCCTTTCATCTGTTTATCTTTTTTTGTGTATGACAATATAAATAGGGTGATAGGTCAGTCGTACTTTCCCATTCGTCATTGTAAAACGGGTTTCATATTCTTGGCAGAACCGGTGCAGGTCTGACGGCGTCCAGACCGTATTGCCGATTCCGTTTACTCCGGTCTGTTTCAGGTGTCGTAATACCTCTGCCGGAGAATCGAACTCCATTGTGATGATCTCTTCTTTCAGTTCGTCGATTTCGAAATACGGTGCTAACAGACATCTGAGTTGGTCGCGGGAGATATAGCACAGTCCGTTTCCGGTCAGGGTCTTGATCTCTTTCAGGTTGTTTTCTCCGAATGTACTGAATACGGCGTATCCGTCGGTAGATAATATCTGTCGGATGTGTTGTAAAAATCCGGGCAGGTTCGAAAACCATTGGATTGCCGATGCCGATGCAATCAGATCGTAGTTTCCGGAAAATTCCAGAGTTTCGGCATCGCCTGCCAGAAACCAGTAATTAGTTTCCGGAATGACTTGCTGTATGTAGGCGGTCATTGACGGACAAAGATCATTGAGCGTATATTCGGCATCCGGATACCTTTTGACTAATAGCGAGGTGAACCATCCGGTTCCGCATCCGATTTCCAAAACCCGATGGGGTGAAAACCGGTTTACGATGTGACATCCGGCAATCTCTATCAAACGCTCGGCTATATTTTTTTGAACAAGTGCCGACCGATGATAACTTTCCGCGGCCTTCGAAAACGATTGACGAACCTTGTCTTTGTCGATGGCATGAAGGTGCATTACCGATAAGAAAGGAATATAGTGCGGTTCGTCTATTTCCAAATAGGGTACATCGTGCCATGCGTTCCGCTGGTTTTCCGCCGGGAAAATGCGGTCGGCTTTACCGATCATGGCGAAGTCCCAGATGTATTGGGGGGTGCTATTATCGGCAACTTGTTTCCCTATGGCGGAGAGTTCGGCTTTCAGACTTTCTATGCTGCGGTGGGGCGCAACGTTCATAAACTCTTCGAGCCGAGATTTCGAGCCGCACATCCGCCGGAGAAAGCGTTTGTAGTTTTCTTCGTCTAAATGAGCTTCTGTTGCCTGAAATATTTCACAAGGGATTCCAGTGCGGTCGTTTATTCCGGTCACAGTCCCGTTGATTGCCGTTTTGCGGACAATGGGCAGTTGGGAGCGTTGCAATAGATGACTTGCCGCCCATACCCCGAAAGACCACGCAAAAAGTTCTATTTCCCGATACTCTCCGAACAACGATTCGTCCCAAGACAAGTCGGTATAATCGAAGCAGATGCAGCAGTCGTCGGGCTGGCTTCGGAACGCTTGAAACGGACGTTCGTCCATTCCCCAACCGGCAAACACCAATATCAGTCTGGATGTGTGGTTTCTTTGGATGAACTTTTGTATCATAAGCCGACCTGTTGAATTTCATGGATCAACGTATCTATTTCTGCGGGGGTACATCCTGCATTTAGCGAGATACGCAGCCGCGATGTGCCTTCGGGGACGGTGGGCGGACGTACCGGCAACAGATAAAATCCTTTCCGTTGCATTTGTACGGCGGTATTTACGGCTTTTTCCGCCGGACCGCACAAGAACGGAACTATATGACTTTCGCTGACAATCCCGTTGTTATGGGCTTCGACAGCGCATTGCACTTGCCGGGATATTCGTTGCAGATATTCCCGCTCCTGTTGCATTCCGACAACTTTATTCAAAACGAACAGGCTCCAATCCAATACGACCGGAGGTAAAGCGGTGGTGAATATCAGCGAGCGCATCGTGTTGATCAGATACGATTTCATGGTCTGCGAGCAGATGACAAATGCACCGGCTGATGCCAGAGCTTTGCCGAACGTGCCGACTAAAAAATCTATATCGGGAATTATGCCCAGTTCTTCGCAACATCCGAGTCCTTGCTGCCCGCACACACCGACGGCGTGGGCTTCGTCTACATAGAGCATGATCGACGGATATTGTTTTTTCAAAGCTGTCAGTCTGAGCAGGTCGCTTCGGTCGCCGTCCATGCTGAATATGCTTTCGGTCACAACGATGATTTGTTCGTATTCGCTGTATGACTTTTCGAGCAGATCGGTCAGTTGGTCGTATCGGTTGTGGCGGTAACGGATGCACTTGGCTTTCGAGAGGTTGATGCCATCGACGATGCTGGCATGAACCAGTTTGTCTGCCAATATCAAGGTGTGCGAATCGGTGATTGCCGGAAGTATGCCGATATTGGCGTGGTAGCCGCTATTGAATATCAGAGCCGCATCGCGGTGATATAGTTCACAAAGCCGTTTTTCCAATCGGTCGTACGATGGGAAATTACCGGTGAGCAAACGGGATGAAGAGGAGGTGGCTCTGAAATTTTTAGCGGTGAGATCCGATAAAAATTCTTCACGAAAATCCATCCGGTCGGCGATGCCCAGGTAGTCGTTCGACGAAAGGTTCAACATCTCCCTGCCGTCTTTCACCACACGATTGCCGATCTGTTCGACTTGCGGCAACGACCGGAGCATTCCTACGCTTTGTAACGCGTTCAGTTTCTCTTCGTATCGGTTCATAACGGTTGTTCGTTTACGATTTCCAACAATGCCGAAGTAAGCTTATGCAACTCTTGCGGTGTGATGATGAACGGAGGCATGATATATACCAACTTCCCGAACGGACGTACCCAAATGCCTTTGGCGACGAACTGTTGCTGCATTCTCGCCATATCGACCGGCTGCTTCATCTGGATAACCCCGATAGCTCCTAAGACACGTACGTCGTCTACTTGGGGCATATCGGCAGCAGGAGCCAGCTCTTCACGAAGTTGAGTTTCGATTCTTGAAACTTTTTCCTGCCATCCCGATTCCAGCAGCAACGATACGGATGCGAGTGCAACGGCACAAGCCAAGGGATTGCCCATGAACGTAGGTCCGTGCATGAATGCTCCGGGCTCTCCCCGCGAGATCGTATCGGCGACCTGATGTGTCGCTACCGTTGCCGCCATGGTCATGTAACCACCGGTAAGCGCTTTTCCGATACACATGATGTCGGGGGTAACTCCGGCGTGTTCCCATGCGAACAATTTGCCGGTGCGCCCGAATCCGGTAGCTATTTCGTCGAATATTAACAGTATGTTATGTTTTTCGCATAAGGCTTTTGCTTCTACCAGATATTGCGGATGATAGAACCACATGCCGCCTGCACCCTGTACGACCGGTTCCAGAATAAGGGCTGCCAACTCGTCGGCATGCGTTTCGATCGCTTCTTGCAACGGATCGATACATTTCGGATCCCATGGGGCATCGAAGCGGCAGTAGGGGGCTGGCACGAAATGACGCAAGGGCAGGGCATCGCCGAATATCGAGTGCATGCCGGTGACCGGATCGCATACCGACATGGCGTTCCATGTGTCGCCGTGGTATCCGGAACGGATAGTGACGAAATTGCATTTGTGGCTTTTGCCTTGTGAGTACCAATATTGTACAGCCATTTTCAAGGCAACTTCGACCGAGACCGACCCCGAATCGCAATAAAAGATATGTTGCATCGAAGGCGGTAATATTTTCAACAACAGTTTACCTAAGTCGATTGCCGGTTGGTGGGTCAGCCCGCCGAACATTACGTGCGACATCTTTTGTAATTGTTCGGTTGCCGCCCGGTTGAGTACGGGATGATTGTATCCGTGTACAGCCGCCCACCACGACGACATGCCGTCGATCAATTTTTCTCCGCTTTCCAGCTCGATATAGACTCCTTCCGCCCGTTTTACCTTATATGTCGGCAACGGGTTGATGGTAGAGGTGTATGGATGCCATAAGTGCTCTGAATCAAATTTGTCCATGTTTGTAAAAAAATAGAGCCGTAATATCCGTACGGTTACGGATATTGCGGCTTTGAAGGTGAAATAAATTTACTTTTTTTATTCGGTTCTCTTTCTGATCGGAGGTTGGGAACAAGACATCCCCGGCGGACATAGCTTGCAGGAGCAACGCCCGATTGTCGTATTCCGTCGTCTCCGGATATTCGGGTGCCCATGTATTGGGTTGGGTGTAGTCCAAGCCTTTTTCGCTCTTGGCTTTCCGTAACGAACTGTCGGCGATATTGCGCTTTAACATCCCGATTGTCACCGATTTCCCGATGCTGCAAAAGGCAGCATAACGGCTACGGTTCCAACGGCGGAATCGTATGGCAGTGTCGGTATGATATATTCCGAAGTTCATTCTTGTTGTGTTTCTGTGAGTCAAAAATACGCAAACTTTTTTTATCTGTAAAATTTCCGGTAATTTCTTTGGTTGAAACGGTCGGTAGGTGAAAGTGATGGTTCGAAATGATTCGGGCAATTTGTTTTGCAGGAGCGGGATAAAAAGTATATCTTGCATACCGAAATGAAAATTTATCTTTTAATGGTGAATATGAGAGAAAAAAATATCATTCGGGTGATGTCCTACGAATCGCCATGCGGCAAGTTGCTGCTCGGCTCTTTCGGCGATAAACTTTGTTTGTGCGATTGGCAAACGGAGGGGCATCGCGACCGTGTCGATCGTCGGCTGAAACGGACGCTGTGTGCCGAGTATGCGGAAATGCCGTCGGATGTAATCGCGGAGGCAGTAAAACAACTCGATGAATTTTTTGCGGGTAAACGCAAATCGTTCGATGTGCCGCTCCTTTTTGTCGGTACTGATTTCCAAAAAACGGTGTGGAACGAATTGTTGAAAATACCGTTTGGGAAAACGATTTCTTATGGCGAGATGGCTCGCCGTATCGGTATGCCGAATGCTGTCCGGGCTGTTGCCAATGCCAATGGAGCGAATGCCATTTCCATATTTGCCCCTTGTCATCGGGTGATCGGCAGTGACCATTCGCTGACAGGTTATGGCGGAGGGTTACCGACAAAGAAATTTTTATTGGATTTGGAAATAGAACCTCGACTGAATTTTTGATACGGCACGAAAAATGTTCCGACTATTTCCGATGGAATATGAGAATCCAAAACATAAATTATATCTTTACACAGATTTGTTATCCTACATATTGGGAGCGATTGACAGAAAAAAAATAGGCTCGGTTATTTTATTTTTCGCTATATTTGTAGAATATAGGATGCGGTTCGGCATAATCAATTCGTGAAACTTCGTTTCCCGATTGTTTCTGCTTTCACCTTTCGCTATATTTGAAGACTATTTTATGGCATTTCAAATGCGGATGAAACGATTCGGACATATTATTTATATCGGGTTTCTTTTGATGGTTACTTCCTGCTTCACCGGAGTGGAAAGTACCCGGAAAATTACGGATAAAGAGGTAGAGAAAGTGGTTGAACCCAGCCGGGAAGATCAGTTTATTTCGGGCTATTTCCCGCAGATCGGTTGCGCGGAGTGGGAGATCGGCAAGCAATTTTATTATACCGATTCGTTATTGACTCCTGTTTTGCGACTGGAAAACGGAGGCTTTTCAGCAGGATCGCTTCAAGGGAAAATCTTTACTTATGCCGGGTATCGGGAAGAAACATTGTTCGGAGATCGTTATGAAGTCACTCTTCGATTTACGAGCGACGGGAATACTTATCTGTATAGAACTGGAAAAACATTACCGGAGTTACGCCAGTTGAATTATATGCCGCTTATCCCGCCATTTATCGATCTGACAGATGTGCAGACTGCCCGGGCGTTGCTGAAAGGTCGGGTGCTGTATGTCAAGACACCGATCTGGTATGATGATTCGGGCAGTGTGATTTCGGGGCGGAAACTCATACCGGTTACTATAACCGAAATATTACCGGGAAATAGCGTCCTGCCGATAAAAGTTCGTTTTACAGACGATACCGGGATGGTAGGAAATGTGTTCATGTCGTTATTTACCTCCGATCAGTCCCAGTTCATAACTTTCGACCGCCTGTTTTCTTTTGATGATCCGCGTTTGAAATACAAGGAGATTCAAGACGATGTATGGGATAGTATCACCCGTGAAAAGGTGCGGACGGGTATGACCAAAGATGAGTGTACGCTTTCGCTCGGATTGCCTGCGGAGGTGCGCAAAATTCCGACATACAGTGGATTGAAAGAACAGTGGTACTATAATTCGGGCACGTACTTGTTTTTTGCAGACGGGCTTTTGGTTGATTTCAGATTATAAGATTTGCTATGAAGATAGAAGAGAATATTTCAATTAAGGATATACATACATTCCATTTGCCGGTGAAAACCAAATGGCTTGCGGAATACGAAACGATAGAAGAGCTGAAACAGTTGCTACGGAGCGATTTGTTGAAACAGAATCCTTTTTTCCATATTGGAGGCGGAAGTAATCTGCTGTTCCTGCACGATTATCCGGGCGTATTGCTGCATAGTTGCATCCGGTTTTTCCGGATCGTCAAAGAGACGGATACGCAAGTGTATCTGCAAGTGGGTGCCGGAGTAAAATGGGACGACTGCGTTGTATATGCCGTGGACAACGGTTGGGGCGGAATGGAGAACCTTTCTTGGATTCCGGGTGAGGTAGGAGCCAGTGCCGTACAAAATATCGGTGCATACGGTGCCGAGGCGAAAGATGTGATTGCCGAAGTGGAGACGTTGGAAATAGCAACCGGAGATGTACGGATCTTCACGACCGAAGAGTGTGAGTACGGTTATCGCGACAGCATTTTCAAACAGTCGCTGAAAGGGAAATATATTGTTACATCGGTTACTTTCCGTCTTGACAAATCGCCTGTATTCCGGTTGGATTATGGAAATCTTCGTTCCGCATTGCCACAGGGCGAAGCGGTGACCCTGCAAGCGGTGCGGGATACGGTCATTGCTGTCCGCCGTTCCAAGTTGCCCGAACCCGAGGAGTTAGGCAGTGCAGGTAGTTTCTTCATGAATCCGGTGATTCCGGTCGAAAAATATGAAGCATTGAAGTTGCATTATCCCGATATGCCTTGTTATCCGGTAGATGAAAGCCGGGTGAAAGTGCCGGCAGGTTGGCTTATCGACCGTTGCGGCTGGAAAGGAAAGAGTTCCGGTGGTGCGGCGGTGTACGAACGGCAGTGCTTGGTGTTGGTGAACCGGGGGAATGCCGAGCCGATGGATATAGTAACTCTTTCGGAACAAATTCGGGCATCGGTGGAGGAAACCTACGGTATTCCGATTTACCCGGAAGTAAATTTTATAGGTTGATGACATGGATATGGTATTGGAGTTTTTAGGGACGGGCACATCTACCGGAGTTCCCGAGGCTGGTTGCCATTGTGAAGTTTGTACTTCGAGCAATCCACATGACCAAAGATTGAGAACATCCGCATGGATTCAGGTCGACGGGAAGAGTATTCTGATCGATTGCGGTCCGGATTTCCGTCAGCAAGCCATACGTGCCGGTATCGAACGGATCGATGCGCTGTTGATTACCCACGGACATTACGACCATGCCGGAGGGCTGGATGATTTGCGCCCGTATTGTAAAGATCGTGCATTCCCTATTTATTTGGAACCGTCGGTCGCTTCCGATATACGGCAACGCATTCCGTACTGTTTCTCGGAAAATCGTTATCCGGGTGTTCCGGAGTTTCGATTGCATGAGATCGGATTGTCTCCGTTTGAGGTGGAAGGTATTCCGATCGTACCGATTCGGGCGATGCACTATAAATTGCCTATCGTCGGATTCCGTATTTATAATCTGGCTTATATTACAGACGCTCTCTATCTTCCCGAAGAGGAATATGCCAAACTCGAAGGTGTGGATATATTAGTGGTGAATGCTTTGCGGAAGAAGCCGCACATATCGCATCAGACTTTGCAGGATGCGTTGCAAATGGCAGACCGGCTGCATCCGCGACAAACATATCTCATTCACATGAGCCATCACATGGGATTGGAAGAAACCGTACGAAAAGAACTCCCGGAATCGGTGATGTTGGCATACGACGGGCTTCGTATTATTCTGTGATCTATCGTGAACCAATACAAGATGCATTTGTTAGTTCCAGAAAAAAGGAAATCGAAAAATGAAAAAGCATCTTGTTCAGCCCGGTTCGACTGCCGCTCCGGAAAAATATTATATTAAAATTACAGCGGAAGGCCCTTATTTAGTATATGGAAATCCGCCGATAGATCAGGAAATTATTGTTCCCAACGAGGAGGGGGATGCCTGGGTTTATCGGAAAGGAACACATTTCGATTCGTCTGCCGAAGTGGTGGCATTGTGCCGGTGCGGAGAGTCGAAAGACAAACCGTATTGCGATGGTGCGCATTGTCATGCCCATTGGGATCCGAAAGAGACGGCATCGCACGAGCCGTTGTTGAAGAATGCGGAAGTAACGGAGGGTCCTACTATGATCTTGTCGGATAATGACGAGTATTGTGCATTCGCCCGTTTTTGCGATGCATACGGACGGGTTTGGAATTTGGTGGAGACGGCTGTATCGGACGAGGAAAGGGAGCTGGTGGTCAGAGAGGCGAACCATTGTCCTGCCGGTAGATTGATTGCGTGGGACAAGGAGAGTGGAGAACCGTATGAACCTGATTTCGATCCGTCGATCGGAATTATCGAAGACTTGCCGTTGAAACTAAGCGGACCAATTTGGGTGAAAGGCGGAATACGGATCGAAAGTGCCGACGGAGAATCGTATGAGATCCGGAATCGGGTAACGCTTTGCCGGTGTGGTCAATCGCGGAATAAACCGTTTTGCGACGGTACTCATGCCCCGATGAATTTCAGGGATAAATTACCGCTCGGAAAAGGTGGAAGCGAATGGTAACCGCCGATCGGGATAACTATTTACCGGATGTTTCCAACCGTTGTTCTTTCATATATTCGCGTACTTCCTGGAATAGGGGAGTCGCGAATATGAAATCATTCAAACTTTTTTTCTCGGACGTAAATATATCGTCTTTCGTTCCTACCCATTCGGCATTGCCTTTGTTGATGAATAAGATGTTTTCGCCGATGCCGATTACCGAGTTCATGTCGTGGGTATTAATGATCGTGGTAATGTTGTATTCGCGGGTGATGTCGCTCAACAATTCATCGATCAACAACGAGGTCTTGGGGTCGAGCCCGGAGTTCGGTTCGTCGCAGAACAGATATTTGGGATTTAACGCAATGGCACGAGCGATAGCTACGCGCTTTTGCATTCCGCCACTGATTTCGGACGGATATTTGTTGTTAGCTCCTTGCAGGTTCACGCGTTCCAGACAAAACTCCGCTCGCTTCTTGCACTCTCCGTATGTATTTCGGGTAAACATCCGTAACGGAAACATGACATTGCCCAAGACGGTTTCCGAGTCGAACAATGCCGATCCTTGAAACAGCATGCCTATCTCGGATCTCAATGCTTTTTTTTGCCGTTGGTCCATTTGTGTGAAATCGCGGCCGTCGTACAGTATTTCACCGCTATCGGGCTTCAATAGTCCTACGATCGATTTTACCAAGACGGTTTTTCCCGAACCGCTCTGTCCGATAATCAGGTTGGTTTTGCCGGCATAGAATTGAGCGGATACATTGTTCAGGACGGTTTTCCCGTCGAACGATTTGTATATATTCTTGACTTCGATCATTAGAGTAGAATTTTAGTGAGTATTAAGTCGAGAAGCAAAATCAAGACACTGCTTACGACTACGGCGCTTGTGCTGGCACGACCGACTTCCAATGCTCCGCCTTTTACCGTGTAACCGTAGAAAGAAGATACGCTGCTGATAACAAATGCGAATACCAAAGCCTTGATAATGGATTGCCAAACGTAGTATTCGACGAAGAAAGCTTGTAGCCCGTATGTGAATTTCGGTACGGAAATGATGTCGGTAAAATAAGCGACGAGATAGCCGCCGAATATACCGGTAGCCATACTAAACACGACCAATACGGGAATGTAAGATACCATGGCGGCGATTTTGGGCAGGATCAGGAAATTCGCCGAGTTTATACCCATGATTTCCAATGCGTCGATTTGTTCCGTCACCCGCATGGTGCCGATTTCGGATGCAATATTTGAGCCTACTTTCCCGGCTAATATCAGACAGAGTATGGCACAAGAGAACTCCAACAACAAGACATCGCGGGTGGCTAATCCGGTGGCGTATGCCGGAATCAACGGCGACACGATATTCAATTGCATCTGTATGGCGATAACGGCTCCGATGAATACGGAGATCGTGATAACGATAGGTATGGAGTCTATGCCCAATTTACAAACTTCGGCGGCGTAGCGTTTGAAAAATTCGCGCCAACGTTCTGGTACCGAAAAAACTTTTTTCATCAGTAACAGATAGTTTCCGAACTGGTGAAGTGAATCTACAACAATCATAGTTAAAAACAGTCTTGCGATAATCGCATATTCAGGGCGTAAAGATAATAAAATAGCCAACTCGAATTTCGCTTTTAACGAAATAAAACTATTCGTTTCCATAAAAGGAATAGTTCTGATAGATTTTATCTTGCACTATCTTTATAGAACATAGGCTATGACCTCAACAAATCCCAAATGAATTTGGTTTTGTTTTCGGCTTGCACTATCTTTTCAGAACATAGGCTGCGCCTCAACAAATCT